>Ga0247727_10003364_pt1 | contig 35361 bp, 39 predicted proteins | sample WisWelCaveWW1625_FD_202498 | JGI IMG/M metagenome (GOLD analysis project Ga0247727, IMG submission 202498) | Biofilm microbial communities from Wishing Well Cave, Virginia, United States - WW16-25 | ecosystem: Environmental > Aquatic > Deep subsurface > Groundwater > Cave microbial mat | place...
TCAAATTGATCCGATCCGTGACGTCGCCCACCGCGAAGATCGAGGGCGTGGTGCTGCGGGAAAACTCGTCCACGACGACCGCGCCATTCTTGGCAAGCGAAACGCCGGCGGCCTCCAACCCGAGACCGACGGTGTTTGGCACACGGCCGACAGCGAACATGACCTTATCCAGTTCGAGCCGCATGTCGTTCGTCAGCGCCGCCGAGCGCCTGTCTCCTGGCAAAGCGGCAATCTCGGCGAGCGTAGTGTTTGTGATCACCGTCACGCCGGTGCGCGTGAGTTCCGACTGCACATGGGCGCGCACATCTTCATCAAAGCCGCGCAGGATATTTTCGCCGCGATAAAGCAGAGTGGTCTGCACGCCCAAGCCCGAAAAAATCGTGGCAAATTCGACAGCGATGTAGCCGCCTCCAGCGATCAATATGCTGGCGGGCAGTCTTTCCAGGAGGAAGGCGTCATTGGAGGTGATGGCGAGCTCCTGTCCCTTGAGCTCGATTGGCCTGTAGGCGCTCCCGCCCGTCGCGATGAGGATGCGTTCGGCGGTGACGGCTTCGCCGTTGTGCTCAAGGCGCACTGAATGGGGGCCGTGCACTGCGGCGCGATCCTCGTGGATCGCAACGCCGGCCGCATCCAGGTTCCTGCGATAGAGCCCAGACAGGCGCGCGACTTCCCCTTGAACGTTGTCGCGCAAGCTCGCCCAATCGAAGCGCGCGTTTTCGAGCCGCCAGCCAAAGCTCTCCGCATCGCGAAACGTTTGCGCGAATTCCGAGCCATACACCAAGAGCTTCTTGGGCACGCAGCCGCGGACGACGCAGGTGCCCCCGATCCGATACTCTTCAGCGATTGCAACGCGCGCCCCTGCCTTGGCGGCGAGCCGCGCCGCGCGCACCCCGCCTGAGCCCGCGCCAATGACGAAGAGGTCGTAGTCGTAATGGGGCATGCGCTAACCTAGGTGTACGCTCCTCAATGCGCCACCTTCATGTAAGCCGGCAGCCAATCCTCATGGGCCCGGCGAAGTTCATCGAGCGCCAGGCGCTCGCGGCGTCCATTGCGCCCGAGGAAGCTGATTTCGCGTCCGCCTGCTTCGCCAACGACAAGATAGTCGACGCCTGCCGTTCGGGCCCGTCTGTTCAACGCGTCCAACCTGTTGGACGCCACCGCGATCAAATAGCGCGCCTGATCTTCGCCATAAAGAAACGCCGCATCCGAAAGGGCTCCCTGATAACCCAGCGAAACGCCGACATCGGCGCCAAGCGCCATTTCGGCCGCCGCGCAGGCCAAGCCCCCGTCACTGAGATCGTGACACGCATGCACTTCACCATCGCCAATCAGCGCGCGAATGAAATCCCCGTTCTTCTTCTCAAGCGCGAGGTCCACGCTGGGCGCGGCGCCGCCTAACGAAAACAATTCGCGCGCGTACATGCTTTGACCGAGATGGCCGGCGGTGTGGCCAATCAACACCAGAACATCGCCCGGCCTCAGCGCATCAGCCGTCGCACGGCGCTCCAGTTTGTCGAGAATCCCCACGCCGCCGATCGCCGGCGTCGGCAGGATGGCTTGGCCGTTGGTCTCATTATAGAGGCTGACATTGCCGCTGATTACGGGGAAAGAAAGCACGCGACACGCTTCGGCCATGCCTTCGATCGCATGCACGATCTGGCCCATGATTTCGGGCCTCTGTGGGTTGCCGAAATTGAGATTATCGGTCACTGCCAGCGGCCTTGCCCCGACTGCCGTTAAATTGCGCCAAGCTTCCGCGACCGCCTGCTTGCCGCCCTCATAAGCGTCCGCCTCGACATAGCGGGGCGTGACATCGCATGTCATGGCAAGCGCTCGAGGCGAGCCATAGAGGCGCACGATCGCCGCATCGGACCCGGAATCGGCCACGGTGTCGCCCATGACATGGCGATCGTATTGCTCCCAGATCCAACGCTTGGACGCCATGTCTGGCGCCGACATGAGCCTCGACAATGTCTGCGCAAAGCCTGAGTGCTCTCTCTCGAGGCGGCCCTGTTCGCTCTCGGTAAGAGGAATAGCTCTGAGCGGTTGCACATAGGGGCGCTCATATTTCGGGGCTTCGTCGGCCAAGGGCCCGAGCGGCAAGTCACAAACGATTTGGCCGTGCCAGCGCAGCGTAAGGTTGCCGCTATCGGTCGTTGTTCCGATAACGGCGGCATCGAGTCCCCATTTGTCGAAGATGCGCTTGGCTTCATGCTCATGCCCCGGCTTTAGCACCATGAGCATGCGCTCTTGACTTTCTGAGAGCATGAATTCGTACGGCGTCATGCCTTCCTCACGCGCCGGCACTTTGTCGAGATCGAGTTCGATGCCGGCTCCGCCTTTTGAAGCCATTTCGACGGAAGATGACGTCAACCCCGCCGCTCCCATATCTTGAATTCCAATGATCGCATCGGTCGCCATGAGTTCGAGGCACGCTTCGATCAACAGTTTTTCCAGGAAAGGATCGCCGACTTGGACGGTGGGGCGCTGTGCCTCCGAATCGTCGGAAAACTCCGCGCTCGCCATGGTGGCGCCGTGAATTCCGTCACGACCTGTTTTTGCACCGACATACACGACAGGATTGTTTGCGCCTTTGGCTGCGCTCGTGAATATTCGGTCGCGCGGCGCGATGCCGAGACAGAACACGTTGACGAGAATGTTGCCGTTGTAGCGTTGGTCGAAATTCGTCTCTCCGCCCACAGTTGGCACGCCGACGCAATTGCCGTAGCCGGCGATGCCCGAGACGACCCCATCCACCAAGCGGCGCGTCTTGGGATGGCCCGGTTCGCCAAAACGCAACGCATTCATGATCGCCACCGGCCGTGCGCCCATCGTGAACACATCGCGCAGGATGCCGCCGACGCCAGTCGCTGCTCCCTGATAGGGCTCGATATAGCTCGGGTGGTTGTGGCTCTCCATCTTGAAGATGGCCGCCAACCCGTCGCCGATATCGATGGCGCCGGCGTTCTCGCCCGGTCCATAGATCACGTGCGGCGCCTTGGTGGGAAATTTCGCCAAATGCACGCGGGTCGATTTGTACGAGCAATGCTCGCTCCACATCACCGAAAAGATCCCGAGTTCGGTGACGTTCGGCGTGCGTGCGAGCTTCTGCAGGATGAGGGCGTACTCATCTTTGGAGAGGCCGAATTCTTCAGCCAGCGCCAATGTGCCGGGCGCGATAGGGTCGATGGACATGGGCCAGCCGATAGCCTGTGTCGTAGTGCGGAGCAATTGGCCTGCTCCCGCACGCGCGCAGGGCTCGTTTCTACTCCGGAACGTCACGCCAACTCGACAACCGGGGCCCCGGGCTTTACGTCCTTGCTCACGCCAGGAGTGAGCCCACATGCGCGAAGTACCGTTGGCCGACCTTCCGAGCCTCATCGGCCAGGATATTGGCGTGTCGGACTGGCTCGACATCACCCAGGACCGGGTCAATCGTTTCGCCGACGCGACGGGCGACCACCAATGGATTCACGTCGATATCGAGCGCGCCACTAAGGAGCTTGGCGCACCAATCGCTCATGGTTTTTTGGTCGTGTCCCTAATCCCGTTCCTGGCCAAGAACATTGTCCAGTACCAAGGAGTGGGGCGCGGCATCAATTACGGCTCGAACAAGGTGCGCTTTACCAACACCGTTCCAGTCGGCTCGCGCATTCGAATGCGGGTGAAGCTTCTCTCCGTCGATCAGCGCGCGGGCGCCTACCAACTGATCAGCCAATGCACTATCGAAGTTGAGGGGCAAGATCGCCCCGCCTGCGTTGCTGAGAACATCAGCCTTCTCTATCCCGCCTGATCCATGCTCACCTTCGTGGAAGCCGCCTCGCTCGCAGGCGACCGCGCCAAGCAGAATGACGATGCGCTGGGCTTCGCCGGCGCGCGCGCCTGGGTGCTTGATGGCGCCACCGATCTCCACGACTCACCCTTCTCCGGGGCGGCCTCCGATGCGTCGTGGTTGGCCCATTTCGCCAACGCCCGCCTTCACGAAGCGCACGCGGGCGACTTACGCGAAACCGTGCGTTGGAGTTGCACTGCGGCAGCCGCTGCGTTCGCGCGCGCGGCTGAAGGCCGCAATTTCGCGCGCTGGCAATCGCCGATCAGCTCGCTGCTCATGGTGGAGGAAACGATCGACGGCGCTGCGGGGCTTGACCTCGGCGACTGTCGCATCTTCGCGCTGAGCGGCGATGGCGTTGCCCATATTGGCGGGGGACCCCCGGACGCCGCAGACGACGAAATGGCGCTGGCTGCAAAACAGACTGACGCCGACAAGCCGCTCCTGCAGCGTTCCGCAACGATCGACATGCTGCGGGCCATGCGCGCGGGACTGAACCGGCCCGGGGCTTCGTGGACGCTTTCTCTCGATCCTGCGTGCGCCGATCACGCGCGGTTGTGGCGATTTGTGCTCCGAAGACCAGCGCATCTGTTGCTCATGACAGACGGATTTGCCGCTTTGGTTGATCGCTACCAGGCTTACGATGCCGCCGGAATCGTGCGTGCGGCGCTTGGCAAAGGCCTGCAGGAGCTAGGCCGCGAACTGCGCGCCATCGAGACCGAGGATTCCAACGGCGCCCGACATCCGCGCTTCAAACGGAGCGACGACGCGACCGCCCTGCTGATGCGTCTGACGTAAGCTCCCCATCACGCCTCGTCTTCCATAGCCGCAAGCTTGCGGGCCTGATCTTCGGCCGCCAATGCGTCGATGATCGGATCGAGGCCCGCGCCATCGATCACATCCGGCAGATTGTAGACCGTAAGATTGATGCGATGGTCGGTGACGCGCCCTTGCGGAAAGTTGTAGGTGCGGATTCGCTCGCTTCGGTCTCCTGATCCGACTTGGCCCTTGCGCTCTGCCGCACGAACGGCGGCCTGGCGCTCGCGTTCGGCGTCGTACAGCTTTGCCTTCAGCACTTTCATGGCGTTGGCGCGGTTTTGGTGTTGTGATTTTTCCTGGGCGATTACGACTATGCCAGTCGGCAGATGGGTGATGCGCACGGCTGAATCTGTCTTGTTGACATGTTGGCCGCCTGCGCCCGAGGCGCGCATTGTGTCGATACGGATGTCCTTGTCGTCGACAACGACGTCGACGTCGCCTTCGGGTTGCGCCAGCACGGCGACCGTGGCCGCGGAGGTGTGGATTCTTCCCCCTGCTTCGGTCTCCGGCACGCGTTGCACGCGGTGCACGCCGCTCTCGAAGCGCAGCCGCCCGAAGACGCCCGCGCCCGTGACGCTGGCGACCGCCTCCTTGACCCCGCCCAAGCCCGTTTCCGAAATGCTCTCCAATTCAAACCGCCAGCGCCTAGCGCCGGCGTAGCGTTGATACATACGCAGCAAGTCGCCGGCGAAGAGAGCGGCCTCCTCGCCCCCAGTGCCAGCGCGCACCTCCAAAATCGCCGACGCGCGCTCGTCCCGATCCTTTGGCGCAAGCAACAACAGGGTGGCCTGTTCCAGGCTGGGCAGGCGCGTCTTCGCCGCCTCGAGCTCCTCGTGGGCTAGCCCCGCCATCTCCGTGTCGCTTTCACGCGCCATCGCCTCAAGATTGGCGATGTCAGCGCGCGCGGTCTTGACCGCCGCAATCGCCTCGACGAGCGGCTTGAGTTCAGCGTGCTCTTGCCCCAAGCGCACGATCTCTGGGCCGTCGGTAGCTGCGGCAAGCCGCGCCTCGACGCGCTCAAACCGATCGACCGCTTGGGAGAGGCGGCGCTCCAGACGCGCAAAATCCGACATTGTAGTAAGCTACATCACGTCGACGAAAATTTCCGGCTGCACCTCGGAAATCTGCGGTGGATCGAACGCGATCTCGGTGACGAGGCGCTTATATGGGACAATCACCTCTACGGCGCGGCCGTTGGCGGCCTCTATGTGAAAGCACAAGGCCGCAGCATCGTCGCTGCGGGCGCGGCCGTCAAACACGAGACCGGCTGCGATTAGACCATGTTCTGATTCATCTGCGCGAAATCCGGCGATGAGCCCCGAGATGTGGTCGGCAGGCGCCGAGCGCTCGATCGGCAGATCGACATTGGTGTGGATTTGCTCGCCCGTCTTGCGAATGCCGGCGCCAAACGGCGCAAAGGAGCCCCCCTCGCGCAGCGCCCGATGCGCTGCGTCGAAAAGGTATTCATAGGTCTCCTGCAGGTGGCGCTGCAGCATGGGGCCTCACTGATTCCTGCTATGCGCGATCAGGCTCGCCTTGTCGACCTCACGCAGGCGCTGTTTCGCGAAAGCTCCGCCGCCGCTCGTGCAAGTCCTGAATGCCGGCGAGCCTCGGCCGCGCTTGGCGCCAGCCCAGGTCGGGCAGGCGAAAATCGAGCCATGTCAGGGCGCATACCGTAGCGATAGCGGCAAGATCGAACGCCTCGGGATCGGTCTCTCCCTCCGCAACGTCGAGCGTACGCAATATGCCGGCGCGCCAGCGCGCCATCCAATTGGCAGAGCGTTCGCCCTTAGGACGAATCGACTCGAGGCGGTATTTCACGCCCAGCTCCATGGCGCCGTCGGCGATCACCTCGCGACGCAATACGCTCCAGCGCGCCTCGCCTTCGGGGATGAAAAACGGCGCTCCACCCAGTGAATCGAGGCGTGCGCAGATCAACGGGCTGTCGGTCCACGCAACGCCGTCATTGTCGATCAGCGCCGGCACCTGGTTCATCGGGTTGGCCGTTAGAAGCGCAGCGTCGCCGCTCAACGGATCGGCGCGCACTTCTTCAACGAGCGCGTGCATTCCCTTTTCACGGATGAGAATTCGACATTTGCGGGCGAACGGTGAAGCCGGCGAATAGAAGAGACGCATGCGCAACTTACTTGCTGGTCCGCAGTTCGGCCGCGCGCGCTTCGACCAATTCCACGATGTGTTCAATCATTGCCGCGTTATCGACCTTATGGTCGGGCTCACCCGCGACATACACCATGCCCGCGCCTTTTCCGCCCCCGGTGAAGCCCAGGTCGGTCATCAGCGCCTCGCCCGGCCCATTGACGACACAGCCAATGATCGAAAGCGTGATCGGCTCGGCCACATGCGCGAGGCGCCGCTCGAGTTCCTCAACCGTCTCGATCACATTAAAACCTTGCCTCGCACATGACGGGCAAGCAATGATCGTGACACCCCGCTGGCGCAAGCCCATGGACTTCAAGAGATCGTTGCCGACCTTGATTTCTTCTACCGGATCGGCGGCCAGCGAGACGCGGATCGTGTCGCCAATACCCGCCCATAGCAGCGAACCCAGCCCAATAGCGGATTTAACAGTGCCCGTGCGCAAAGCGCCGGCTTCGGTCACGCCAAGGTGCAGGGGCGCGTCGGTCGCATCCGCAAGCGCTTGATAGGCGGCTGCTGTCAGGAACACGTCCGAAGCCTTCACGCTGATTTTGTATTCGCGGAAGTCGTGCTCTTCGAGCAGAGCGGCATGAAAGAGAGCGCTCTCCACCATGGCCTGGGGACAGGGCTCACCGTATTTCTCAAGCAAGTGGTTCTCGAGTGAGCCAGCATTAACGCCAATGCGGATCGAGCAACCGTGATCCTTGGCCGCCTGAACCACCTCCTTCACGCGCGCCGGCGAACCGATATTGCCGGGATTGATGCGCAGGCAAGCCGCCCCGGCCGCCGCCGCCTCAATGGCGCGGCGGTAATGGAAATGAATGTCGGCCACCAGGGGAACACTGGCCGCGCGAGCAATCTGGGCGAAGGCGGCGGTGGAATCTTCGTCGGGGCACGACACCCGCACGATATCGGCGCCAGCATCTTCAAGCCGGCGAATCTGGTCGATGGTTGCGCCTGCGTCAGAGGTCGGCGTATTCGTCATCGACTGAACGGTTATCGGCGCGTCGCCGCCAACCTCCACAGCGCCGACACGAATCTTCCGCGACCGCCTGCGCTCGATCCGCCGCCAGGGGCGGAGTTGGTGAATGTCGACGCCGTGGCCCTCCATTGGTGGTGTTCCTTTGCAGGCCGAGATAGGCGCGTACTGCTGGGGCCGCAACGCCGCGATCAGCTGCGCGGCGCTGTGACCGGTGCCTGCGCCAAGGGTTCGATGTCATCGATCGGCCTGCCCAGGACTGGCATTCCAGGCGCGCCCAACAGGCCGGCGGTGGCCCCGTTCACGTAGAGTTCGAAGGCGCCGCCGTCGCGTGCATGGAGCGTCCAGCCGGGGCTGGCATCGGGGCGGTAAACCTCGCCCACCCTCAAATCCTGCGAGAGGAATACGGTGCCATCTGGCCCTCGCGCCTCGAGCCAGCCCTCTGCCAGCGCCCGCACCTCAACGACGCGACGAGCGGCAAGCGGCGCCGTCGCGCCGTGGTCAGACGCACTCGCAACCGCAACGGGGGACTCTACAGCGGGCTCCGCCTGGGGCCCTCGGTCCAGTGCCCGCCATCCCACGAACCCCGAAGCGATCACGGCCAATGCCGCTGCCGCCAGCCAAGGACGCTCGCGATGGGGCTTCGACGAAGGGTTCCGCAAGGGCTTCTTGGCGTCTTCACGGGTGAGCGCACTCTCGTCTTGAAACTGGTCTACAATGGCGCGTTCATCGATGCCGAGTTCGCGAGCATACGAACGCAGGAAGGCGAGCGCGTATGCTTTCCCGGGCAGGAGCTTGACATTCATCTCCTCGAGAGCCTCGAGAAACTCACGCCGGACGCGGATGCGCTCGGCGACCTGTTCCAGGCTCCACCCATGCTGGCGGCGCGCCTCGGCTAGCTTGCGCCCCGCGCGCCATGTCGGGTCGAGTTCCGGCGCCCGCGCCGGCTGTCGCCGGCTCGCCGCCGATTGCTCGGCTTCACCTTGTGGTTCATTGGGCGAAGGCTGAAGCATGGTTACGCAGGCCCCTCCTCAGAGGCCACACCGGCAAAAAGGCAAAATTTGCGCCACCTAAGCGAGCTTACCCGCGAATCGCGCCGCTCTCAACGCCATCGCGAAAGCGCACTACAGCGCCACACCCGCCTCATTCGCAAGCTCCGTCAGCCGCTCCCGCGCATTTCCCCCCAGGCGAAGCGCAGTCTTCACCCATTCCCCGGCCCGGCGCGCATCCAGCGACAACAACATGCGCTTTACGGGCCCCACGCCGGACGCCGGCATGGACAAACGCCGATACCCCAGCGCCGTTAACGCAAGAGCCTCGATCGGACGTCCCGCCGCTTCGCCACAAACCGAGACCGGCAAGCCAGCTGCGTCCGCGTCCTCGCGAATTCGCTTCAGGAAACGCAGCGCTGGCGCGCTCAAAATATCGTAACGCTCCGCGACACGCGGATTGGCGCGATCAGCGGCGAAAAAATATTGCATCAAATCATTAGTGCCGACGGACAAGAAATCGGCGCGGCCAAGCAAATCCGGTATCGACCATGCAAGCGCCGGAGCCTCGACCATGACGCCAACTTCGACCACGGCGGGTTGCCGGCGCCCGTGCTTGCGCGCCCTGATGATCTCTTGATCCACTAGCGCGCGCGCGGCGTCGAACTCGTCCACCGTGGTCACCAGCGGAAACATGATGCGCAGTCTACGGTCAGCGCCAGCGTGGATGAGAGCGCGCAATTGGTAGCGCAACAGGCCAGGCCGATCGAGGCCAATGCGGATAGCGCGCCAACCGAGCGCTGGATTCTCCTCCCGCTCAGCGCCGACATAAGGCAACACTTTGTCTCCGCCCAAATCGAGCGTGCGGAATGTAACGGGGCGATTACCCGCGACCTGCAGCACGTCGCGGTAGAGAAGCATCTGGCTCTCGAGCCGCGGCAAAGTCTCCGACACCATGAATTGAAACTCGGTGCGAAAGAGCCCGATGCCTTCTGCGCCGACATCGTCGAGTTGGTGGGCGTCAAGGGCGAGGCCGGCGTTGAGCAGAAGTGTCATGCGCTCGCCGTCGGCGGTGACCGGCGCTATGTCGCGCAGGCGCGCAAATTCCGCATGGCGCGCGTCACGCAGCGCCAGCCGCTGCTTGTAGGCGCCGATCACTTCGGCGGCCGGCCGCAATCGCACCTCGCCGCGCTCGCCATCGACGACGACCACATCGCCCGCTTCCACGCGGGATAACAAGCCCGGCAGCGCCCCCACCATGGGGATAGCCAAAGCACGCGCCACGATCGCCGCGTGACCTGTCGCGCCGCCTTCTTCCAACGCAATGCCCTTAAGGCGTTCAGCCCCATACTCAAGCAACTCCGCCGGTCCCAGATCCCGGGCGATCAGAATCGCATCCTTCGGAAGGTTTTGCGCCGAGGAAGCGCTGACGCCCGCCAGCGCGCGCAGCACGCGATTGTCGAGATCCTCTAGATCGTGCAGGCGTTCGCGTAGGTACGGGTCGCGCGATGCGTTGAATTTGGCGCGATGTTCGCCGCGCACGCGTTCGACTGCGGCGTCCGCTGAAAGGCCGGCGCGCACGCCGTGTTTCAATTTTGTGTCCCAACTTGGATCGGAAGCCAGCATCGAAAAGGTCTCGAGCACGTCGCGCGACACCCCCGACAGTCGGCCGGGATCGCCCTCTAGCAATTCCGTGAGTTCGCCGCGCACTTGGGTAAGCGCGGCGTTGAGGCGCTCCTCTTCCTTTATTGGATCGTCGGCTATGACGCGCCCAAGGGGCGCATGGGGTTCGTGGAGAACTGCCGTGCCGATTGCGAGACCGTCTGAAAACGCGCGCCCTTCAAGAGATTCCGGGCGGCTGGGACGAGCCTCGACTTCGGCAAGGCCCGTGAGATCGCCGAATGCGCCGGACGCCACCATCTCCGCCAACACCATCGCGATGGTCTGCAGCGCCTCGACTTCATCCTCGCCGTAAACACGGGCGGTGCGGTTCTGCACGATGAGCACGCCGAACGTGCGCTCGGAACGAACGATCGGCACCCCTAGGAACGAGTTGAACGGATCCTCGCCCGTCTCGGGCCGATACGAAAACCGCTCGTGATGAGGCGCATCGGCGATGTTCAGGGGCTGCGCTGTCTCCGCGACGAGACCTACAAGTCCTTCGCCCCGCTTCAACCGCGTGCGGTGAACGGCCGCCGCGCTCAGCCCTTGTGTTGCGAATAGCTCATGGACGGCGCCGCGCGTGAGGTAGATCGAGCACACATCCGCCACCATCGTCGCCGCGACCATAATCACGAGGCGATCCAGACGCTCCTGGGCCGAGCCGCCCGTCTCCATGATCTCCCGCAACTTGCGCAAGAGAACGCGGGAACCGCCAATGTTGCCGGGCCCTGACATGGCGCGCGCGCTTCCTCCCTCAGTTTGCGTCAAGTCCATAAGCGGTGTGCAAGGCGCGCACCGCGAGCTCGGTGTAGGCCGCATCGATTAACACCGAGATTTTGATCTCGGACGTGGCGATAGCCTCGATGTTGACGCCCTTCTGGGCAAGCGCGGTGAACATCGTGCGCGCAACGCCCACCTGGCTTCTCATGCCGATGCCGATGACTGACACCTTCGCAACATCGCGGCGCAGGTGAATGTCCTCGACGCCTATCTTTTCCTTCGCCCCTTCGATCGCCTCCACCGCGCGCGCTGCGTCGCGGTCAGGGCACGTAAACACTATATTCTGCAGGCCCGGTTGCCGCGCCTCGCTCTGAACGATCATGTCCACGTTGATATTGGCGTCGGCAAGGCGCCCGAAGATATCGGCGGCCACGCCGGGATGATCTTCCACCCCCAGCAGCGTGACCTTTGCTTCATCGCGAGAATAGGCGACGCCGGAAACAACCTGTTTTTCCACGATCTCATCCTCTGAACATACGAGCGTGCCGGGGTTGGGCGCGCCGGGTTCGACAAAACTGGACAACACGCGCACTGGCACGCGCTTGGCGAAGGCAAGCTCCACGGAGCGGGTCTGGAGCACCTTGGCGCCGAGGGAAGCCATCTCCAGCATTTCCTCGTAGGAGATTTTCTCGATACGGCGGGCCTTCGCGACAATGCGCGGATCGGTGGTGTAGACGCCGTCGACGTCGGTGTAGATGTCGCACCGCACAGCTTTGAGCGCGGCGGCGAGCGCAACGGCTGAAGTATCCGAGCCCCCGCGCCCTAGCGTTGTGATTCGATCTTCGCTGGTGACGCCCTGGAACCCCGGCACAACGGCGACGACGCCGGAATCTATCGATGCGCCGATTTCCTCCTCCGGAATTTCGGCCACGCGCGCTTTCGAGTGCGCCGCGTCTGTTCGCACCGGAATCTGCCAATTCTGCCATGAGCGCGCGGGCACCCCAATCCGGCGAAGCGCCAGTGCGAGCAACCCGGTCGTCACCTGCTCGCCGGCGGAAACGACAACGTCATACTCATCGGTGAACTCGGCGCTGCTCAGAGGCTGGCTGCCGGCGCCTTCGCCTGCTGCCCCGCGTGCAAGCTGCACCAGCCGGTCGGTTTCGCCTGACATGGCCGAGACGACAACCGCCAGCGCGCGCCCGGGTTTCCGCTCGGCCGCCACCAAACGCGCGACGCGCGCGATGCGCTCTACATCGCCAACCGACGTGCCGCCGAACTTCATCACCAAGCGCGACATTGCACCTTCCGCTCGCATCTCCGGGCCTTAGCATGAACGCTCCCCGGGGCGATACGGCTTGACCTGAAGCGTCGCCTCTCCGATCTCAAAGCCATGTCCGCCTCCACGCTCGACCCCGCCGAGATCGCCAAGTTCAGCGCTTTGGCGGAGCAATGGTGGAATCCCAAGGGCCCTTTCGGCGCGCTACATCGGATCAATCCGGTGAGGTTGCAATTCATTCGAGGCTTGGCGATGCGCCACTTCTCCACAGGGGCGCGGCGGCCGTTGGAGGGGCGCTGCGTGCTCGACCTTGGTTGCGGCGGCGGGCTCGTATCGGCGCCCCTTGCCCGCATGGGCGCAAAAGTCACGGCAATCGACGCCTCCGAGGAAACCATTGGCGCGGCGCGCGCCTATGCCGAGCAGGCGGGTTTGGACATCGACTTCCGCTGCACGAGCGCGGAAGCTCTGGCCCAAGAAGCAATGCGCTACGATCTCGTGACGGCGCTCGAAGTCGTCGAGCATGTCGCAGACGTGCGCGCCTTCTTGGCGGCGGCGTCGGCGCTGGCGGCCCCCGAAGGCATTGTTGTGATTTCGACTATCAACCGCACGCCGAAGGCGCGCGCGCTGGCCATAGTGGGCGCTGAGCGCATCCTGAAATGGGCGCCCGAAGGCGCGCACGATTACGACAAGTTGGTGACCCCGCATGAGATCCGCGCAGGCGCGCCTGAGTTACAATGGGACGAGCCTGTGGGCGTAACTTACAACCCGCTGGGCGCGGGCTGGACGCTCACGACGGATACAGACGTCAACTACCTGATGGCTGGACGGAGACCAGCCGCGTCTCGATCACGCGGGTAACGCGCCGCTCGCGCGCGTAGGCGCCAAGGTGACCGTACTGACCCGGCGTGCTCAATTCGCCCTCAACCACGACATGGGCACGCCCCCACGGACTGCCCGTTTGCGAAAATGGCGCTGTCAGTTGGGGCCACACATCGCCCTCGCCAATGAGCCAAAAAGGACCTTCGCCCGTATCGGTGACGAACGAACTGGTCTCGAAGTGAAACTCCCATGTGCCCGAATAATGTTGGCCCGCCGCCGGCGCTGTCGTGGCGCAAGCGGCAAGAGCCAGCAGGCCCGCGAGGAAAACGCGTCTCATGGTTCGCCTCCCTGAACCGCGCTCGCGGCGAAAGCGTGGCGGGGCCGCGGGAAGCCTGATAGGAGCGGTTTCGGAGAAGATTGAAATGCTTGTACCGATTACGGCGCTTTATGCCGCCCCTATCGCCTTCGTCGGCCTGGTGCTTGCCGCGCGCGCCGGAGGGTTGCGCGGCAAGCTCAAGACGGCTTTCGGCGATGGCGGCGACGCCGAATTACACCAGCGTATGCGCGCGCACGCCAATTTCTGCGAGTACGTCCCCTTAATCCTGGTGCTGATGGCTTTCATTGAACTCAATGGCGGCGAGGCAGCGTGGTTGCATGGCCTGGGCGCCAGCCTCCTGGCGGCGCGCATCGCCCATCCCTTCGGCATCGGCTCGGTCGCAAGCCCGGCGCGTTTCTTCGGCGCGGGGGTGACGGCGCTTGTCCTGCTGGCGTGTGTGATCATGCTCGCCTGGCTGGCTTACGCCGCCACGTAGTGTGGTTTAGTTCAGCTTCTTCGCCACCGCCGGCGCAAACTCGGGCGGCAGAGGCGCGGCCGGGACGCCTTCTTCTGCGAGTTCGCGCGCTTCTTCAAGCGTGGCTTCGCCCCAGATAGCACGCTCTTCGCTTTCGCCCGCATGCATCTTGCGCGCTTCCTCAGCGAACTTATCGCCGACATAGGCGAAATTGTCCTTTATGTGGTCGCGCACCTTCGCCGCCATTGCCATGGCGACGGCGCGTTCCTTCTGCGCTTCCTTTGCACGCCCCGTCACAACCGCCGGCGCCATCGGCGCTTTCTCAACGTGCTTCGAACCGCAATTGGGGCACTCGACCAACCCGGCCTCCGCCTGCTTGTCGTAGTCAGCGATGGACCCGAACCACGCCTCGAACTCATCGCCGTTGGTGCAACGGAGGTTATAGCGGATCATGGCGGCGCGAACTCAGGCCCACCTTGCCACGCGGGAATCTTCGCACGCGCCTCAGCCACCTGATCGAGATCTAAATCGGCGACGATGAACCCCGGTTCGTCGTGATCGAGCTTGGCGACGATCTTGCCCCAGGGATCGACGATCAACGAGTGGCCCCACGTGGCGCGTCCGTCTTCGTGACGCCCGCCCTGGGCTGGCGCCATGATGAACGCTGCGGTCTCGATCGCGCGGGCGCGCAACAACACCTCCCAGTGCGCCTGCCCCGTCGGCGCCGTGAACGCTGAGGGTGCGGCTATGATCTCCGCACCCGCCTTCGCGTAAGCGCCGTAAAGCGCAGGGAAGCGTAGATCATAACATATCGTGAGCCCGATTTTCGCGCCCATCGGGCCGTCAGCCATCACCGCCCGTGCGCCGCCCTCAACCGTTTCGCTCTCGCAATAAGTTTCACCCCCGTCAAGGGTTACGTCGAACATGTTGATCTTGTCATAGCGCGCGGCGACCTTGCCGTCGGGCGTGTAAAGGAAGGACCGGTTGAACACTTTGCCCGCGCCCGTGGCGATCGCCGCCGACCCCAAGAGCAGCCACACACCGAGTTCCTGCGCGATGCGCCCCCAAGCGGCGAGCTCAGGATCGCCCTTTTCCGGCCCCGCTGCTGCAAGTGCACGTTCGCGATCACGATCGAGCCGGTAGGTGTTCTCGGGCGTGGCGATGAAGCGCGCGCCGGCTGCTGCCGCCTCTCGCATGAAAGGCAGCGCGTGGGCGCGGTTCGCCGTTGGCTCAACCCCGCAGCGCAATTGCACCGCCGCTACACGAAGCTTGCGCATCAGGCGCCCGCGAGCAGCGGGTCTAGCCCGCCTACATGTTCGAGCGCATGCAGGTCGTCGCAGCCACCGACATGGGTTTCACCGATGAAGATCTGCGGAAAAGTCCATCGGCCGGAGCGCTGAACCATCTCATCCTTCTTTCCCAAGTCAAACGTCGCGTCGATTTCAGTCACAGGAGCACCCTTGCGCTTCAACAGCGCGAGCGCTCGTGTGCAATAGGGGCAGAACGCGCGAGTGTACACCGTGACAGGACGCATCCGACTCAAACCTCTTGTCAGATGAGAATATCAGTTGGGCGAACCACGCGCGCCAGGGTCAGCCCATGCACTTCTGCAGCCCCGGCTTTACGCAATGCACGGGCGCACGCCTCCAATGTCGCCCCGGTGGTGAAAACGTCGTCGATGATTAGGATCGTTTTGCCCTCGAAGCGTGCCGAGGCCCTGATCGCGCCGCCGACGTTGCGTCGGCGTTCCGAAGCCGAGAGGCCTGCCTGGCTCTTGCGGCGCTTTACACGGGTCAGCGCACCCGGCTTCCAAGGCTTGCCAGCCGCGCGCGCAACCGCCTGGGCAAGCCAGGCCGCCTGGTTGAAAGAACGCACCGCGAGGCGTGTCCAGTGCATCGGCGCGGGCGCCAGGAAGTCAGCCTTGGCGAGCGCCCCTTCGGCGGCGACCACCATCCACCTGGCGAATACCGGGAGCCCGTCGCGTCGGCCGCCTCGTTTGAGGTCGAGAATCAAGCGCCGGGCGTGATCGTCATACGCCAGCGCTGCGCGAGCTGAATCATAAGCAGGCTTGCGCCCGGCGCATGCCGCGCAAACCGCCTCCGGGCCCGCATCGTCGGGCAGCGGAAATCCGCAATGGGCGCAAAGCGGTTCAGCAAGGAACTTCAGTTCGCCCCACAGAGCCGGTTCGATGACGCCAGGCCGATCGACGATGGCCTCAGAGAGCAGCGAGCGCGGTGGCCAGACAAGGTCCGACAGACGCGAGACAACGCCGCGTTTCCGAAACCCCGCGCGAGCGCGTATGGAATGCCCCATGTCGACCCCCGGCCCATTCGAGCCACGCCTCGTGCGCGCGCGCAAGCGCCGTGCGATGGCTGGCTTCGCTGGCGCTGCGTTTCTGCATGCACGCGTCGCGGAGGATTTGGCCGATAGACTGGAGGCAATACCGCGCACATTTCAGCGCGTCCTCGCGCTCGGAGGCGGCGGGTTGTTCTCAAGGGCCGTGCGCGGCCGGCCGGAGCTTTCCGCCCGTGTCGGACACATCGTGGAAGCCGACGTCTGCGGCGCCCATGTCACGGTCGATGCAGAGCGCATGCCCTTTGCTGCTAGGGCCTTTGACCTCGCCGTTTCGCCGCTCGCCCTGCATTGGGTTAACGACCTTCCAGGAGCGTTCGTTCAACTCCGCCGGGCGCTCTCGCCAGACGGGTTGATGCTGGCCTCCCTTTTTGGCGGCGAAACGCTCCACGAGTTGCGCCTTGCCTTGATTGAAGCTGAGTCCGAACTAACTGGCGGCGCGGGGCCGCGCGTGGCGCCGTTCGCGGGCTTGCAAGATGTCGCCCACTTGCTCCAGCACGCGGGATTTGCGCTGCCCGCGGCCGACCGCGATGTCGTCACGGTGCGCTACGCCGATCCGATGGACCTGCTCGCGGACTTGCGCGCCATGGGCGAAACGGCGGCGCTCACGGAACGCAGCCCGCGGGCCCTGAGCCGGCGTATTCTAGGGCGTGCGTTCGACATTTACCGCGCCTGCTTCTCCGATCCTGATGGCCGGGTTCGCGCGACCTTTGACATCGTCACCGCGACGGGCTGGGCGCCCCACGAGAGCCAGCAACAACCGCTCAAACCCGGTGGTGCGAAAACTCGATTGGCGGACGCCCTGGGCACACGTGAGATTGGCGCCGGAGACGCCGCCTTCCCATCCCCCAAGCGCCCCCGATGAGTGCGCGGTTCGACTTCCGCGCCAAGCTCTGGCGTCATTCGGGGAAAGCGGCGTGGCATTTCGTGACCGCGCCAAAGGACACCTCGCAGCAAATGCGCGTGTTATCTCAAGGCTTACGCAACGCCTTTGGATCGCTGCGCGTCATCGCGACTATCGGTAAGTCGACCTGGCGTACTTCGGTGTTCGCTGACACGAAAGCAGGCGCCTTCCTACTTCCAGTCAAGGTGGAGGTTCGGCGCCAAGAAAAAATCGGCCATGGCGACGCCGTCGATGTGACGTTGGAATTGGACCTCTAATGCGTCGGACCTAAAATGCGACCCACGGCTTGGATCGGGCTCAATGTCGCAAACCGATGGCGAACTTAAAGTCCGTTGCTTAGCGTTGCGGCGCCCGTGTCATCGCCCATATGTGCACTCCAGGAAGGTTCAACTCGCCCGTTGTAGCGAACCCGTGGCGTTCATAGAGCGCCACGTTGCGCTCGGTCGTGGTCTCGAGGAAGGCCGTAACGCCATCTGCGTCGAGGGGCGCGAGCGTATGCTTGAGGATGGCTGAACCTACGCCGCGGCCCTGCGCGGAGCCGGCAACGCCGAGAAAGACAAGGTGTGCGTGGGGCGCTCGCGGATGGTGCTTGGCCAAGTCCTCGCCCAAGGCGAGCCCTCGCAGTGAACCCGAGATACCGGAGATCGAGAACAGCAGCGGCATCATTGCGACCTGTTGAAAAAACGAGAAATCATACGCCTTGCAGCCCGGCCCTAACCAAATCGCTGCACCCAAAGGGGCGCCGTCGGTCTCAGCCAGCCAAAGTTCCCGCCTGGGGTGAACAACGTCGCCTACCGCTGCATCGAAGAAGCGGCGGCGCGCGCGGTCCTTGGCCCGTCCCTGTCGAAGCCAATAATTTAAACCGGCTTCATAGACAAACGCCTCCGTGAGGATGGCGGCCACTGAAGCGGTTTCGTCGGGACGCGCACGCCTTACGCGCGGCGGCGCGCTCATATCTTTTCGGAAATTCGGATGGCGGCGCGGCATCCGAATTTTATCATAGCCGAAAGCACCCCGTAGCCCGGCGCATTGTGGGCCCCTTGTTCGATTGAGATTTCCTTGTGGCCGATTTCATCCTCGCGAAACCGATCCACGACGTGCTTCAATTCCGCATCGACGCCCGCGAGCGCTCGGCTCTGACGCGCGTAGTGCTCCTCGATGACCTCTTCCACCGCCTCCGTGCACGCGTGCGCGGCCTGCTCGCCCATGAGCGCCGTCACAGCGCCCAGACCGAACCCAGCGACACGCCATATCGGCGCCATAAGCGTCGGACGCACGCCTCTTTCAGCGATCATGCGATCGAACGTTTTCAGATGCTCCTGCTCACCTGCCTCCATCTCACCGATAATGCGCGACGCGTGCGCCTTGGCCTCGATGCGATCAAACACCGCGCGCTGCCCGCGATAGATCTGCACCGCGCCATATTCGCCGGCATGATCAACCCGAATCATTTCCGCGAGGCGGCGTTCGTGAATGCTCTCGCCCGGAAACGGCGGCGCGTGTTCTGTCATGGCTTGCGCTCCGGCGGCACAGCGACGGCGAAACTCGCCAGCGCCATAGCCAGGGATATCAGGGCATTGTACCCGGCCATGGAAACGCCGAACATCGACCAGGCGATTTCGTCGCATTTCGGGGCGCTGAAAGAGCCTGCTCCTTCGAAGCCTAGATTATCCAAATCGATGCGGGCATCGCAGCGGGCGATCACCCAATGCTGTTCGACTGCCACATGATAGAATGCCATGCCCGCCGCTCCAAGCAGCACCACTCCAACCAATGCCGCCGCCCAGCGGGCCAGACTTGGCTTGAATCTCACGGCGATGAAGGCGAGCAGCGAAACCGCAACAACCGCCCAATGCCAGTTGCGCTGATCGAGGCATAAGGGACACGGCTGCAGTCCGCCGAAACGTTGAAACGCATGCGCGCCTGCCAGCAGTGCGCCGGAGCCGAACAATGTCATGAGCGGCCAAATCGGGCGAAGGCGGACCGCAAGATTCAACATGAGCTCATTTCTGCGCCCTTAGGCGCTCGCCTTCCAGTCGGGAGACCTGACACGGGCGCGACGGCTGTGATCCATGATGTCGCATCGTCAATGCAGGTACCGGAGCGCCACGATCGCAATGACGATCGCGGCGGCCGCCAAAAGCAACACCACCCCCATGCGCTTTTCGATGATCGGTGCGATTTGTGGGCCGAAGCGCTGAAATATCCACGCAACCGCCAAAAACCGAAGTCCCCGCGTAGCGATAGAAGCGACGACGAAAACTGGCAGTGAGAACGCCATCGCGCCTGAAATAATCGTTACCAGCTTGTACGGAATGGGCGTCAGCCCTTTGAGGAAAATGAACCAGACGCCCCAACGATCGTAGAACGCACGCAGTTCCGCCTCGCGCCCGCCATAGCCGAAAAAGCCGATGATGGCCTGCCCAACCGTCTCGAACAGGAACATGCCGATGGCGTAGCCGAGCAGGCCGCCGAGCACAGAGGCGACAGTGCATGTGATCGCGTAGCGGAGCCATTTGGAGGGCTCCGCCGCCGCCATTGGTCCCAACAGCAAATCAGGCGGTATCGGAAAAAACGAACTCTCGGCAAACGAAATGGCAAACAGCGTGCGCTCTGCGTTCGGGCTGCGGGCCACTTCCAGCGTGCGTGATTTCAATCCTTCGAGCATGGACGCCCGCCTAGCATGCTCCGGGCCAAAGGTCAGGTGGCGTAGGAAGGCATTTGACAGGTACGGGCTCACGCGACTAACCGTTGCGCCCTTCCAGCTGCCCCAGTGGCGGAATCGGTAGACGCAGCAGACTCAAAATCTGCCGTTCGCAAGGACGTGCCCGTTCGAGTCGGGCCTGGGGCACCACTCACGCCGGCCTTCGCAGCGCCGCGCGCATGGGGTAGAGCCCATTTCATGCCGCGACTACGCGAAATCCCGAAGGCTGAAGCCAGCCCCTATGTGCAGGAAGTTTATCGCCTGCTCTTCGGCGAACGCGATCCGGTGGCCCAACCGGGCACCGTGAACGGCACCCCCGGCGATTGGTGGACGGTGTTTGCGAATTCGTCCGACGCACTCAAGCACGCGATGGACGGCTTCGCATATTATCGATCCCGGGAACGCGTCCTCGATCCGAAGCTCCGGGAGTTGGGTCAGACCCGCGTTGGTTGGGCGACGGGCTCACAATTCGTCTTTTCCCAACATTGCAAGGGTTGTCGAGATGTTGGCATCGGCGAAGACAAGATCGCCGCGATACCTGCTTGGCAAACCAGCGAGCTGTTCTCGTCGTTGGAGCGCGCAGTTCTGGCCTACGCCGACGCAATCGCGCTCGACGGCGGGCGCGTGGCCGACGGGGTATTTGACGTTTTGAGAGCGCATCTCAGCGACGAAGCCATTCTCGAACTCACGTACGTCGTTGCGCTCTATCACATGCATGCAATCATGGCGCGCGCGCTCAAGGTCGAGTTTGACGATGTGCCGGAACGCATCGTCGAGGCGCCGGGCGCGCACGGCGGTTTTCTCGATCCAAACGCAACGCGAAAGGAATAGCCATGGGCTATCATCACCTGGCCTTGGCGACGCGCGACATCAACGCCGTGCACAATTTCTACGAGGACGTTCTCGGATTCGAGTTGGTCAAAGTGGAAATCGCTGAGACGCCGGGCGGCGGGTGGGCGAAGCACTTCTTCTACCGCATGGATGGCGACGATTCGAAATTCATCGCCTTCTGGGAGATGCATGGTACGCACGGGGCGGAAACAGTCGAAACCAATCTTTCCAAGGCTGCAGGCGTGCCTGACTTCATCAACCACATCGCGTTCGACGTTAAGGACGCCGCCGATTTTGAGCGACGCAAGCGGCAATGGCTCGCAAGCGGCCGCGGCGTAATGGAAATCGATCATGGCTGGTGCCGCTCCATCTACGCCAAGGATCCCAACGACAACCTGGTCGAGTTCTGCCTCACCACCGGAGTGTTCACAGGCGAGGATCGCGCTTTCGCACTCGCCGCACTGCAACGCGACGACCTCCCCCACGCGCCCGCCAAGCCAAAGATCACGATGCATGCGCCTTCGTAAAGCCCGCCTGGAGGCGCAATGACCGCCGCTGAGGAGAAAGCAGAGGCGAGCGCGCTTGGCGCCGGCGGCCGTCTCGGCGGACTTTTGCTCGGCATCGCGCTCAGCATCGGGCTGCAATTCATCCCCCCGCCGGACGGTCTCTCGCTCGAAGCTTGGCGCGTCGTCTCCCTCGCCGCGCTCATGGTGGCGTGGTGGGTCACCGAAGCAATCCCCATCTCCGCGACCGCGCTCTTGCCGATTGCGGCGCTGCCATTGCTTGCGGGTGTCAGCGTCAAGGAGGCGGCAGCGCCCTACGCGGACCCGATCATCTTCCTCTTCATCGGCGGCTTCATGCTGGCCGCGTGCGTCGAGCGGTGGCGCCTGCACGAGCGTGTCGCCCTGTCCATCGCTTCGCTTGCAGGCGGGCGGCCGGTTGCACTTGTCGCAGCCTTCATGGCTGCATCCGCGCTCATATCGATGTGGATCTCCAATACCGCGACGACGTTGATGCTCGCGCCCATCGCGCTCGGTGCGGCGCGCGCATTGTCGCCCGACGGCAAAGGCGACCTTGCGCTGGGCGGGGCGCTGATGCTTGGTGTGGCGCACGCCGCCACGATCTCCGGCATAGGCACGCCAGTGGGCTCACCCACCAATCTCATCGCTGTCGCCTACTTTGAACGCGCGGGAGAGCCCATAGCCTTTATCGATTGGATGACGCGCGCCATTCCCATGATGCTTATCATGTTGCCGCTGGCGTGGTTGTTCCTGTGCCTGCCGCTATTTGGCCGAAACAACGCACGGTCAGGCGCCGGGGGCGTCGTCAAGGATGCACTCAAGGCGCTAGGCCCGCTCACTACGCCGGAAATGCGCATCGGCATCGTGTTTGGGTTGGTGGCGCTCACGTGGATGACACGCACGCTCATCGTTGAGCTGCCTTGGCTTGAAGGTCTCACCGACACCGGCGTGGCTATTGTCGGCGCGCTGTGCTTGTTCCTCATTCCATCCGGACGCGGCGGCAGTGAGAAATTGATCGATTGGCCCACGGCGGAGCGAATCCCGTGGGGCATCGCCATCCTCTTCGGCGGCGGGCTTTCGCTGGCGGCTGCAATGGAAGCAACCGGGCTCGCGCAATGGATCGGCGATTGGATCGCGGGACTGGACGGGATTTCCGCAATCGGCCTTGTCGCCATCCTGGTTGTGGCGACCATCCTGATTTCAGAACTGGCCAGCAACGTCGCGACCCTCACCTCGATGCTGCCGGTGGTCGCCGCTGTCGCGGTTGCGACCGATGCGCCGTTGCAGCCGCTCGCCTTTCCGGTCGCCATCGCCGCGAGCTTTGCGTTCATGCTGCCGGTCGCCACCGCGCCCAACGCGATTGCTTATTCCTCCGGGCTGGTGAGTCTGAAGCGCATGCTGGCCGTGGGCTTCGGTCTTAATCTCGCTGCGGCCACGATCATCATCGCGTTCGCAGCAGGCTAGATCGCGCGCGGCCACGGTCGCAAGTTTGAGCTTTCAGCTCTAATCTGCTAGGGTCTCCGACTGAGGGACCGACGCAATTGGAGTACGATCATGCGCATGGCGCTTACAGCGTTTTTCGCCGCCGCGCTGTTCTGCGCTGGCGACGCCGCAGCACAAATCGCCGCCCAAACTCCCAACCTTCAACTCCCCAACAACCAACCCACTGTCCTTTCCGCGCCTGCGGTGGAGGCGCGCCGCGTCCAAATTCTGCGCGCCGCGGGGGTGCAGCCGCCGCCTGGGGGGTTGAGTACAGCCACGACATTGTCGGTCAACACGCCTACTGTCCCTGGCGCACGACTGAACTTTCACAACCTCGCATTTTATCTGCCGAGCGTCGCCAGCGGAGGCACGGCCACAATGCGGCCTAATGCGGGCCCGGGCGACATCTCATACGTCGACATTCGATTTCGCGCTGACGCGCGTGTCCGCTACATCGTCGATTGTGTGGTCACAGGTCAGGCGACAACCTATCAATTCGAACGCTTGACAGGCCCGCGCACGGCGCCGCGCGAGACCCGCGAGACCACGACGGTGACCCGTTCCGAAGGGCGGGTCGCGACGCTTGTGCCGCCGGCAGCGGTGACCGGGGATCAAACGCTTTACCTCAAGTCGCGCGAGCAATGGTGGTTCCACCAGTGCGAGATCGTCCCGGTGCGATAAAGCCGCGGCGAATGCTGCGCGTGGCCACGCAGTTCAGCGCATCTTCTCCACTTTGTCCCAGAACGCTTTCGGCAGATCGGCGCCGCCGAAGCGTTTGAGTTCCTGTACGAGCGTTGGCGACGTAACGTTGATCTCGATCAGCTTGCCGGCGATGACATCGAGGCCGGCGAACACTATGCCCTCGCGCCGCAGCAAAGGCGCGACGGCGGCTGCGATGCGGCGGTCGTCTTCATCCACGCTTGCGGCTTGCGCGACGCCGCCAGCATGCAGGTTGGCGCGGAAGTCACCACCCTGGGGCATGCGTTTCACCGCGCCGAACGGCTCGCCATCAAGAACGAACAAGCGTTTGTCCCCGCCAGATACAGCGGGGAGAAATTCTTGCGCCAGGATTGGCTCGCGGCCTGCCGCTTCGATGAACTTCCCAGCGCGTGCGCGGAAATCAACGTCGCTCGAGCGCAGTTTGATTACGCCGTCCCCGCCCATCAGATAGAGCACCTTCAGCACCACCTGGTCGAAACGACAAGCAAACTCCTCAAGCGCATCGAGATCACGCCCCACCCAGGTCTTTGGCGTCAGTTCCGGGAAATGCATGATCGACATCTTCTCGGAAATGTTGCGTACGCTGCGCGGCGGATTGAGCACCATCGCCGTGGTGAGTTCGAGAAGGTACGTGTTCGACACATAGCCCATGTCAAAGGGCGGGTCCTGCCGGATCAGAATCACATCGAAATCGTCGAGCGCACGCACACCTTCTTCGTGTGTTTCGTAGTGCTTCGCATCGTCAAGCCAGACCGAAACCCGCCGCGCGCGGGCTTTCACGACGCCGGTATCGTAGAACACGTCGTTCGGCCTGAACCACCACACCTCCGCGCCGCGCGCCTGCGCCTCAATCATCAGCGCAAGCGAAGTGTCGCGCTGCACCACCATCGTTTCGATGGGATCCATCTGTACGGCGATGCGCATTTAGCAAAGACTCCTACCCTCCCCCCGTCGGGGGGAGGGTGCGCTCACAACACCAGGTGCGACAGCTCCCATCACCCCGCCTTCGCCTTGGCGCCATTAGTCCGCACGCGGCGGAGATGTTCAGCAATCAGAAACGCAAGATCGATGGCTTGCGCGCCGTTCAGCCGTGGATCGCAATGTGTGTGGTAGCGCGAAGACAAGTCTTCCTCCGTCACAGCCGCGGCGCCACCCAGACATTCCGTAACTTGCTGACCAGTCATTTCCACGTGAACGCCGCCAGGATAGGCGCCTTCCGCGGGGAGGATGTTCATAAACGCACGCACCTCGGAGAGGATGCGGTCGAAGGGCCGCGTCTTGAAGCCGGACGCGGTTTTCAGCGTGTTGCCGTGCATCGGGTCACACGACCAAACGACGGCTCGGCCCTCTTTGGCCACCGCGCGGGCCAATTTGGGCAAACCTTGCTCAACCTTGTCCGAGCCGAACCGTGCAATCAGCGTGAGCCTGCCCGGCTCGTTAGCGGGATTGAGAATATCGATTAGGCGCAACAGTTCGTCTGGATCGAGCGACGGTCCGCACTTCATGCCGATGGGGTTTTTGACGCCGCGGGCGAATTCCACGTGTGCGCCATCGGGTTGACGGGTGCGGTCGCCGATCCACACGAAATGGGCGCTGGTGTCATACCAATCGCCGCTGGTCGAATCGACTCGCGTCATCGCCTCTTCATAACCGAGCAGCAGCGCCTCGTGGCTCGTGTACACATCCACGTGGCGCACCTGCGGCACGCTCAAAGGCGTAATCCCGCACGCCTCCATGAAGGCGATCGCTTCTGAGATGCGGTCAGCGATTTCCTGGTAGCGCTTGCCCTGGGGGCTGTCGGCCACAAAGCCGACCATCCAGCGGTGCACGTTGTGCAGATCGGCATAACCGCCATTGGCGAACGCGCGGATAAGATTGAGTGTCGCGGCCGACTGTGCATAGGCCTTCATCAGACGCTCGGGATCGGGCGTGCGCGCTTCGGGTGTAAACTCCATGCCGTTGATATTGTCGCCGCGATAGGATGGCAGCGTCACTGCGCCTTGCGTTTCCGTCTGATCCGAGCGGGGCTTGCCAAATTGGCCGGCAATGCGCCCGAGTTTCACAACGGGCTTGGAGCCGGCGAACGTCAACACGACAGCCATGGCCATCAACGTGCGGAACGTGTCGCGGATATTGTCGGGATGGAACTCGCGGAAGCTTTCCGCGCAGTCTCCGCCCTGCAGCAGAAAAGCTTGGCCCGCCGCGACCTCGGCGAGCCGCGCTTTCAGGCTCCGCGCCTCACCGGCGAAGACTAGCGGGGGGTAGCTGCGCAATTGCAGCTCCACGCGCGCCAGATGCGCAGGATCAGGATAATCCGCCGGGATGTGCCGGGCTGGTTTGTCGCGCCAGCCTGCGGGGGTCCATGTCTCTGCCATCGGCGCCACCTTAGCCGAACCCATGCTGCAGGTGCGAGGGCTCAAAACTAAACATGGGCGTAAGCCACGGCGTGGCAACAAACCATACTGCCGCAGCCACCGCGGTCGCGGCCAATGCAACACCCAGATAATAGGCCCCATACCGCCAACCGCCTGAAGCAGCGGCGATGGCGGCTTTGGAAAATGTGTTGACAAGCACAGCCACCAGGATGGCGCGCGCGCCAAGGGAATGGTCGAGCCCGCCACGCACCAAGCTGCCGACCGCCAGCGCCACGGCGTCCACATCGGCAACGCCCGCGGTGGCTGCGAACGGCAACAGCCCTACCTGCCCGTATGCATCGGAGAGGACCCTTCCGATCGCGATAATCGCGCCGAGAAAAAGCGCGAACCGCGCGACCGAGACTAGGTCGAGCGGGCTTTGCAGCGCTTGGACGGCGCCGGACTTGTCGGCTGGCGCGCCAAGTCGACTGAGCGCCCAAGCGCCCGCAAGGAAAACGACGGCTCCAGCGCCCGCGGCAGCGCCGACCTCAGAAAAGGCGGCGGTCGCCGCAACGGCCACGAACACTCCCATCCGCGATACGCTGACAGCCGCGGCCAGCGACGCGGCGGCGGCCGCAGCACTCGCAGTGGTTTGCCGCGCTCGCACGCGCCGGCCGAGTTCGGCGGTAACCACTGTTGATGACACCAACGCGCCGGCTGCGGCCCCAGCCAGGACGCCGACGTCACCGCCGAGTACGCGCACAAACACGTAACCGGCAAACGAAGCGCCCGCGACCAGTATTGTGAGAAACCACAACTCGCGCGGATTGATCGCACGCCATGGATCGACTGCCGCATCAGGCAGGAGCGGCAGCGCTACCGCTGTAGCGCCCAGGATCAACAAGGCCGAGCGCAATTCGGTCCAGGTCACTCTCTCGAGCCAGCCGTGCAGGGCGTCCTTGAAGGCCATTAGACCGACAAGCGTGACGCCAATTGCACCCGCCACGCGCAAGTCGCCCCACATGCAATATGCACCCAGCGCAAATACCAGGAGCGCAGCGAGCGTGCCCGTCGCCGAGACGTCATTGTCGCGCTGGCTTTCCCGCACCTTGAAGACGAGAAGCGCGCCGGAAAATGCGACGGTAAGCGCCGCAAAGGCGATCGGTCCGACAACGGGAAGGAGCGCGCCGCATACGCCGCCGGCCAAGCCTATTACAGCATGTGTGCGTAAGCCTGCTGCGCGCGCGCCCTCTGGCGCGTCGCGATGACGCCAACCGCGTTCGACTCCGAGCAGGAAGCCGATGCCCAGGGCCATGCCAAGGCGCTGGAATGTCTCGATCAGTTCCGCTTCGGGCATCGTGCTGGATCAACTCTCCAGCCAATCGTGCTCCAGCGATTTCAAGCGCGCCATCAAAGACATCAAGAAGGCGGTGGACCACCCGATCAGGATCAGGCCGTTAACCCCTTCGATTGCGGCCACCATGCGCCACTCACGCGTGAGCAGAATGTCGCCGTACCCCAGGGAGGAGAACGAGACGGTTGAAAAATAAAGCGACGTCTCGAAGTCCCGAAGCGCGCCCACTAGCGAATAGAAGACCGCGTATGCCCAAATTTCGATCGTGTGGATCGCAAACAGCCCAAGCACCATGAACAAGACAAGGGCGCTCTGCCCAAAGACGCTTTCATGCGCGCGAAACCGCGCGCCACGGCGGCGCAGAAAATACAGCAGCGCCAGCAATCCAAAGAAGTGCACGATAACCGTGACCGCAACCATTCCGCTGGCGGCGAGAATGTTCTGAATCAACACAGGCATGGGGGCAGGTTGCGCGCTAAGTCGTCGCCGCGCCAGCATTGCCAAGACGTAATGAGCCCGCCTAGGGTGGCCACTCAGGGGTGGGACGGGCTTCATGGCGAATGCGGCATATCTGGCCTTCGAGCCCGCCGACGAGGGGACCGCGCTTGCGGTTGCGGCCGAGTTGGAGCGCAATAGCTGGACCGTGGCTCGAAGCGCCACGGGCGCTTCAGTTCACGCCATCAGCACGGCCGCGCTTTTCGTTCTTGTCGCCTCGCCGGCGGCAGCCGAAAGCGCGCGATTGAGGCGCGAAACCGCGACCGCCCTCAACAATGGCCGCACCGCAATTGTCGTCCTGGCAGGCGACATCGCCCAAGATTCCTGGATAGCAACCACACTGGATGTGGCAGGCGCTGTCGATGTGCGACGTGGCGCCACGTCCGAAGCCCTGACCCGCCTCACCGAGCGAGCCCGCTCCGCCACCGCGCGCGGGCGCGTGATCGCGATGCTCAACATCAAGGGCGGGGTCGGAAAGACGGTGCTGGCGGCCAACCTTTTCGCCGCGGCCCACCTCGCCAACAAGCGCGCGATAAGCTTCGTCGATCTCGATCCCCAACACAATTTGACACAGTATTTCCTTACTCCAGGCGAGCGCAGCCGCGTCCGCGACCGCAACCACACCATCCATGGCGTGCTCGACGGGCGCGCGGAGCCAGCGATAAGACCCGCCGATTTTGGCGGCATCGCAGTGCCGCTCAACCGCGCTCGACGCGGCAAGCTGCCCAATTTCGAGCTGCTCGCGGGGGATGAACGCCTATTTGAATTCACGCTCGACACCCGCGCCGAGCGTGACAAGGCCGAGGCGTTTACCCGCTTCCGTGCGCTCATCGCGGCGCTGCGTGCTAGATCGGACGCCGTGGTTATCGATTCCAATCCGTGCGCGACGTTCCTGACGCGCCTTGCGATTACCTGCGCCGATCACATCGTGGCGCCGGTGCGGCCCGAGAAATACTCACTCACCGGATTGAATATGCTCGAACACGTGGTTCGCGAAGTCAGGGAAAGACCATTGCAGCCGGATGAGTTTTCGGTGCTTCTCAACGGCGTGAACGACCGCGCCCGCTCGAGCGAAACCGGCGACGCCGACGCCATGACGCGCGCGCAGATCAGCGGCGCGCCATTTTTTAGCTTGGCGCTCTTGCCCGACGAAATCCCGTATTCAGCGGTGCTGCGATCGGCGCCGACCGACAGGCTTGTCGTCAATCCGATCAACGTTACCGCAATGATGCGCGTGGGCGGGCGCCCCGCAAAGGAGGCTCTCACGCGCGCCGCGGCGACTATCCTCAAGCGGGCCGCGCCATGACGCCGGCGCGGGCCAAGTTGCTCCAGAGCGTCATCCGACGCAGGCCGAAGGCGGTATTGAAGCGGGCCTTCGCCGCAATCCGTGCCAACGATGACGCCGCCCTGCTCTCAGCCCTCCGTCCAAAGAAACGCCCTCTAACACGGCGCGGCGATCCCCTGGTTCGCGAGCTCGACCAGATTCTCAAGCCGGTTGTGGGGCCCGCGCGTGAGAAGGCCGACTTGCTTGTCGCCCACTTCGCGACCAGGCGCCGCCAAATGAATTTTGAGCCCAGGAGCTTGTCCGACGCAGTGCGCCGCTTGCGCGCCGCGTCTCTGAGCGAGGCCCAAATTCGCGCGGGCGCGAAGAAGATGATGCGCGAGCTGGCGGAGCTTTATGGGGGCCCCGAAGCGGTGGTTTGAGCGTAACCTCGGGCGCGCGCTGGACGAACCTCGTTCACGCCTTGCAGGATCTCGCTATGACACGCTCCCAATCTGGCTTCGACCTTTCCGCGCCCGCCCCGATCGAGCAAGCGCGCTTGGAGGAAAGCTTGACCCAGGAAGAGCGCCGCGTCCTTCTCCAACACGGCACCGAGGCGCCGTTTTGCGGGGGCCTGCTCAATCAAAAAAAGGCAGGGACCTATTGCTGCCGCCTGTGCGGCCTGCCGCTTTTCAAGCAGGACACAAAGTTCGAGTCAGGCACCGGTTGGCCAAGTTTTACTGCTCCATTCGACCCAGCCCATGTCATCGGCGTTGAGGACAATTCGTACGGCATGCACCGCGTCGAAACCCGCTGTGCGCGCTGTGGCAGCCACCAAGGCCATGTCTTCCCAGACGGACCCCGCCCGACGGGCTTGCGCTATTGCATCAATTCCGTTTCGCTGGCCTTCGTCGCTCAGGGTGAGCGGTTGCCAGATCCCCTTGGAAGGGGCGATGGCGCATAGCGCCCCGGACTTCCGGGCTCTAGTGGCGCAGGCGCAGGGCCTGTTCGATCATCGCGTCGAGATCGAGCCGCATCGCCGCTGATATCTCGGCCTCCGGCGCTGGCCCCTTGAACCGACCGAAAGCCCGGCAGATGACCCGCCCCACCAGCAAAGACGCTTCGTTCACGTCTCCAGTCGAGCGCCGTGCATGGGCGGCCAACTCGGATTGGCGGGCGAGGATAGCCGTGACCGGCTGCGCCATGGCGCAACTCCCTTGCTGCGGCCGAACAGCCCCCCACGATCCGCACGGCAAGTTGGCGCTCACAATACGCGAATCGGAGTTCGGGGAAAGTGTTTGTTAAGCGCACAGGCGGCGTAATGCGCGCGCCGGCTTGACGGCGTCCGGCGTTCGACGACGATGGGGCCGCCTGTGACAAAGCCCTTTCCCACCAAGAACCTGCGGTTCTTCCTGACAGCCCCGACGCCCTGTCCCTATTTGCCGGGCCGCCGCGAGCGCAAGGTATTCACGGGCCTCACCGGCTACGACGCCGAGCACCTGCACACCCTCTTGACCAATTCGGGCTTCCGTCGCTCGCAGACGATCGCCTACCGACCCTCCTGCGAAGGTTGCGACGCGTGCATATCGGCGCGCGTGCCGGTTGAGCAGTTCCAGTTCTCGCGCCGCTGGCGCCGGATCATGGCGCGCAACGCCGATATCACGCGCACGCTGCGCCCTGCCGAGGCAAGCGCGGAGCAATATCACCTGCTGCGCCACTACCTACGCTCGCGCCACGCTAACGGCGGCATGGCCGAAATGTCGTTCGCAGATTACACGTCCATGATCCAAGAAACGGCCGTTCGCACTCATGTGGTGGAATATCGCTACACGGCCGGTGTCAACACCGGCAAACTCGCCGCTGTGGCGCTGGTAGACGTTCTCGCGGACGGCCTCAGCCTCGTCTACTCATTCTTCGATCCCGACGACGTCAGGCGCAGCCTCGGCGCCTACACAATCCTCGATCACATCCAGCAGGCGCGCGCCGCGGGCTTTAGTTACGTCTATCTCGGCTATTGGATCCCCGGCAGTGAAAAGATGGACTACAAGGCCGACTTCCGCCCGCTCGAATTGCTGCTGAGCGGCCAATGGCGCCCTTACACGCCGATTGAGTTCTGAGATGGCGGAGAGCAGAAAGCCTCTGTGGCGCGCGGGGGATATCGCACCGGCCATGCGCCCCTTCACGCAGAAGCTCAATCCTAACTCGCTCTTCCGCGCCGCAGCGCTTTCGCGAATGGCCGGCATGAGCCGCGCCCATGTGAGTTTGGTTCGCTTGCCGCCTGGCAAGGATAGCTTCGCCTACCACGCCCATTTGCTTGAAGAAGAATGGATCTACATCCTCGCTGGCCGCGCGCTCGCCGAGATCGACGGCAAAACCACCGAAGTCGGGCCCGGCGATTTCATGGGCTTTGCCACGCCCTCCGTGCCGCATCTCTTGCGCAACGTGTTCGACGAGGAGTGCACGTATCTTATGGGCGGAGAAGACAGGCCGATCGACGTAGTTTCCTACCCCGAGAGCGGCAAGCGCTATCTGCTCATGCAGACGGACAAAGGCGCGGAGTTTTACGAGCTGGGTGAGCCGACGAAGCCATTCGGCAATCCCGACTGAACTATCGCAGCACCACGCCCTGCCGCGTTCGTGCGCCATCGGGTGCAGTGTAGGCGTACGTTCCACAGAGGCGGCTCTGAGTAGCTTCCGGACTTGGGGGCTCTTCACCCGCAAACACCATGAGCGTCACGCTTGTCGCGCGCTCCTCGTAGGCTAGCGCGACGTAGCTTGGCGTATCCTCACCGCATAGGCTGCGCACGCCAGGCGCGACCACTTGCTCGTTAACGTGGCGCAGTTCTACAGCGAGCTCGGCGGGTCCGACGGCGATGGCGGCATATGATTCCCCGTTGCGGGCCGTTATGTCCAAACCGCGCCGCGGATTGAGCGTGCGCGTGTAGAGCACCACGCCATTCGCAAACATCAACCCGCCGCGTTCTATCGCCAGGTCGCCGGTAAGAGTGAGCGCGCTGTCGGACGCGGCGCGGTAGCGCCCCTGCAGCGAGACTGCTTCCGCGACGGGCGGCGGCGCACTGGAATGGGTTTGCCCGCACGCACCTGACAACATGGCAACAAGGAGCGCGGTCAGCAAACGCATGCGCAGATCATACGTTGCGCCGCTTGGGCTTGCGACGCGCCCTATCGCAAATCGCGCGCGCTTGGTCGCGCGATTAACCGATCACGTCGCTGAAGCGGCCGGAGCGCGAAAAGCCGCGCGGCGCAACGCGGCCCGACTGCCCGCGTTTGCCCTTGAAATCCGCCCATTCCGGCACTTGCCGCACGCGGCCCGCGGAATCTTCCCACGTCAAACCGCCGGCCCTTGCAAATACGCACACATCGGCGAGCCCGCCATCATGATAACTCTGCAACTTGACGCCCTTGCCGCGCGCCATCTCAGGCAATTCCGACAGTGGGAAGATGAGCAACTTGCGGTTCTGTCCGATTACGGCGACTTGATCGCCCTCGACCTTTGCGGCCTGCATGGCGCGGCCATACAGGATTTGTTTCCCCGAGCGCTTGGATGCGAGCATCTCATCCTCGCTGACTACGAAGCCATAGCCCTCGTGGCTTGCGACGAGCCGCCTGGCGCCTTCCTCGTACGCGAACAGCGCCACAGCCTCGTCGATGTCGCCGAGTTCGATGGACAGGCGTATCGGCTCGCCGTGTCCGCGCCCGCCTGGAAGCTTATGAGCGTCCAGCGTGAACACACGCCCGTCGGAGGCGAACAGGAGCAGCTTGTCGGTGGTTTCACACTGCACGATGTGCTGGGCGTGATCGCCCTCCTTGAATTTGAGTTCGGAGAGGTCGGCGGTGTGGCCCCTAAGCGCCCTTACCCAGCCCTTTTCGGAGAGCACAACGGTGACAGGCTCGCGCGCCACAAACGCCTCGACATCGATTTCGACTGCGGCCGCGTCTGCTAGGCTCAACTCCGTTCGCCGCTTGCCCAAATGCGTCCCGGGACCGAACAGCTTGCGCGCGTCCTTCAACTCCGCGCCAATGCGGCGCCATTGCTTGCGCGTATCATCGAGCAGGCCCTGCAGATCTTTCTGCTCTTCGCGCAGCGCCGCGTCCTCGCGGCGGATTTCCATTTCCTCGAGCTTTCGCAGCTGGCGTAGCCGCGTGTTCAAAATGGCCTCAGCCTGAACGTCGTTCAGCTTGAAGCGCTGGATAAGCTTCGGTTTCGGCTCGTCCTCGTTGCGAATGATACGGATCACTTCATCCAGATTGAGGTACACGATGAGCAAACCGGCCAGCACATCGAGTCTGGCGGCTATCTTGGTCAGCCTATGGGTTGTGCGCCGCTGCAGCACATTCCGGCGATGGTCAAGGAAGGCGCGCAGCACCTCCTTTAGCCCCATAACACGCGGAGCGCCGTCGGCGTCCAGCACGTTCATATTGAGCGACACGCGCGTTTCCAGCGCGGTCAGCTTGAACAAGCTTTCCATCAGCACTGCGGGTTCGACGGTGCGCGACTTGGGCTCAAGCACCAGGCGAATGTCGTCTGCGCTTTCATCGCGCGCATCGCCCAGGAGCGGCGCCTTCTTGTTTTCGATCACCTCCGCTAATTGCTCCAACAGCTTCGACTTCTGCACGAGGTGCGGAATTTCAGTCACGACGATGCGCCACGTCCCGCGGCCTAGATCTTCACTCTGCCAGCGCGCGCGCACCCGAAATCCGCCGCGCCCGCTTTCATAAGCTTCACGGATGCTCTCCGGCGGCTCGATGACAATGCCGCCAGTGGGGAAATCTGGCCCCGGTATGATCTTCAGCAACTCCTCGGTCGTGGCCTTGGAGTTCTCGATCAGCAACAGACACGCGTCGATCAGTTCGGCGACGTTGTGTGGAGGAATGTTCGTAGCCATGCCGACCGCGATGCCTGAGGCGCCGTTAGCCAACAGGTTCGGGAACGCCGCCGGCAAAACAACCGGCTCTTCCTTCGTCCCGTCGTACGAAGGCCGGAAATCGACCGCATCCTCGTCTATGCCTTCGAGCAGCGCTTCGGCCGCCTTGGTCAACCGGCTCTCGGTGTAGCGCATAGCGGCTGGGTTATCGCCGTCGATATTGCCGAAATTGCCCTGTCCGTCGATCAGCGGGTACCGCGAGTTGAAATCCTGAGCGAGCCGCACGAGCGCGTCGTAGATCGACTGATCGCCATGGGGATGGAAATCACCCATCACATCCCCGACGACCTTTGCAGATTTCCTGAATGCGGCATCCGCAGTGAGATTGAGCCTGCGCATCGCGTACAAGACGCGCCGGTGCACGGGCTTCAAGCCGTCTCTCACATCAGGCAACGCACGCGACGTGATCGTGGAGAGCGCGTAGGCGAGGTAGCGCTTGGCTAGCGCCTCGCCGATCGGCTCCTCCACTATGCGCCCGCCATCGTCGGGTGGCGATTTGATGTCGTCGGCCATGTCAGCTCCTCCTCCCCCTCGATGGGGGAGGTGTCGACCGCAGGTCGCCGGAGGGGGTGCGCCAACCGCGCTTTCCAGGGAAACGGTGTTGGCCTCACCCCGCCCGGCGCCCTTTGGGCGCCTGCCCTCCCCGTCGAGGGGAGGGCTAAGCAGCGCCCCTTAAATCAGAGTCGCCCCGCAAAACCCAAGCGCTCGATCAGCCGGCGACGCGCTTCCGGCGCCCCCTCGCCTTTGTGGTCGAACAAGCGCCGTTCAAGAAAGAACCCCGTAAGAGCAAGACCGTCAGCCACATCGCCATGTTCTAGTTTCGCCGCCACATCGACCAGAAACGGCGGCAGACGCAACAGCACATCGGCATGCGCCGCGCCCGCTTGGTAGGCTGCAGCCCGCCCCGTCCTGGGACTGACCCATGCAAGGTTGTCGGTGGCGCCTGTCACCGCGCAGCGCGAAAGATCGAGCCCGTAACCAAGCGCCGCCAACAAACCCAACTCGAAACGCGCATAGAGTGCAGGCCAGATTTCAGCGCTGGGCATTGCTTCGATCAGCACGATGAACGCATCATAAAGCTGGGGATAAGCTTGGCGTTCGGCGGCGGCTCCGCGAACCAGTGAAACCGCTGAAGAAAGTCCCGCCAGGGCGATGGCATCGTCCAACAGGCGCGTGGCATGCGGTTCGACCAGCTCGAGGGGATTGAAAAAGCCGAGCTGCTCACTGAGGCGCGCCTTCCAGCCGCAGTGCACGACATTGCCAGCCTGAAGAATGGGTTGTGACTTTCGCCCCGCGTGCACCACGCCGCCAAAGCGTCCATGTTCGCGCGCGAACACTTCGGCGACGAGCTTGCCTTCACCGAAATGCCGTGCGCCGAGCACAATGGCGGTATCGG
>Ga0247727_10003365_pt1 | contig 35358 bp, 29 predicted proteins | sample WisWelCaveWW1625_FD_202498 | JGI IMG/M metagenome (GOLD analysis project Ga0247727, IMG submission 202498) | Biofilm microbial communities from Wishing Well Cave, Virginia, United States - WW16-25 | ecosystem: Environmental > Aquatic > Deep subsurface > Groundwater > Cave microbial mat | place...
GACAGACGCGCACTCCACAGAAATAAATCCTTCCACATCCAATCCTGTAATTGATTTACTCGAAGCGCAGAAGAACATTACTCAAAAAGGCGGAACGATGCGTTTGGGCGCTTATCCCTGCCAGTTAAAAGAAGACACAAAAGTTTTTTCCGTTTATAAAGAAAAAAATATTTCTGAGCGTCACCGCCACCGCTACGAGTTCACCAACGAATACCTCGGTGATTTTGAAAAAGCAGGAATGATTGCGTCAGGAATAAATCCAGAAGGCGGTCTTGTTGAAATCATTGAACTCAAGGACCATCCGTTTTTCATAGGTGTACAGTTCCATCCAGAATATAAAAGCACGGTTGCAAAACCTCATCCGCTCTTCGTTGGGTTTGTGAGTGCGGCAGTTGAAGTTGGTTCGCTGAAGAAAGAGCATAGTCATTAGTCGTTAGTCCTTAGATTTCCCCTTCATATACATCATACATTTAATTCTATATTTGCCCTCCTAAAATGAAAAGTTAATCGTTAATAGTTATTTGTTAATTGGGTTGTTCCGATTAACTATTAACGGATAACAATTAACATGGTAAACCGACTTGCAATAACGATATAATGGATAAAAACTCAATCACAGGTATAGTTGTTATTTGCGCGCTCATGTTCGCATGGATGTGGTATTCGGCTCCGAGCAAACAGGAAGTTGCAAAGAAAAGAGTTCAGGATTCACTCGTGTTGGTTGAAGCGCAAAAAGCAGCCAAAGATACAGTCAGTCGTCAGTTGTCAGTGGATAGTGGCAATACAAATGCAAAACAACTGACAACTAACAACGGACAACTGACAATTTCTGATTCTTCAAGGACTGCGATTTTAAATAATAAGTACGATGTTTTCGCTTCTGCTGCAAGTGATTCAAATGCTTTTTTCATTCTTGAGAACGAAAAAATAAAAGCAACCATCTCTAAAAAGGGCGGACGCATCTGCTCCGTCCAATTAAAAGAATATGTCACATATGATTCTCTTCCATTGATTCTTTTCGATAACGATTCTTCTTCGTTCGGGCTTTTGTTTGATACGGAAAACAACCGCACGATAAATACAAGCGAGTTATATTTTCAGCCAATCGAAGGAAAGAAGGACACCGTGCAAAGACTCGCTATGCGTCTTTACGCAAATGCCGACAGTAAAGGCGAAAGCAATCAATATATTGAATATGAATATTCGCTCGGCAAAGATTATATGCTCGGATGTAAGTTGAATTTTGTTGGGCTTGAAAAAGTTGTCGCGAATAATCTGAACGAATTCAATTTGAACTGGGCGATGAAAACTCCAACGCAGGAAAAGAGTTTGAAAAACCAGCGCGACAATTCCACCGTTTATTTCAAATACATGGAGGAAGAACCTGACTACATAAGCGAAATGAGTGATGAAACTAAAACACTTGACGCAAAAACAAAATGGGTAGCGTTTAAGCAGCAATTTTTTACTTCGGTGATTATCGCGGATAATTTTTTTGATAAGACAGGCGCTGATGTGACTTCGAACAATGAAAAATCTTCTGCAAACTATATAAAGTCATATGCATCCAATCTTACCATTCCGTATTCTCATAAAGAAAAAGAAACTTTCGGCATGAAATTTTATTTCGGACCGAATCATTTTCAGACACTGAAATCCTACGACCTGAATCTTGAAAAACAAATTGCGCTCGGATGGGGAATTTTCGGATGGGTGAATAAGTTTTTAGTGATTCCTGTTTTCAACTTCCTTGACAGTTTCAATCTCAACTACGCCATTATCATTCTTTGTCTCACCCTTATTTTTAAAACTCTTCTCTTTCCTGTTGCCTGGAAAACATATATTTCTTCCGCCAAGATGCGCGTGCTGAAGCCGGAGATTGATGAACTCGGCAAAAAATTCAGCAAAGAAGATGCGATGAAAAAACAGCAGGCAACGATGGCGCTCTATAAAAAAGCAGGAGTGAGTCCGCTTGCCGGATGCATTCCCGCGCTTTTGCAGATGCCAATTCTCATAGCGCTGTTTCGTTTTTTTCCTGCTTCCATCGAACTTCGTCAGCAGGGATTCTGGTGGGCTACAGATCTTTCAACTTACGATTCTGTGTGGGACTTCGGGTACATACCCGTCATTGATTTTATTTATGGAGACCATGTGAGCGTGTGGGCGCTGCTGTGTACTATCACGACATTGATTTATACTCACATGAACAGCCAACTCATGAGCAATCCTGGTCAGCAGCAGATGGCGGGAATGAAATACATGATGTACATTATGCCCGTGATGTTTCTTCCATTCCTGAATTCATTTTCTGCAGGGCTCAGTTATTACTATACGCTTGCGAATATCATCAGTTTCGGGCAGATGTATGTAATAAGAAAGTTCATGGTGGATGAAAAAAAACTCCATGCAAAAATTGCGGAGCACATGAAGAAACCGCAAAAGCCGGCATCCTCCTTCCAGCAAAAACTGCAAAAGCGTTTGGAAGATGTTCAGAAGAACCGAAATGGTTCGCAGCAGAAAAAGATCAAGTAAAAATTTTAGGAAAGGAATTTCTTCGCTGACTCCAATGCTTTGTTCAATCCATCAGAATTAGTTCCGCCAGCAGTTGCGTAGAAGGGTTGACCTCCACCACCACCGTTGATTTCTTTGGCGAGTTCTTTAATAATATTCCCTGCGTGAAGATTTTTTTCTTTCACAAGATTATCAGAAAGCATTACGGTTAAACTCGGTTTGCCGTTCACATTCGCGCCAAGAACAAGGAAAAGATTTTCAATTTTATTTTTCAGTTCAAAGGAAAGCGTTTTGATAGCATCTGCAGAATCAAGTTCAATTTTTTCAGCGATGAAATTAATTCCATTCTGTTTTTGAATTTTTCCTTGCAGTTCCGCCTGAACGAATTTTGCTTTTTCCCGAACGAGGTTTTCTATCTGTTTTGAAAGTTCTGCGTTCTGCTCGTGTAATTGCTCAATGCTTTTTGCAATGTCTTTCGGGTGTTTGAGAAGTTCTTTTATCTGGTTCAGCGTTTCTGTCTGCTGATTGACGAATTCTTCTGCTTTAATTGCGGTCACGGCTTCAATCCTGCGAATGCCTGCAGCCACTGCGCTCTCGGAAGTAATTTTGAAATAACCAATTTGTCCTGTTGCCGGGACATGCGTTCCTCCGCAAAGTTCAATGGAAAAATTTTTGTCGAATGTTACCACACGTACGGTATCGCCATATTTTTCTCCAAAGAGAGCCATTGCGCCAGATTGTTTTGCTTGTTCAATTGGCATTATTTCAATTTGCGCAGGAATATTTTCTCGAATTTTTTCATTTACTAATGATTCTATTTTCGCAAGTTCCTCATCAGTAATTTTTTCGAAATGAGAAAAATCAAATCTCAGATGCTCGTCATTTACTAGTGAACCTTTTTGTTCCACATGTTTCCCTAATATCAATCTTAATGTGGCGTGAAGCAAATGAGTTGCTGTGTGATTGTTCGTTATTAACCTCCGTTTTTTCTCGTCAATTTTTGCAATCACTTTGCTAAATGTTTTTTCAGGAAACTCTTTAGTAAGATGACTAATCAAACCATTTTCCTTAATGGTTGCATAAATCTTTATTTCCTTATTCCCATGAAGAATTAAATTTCCGCTATCTCCTATTTGTCCACCTCCTTCAGGATAAAAGGGTGTTTCTTCAAGAACTATCTGATAATAAGTGGATTTTTTATCTTTCACATCTCTGACCCTTACGATATCAGTTTCAATTGCGTAAGTATTATACCCAATAAATTTTACTTCTTTTATTTCCTTGTAAATATTCCAATCTCCAGTTGGAAGACTAGCTCCCGCACGTGACCGCGCTTTCTGCTTTCCCATTTCCGATTCAAATTCATCCTCATCTATTTCTAATCCATAACCTTTTGCAATTAGTTTTGTCAAATCAACAGGAAATCCATAAGTGTCGTACAATTCAAAAACAATTTTTCCGTCAATAACCTTTTCTGTTTTTGAATTAGACGCGCTGATGCACACCGTATCAATTCTTTTTAATCCTTGTTCCAGTGTTCGGAAGAAAGAAGTTTCTTCTTCCTTAATTACTTTCTCCACAAAAAGTTTTTGAGAATTTATTTCTGGAAAAAAATCTCCCATCTGATTAGCGAGTACGGGAACGAGTCGATATAAAAACGGCTCTTTTATTCCGAGCGATTGATAACCGTAGCGCACCGCTCTTCGTAAAATTCTTCTGATGACATAACCTGCGCCCGTGTTGGAAGGAAGTTGTCCGTCCGCAATCGCAAACGCAATGGCGCGGATGTGGTCAGCAATCACGCGCATGCCGATGTTGGTGACAGTCGCCTGCATGGTATTCTCTTCAGTTTTGTAACGCAATCCGCAGAGGTCTTCTATTTTTCGGATGATGGGCTGAAAGACATCCGTATCGTAACTGGATTTTTTATTTTGCAGAACCATGCACAATCTTTCGAAACCCATTCCTGTATCTACATGTTGAGCAGGAAGTTTTTCAAGCGAACTGTCAGATTTCCTATTGAACTCGATGAAAACTAGATTCCAGATTTCTATAACTTGAGGATTTCCTTTGTTCACTAAAGTTTTTCCGTCAATTTTATCGCGCTCTTTTTCATCGCGCATGTCTACATGAATTTCAGAGCATGGACCGCACGGACCTGTATCGCCCATCTCCCAGAAATTATCTTTTTTATTTCCGTTGATGATTCTGTCCTTCGGCACATAACTTTTCCAGCAATCGAAAGAATCCTGATCAAACGGAATATTTTCTTCGGGGCTTCCTTCAAAAACGGTAACATACATTCTGTCAGGAGAAATTTTGTAAACGCCAGTCAGTAATTCCCACGACCATTTAATGGCTTCTTTCTTAAAATAATTTCCAAAACTCCAGTTGCCGAGCATCTCGAACATCGTGTGGTGGTAGGTGTCAATGCCGACTTCTTCCAGATCATTGTGCTTTCCGGAAACGCGTAAACATTTTTGTGTGTCGGCAACGCGCGATTGTTTGATTGGGGCGTTTCCTAAAAATAAATCTTTGAACTGATTCATGCCCGCATTGGTGAACATCAGCGTGGGGTCATTCTTAATCACCAAAGGAGCGGAAGAAACAATCTCGTGATCCTTGCTTCGGAAATATTCAAGAAATTTTTCGCGGACTTTGGCTGATTTCATTGTTAGTAACGCTGTTTATTGCAGAATGATGAGGCGTTGCAAAATTAGATTTTTTCCGTACATTTGCCTCCGAATTTACAGATATGTCCAAAGTAAAATACCGTTTCGACACGCACTCGCTGACTTACGAAAAAGTAGGATTCAGTTGGAAAAAGATTGCGCTGAAAGTACTTTCTTATCTGGCGATTGGAACTGTATTTGGAGGCGTTATAGTTTTTGTTGCGTTCACGTATTTTGATTCTCCTAAGGAAAAAATGCAGAAGCGCGAAATCGAATGGATGACTTACCAGTATGATATGCTCAATAAAAAACTCGGGCAGGTACAAACTGTTTTGGGAGATATTCAGAAACGCGATGACAATATTTATCGAATGATTTTTGAAGCCGACCCGATTGCAGATGAAATCCGCAAGGCGGGATTTGGAGGAGTGGACAGGTATAAAGAATTGGAAGGATATGAAAATTCGAAACTGATAATGGAGAGTACCCAGAAACTCGACCAACTTTCAAAACAACTTTACATTCAGTCAAAATCGTTTGACGAAGTTGTGAAGATGGCGAAGAACAAAGCGCAGATGATGGTTTGCATTCCTGCTATTCAGCCGATTTCTGGAAAAGACTTAAAACATGCTTCAGGATACGGAATGAGAATGCATCCCATTTACAAATACTCCAAGTTTCATGCTGGAATGGATTTCACAGCAAATGTTGGAACAAAAATTTATGCCACAGGCGATGGAGTTATTGAAACAGCGGAATATGGTTCCGGCTACGGAAATCACGTGGTGATTAAGCACGGCTATGGATATGAAACGCTTTACGGTCACATGGAAAAAATGGTTGTTCGTGTTGGACAAAAAGTAAAACGTGGTGAGTTAATAGGGCATGTTGGCAATACAGGGCTTTCTGCTGGACCGCACGTTCATTACGAAGTTCATAAGAACGGTGAGCCGGTTAACCCCGTTAACTTCTATTACAACGACCTTACACCTGCCGAATACAAGCAAATGATTGAAATCACTTCTCATGCTTCGCAGTCATTTGACTGATTTTTAAAAATGCCCTACAAAGAAAAAGAACCACAGAAACTTTTTTTTTCCATTGGAGAAGTGGCGCGCATGTTCAATCTGAACACTTCGCATATCCGCTTTTGGGAAAAGCAGTTTGATATTTTAAAGCCGAAGAAAAACAAAAAGGGCAACCGCCTTTTTACGAAAGAAGATTTAGACAACCTGCATACTATTTATCATTTAGTAAAAGAGCGTGGCTTCACTCTTGAAGGCGCCAAGAAAAAACTCAAGAATAACAAAGAAGAAGTGATTAACTCGGCGGAGATGGTAAAATCCCTGAAGAAGATAAAGGGTTTTTTGCTGGAGATGAAGGAGGAGTTGTAATTATTTTACCACAATTTTCTTGCTGATGTTTTCATCGTTGCTCGAAGCGGTGATGATATACATTCCCTGCGCGGGTGTTTGTTCAGGATGAACAGTTGTAAGAAAGTTTCCTCCCGGAGCAACAATGGTTTCTGAGTGAATATCTCTTCCTAAAACATCAGTAAGCGCAATTAGAATTTTCTCTCCTTCCGCAGCATTGATAGAAAGATAAATAGTTCCATCCGTAACAGGATTAGAATTAACGGTAACATCAAAATCATGGTCATCTTCACAAGAAACAGAAATGGGAGCAAATGTTTCTTTGGTTCCGTTAAAATCGGTTTGAGAAAGACGGTAAAATGTTTTTCCTTTCAGCGGGTCAAAGTCGGTGAGTGAATAGTTTTTAATGGTGGAACTATTTCCAGCGCCCGGCAAAGTTCCCAGAACGGAAAACCATTGCGCGTCAGAACTTCTTTCTATCGTAAAGAAATTATTATTTGTTTCACTTGCAGTTGACCACTTAAGAAGTGCATTGCCGTTATCGCATTTGCCGGAGAATTGAAGCAGTTCAACAGGCAGCTGTACATTGCTTCTTCCAATTGCAAACTGCGAGAAGCTGGTGTAGCCGGTTCTTACGGCAGTAATAGGTGCTGCCAGTGTGCTTGATGAATAAGTGCCGGGAATTGTCCATGCGCCAGGTCCGGCAGTAACTCTTTTTAAAATAGTATGCCTCAAACTACCTTGATTGCTGTTATTTCTTCCATATAAACTCATATCATAATTCGCTGTTCCTGCATTTGGCGTTACTGTCCAGACTCCTCCATTTGCATGTCCTGTGGTGGCATTTATTCCTCCATTATTCAGCACAAGATCATATTGATAAGTTGCATCTGTAAGCGGCAAACCTGTTCCTGTTGCGTTTGCAGGGTTATCAAAGTTTACATCAATGTATGATGCGGTGTTTCCTGAAGTAATATTAATGTTCATTAACTCATAAGCATCCGTATTGCCATTACCCACAGGAAAATCATAGGAGCCGGTGGCTGCAAGATATCTCCTGAGATTTCCTGTTGCGCCTGTATTCACATAAGAAGCCATCGAATGATTTTGAATGGAACCGGAACCGCCTGCTGTTGTGTTAAGAACAGTTAAAATATTTGCACCTGTACTGACAACACCGTCTCTCAATCTTAATTGGTCGGTGCTTGCGCTTCCTGCCATGGTAAGAGCGCTTCCACCCGCAGTAGTATTATTTATATCAAGTATTCCGTAACTGCGAGAGGGAGCAACTGCGCCTCCGTTATCTGTTTTAACAACACTGTTGGTTATTGCCTGCGAAGCAGTTCCATTATATTCAACATATCCAAGAGGGTCAATTGTCACATTATGTTTGGTTGCGAGGTTATCCTGAAGAGTTGTAGTAGCGCTATTGACAGTATAAAATCCATTTGTATTAGTAGTTTGAACTCTGCCTCCGCTATATATGCTAAGTCCGCTTTGCGTATAGGTAGTTGTAGGGTAAATTCTATTGTTCCCCGCATTAACAGTGCCTGCAACATGCAACATGCCATAAGTAGCAGAAGTGTTTCCAATAGAAGTAATTTTCATATTAGAATTTAGTTGAAGCGTACTTGCGGAAGCAACATAATACGCAAACTTGTCAAGCTTAAATTACAGAATTAAAAAATTTGTTTCCGGTTGATGCTTTAAAAATACAACTCCTATGATATTATATATCGCTATAAACAACTATTCGTCAGAACTGCAATAATGTTCGACCAATTCATTCTTTTCTTCGATGAATTTTTCATGATAATAAGTAAAGTTCTTCCAAAAGCTTATAGATATAACGTATTGCAGTAAAAATGGTTGCCTGTAAAGTGCACATTTTTTCAACCCATTGGTTAATATTTTAACTACGCGGTTTCTCATTTCGCGGCAGCTATCTGGTATTGTTCCGCAACACAACAATGTTTCATCTTTTTTTAATGATATGTAATATTTCCTTCCTCATATCGTTATATATATTCCTGATGCAACAATGCAGCAGGCAAATAGTTGAAAGCAATGACCACACCCGTATCCATAGCAATTACACATGTGCCTGCAATAAGAACACCTGTATTCACCGCAGATACACCTGTATCTATAATAAATACATGTGTATCTATGGCTGATACATATATGCTTGTAATAACTGCACATGTAGAAAAAACAAACACATCTGTATCTGCAACACCTACACTTGTATCTGCGACTGGCACACATGTTGTTAATGCGAATACACATGTATCTGTGGCAGGCACACATGCAGAAACAACAACACGATAATTCAAAACTAATGAAACGCATTCTTCCCAAACTCGGACTCAAGTTTTTGCTTGATACTGAACTCACAGAATACACGCAGGATAAGATTGAGAAAATAAATTCTGTTGTCGCATTTTCTGGAATAGTTCCATCTACAGTGGCTGTGAGCACGAAGAAAATTCAATATGCTGCAGCGCTTGTAAAAACGGATGACGGGACAAAAGCCGACACCGCTTTCAAAAATCAAATGCGGCAGGAACTGGAACAAATGCTTACTGAACAAGCCGCTGACGCTGCACGGATTTCAAACGGTGATATTGCGTTGTACCTGAGTACCGGATATGAGGCAAAAAATACCAAAGGAAGTCATTCAAATTTTTTGCCGCAGGTAACAAGGCTAGAGCTTTTTTATGGCGACAATGCCGGTGACCTGAAAGCAAGATGGGATCCACTGCCTGAGGCGCTGAATTTTTCTGTGTGGGTGTATTCAGGTATTGCTGATCCTGAAAATTCTTTGGTGAAAGAGTATATTATAGCCAAAATAGGAAGAAGAAAAATAACTTTGAGGGGATTGCCTTCCGGAAAAATAGTTTTTGTTCGTGTTAGGGCAAACGGTGCCGGCTCAGTTATGGGCGCATGGAGTGACCTTGCTGAAAAAAGGGTTCCGTAAAGTTAAAATGAAGAAACTTAAATTTGTCTTGTTGCTTTTCAATACTGTTTTTTCTCTCCCAGATAATTCACCGCGTAATCATTAATTCCTTCTTCCAGAGAAGTGAATTTTACATCGCACCCAACTTTTTTTAATTTTTCCATTTTCGCTTCGGTGAAGTACTGATACTTGTCGCGGATGTCGGCAGGAGTGTCAATGAACTCTATCTGAGATTTTTTGCCGGTGGAATCAAACACTGCTTTCGTAAGGTCAAGAAATGTTCTTGCATTTCCTGAGCCGAGATTATAGATGCCGGAATTTTTCCTTGTTCGCAAGAGCCACAAACAAACTTCTGTCACATCTTTTACATAGATAAAATCTCTGAGTTGTTCGCCATCTTTGTATTTGGGATTGTGCGAGCGGAAGAGTTTTACTTTTCCTGTCTGCTGAATTTGATTGAACGCATGAAACACCACTGATGCCATTCTTCCTTTGTGATATTCATTAGGACCATACACATTAAAAAATTTCAACCCCGCCCAGAAACCGGGTTTTCGTTCCTGCTTCAACGCCCATTTGTCAAATTCATTTTTTGATTCTCCGTAAGGGTTCAGCGGTTTAAGTTTTTCTATCACTTCGTGATTATCGTCATAGCCAAACTCTCCGCCTCCGTACGTTGCGGCAGAGGATGCGTACACCAGAGGAAGCCCATATTCTACGCAAACATTCCACACATTTTTTGAAAAATTCAGGTTGAGTTTATCGAAAATCTTTTTATCGAATTCGGTGGTATCGGTTCTTGCTCCGATATGAAAAACAAATTGGACTAACCGATGATTTTCTCTCAGCCAGCCGGGAAAAATATCTCGATGAACTTCTGTTTTGAAAATTTTCCCCGCAAGGTTTTTATTTTTTTCTTCTCGGGAAAAATCATCCACTGCTACAATGTCCTTAAATCCTTCCTGATTCAGTTTTGAAACAAGGCAACTTCCTATAAACCCTGCAGCGCCTGTTACGACAATCATAATTTAATTGAAGATGTGTAAAACCGATCCGTCAAAAGAGGTTTCATAAAACTTGAGTGAATTTACAGCGGGACCTGAATTGGGGGAACCATCCGAGAGATGAAATTTAGAACTGCATTTGCTGTCTACAGCAAAAAGCCCGCTCGCATCCATTGCAATTTGATCTCCTTCTGAAACATTGTAACTGCAATGGCGGTCATACGCCATGAATTCATTCTGAGATTTTCGGTAGATAAGTATTCCCTTTGAACCGCCAGCAACATAGGTGTATCCCGTAATTGCGTTCAGAGGGGAGAAAGCAGGGTCGGTGGTGTAAAGGTAAACATCCACATACACATCGGGAATTTCATTCTTATCTTTTTTGCATCCTCCGAAAGAAATCAATAGAACGAAAAGAAAGGAATGGACTTTATATTTAAAAACTTTGTTCATTACTCGTTTGTGATGACAAAACAAAGTTACGTTATTTTTATCTAAACTTGCCTCAATGAAAATTCTTCTTCAACTGTCTTTTTTCTTTTTTCTTTTTATTTCTATTCCCGCTATGCCACAAAGTAATGGCACGGACACCAAAACGGAAAAGAAGAATGATGTGGAAAGCGCGAGAATGAAAAGGCAGAAAGCCAGGATGGAATGGAAAGAAAAACGCAAGATGGAGCGTTCGGAGAAAAGGGCAATTCGCCAGCATGAAAAACGCCTTCAGACAAAAGCAACGCGCAAGCGGATGAGAAAAGACAGGCGCAAAGCGAACCGCGTCAACCAGAACAAAAAAGAATTCTTCCTTATACGCTTATTCAAGCCCAAGCCGAGAACGGGAGCGTGGTGATTCAGATTTGATGATGAATCAATTTGAAGATTTGAAAACGAAATTCAGCATCTTTAAATTTTCAAATTAGTCAAGTAGTTCTTTTATTTTCTCTTCCAGTTCAGGTCCTCTCAGATTTTTTCCTGCGATGTTTCCTTCTTTATCAAGCACACAGGTGAAAGGAATTCCTTCAAAGCCATAGAGTGAAACAACTGGCGATTGCCATTGTTTCAAATCACTTACGTGATTTTTCCAGGTGAGTTTGTCTTTTGCGATTGCTTCGAGCCATGCCTCTTTTTTAAAGTCAAGCGATACGCTGAAAATATCTAATCCTTTGTCTTTGTATTTATTGTAAAGCGAAACCAAGAAAGGATTTTCCACCCTGCACGGCTTGCACCACGATGCCCAGAAATCTACAATCACCACTTTTCCTTTCAGGGAGGATAGAGAAACAAGTTTTTCATTCTTGTCATTCAATGTAATTTCAGGAGCGGGACTTCCGATGGCAAGATTTTTTTTGCTGTCTACATATTTTTTGAATCCTTTCAGATTTTCAACATCCGGATATTTCGCAGTGAGCGCATCAGATACTTTTATCAAATAGGCAATGTCTTTATCGGGACTCAGCATTTGCACTGCCGCAAGTGCTGCGAACGATGAAGCATTTTCATCAATAAATTTTCGGATGTATTCATTTGTTTCGTCTGCGAGTTTTCGGTAGTCTTCAGAAAAGGAATTAAATACGGGTTCAAGCATTTTTGAAATTGAATCAAGAAACAATGAATCGGGAGTAGTATTCAGATATGCTTCGTAAACGCGCCTGAGAGAATCCTGTTGCATTCTGCTGGATTCCATTTTTTTGAAATTATTTTTTGTGACATCATTGAAGACAAGAAGTATTTCAGAGTCGTTTGAACCAGTTACTTTATATCCTTCGCTGAGATTTTTAGCATCTCCCTCAAAAGAAATTTTCTCCGTGCTGTCGGCAATGATGGTGGCGTAATTGGAAGATGAAATTTGTATACTGTAAAACCCTTTCTCGGGAACTTTTTTGTTAAAAACAAATTCTCCGTTCTCATCTACTTTTACTGAATCAATGGTTTTCATCTCTGAAGAATTTACATTCATCAGCGAAACATATTCACCACTGCTGTTTGTGAGTTTGCCTTTTATCTGGTAGTCGGAAGGATCGTTATTGCCACAGGAGTAAAATAGCAGCAAGCACCAAGCAGCAGACAGCAAGAGAGAAATTTTATTTTTCATATGATTGACAATTAATGTTTAACTTTTATCTAACATTTCTTTTACCAATTTATTTGCAACCTTCGGATCGGCTTTTCCTTTTGAAAGTTTCATCACTTCTCCCATGAACAAACCAATCAAACCGACTTTCCCATTTTTATATTCTATAACTTTCTCCGGATATTTTGCGATGGCTTGTTTTGCGAATTCTCTTAATGAATCAGAATCGCTTTCTTGGATGAGATTCATTTCTTCAGCAATTTTCATCGGAGATTTTTCCGGAGAAGAAACTAGCACGGGAAATATTTTCTGCGAAGCAACGGAATGACTGATTTTTCCTTCTTCAACAAGTTTTATTAATTCAGAAAGTTTTTTTGTTGAAAGGGGAAACGCTTCTATCTCCACCGCATTTTCATTCAAGTATGATTTCACAGAACCTATCATCCAGTTGGTCGCTTGCTTATAATTATCTGTATGAGAAACAAGTTCTTCAAAATACAAAGCAATTTCTTTTGTGTCGGTGAGAACTCCCGCGTCATATTCTGACAAGCCGAATTCCTTGGTGTATTTTGAAAAGAGTTCAGCGGGCAGGGGAGGAAGAGTTTTTTTTACTTCGGAAATATATTCCTGCTCAACAAGCACGGGCTGTAAATCAGGTTCGGGAAAATATCTGTAGTCATGTGCGAATTCTTTTGAGCGAAGAGAAAAAGTTGTCCCTGTCGTTGCATCAAAACTTCTTGTTTCCTGCTCAAATGTTTTCCCGTTTTCTATCAAATCAATTTGTCTTTTTATTTCGTGGTCAATTGCTTTCTGCACGTTTCGGATGGAATTCATGTTTTTGACTTCTGTTCTCTTTCCGAATTCTTTCATGCCTTTAATGCGCACGGAAATATTCGCATCGCAGCGTAAACTTCCTTCTTCCATATTCCCATCGCAAATGTCGAGATAGCGAACTAACTTTCTTACTTCTGTTAAATATTTATACGCTTCTTCTCCTGATGCAATTTCAGGTTCGCTCACCATTTCCAAAAGCGGAACTCCGGCACGGTTCAAATCAATCAGCGTATCGTAAGGATCCTGGTCATGAATGCTTTTGCCCGCGTCTTCTTCCCAATGAATACGCGTGAGATTTATTTTCTTTTCTGTTCCATCCGAATTTTTTATTGTAATAAATCCTCCTGTACAAATCGGAGTTTTATCCTGAGTGATTTGGTAACCCTTCGGCAAGTCGGGATAGAAATAGTTTTTCCGCGCGTACTGATTTTCTTTTGTGATGTTGCTGTTGCAAGCAATTCCTAAACGAACAGCAAACTCAAGCACTTTTTTATTTGCCTTCGGAAGCGTTCCCGGATGCCCAAGTGTAATCGCGCTGATATTAGTATTGGGAAGATTTCCAAACTCAGTGGAATCAGAAGAATACGCTTTGCTCTTTGTAAGCAACTGAATATGCACTTCAAGCCCGATGACTGGTTCGTATTTAGAGTAAGTATTCATCCTGAAATTTGAAAAGCGAAGATAGGTTATATTTGCTTTTCGTATGAATCAAAAAACTGCACTTGTATTCGGAGCAACAGGATTAACGGGAAGTTGCTTATTAAAACTTTTACTGAATGACTCACGTTACGGAAAAGTAAAAGTATTCCTTAGAAAGAAAACAGATTTCCCATCTGACGAAAAATTAGAAATTCATGTTGTTGAACTTTCCTCGCCTGAAAAGTACTCGCATCTTTTGCAAGGCCATGATTTATTCTGTTGTCTCGGCACTACGATTGCAGTTGCAGGAAGCAAGGAGGCATTTCGTAAAGTAGATTTTGAATTGCCGGTTAAAATTGCAGAAGCAGCAAGCAGAAATAAAATTTCTTCTTTTAGTATTATTTCTTCGCTCGGTGCAAATGCAAAAACTTCAAATTTTTATTTGCAAACTAAAGGAGACATGGAAGAATCGGTGCAGAAGTTTTCTTTTAAGCGAATTGCTATTCTTCGTCCTTCAATGCTGCTTGGTGATAGAAAAGAAGTTCGTTTTGTAGAACTCATTGGAAAAGGATTGATGCGGACGTTTGGTTTTGTTTTCATAGGGGAACTAAAAAAGTACAAAGCCATTCACGCAGACGATGTGGCGAAGGCAATGATTGCTATTGCGAATAATAATTTTCCTGAAAAGATCTTTGAATCAGACCGCATTCGGCATATCGCAAAAAGCGATTAACAATATTTAACGATTCATTGTTTTTCTTCAGCCCTCATCTTTATTTCCCTTTATATTTGCTACCTTAATATATGCCCAATGAAAAAACTCCTTCTGCCTTCTGCCTTCTGCCTTCTGCCTTATTTGATTTCTGCTCAGGAAAAGCCCTACTTCCAGCAGGAATCCAACTACACTATCAATGTAAAATTAGATGACACAAAGAATGATATCACTGCCGATGAAACCATTGAATACACCAACAATTCTCCCGATGAATTAACTTTCATCTGGTTTCATATCTGGCCCAATGCGTATAAGAATAATAACACCGCACTTGCAAAACAATTGATTGAAGACGGCAATAGAAAATTTTATTTCGCTGAAAAAAATGAACGTGGATGGATTGACGGATTGGATTTTAAAGTAAACAGTCAGTCCGTAAAAACAGAATATCATCCCGAACATATAGATATCATCAAAATAATTCTGAATGAACCACTAAAGTCAGGAGGAAAAATCACCATCACCACTCCATTTCGTGTTCACATTCCCATAGGAGTTTTTTCTCGTCTTGGGCATATCGGTCAGCAATATCAAATAACGCAGTGGTATCCCAAGCCAGCGGTGTATGATAAGTACGGCTGGCATCCGATTCCGTATCTCAACCAGGGAGAATTTTATTCTGAGTGGGGAAAGTTTGATGTGCTCATCACCGTGCCGAAAAATTATGTTGTAGGCGCAACAGGGGATTATGTAGATGGTGACGAAGAAATAGCATGGCTAAATAAAAAAGCGGAAGAAGCAAAAGCGATGGAAATATTTCCGCGCGATACCACTTTTCCTCCTTCTTCTTCCGAATGGAAAACACTTCACTTTCATCAGGAAAAAGTTCATGACTTCGCATGGTTTGCCGATAAAAGATATTATGTATTGAAAGATGAAGTGGAACTTCCGTATTCAAAAAGAAAAGTTACTACATGGGGATTGTTTACCGGTGCCGAAGGGAAATTATGGAAGCAATCCGCAAAATATGTTGCCGATGCGGTTTATTATTATTCCCTCTGGAACGGGGAGTATCCGTACAATCACGCCACGGCTGTGGATGGCGCGTTGAGCGCTGGCGGAGGAATGGAATATCCGAACATCACTGTGATTGGAGAAATGAATGATGCCCGCTCACTTGACAGAGTGATTGCGCACGAAGTCGGGCATAATTGGTTTTACGGAATTCTCGGCTCCAATGAGCGCGATCACGCGTGGATGGATGAAGGAATAAATACGTTCAACGAGGGAAGATACATGGATAAAAAATACCCTGCCGATTCGGTAAAGACATTTGCGTCAACAAAAATCGGAGGAGTAAATGTGGACATTGGAAAAATTCTCGGCATTCCGAACTTTGATGAGAGTATGGTTTTTGATTTAGCATATCGTTTCAATGCAGTAAAGAAAATGGATCAGCCATGCGATTTAACTTCGGCTGAATACACTGGGATTAATTACGGAATAATTGTCTACGGAAAAACGGCAACGTTGTTCGAATATCTCCGCTCCTACCTCGGCACAGAACTTTTTGATAAGTGTGCGCAAAAATATTTTGAGGAATGGAAATTCAAGCATCCTTATCCTGATGACATCGAGAAAGTGTACGAAGAAGTTTCGGGAAAAAATCTGGAATGGTTTTTTGATGATATTCTGAAAACCACAAATCAGATTGATTATAAAATTCTTTCCTGCAAGAAATCACAATGTGCAAATAGTTTCACGGGAGATTGCTGGGAAGTGAAAGTGAAAAACATTGGCGAAATAAATTCTCCTTTTCCTATTTCAACTATGAAAGATGGAAAGATTGTCAACACAACTTGGTTCGATGGTTTTAGCGGAACAAAAACGGTGAACATCTACACGATGGATTTCGACAAGGTGAAGATTGATGCCGAAAATAAAATGCCTGATATCAATCGCCAGAATAATAATCTGAAGATGAAAGGGCTTTGCAAAAAAACGGAGCCCTGCAACCTGAAGATGATGGGATTGGTTCATAACACAGACAAAACACAATTGTTCTGGATGCCCGTGATGGGATGGAACTATTACAACAAATTCATGCTGGGCGCTGCGGTGTATAACAATTTTCTTCCGGAGAAAAAATTAGAATGGGTATTTATGCCGATGTATGCTTTTGACAGCAAAGACTTAGCAGGTGGAGCAAGCGTTCATTACAACATTCATCCGAATAAAATTTTTCAGACAATACGTTTTGGCGTGAACGCGGAAAGATATTGTTACAGCAATTACGGCCTTCCGAAACTTAACTTCAACAAAATTACTCCTGAACTTACGCTTGAGTTAAAGAAAAAATATTTGAGAAGTTCGGTAAAGCAAACCATTCGTGCACGACAAGTGAATGTAACGAAGGAAATCGCAGTAGGAGATAATTCTTTCGCTCCTCCTGTTTATCATTACGACAGCGTGTTCACCGCCATCAATGATTTTACTTATACGATTGATGACAGCAGAAAAATAAATCCGTATAATATTTCTCTCAATGTTCAGCAGGGGGAAAGGTTTGTTAAGAGTTCAATCACTGCGAATTACCATGTAACATTCAAGAAAAAGAAAAAAGGACTTGATATCCGATTCTTTGGAGGAAAATTTATTGACAATAAAAAACTGAACGATGGCAATTATTATTTTTATTCGAGTGCTGCGACAGGCACGCACGATTATTTATATGACAATGTTTTTCTCGGACGAAGCGAAACAAATGGTTTTTTATCTCACCAGTTTACTGAAACAGAAGGAGAAATGAAAGTTTACTCCCCGCTTGGAAGAACGAGAGATTGGGTTAGTGCGCTTAATTTAGATTGCACGCTGCCAGGAAAAATTCCTTTCAGTTTGTTTGCTGATTTCACAGTATTTTCCAAAGATTCAATGTCAACAGTTGGAGTTAATAAACAATATTTGATTTACGATTTAGGAATACATTTCTCTATTGTTAAAAATACTATAGATATATATGTACCGTTGCTTATGTCGGCAGATATAAAAAGTACTTTTTACACAAATAATTTTGATTTGAAGAATCCAACACCCGATAATCCAGACCCTGACGCATTCAAACGAACAATCAGAATGATTCGCTTCACATTTAATATTCACAAGTTGAATCCGTTTGAGATTGTGAGAAACTTATCTTTGTAAATCCGTGGCTAAAATTTATTTTCTATCCGACTTCCATCTTGGCGCGCCTGACTATGCAAGCAGTTTAGTGCGTGAAAAGAAAATAGTTGCATTTCTTGATTCCATTAAGAAAGACGCTTCAGAAATTTATTTGCTCGGAGATATTTTCGACTTCTGGTTTGAATACCGAAAAGCAGTTCCGAAAGGATATGTGCGCCTGCTTGGCAAACTGGCCGAACTTAGCGATGCTGGAATTAAACTTCATTACTTCACAGGCAATCACGACATGTGGGTGTTTGATTATTTTCCGAAAGAACTCAACATGAAAATTCATAGAGGAATCGTTACAAGAGAAATTAATGGAAAGAAATTTTATCTCGCTCATGGCGATGGATTAGGTCCTGCTGATTTTGGATATAAATTCATCAAATCGGTTTTCGCAAGCAAAGTTTGCCAGTGGCTGTTTGCTCGCCTTCATCCCAACTTCGGAATATGGCTGGGAGATTTCTGGTCTGCAAAGAGCCGAATCGCCACAGCCGATTTGCATTTTCATGGAGAAAAAGAATGGCTCGTCATCTACGCAAAAGAAATTTTACAGAAAGAACATTTTGATTATTTCATCTTTGGACATCGGCACATACCTTTAGATTACAAACTCTCAGAAAAATCACGCTACATTAATCTTGGCGAGTGGATTACGCATTTTTCTTACGCGGTGTTTGACGGAAACGATGTTTCACTAAAATATTTCCGTGAGTAAAGTAAAGGCGAAACAGCAGGCCAATAATTGGTTTGAAAAAATCCTTACGCGCCCTTATCAAATTATTTTTCTTGTTTGTAGTTTATTGTATGTGCAGATCCTCACTTTTGGCTTAGTGCATTTTGACGATCATGGATTTGTATTGATGGCTTCTGACACATTAAAGATTTCAAACATTCCACAGTTTTTCAGACACAGCGTGTTCTGGGTTCTGGGAGATACTACGCAGGATACAGATGTGTTTTACCGTCCGCTTCAGAATGTTGTCTATGCCATCTGCAATACGATTGCAAGCAAGCAAGCGTGGATATATCATTTTTTCGGATTGTCGCTTCATATTATTACTTCCTGCGTCTTATTCAGATTTTTTAAGGAGTTGAAATATCATGCGTCTGTTTCTCTTGTGTTTGCGTTGATTTATTCTGTTCATCCGGTTCTTGTGCAGGGCGTTGCCTGGATTGCTGGCATTGGTGACCAGATGGCAACTTTATTTTCATTGCTGTCTGTAATTTATTTTATCAGAATGTTTTCCCTCGACACTAGAGGGAGAAACCGTCTTTTGCTTTTACATTTATTTTTTCTTGCGTGTGCGTTATTCTCAAAGGAAGTTTCCGTTGCATTAATTCCGTTTTTCTTGTTTTGGTTTTTCTTCATCAATAAAAATAAATCAGCATTTAAAAAACTCTTGGTCATTTCGGCAGGATGGGGGGTGATTGCAGTTGTCTATATTGTTCTTAGAAATAATGCAATTCACTCCACGAAAACAAACCTGCTTGCCTCGGCTTTCGAATCATTCAAAGTAAACGGTCCGTTGGTTCTTGAATATTTTGAGAAAATGTTTTTGCCTTATCGTTTAAGCCCGATACCTTCTCGCGAGGACGCGCAACTATTGATTGGCGGAATAATTTTTCTTGCTCTTATTTTCTTATTCATTTTCAGAAAACGATTTACGCGAATGAGTTTGTTTGGTGTGCTGTGGTTTATTGTTTTTCTTTTCCCGGCTTTCATACAGCAAAATCCGCAGGCGCACTTTTTTGCATTTGAACATCGCCTTTATTTACCGCTCATTGGAATTTTAATTATCATGATGGAACTTGTCAATGTAAAACAGTTTAATATTGAATCTGATTTTCAGAAGTACGGTTTTGGCTCTCTGCTTGTTTTGTTTTTTGGAATTACGATTTCTCACAGCCGAACTTTTACCGACCCTTACACTTTTTATGACAAAGCAATTTCATCATCACCAAAATCTGTAATCGCGTATAATGGTTTTGGAAAATTATTATTGGAAGACAAAAAATACGCTGAGGCGATTGAAGCGTTCGAAAAAAGTTATGAGTATAAATCAGATGATTTGCAAACCACAGGGAAGATTGCCGAAGTTTATCTGAAGAACCTTAACAACCCGCGAGAGGCAATCTTATGGTTTAAAAAAACTCTTGATATAGATTCCAATTCTGTTGAAGCGGCAGTAAGTATGGCCGATGCATATTTTAATTTTCTGCATGATACAGTGAATGCAATTGTGTGGTATGACAAAGCAGTTAAAATAAATTCTCATAATGAATTTGCGCTCGCAAACCTTGGAGTGATTTATGTAAGCAAAGGGAAAAATGAGGGAGCAAGAAAATATTTATCTCAATCTCTTGAATCAAATCCTAAAAATATTTTAGCACTCAAGTGGATGGCTATTTCATATTTTAACGAAGGAAAAATTTCAGAAGCAGTAACATATCTTAACAAAGCGTATGAAATTTATCCGAATGATATTGACGTGCAGAGGAACTTGATGATTTGTTATTATAAGTTGAATGATTTCAACAATACGGAAAAGTTTGCTTCTGAATATTCAAAAAGCAATAATCAAATTCCAGACGAGATCCAAGCGTATCTAAAAAGAGCCGGGAAGTAAATCACTTTTGCCTGTTATTTGTCCTTGAATATCTCAATTCTTTTTTTTCATCAAGAAAACTTTCAAAGACCAACTCCTCGTTGTTATGTATTTTGATTTTATTCGGAATAGGATCCTTTTCGTTAATTAATAACCATAAGGTATCTTTACTCAGTATATACTTATAGCGAGAAATTGTATCGATATGATTATCGATTACAATGTTCTTGTCTGGTTCAAACGAGAGAGTGTGATACATCTCCCATCTATTTGAATACCATTTGCCACTATCTAATCTTGCTATTGTTTCATAAGGATGTATTGCTGTATTATGCAGCAATTCCATCCTGTTATGCAGTTCGGCATAAGTATTGTTGAACCTTCCCGACCTATAATAAAGTATTAGTAAACAGGTCGCAAGTACAAACATTATTCCGCTGTATAAAAATATTTTCTTCAAGAAGTATAGATATATTAATGGCCAATCCTCTCCACCAACTCCGCAAGCCGATTTGAATAACCCATTTCATTATCATACCAGCCAATCACTTTCACCATTCTTCCTACAACAGAAGTAAACTCTGCGTCAAACACGCAGGAGAAAGGGCTTCCGACAATATCAATCGAAACAATCGGTTCTTCGGTGTATTGAAGAATTCCTTTGAGGGAAGTTTCAGATGCCTTACGAAATGCTTCATTGATTTCTTTTACGGTCGTATCTTTTTTCAGGATGCAGGAAATATCCGTAAGCGAACCGTTGGGAACAGGCACGCGCATTCCGCATCCGCCCATTTTTCCTTCGAGGTGCGGAAAAATTTTCGTAATGGCTTTTGCCGCTCCAGTGGAAGTTGGAATGATGGAAAGCGCTGCCGCTCTTGCTCTTCGCAAATCCTTGTGCGGAGAATCGTGCAGGCGTTGGTCGCCTGTGTATGAATGAATCGTAGAAATGTACGCGTCCTCCACGCCCCAGTTTTCATCCAGCACTTTTATCATAGGTGCCGCGCAGTTGGTAGTGCAGGACGCATTTGAAACAATTGTATCGTCTTTGGAAAGAATGTTGTCGTTGATCCCAAGCACTACGCTTTTCACATTGTCATTTGCCGGAGCGGAGATGATTACTTTTTTCGCTCCTGCTTTAATATGCTTGCCTGCACTTTCCTTATCAAGAAAATGTCCTGAAGATTCTATCACCACATCTACGTTCAGATTTTTCCAGGAAAGTTTTTCCGGATCTTTTTCAGCAAATGTTTTTATTTTTTTTCCATCTATGGAAATAGAATCTTTTTCGTGTTCGACTTTTCCCAGATAAGTTCTGTGAACCGAATCGTATTTGAAAAGATGCGCGAGTGTTTTGCTGTCGGCTAAATCGTTGATAGCGACAATCTCAATATTGCTTTTTGATTGTGCAACACGGCAAAATGTTCTGCCTATCCTTCCAAAGCCGTTTATTGCAACTCTTATTTTACTCATAGCCATAAAATTAAAAAGCAAATATAATCATACAACAATGTTTCTGAATGAAAATCGCATATTGTTTAAAAGGATGTTGAAAAGAGAAGGAAGAACTATTCTTAATCCGTCCGTTTCATTCTAAACTTTGTTTAAACCAAAAACTTTTAGCCATGGAAAACAAAATCAATTATGGAAGAATGATTCTCGGAGGAGTACTTGGAGCAGTTGTTCTGTTTGCTGTTGGATTTTTAGTGCATGGAGTTTTACTGAAAGACAATTATATGTTTTTTCAGGGAAGTTCTGTGTTGATGGAGCCGAGAGAAAATGGAATGCTGATTCACTCTGTTGCTACCATAATCAGCGGACTTTGCTTGTCAATGCTTTATGTAGTGGCAAGAAAATTTGGAGGTGCTGGTCCATTAACAGCAATCAAAGTTGGTTTTACAGTAGGGTTGTTTACAATCGGTGGAATGTCTGCCATGTATGCTTTTTACAATTTAGGCGGAATGATTCCGTTCATGACTTTGGCTGACAACATTGTTGGATGCATGCTTGCAACGCTTGTCGCGGGAATGGTGTACAAGGATTAAGAAAGATTATTTTAGAATCACAATTTTTCGATTGAACTTATTGCAGTTGTTCGCGATTTTCAGGATGTAAACTCCTGCAGAAAATTTTTCAATATTGAGCGTGTGAGAATATTCGCCTTGAGTAAGAACAACCGTTTCGGATAAAACTTCTTTTCCGTTCAGGTCAACAATGGAGTAGATGATGGGCGCGTCATCTTCCACCAAATCGAAATTAAGCGTGACATTTATGTAGGTAGGATTCGGATAAATTAAAATCGCTCCATCACCGCTCAGCGAGTTTGACGCGCAACTCCAGCCCTTTTCACATAATTGGACGATAACTTCCTCTCTTCGATTGTTGACGAACGATTTCAGTCCTGGAATTTCCCCCCAGAATATTCCGCCTGTCACCGTTCCGTAATTTATGTTTTGCTCAAACTGCTCTTCCGTATATGCCTGATTGGAATCGGGCTCGGCATAAACATCAGCGCGGATGCGGTTGGCGATACTGTCAATCTTCGGAAAAAGATTTGCCGGAGTGAAATCATTATAAATGTATTTGCACGCATTGGAAAGATATTCGTAGCGGAACTCATCATTATCCATGAGGTTCTTGCTCAGCGGACGCGTGCTTGCATTTTGCGGAACATACAGCAGATCAAGATTCACCACTTTTGTTTCTGACCAGAGCGGAAAAACTCCGAACACCACGCTCACATCCCAGTTTATCCAGTCAAATTGATTGGTTGCCGTGTTGTGATAGAGATAATAATTATGCGCGTAGTAGTAATACGCGTCAAGGTTCACGAAAAGATTATTTGCTGCCCATGCTTTTAAGTAGGGCGAAACATTAAATGAGTTTTTTATCTGCGAAGAGAAAGTTGGCTGGTCAGCATTCACCACCTGAATTAAGTTTACCAAATCGCTCCAGTCATTGAGCGAATCGTTGGTCTTGAGTTCGTAGTCTTTATAATACGAAGCGGGGTTAGTTCCTTTTTGTTCGAGTGTTCCATTGGGGTCGCCTTTGAAAAGATTTCCGTCTTTGTTACCAAAATGTGTTTTCAAAAATGGTTTATCCACCTGCTCCACAATTTTGAAAAGCCCGCAGTAGTTTCCGTTGTAAGAAACGCGAGCGTAAGTGCAGCGCGGAGCGGGTAGCCCTTCCTTATTCATGAAATCAAGAAAAAGTTTTTCGCGCATCATTGTAGGGTCCAAAAATCCGTTGTTGAGGTTTATTTTGCTCATTCCGTCAATTTTCTGCGTAGTAATGAATCTGTCAAGGTCTAGTTTAATGGGTTTTTTTGTTCCTATGTGCCCGTAACTTGAATTTCCTTTCAGCCGAATACCCACTGAATCCATTTGGAGGCTGTCAAACGTAACAGAAGCAACCATGTATTGAGTCGCGCCATCTTCATAATAATACTTGAGGGAATCCCACCAGTCGGGTTCGGTCATTGTAATATTGATGGTATGAATAGAGGTGGAGTTGAAGATTTTATCGCCAGGATTTTGGGAAAAGCAGAAGACGGAAGGCAAGAGGCAGATGGAAAAGAGAAATGGCTTTTTCATTATAGCAAAGTTACGAAATGAAATTTCAATTCTATATTATGAATAGTAAAGTTATAAAATGGTTACTTTTGATTTCCGAATGAAAAAACTAAACCTTCCTTCCTCCATTTTCGAATCTTCCGAAAAAGAACTTTCTTCCTCAGACAAAAAACTTTTATCTGAAGCAAAAAAATCCGCTAACTCTGCGTATGCTCTCTATTCAAATTTTAAAGTCGGTTCTGCGGTTCTTTTGGAGAACGGAAAAATAATTTCAGGCAACAATCAGGAGAATGCGGCATATCCTTCAGGGCTTTGTGCCGAGCGGGTAGTGTTGTTCTTTGCTTCTTCACAAAATCCAAACGCAATTATTAAATCCATCGCAATTACTTCTGTTCCCTGCGGTGCCTGCAGGCAGGTAATGGCTGAATATGAATCCAAACAGAAAAACAAAATTCGCATCATAATGGCGGACGTAAAAGGCAAGGTTTTCATAGCAGAAGGAATAGGTAATTTACTTCCTCTTTCCTTTACCCAATCAGTATTAAAAAAAGCATAAATTTGCTCTACTTCATTCAGCAATTATGCCTTCGGTAGCCGAGAAGAAATTCACTCAAACCAAATTCCCTAAAGAAACTTATTTCTGGTGGTATGAGCAGATGCTTTTGATGCGTAGGTTCGAAGAGAGGGTAGGACAACTTTACATTCAGCAAAAAATTCGCGGGTTTTGTCATTTGTATATCGGGCAAGAAGCAATTGCCGCGGGAGGCGAAACTGCAATCAAAAAAACAGATAGAATAATTACTGCTTACCGCGACCACGCGCATCCGATTGTACGTGGTGTGCATCCGAAATTTGTGATGGCAGAACTTTACGCGAAGTCAACAGGTATTTCAAAAGGCAAAGGTGGTTCGATGCACATGTTTTCGAAAGAGTATAATTTTTTTGGCGGTCACGGAATTGTTGGCGCGCAGATTCCACTTGGAGCAGGAATCGCTTTCGCAGATAAATATAGAAGCGAGGATAATATCACTCTTTGTTTGATGGGCGATGGCGCTGTGCGACAAGGTGCTTTACACGAAGCATTCAATATGGCGATGACATGGAAACTCCCTGTGATTTTTATTATCGAGAACAATAATTACGCGATGGGAACTTCGGTCGAGCGCACATCCAACGTTCACGATTTATATAAACTCGGCTCTGCGTATGATATGCCATCGTTTCAGATTGACGGAATGAGATGTGAATCCGTTCATGAAGCAGTGGCAGAAGCAGCGGAACGCGCAAGAAAAGGAAACGGACCCACACTTCTTGAAATAAAAACATACCGCTACCGCGGACATTCCATGTCTGACCCGGGAACGTATCGCTCAAAAGAAGAAGTAGAAGAATACAAAAAGTTAGACCCGATTGAACAGGTTCTCACAACGCTGAAAGAAAATAAATGGATTGATGATGTAGGAGTTGAAAAAATGGAAACTAAAGTAAAAGCGCTTGTCGATGAGAGCGTTAAGTTTGCTGAAGAATCTCCTTTCCCCGATCCGAGTGAGATTTATCACGATGTTTACACACAACAAGATTATCCTTATATAAAAGACTAACATGGCAGAGATTGTAAGAATGCCCAAACTCAGCGACACGATGACGGAAGGAACTGTGTCCAAGTGGCTGAAGAAAGTCGGAGACAAAGTGAAGTCGGGAGAAATCCTTGCCGAGATTGACAGTGACAAAGCCACGATGGAGTTTGAAAGTTTTTATGACGGTACGTTGCTCTACATAGGAACTCCCGATAAAAAATCTGCGCCAGTAGATTCTATTCTTGCTATCATCGGAAAAGAAGGAGAAGACATTGCAAAAATTTTAGAAGAAGAAAAGAAAAAAGTCGGCAGTCAGCAGTCGGCAGTCAACAAAAAAGAAGAACTGAAAAAAGAAGTTGTTGTTGAAAGAAAAGTTGAATCTGTTCAAGCGTCAGTCGTCAGTCGTCCGACATCTTTCGTTTCCGATGGAAAAATTAAAGCATCTCCTCTCGCAAAAAAACTTGCAAAAGAACAAAACCTGCGCATTTCACAGATAGGAGGAAGCGGTGATAATGGTCGTGTGACAAAAAGAGATATTGAAAACTATCTGCATTTTGCTTCTTCTCCTTCAAACGGAAAAAACCAGAAAGAATCTTACAGAGACGAAGAAGTTTCGCAAATGCGCAAGACGATTGCAAAACGTTTGAGCGAAAGCAAATACACATCTCCGCATTTTTACCTTACGATGGAAATCAATGTAGAGGAACTTGTGAAAATGCGAGAAACCATTAACGCGGTTTCTTCAACAAAACTTTCCTACAATGATTTTATCATCAAAGCAACTGCTGCCGCGCTTCGCGAACATCTGAAAGTAAACGCATCTTGGCTTGGAGATGTAATTCGTTACAATAATCACATTCACATCGGAGTTGCTGTTGCTGTTGATGAAGGATTAGTTGTTCCTGTCATAAAATTTGCTGACGGAAAAACTCTTTCGCAGATTGCAGGGGAGGTAAAAGATTTCGCGCAGAAAGCAAAAGACAAAAAACTTCAACCAAAAGATTGGGAAGGCAATACGTTCACCATTTCAAATCTCGGAATGTACGGCATTGAAGAATTCACTGCCATTATCAATCCGCCCGATGCCTGCATTCTCGCTGTGGGAGGAATCAAAGAAACCCCAGTAGTCAAAGACGGAAAAATAGTTCCTGGCGTTGTGATGAAAGTCACTTTATCCTGCGATCACAGAGTGGTAGACGGTGCAACAGGCGCTGACTTTTTACAAACGTTAAAAACATTGCTTGAAAATCCAGTTCTCTTTTTAGGTGCGAGTTCAATTTAACTTTATACTTTTAACAAAAATATTTTTATGGAATCACACGGAAAACACACAAAACCATTTAGGTATTACTGGGTATTCATTGGTCTGGGACTCGGAATTGTTATGGGAGCATCCACACAAGAATGGGTTCCGTCTCTTATCGCAGGAATCGCAATGGGTGTTGGCATGGCACTTTTCGCTACCAAGCAAGGAGTTGATCAGTAAGAAATAGCCCCACCTAAATCCTCCCCATCGGGGAGGACTTTAATAAATATTTTTCTGGGTTATGATTTTTCTCCCTCCCTAACGGGGAGGGTCGGGGTGGGGCTTTTTATTTCTTTGTCACTCTCACCTCACAACCGGGCACCGCTTTTTTAAATGAACTTACGTTAAGTTTTGTTCCCTGAATATCCAGCACTTTCAGGTTTTTCAGATTATTCAGTTCCTTCGGAAGAACTTTCAGTTTCGCACAGTTTGATAAATTTAATTCCTGAAGATTTGTTAGTTCTCCTATCTGAATTGGAAGCGCTAAGATGTCAAAGCAACTAGAGAGATTAAGTTCTTTAAGATTTTTCAGGGCATTAATTGTAGGAGGAATCGAAGTGATGGGATTGTTTTCAAAGTTCAGAACTTCAAGTGAAGCATACCCAATAATCACATCAGGAAATTTATTGAAATTATTTTTTCCGAGATTAAGCGTCTTGAGGTTTTTCAGATTAGACATTTCCGCAGGCAGTGCGCTCAGTTTATTGAGGTTTGCGTTTAGAGTGGTGAGTTTACCGAGTTTGCCAATGTCAGCAGGAAGAAAATTTATCATATTAATATCCATAGAAAGAGATTCAAGATTTGTGAACTCCCCGATTTGCAAACTGAGCATTTTGCTTCCATCAGGCGCGATGACTAAACTTTGTTCCGCTACTTCATGCTGAAGAGAATTTAGATTAAGCCTGTAAACATTTTCCTTATTCTGTAACGCATCTTTGATGCTTGAATAACTATTCTCCACACAATTTAAACTTCCATCATCAACCTGGAAATGAAAATTATTTTTTGCGGGATTAAGAACATTCAAATTGATTACATCAGCAGTCGTATTGTCAATCCCTGCGAAATCAACCCACACAGAATAATCGCTCATCGGGAGATTTTTAAATTGAAAACTTCCGGAAGCATTTGTAGAAGTAACTGCAATCGGGTTTTTATCTTTATCTGCAAGAAACACAGTGAGTGCTGGCGCGCCTGAAAGATTTTTACCAAGAGAAATTGTTCCGCCTATGGAAGCGGTGCCTGAGTTGCTCAATGATTTTTTTGTGGTAGCGAAATCCGCAGTCACCGCATCACCAAAATTCATGGAAACAGGAGTTGCCTTCTGCGAGAACAATGAATTTCCATAGTAAGTCGGAAAATCATTCACCATGGTCTCATCAGGTTTCGCGAGAATGATGTATTGCTGCAAGGCGTCAAATTTATATTTGCCATCCGCATCCGTATAGGAAGAATCAACCACGGCATAAGTTTTTGTCGCTGGATTATATTGAATCAGCATTACCGCAGAACTGCGCAAGGGCGAGCCGTCACTTTGTTTTACCTGTCCCTGAAGAATTGTTTTGGGTTGAGAAAAGCAATGCGCGATTGCGCTCATATAAATAAAAATGAATAAAGCAACTGTGTTGAAAAGTTTTCTGTTCATGGTCTATTGGTTTTAATCTTCATAGCAAACATAATCAGTTTCGTGTTCCTGTGCCAAAATATTTTGATGTTTAGTTCGTGTTAGTTGATGTTAGTTTCTTCTTAGGATTGTTGAAACGATTTATTTACCTTTGTACAAATAATAAAATTTATAATTCATAATTTATAATTCCTGCAAGGCAAATGGACTCGTACTCAAAAGACACACGTAAAAGAACTAAGACCACTATCACTCCTGCTCAACTTCTTGAACTCGGAAAACTTCCTCCTCAGGCAGTTGACCTCGAAGAAGCAGTGCTTGGCGCACTCATGCTTGACAAAGACGCGCTCTCCAACGTCATTGACATTTTAAAGTCCGAGGCGTTTTACAAAGACGCGCACAAGCATATATTTTCAGCCATCCAAAATTTGTTTACAAAATCAGAACCCGTAGACATTCTTACCGTTACTCAGGAACTGAAAAAAACGGGTGAACTTGAAATTGCAGGAGGTGCTTTCTATATCACGCAGTTAACCAATCGTGTCGCTTCTGCAGCAAACGTGGAAATGCACGCGCGCATTGTACTCGAAAAATATCTTCAGCGCGAACTCATCCGCATTTCTACCGACACGCTTCAGCACGCGTATGAAGACACATCCGATGTTTTTGAATTGCTGAACAGAGCCGAGCAGAATTTATTCTCCATCAGCCAGACAAACATCCGAAAAGAATATGAGCACATCCGTCCGCTTCTCGGGCAAACCATTCAGCAGATTGAAGGTGCCCGCTCCCATAAATTTGGCGGAGTGCCAAGTGGTTTCACACGGTTGGATGCAATCACTGACGGCTGGCAGAAATCCGATTTGATAATTCTCGCGGCTCGTCCCGGCACAGGAAAGAGCGCGTTTGTAGGAAGTATTGCGCGCAACGCAGCGGTTGATTTTCAAAAACCCGTTGCTATCTTTTCGCTCGAGATGACTTCCATTCAGTTGGTGAGCCGTCTTATTGCCGCTGAAACCGAATTGCCTGCCGATAAACTGCGTAAAGGCGAATTACGCGATGATGAATTTCATCAGTTGAACGCCAAGATTGGCAAACTCACCACGGCTCCCATATTTATTGATGATACTCCCGCGCTTTCCATTTTTGAATTTCGCGCCAAAGCAAGGCGGTTGAAAGCAAAAGAAAATATTGCATTGCTCATTGTGGACTATCTTCAATTGATGGTTTCGGGGCAGGAAGGAAAATTTTCCCGCGAGCAGGAAGTGAGCAACATTTCCCGTTCGCTCAAGGCAATCGCAAAAGAATTAAACGTTCCCATCATCGCACTCTCCCAGATGAGCCGTGCGGTGGAACAGCGTGGCGGTGCAAAGCGCCCTCAACTTTCCGACTTGCGCGAATCAGGCGCCATTGAGCAGGATGCCGACCTTGTGATGTTCATTTACCGACCTGATATGGCAGGCATCACGCAGGATGAAAACGGAAACTCTACAGAAGGAGTTGCCGAAATAATTATTGCAAAACACCGTAATGGAAGAGTGGGTTCTGAAAATCTTTTATTCATCAATCAGTTCGCAAAGTTTGTGGAGCCATCCACTTCAACAGTTGCGTTTTCAGAAGATGATTTAGGAAGCGGCAATTCCATCATCCGCGGCTCTAAGATGAATGATATTGAGGAGGATTTATAGAACCGTCATTGCGAGCGGAGCGAAGCAATCTCACAGAAAGATTTATTTTTTGGCGCGCCCTTCGAAGACTCAGGTCAGGCTATTCACTACAATCTTTGCGAAGCGCAAAGGATTTCCGCTTCTATCCCTCGCGCAAACAGCCAAAAATAATTTTTAATAAACAATCAATTAATCTTTTCCCACGCTGTGCCCCCTGTAACAAAATATTTTAGGATTCCATTTTGTCTTGTATAAAATATTTTCCAAACCGATTTAGAAGCTGGATACCAGCCCGTTGTGTCTTTCGTCATCACAAAAACATTATTAAATGAATTGCCATTTACCACAATATTATTTTGAGATGGGTAATCTTTAAAGAAAAAAGGATCCATATTGCCTTCAGATATACCACTCCAATAGGCATACCCATGGCGAATTGCAATTTGAAAAGGTGAAACTGTTACAAGTTTATTTTGCTGAGTTCTTGGGCAGTTCCCATCTTCTCCTATTGGGCTAAAGTAAATTTCAACATTGTCAACAGTGACATAATTCGTATCTCCTAAATTACTTCTAAAAATTAATTGTTCTCCTCCCACATAGCTTATCCATGCACTTTCATCTGGTGTTAGACTTCCATCTTCTTTGCATTCACGTTTACACGAAAGAAAGGATGTGAAAAATAATATTATAATAAATATCTTTATGGGAATATTGGAATTTAACACTTGATTATATAATTTTACTTTTCTCAACTGCAAGCTCGTTGTACAAACGTACAATTTTTCCTGTTCTCCTCCAAAAGTAAAAGCACCTCCTCATTAAGCGCGAAGCTGCGCTTCGTGCGTTAGCAAAATGTTTCTTTTCTGTCCGGCAAATTCCCCCTCGGTTAGGCGAAGGCTGTGCCTTCGTAATTTTAAGTTATCCCTCTGCCGCGCTGTGCAACTTCAACCGCACGCAGGTATAACCCAACCGCACGCTGCGCAAGTCCAACCACTCGCAGTTATTAGTCATCCGCTCGTAGGTATTGCCCAACCGCACGCAGGTATAACCCAACCGCACGCTGCGCAAGTCCAACCACTCGCAGTTATTAGTCATCCGCTCGCAGTTATTACTCATCCACTCGTAGGTATTGCCCAACCGCACGCAGGTAGCACCCATCCACTACTATACAAAGCCCATCCACTACTATACAAAACCCATCCTCTATTATACAAAGCCCATCCACTCGCACTTCTGAGCGCTTCCTGCCATAACAAGATGTTTTCTTTCAAATTTTTCTTACATTTGTTAGGCAATTTTTAATCTCCTGCATCGTTATTGATGGAATTGTAAACATGAAAAAAGCATTTCTCATATCACTTCTCACTTCTCACTTCTCACTTCTCACTTGGGCGTCAAGCATTTTAATCCCCATGGATGAAACTCAGAAGAATCATCTCAAAGCGTATGGAATCACTTACTGGATTTTGAAGCAAGGCGGCACCGCGCAGTGGCTCTTGAATTACAAAGGCGGAAGTTTCATGTTCGTTTACACTTCCGATTTTGAAAAAGAATGCACCATCCGCGGGGTGAGTTATGAAGTGATTGCCGATGCAAAAGCAAATGCCATCCTCACTGAGATTGCGAATCCTGAAGCAAACATGGACGCGGTGAAGCTGGAAAAATGCCCGAAGATTGCCGTGTATTCTCCCAAAACAAAACAACCCTGGGACGATGCCGTTACGCTGGTGCTCAAGTACGCAGAAATACCTTATGATTTGGTGTATGACGAAGAAGTGATAAATGAAAAATTAATTACATACGACTGGCTTCATTTGCATCACGAAGATTTCACAGGGCAGTATGGAAGATTTTGGGCGAGTTTCAAAAATGCCGCATGGTACCAGAACGAAGTCAAAGAAGCGGAAAGCATCGCTCAGAAACTCGGCTTCGCGAAAGTTTCTCAATTAAAACTTGCGGTGGCAAAGAAGATTCGTGATTATGTTACAGGCGGAGGATTTCTTTTCGCGATGTGTTCCGCAACTGATTCCTACGACATCGCTCTTGCATCCGAAGGAATTGACATATGCGAATCTATGTTTGACAAAGATGGAGCAGACCCTGATATGCAAAAGAAAATTGATTACTCAAATGGATTTGCTTTCCGAAATTACACCCTCAACTCAAATCCCTACGAATACGAATTCGCCAACATTGATACCTATCACACACGTGGACCTAAATACGGAGTTTCAGAACCTACCGATCTTTTCACATTGTTTGAATTCTCTGCCAAATGGGATCCTGTTCCAACCATGCTTTGCCAGAACCACGATAAAGTGATAAAAGGTTTTTGGGGACAAACTGTTGCGTTCGATAAAACATATGTGAAGCCCGATGTTTTAGTGATGGGTGAAGCAAAACAATTTAACGAAGTGCGCTACTGCCACGGAGATTTCGGAAAAGGTTTCTGGACTTTCTACGCAGGCCACGATCCAGAAGATTACCAGCATCAGGTTGAAGATCCGCCAACAGATTTATCTCTTCACCCCAACTCACCCGGCTACCGTTTGATTTTGAATAACGTGTTGTTCCCTGCTGCGAAAAAGAAAAAGCAGAAGACGTAGCACCCCATCCCAACCTTCCCCAAAGGGGAAGGAGTTGCACGTCCAATCTTCTCCCCTTTTGGGGGAGATAAGAGAGGGGGTGGCTAATCATAAAACGTCCAATTAATTCCAACCTTAATACTTCTGTCAGGTGCTGGATTATGCGGAGCGAGATAGTAAACGCCCATCAGCCCTGAGTTCACGTGCTCCGTCTTAAAGAAAATCCTTGCGTGCTTTACTTTCATGTTAAAGAAAAAATCTATGAACGGATAATTTCCAATTTTCTTTTCGTTCTGCCAATAATATAATCCAAGCGCAGGCATATAAGCATCTGCGTAATATGAAGTGAAATAAGTCACATCAAATCCGAATTGAATATCTACCGCTTTCTTGAACCATTTGCCTTGATAGAAAAGAGAATGATGAGTAACAAATTCGGGAAGATGAATTACATCTTCTGACGCCTGCTGCCATGTGATTTTGTTGTTGAAGTTAAAATGTTTGAGATGAAAATTCTTTTGGATGAACGCTGAACTAATATTAAATGTATCATCAAATTGTGTGGGTGAAAAAGTGCTATCAAAATACACATATCCATTTATATTGTAACTTTCAAATCCGATTGAAAAATTATGTTTTAAGTTCTTGTAAATAATATTTCCCCCCATTTTTGAAACGTTATTAAATGATTTTCTCCATAAGAAATGATTAGAAGAATAAATAGAATAGATGAAAGGAACTTTAGTGGAATTAAGTTCGAAGTACATTAATGCGGAATCTGCTATTGTTCGGTTTTTGAATTCTAGCCAACCATCAGCGTCAAAATAAATTTTGTAATCATTTTTATTATCGGCATTCAAAAAATATTCTCCTCCTATTTTGATATGGGTTTGTTCAAAAGGTCTTTCTTTAACATTTTTCAATTCGAAATTGATGGACCTATTGAATAATATCGTGTCTTCATGAAATGCTGAATCAGAAAATTGAATTAAATGTGAGTTTCTCTGGATACAGGAAATACCCACCTCAAATATTTTTGCGATTTTTTGTTTCCATGAAATATTATTTTGAAAAGAAAAAACATGAGAGGAGTCATAAGTCAATGTACTGTCGTAAAAAATATTTGAATAAAATCCTGAAGAAGGATTTTTGTCTTCATACACAAACCAGTTCTCATTCACTCCGAAAGAGTAGGACAGAGAAGCATTTGGAAGTATTCCGGAACGAGCAGTTGAATCTTTTTTTAACGTATCCCTTTTCCCGAAGTTTAGGAACTGAGTAATCTGTGCTCCTCTGTTTCCACGCCTTGTTCTCGCCTCTAAAAGATTTACAGGAATAAGTTTTTTATTCACGAAGAGATTGTTTTCAAAAACAGTATCGTTCACGCCACCATTCTCATCCGTCTTGATTGAACTGATAATTCCATTTGCAAGAAATGAGTAGCGATTATTTTTCGAAGTAAAGTTTGATGAAAGCGAAATGTTATTGTCCGTGCAGTTCTGCCTGTTGTAAAAACCATCACCATTTCGCAAACGGAGCATATTCAGCGCTATGTTCCATTGCTTTGTAACATTTTGTGTATGAAGCAATCTTGCATACTGTTCTTTCTTTTGCCCGAACAATGCAAAGATTTCTGTATAGGGAGTTCTTGTGCGATAGTATTTGATTTCATTCATATTGTATCCGAACAAATCTAAATTATCAAACCCGCTTCTGAAACCGATATCTGAAGAGGGTTCAAAATTTAATTTTCTATTCGCCAATCCTAAACTATAAGGAAAGTTATTCGGGAAATATTTATGAATGCCGTTCAGGGAAGTATCAATTGATTTGTAAGACGAGTTATTCGGAAAGAAATCTTTTTCCAGAAAATATTCTGCAACAGGCGCTTTCGCAGGAACTTTTATCGAATCAGGATTTTGCGCAAACAGATTTAATGAGAAGAAAAGAAAAACGATTATGGAAGAAATTAGTTTCAAAAGGTTTTTTACAAAAGTACTAAAACAAAAAACCCCGAACTGATTTCTCAGACGGGGCTTTTTGAAAGATTGGCAACAACCTACTCTCCCAACTGTTACGTTAGTACCATCGGCCCTGTGGGGCTTAACTTCTCTGTTCGGAATGGGAAGAGGTGATCACCCACGGTATAGTCGCCATAAGTCTTGCCTGCTACTTCCGCAAAAATTCTGCGAAAGCAAGTCAGGGTTGAATACCTATGACAAATTGAAAAAGAAAATACAAGAAATAAAAAATCTTTACTGATCTGAAAGTGCACGGACAAATTAGTATTGCTCGGCTGAATTCATTGCTGAACTTACACCTGCAACCTATCAACGTGGTAATCTTCCACGTTCCTTAAGGGAAATCTCATCTTGGGGCGAGCTTCGCGCTTATATGCTTTCAGCGCTTATCTCAACCAGACGT
>Ga0247727_10003366_pt1 | contig 35351 bp, 30 predicted proteins | sample WisWelCaveWW1625_FD_202498 | JGI IMG/M metagenome (GOLD analysis project Ga0247727, IMG submission 202498) | Biofilm microbial communities from Wishing Well Cave, Virginia, United States - WW16-25 | ecosystem: Environmental > Aquatic > Deep subsurface > Groundwater > Cave microbial mat | place...
GGGCACTAGTGTTCCTTCCCCGAAGTAGCGCCAACAAGGCGCCGTGATGGATCGTCGCTGGCAAGGCGCGCCGACGACGCGTATTCGCTGCAATACTCGGAGGAGGCGCAACGCCGCCAGCGGCGATTCAGTGCGGCGGATTGTTGGCGATACTTCGGGGAAGGGACACTAGGGCACGTTCACGTAGATGAGGTTGCGCGTCGGGAGGACGGTCCCTACCAGCGGGAACACCGGCATCGTCGGCGGCGTGAAGGACGCGTTGGCCGCGATGTCGGTGAAGTTCTGGGTCAGCATCGCCCCCGTCGGCGGCACGACGGTGAATCCCTTCGAGGTCGAGGCCCCGTAATAGAGCTCCCCGAAGACGAGTCTCGGACAGCTGTCGCGGTAGAGGACCGGCGCCTCGTCGACCCACACGAACTCGTCGCCGGGATAGGGCCCCACGGGAGAGGTCCACGTCCCGATCGCGGTCGTGATGTCATGCAGCCACGGGAAGGGCGCCATCGTCTTCACGGTGGTGAACGTCGTCGGCCCGAAGACGGGATCTACGCACGTCCCGGTGCCCTTCAGGATCCGGGCCGTCGTCTGCTTCGGGTTGAGCGCGAAGGGACAGGCGCAGCCGTCGACGATGAACTGGATCGAGCCGGTCACCGGATCCTCGGTGGTGCAGGGGAACACGCCCGGGGGCGGAACGTTCCGCACCGCCTCGGCCACGATCATCCCTGCCGGCGCGGGCGCGCCGATCGGCACGAACGGGTTCGCCGCCGTCGAGGGTGCGACCAGGGCGTAACTCGTGCCGGGGTGGAAGGCGCCCGGCGTGCTCGAGAAGGCCGGATGGTGGATGAAGGCGTCGCAGTTGTGGAACAGGACCAGGGCCGACTCGAACACGCCCGTGCTGCAGTTGAAAGCGTAGTCGAGATAGCCGTAGTAGAAGGCCGTCGGATGGGGCCCGAGGCACGGCGGCACGACGCAGGGGTTGACACCGAGCCGCCTCAGGTCGACCTTCGCGACGAAGCGCCACACCTGGTAGCGCACGGCGGGAGCGACCGGCGTGATCTCCTCCCAAGTGCGCGTGTAGTCGAGACGCACGACGCCGCTCAAGAGCGGCATCCCCGCGCAGTCGTTGACCTGTAGGAAGGCGTCGTAGACGCCGCACCGCACCAGGAGTGGGGCGGCCCAGAAGACGTCTGTGCACACCTGCTGAGGATTGCAGTTGTTCCAGCAGATGCCGGTGCCCTGGTGCCCTTGCGTGGGGAAGTTGGGCAGGTTGGCGGTGACTGGCTGCCAGCACGGCCCGCTCAGTCCGTCCGGACCGAGACACTGGGCGGGAGTCGACGACGTGAACGCGGCCAGGGCCAGGGCCGCGAGGAGAGCGAATCGGTGGCGAAGCATTGTCTTTCCTCCTTATTTTTCATGGCGGGCTGGATGGGAGGCACCGCCCACCTTGCGACGCCACCGAGCATGCCGCGGGTCCCCGATCCTGGACACAAAAACTCGGATATCGGCGCCCCCGGCCGGGCCACGGCCCGCGATCCGCATCCGCGGGGGGTCAGGCCTGCGCCGGACTGGCGGCGGCGCGATCCACGAGCCACAGGCAATCCGCGTGCGCAGCGGAGAGGATCCGGGCGGGAAGGCAGAGACCGGACGCGCCTCCCGAGAGGACCTCGCGCAACGCTGCGCGCTTCTCCGCGCCGGCGACGAGGAAGATCAGCCCGCGCGCGGCGCGGAACGCGCTCACCGTCAGGCTCACGCGCGCGAGCTGGCGGCCGGCCTGCGCGGGAACGGCGGCCACGAGACGCGTCCTCTCCTCCAGGACCGGGCTCGCCGGGAAGAGCGAGGCCGTGTGTCCGTCGGCGCCGAGACCGAGCAGCGCGAGGTCGAGGCGCGGTTCCGGCCCCAGCGCCGCGCGGAGCTCCGCTTCGTAGGCACGCGCCGCCTCGTCGGGGGTCCTCTCCCACGCGCTGATCGGATGCCAGTGTTCGCGCGGGACGTGAGCGGGTTCGAGCAGCGCCAGGCGCGCCATGCGGAAGTTGCTGCGATCGTCGTCGGGCGCGACACAGCGCTCGTCCCCGAACCAGACGACCCAGCGGCCGAAGTCGGCGCTCGGGCTCCGCGCGAGCACGGCATACAGCTCGCGCGGCGTGGAACCGCCCGCGAGCGCGACGTGGAACGCGCCGCGGGCCGCGATCGCCGCTCGCGCTCGCCCGTCGATCTCCTCGGCCGCTACCCGCGCGAGCTCCGCGGGGTCCTCGGCCACGATCACGTGCGGGCGAAGCGACATGCCTCTCCGTCGGGGATGCCGAGCTCGAGCGCCGCCGCGCGCGCGGCCCCGTAGACGGCCACGCGATCGTCGAGAACGACGCGCACGGGAACGCGTTCGAGGAAGGCCGCGAGCCGGCCCTTCGCCAGGAAGCCCGCGCGGAAGGCGGGCCGCTCGAGCCAGGAGAGGATCTTGGGCGCGATGCCGCCGGCGAGGTACACGCCGCCGCGCGCCAGGTAGACGAGCGCCACGTTGCCCGCGGCGCGGCCGTAGAGGCGCGCGAAGGTCGAGAGCGCCCGCGCGGCGAGCGGATCGCCGCGCGCCCCGGCCTGCGCGATGGCCGCGGCCGGATCGCCCCCGGGCAGGTCTTCCGCCAGCGCGCCGGACTCGTGCTCCGTTTCGCCGTAGAGCAGGCCGTCGGCATCTCGCAGGCCCTCGGCATCTCGCAGGAAGGTGTACACGTTGACGAGCCCCGGGCCGGAGAGAACGCGTTCCCAGCTCACGTGACCGTGCCGCTCGTGGAGCCACAGGAAGAGCCGCGCCTCCATCTCGTCGGACGGGGCGAAGTCGACGTGCCCCCCCTCGCAGGCGAACGGGTGGTGACGCGCGCCGTCCCAGAAGAGCCCGGCCTGACCGAGCCCCGTCCCCGCGGCGAGGATCCCGGCGTGGCCGGGCCGCGCCTCGCCCTCCTGCAACGTGCGGAGCGCGTCGGTTCCGAGCGTCGCGAGTCCCCAGGCGGTCGCCTCGAGGTCGTTCAGGAGCTGGCTCGAATCGAGCTCGAGGGCGTGCGCGAGCTCGCGCGCGTCGACGCGCCAGGGCAGGTTCGTGGCCTCGCAGCGTCCGCCCTCGACCGGTCCGGCAATACCGAAGCACGCCGAACGCGCTCGCACCCCGCTCTCGTCCCGCGCCGCTCGCACGATCTCCGAGAGGCCGGCGTACTCGCGCGAGGGGAACGTGCGGCTCCAGCGCAGCGCGAGGCCTCGCCCGCCCGGCTCGAAGAAGGCGAGGCGCGTGTTCGTGCCGCCGACGTCGCCCGCGAGGATCATGGCCGCGCCCCCCTCATGGCTGCGCGCAGCGGGTGCCCTCGGGGTCGCGCCAGCGACGGCCGTCGCGCTCGAGCATCTGATCCGATTCCTTCGGTCCCCAGCTCCCTGCCGGGTAGTTCGGGAAGTTGCGCGCCGGGAGCGCCTGCCAGACGTCGAGGAGCGGCGCGACGACGCTCCAGCCGTTCTCGACCATGTCGGCGCGCTGGAACAGCGTCTGGTCGCCGAGCATGGCGTCGTAGAGCAGGCGCTCGTAGCCGGTGGCCGGCGCCTTGCCGAAGTGGTCGGCGTAGCAGAAGTCCATGTCGACGCCGCCGATCTTCATCGTGGCGCCCGGCACCTTGGCGTTGAAATGGAGCTGGATCCCCTCGTCGGGTTGCACGTTGATCACGAGCTCGTTCGGGGTGAGGTCCTCGATGGCCGTGTTGCGGAAGAGCACGAACGGCGGCCGCTTGAAGGCCACCGTGATCTCGGTCAAGCGCTTCTTCATGGCCTTGCCGACGCGCAGGTAGAAGGGCACGTCCTTCCAGCGCCAGTTGTCGATCTCGAGCTTCATGGCCACGAAGGTCTCGGTGCTCGAGAGCGAATCCACGTTGGGCTCGTGGCGGTAGTCCGGGAGCTCGCGGCCGCCGGCGGCGCCCGCGCCGTACTGGCCGCGCACGGCGCGCGTCAGGACCTGCTCCTGCGTCATGGGCTGGATCGCTCGCAGCACCTTGGACTGCTCGTCGCGCACGGCGTCGGCGTCGAAGGAGACGGGCGGCTCCAGCGCGACCAGCGAGATCAGCTGGAAGACGTGGTTCGGCACCATGTCGCGCAGCGCGCCGGCGCGATCGTAGTAGTTGCCGCGCGCCTCGACGCCCAGGGTCTCGGCCACGGTGATCTGCACGTGGTCGACGTAGCGCCGGTTCCAGATCGGCTCGAAGATGCCGTTCGAGAAGCGGAACACGAGCAGGTTCTGCACGGTCTCCTTCCCGAGGTAGTGATCGATGCGGTAGACCTGCTCCTCGGACAGCACCAGGCCGAGCTCGCGGTTGAGAGCGCGCGCGCTCGCGAGGTCGCGCCCGAAGGGCTTCTCGACGATCACGCGCCGGAAGGCGCCCTCCTCTTCCTGGGTCAGGCCGGCCTCCTCGAGGTTCTGCACCACCGGACCGAAGAAGTCCGGCGCCACGGCGAGGTAGAAGAGCACGCTCTCCTTCGTGCCGTGGTCGCGGGCGACCTCCCGGAGCTTGCGTCCGAGTGCGCGGATATCCTCGAGCGCGGAGAGATCGCCGGTCTGATAGTGGAGGCGGCTCTCGAGCCAGTCCCACAGCCCCGGGTCGAACTCCGCCCCGGCGTAGGCCTGGACGTCGCGCCGCATCTGCTCGCGGAACGACTGGCTCGACGAGGTCGTGCGCGCGACGCCCACCACGGCGAAGCCCTCCGGCAGGAGCCGCTGGCGCTTCAAGTTGTAGAGCGCCGGGATCAACTTGCGCTTCGTCAGGTCGCCCGAAGCGCCGAAGATCACGAGCGCGCAGGGCGCGCCCGGCTTGCTGTGGTTCGCCGCGGGGCTCATCGCACCGTCTTCGCTTCCACGTGCCCGCCGAACTGCTTGCGCATCGCGGAGAGCAGCTTCTCCGCGAAGGTGTGGTCCGCTCGCGAGCGGAAGCGCGCGTAGAGCGCGGCCGAGAGCACGTCGGCCGGCACGGCTTCCTCGATCGCGGTCTGGATCGTCCAGCGCCCCTCGCCGGAGTCCTGCACGTGGCCGGTGAACTCGGCGAGGTCCGGACTCTCGAGCAGCGCCTGGGCGCTGAGGTCGAGCAGCCAGGAGGACACCACGCTGCCGCGCCGCCACACCTCGGCGATCTCCGCGAGGTCGAAGCGGAAGCGCTGGTTCTCCGGGAGCGCCGGATTCGCCGCGCTCTTCAGGATGTCGAAGCCCTCGGCGTAGGCCTGCATCATCCCGTACTCGATCCCGTTGTGGATCATCTTGACGAAGTGGCCGGCGCCCGGCGGACCGCAGTGGATCCAGCCCTCCTCGGCGGTCGTCGCCTTCTTCTCGCGGCCGTTCGTGCGCGGGATCGCGCCGCGCCCCGGCGCGAGCGTGCGGAAGACGCCCGCGAGGAGCTCGATCGCCTGGGTCTCGCCGCCCACCATCAGGCAGTAGCCGCGCTCGAGGCCCCACACCCCGCCCGAGGTCCCGACGTCGACGTAGCGGATGCCCTGCTTCGCGAGCTCGCGCGCGCGGCGCACGTCGTCCTTGAAGAAGGAGTTCCCGCCGTCGATCACGACGTCGCCGGAGGAGAGCAGCCCACCGAGCTCGCTCACCACGCGCTCGGTCGCCTCGCCCGCGGGCACCATGACCCACACCGCGCGCGGGGAGGAGAGCTTCTTCACCGCGTCGGCGAGCGAGGTCGAGGGCTCCGCGCCCTCGCGCGCCAGCGCCTCCACGCTCTCGCGCGAGACGTCGCAGGCGACGATCCCGTGCCCGCCGCGCATCAGGCGCCGCGACATGTTCGCTCCCATCTTGCCCAACCCGACCATCGCCAGCTTCATGCGGGGACTCCTGCGCGCTCCGTCGACTCGCGTCTATCGACGCTCTTCTCGAAAACCTCGACCCGGGACCGGCCGTCGGGGCCGCGACGCGAGACCGAACGCGTCCCGGCTCCAGGAAGCGGTCAGCCTACTCCGGCCCGCGCGCCGTTCGAGCCGCTTTCCGTCGCCGGGTCGGATGCCGGTCGGGTAGGATCCCGTTTCCGGCGCGCTCGCCCTGTCGCGTCCTTTCCAAGGAGGAGGATCATGCTGAGATCGATGCTCGTCGGGCTCGCCCTGGTCGCAGGGGCATCGGGTTGCTGCTCGACGCCTTCCTACACGCCTGCGTTCTGGAACGACGGCGGCCAGGTGCAGCTCAATAACAACTGCTACAACTACTCCAACAACGTTCGCACGGACACGTTCGCCCAGCCCGGTCTCGCATCGGGACACGTGCTGACCTGGACGGACCTCGCCGACTGCACGGTCACGGCGAGCTACGCCACGGCGGACGGCCTCGACCCCTGGCCCGCGACGGGCTGCTGTCCGGGAGACGGGACCTTCAACCATCACACGAAGCTCGCGCTCGTGGTGGCCCCCAACTGGGACTACCACTGGTATCGCCTCGACGCGAACGGCCTGTGGACGCACAAGCCCGGAGGGACCCAGGCGACGAACCTCGACAACTCCAACCATCCGATCACGAATCCCGAGACGGCCGATCGCGGGCCCTACACGATCTTCTGCGGCTATTTCTGCTCGTGCTCGAGCTCGACGGAAGGAGCGGGACATGAACACATCCAGTGAACCGAAGTCGCGCGCGCGGCGCCTGGCGTCCCTCGTGGGAGTCCTTTCCGCGTTCCTCGCGAGCTGCGCCTCCACGCGAGCGATGCAGCCGACCGCAGCCCCGGACGGCGTCGAGGTACGCGTGCTGCTCTTCTCCGGACGCCCCGACCCGACCTTCGTGCTGCCGGAAGCGCGGCTCGCGGAGCTCACGCGCGCGCTCAACTCTGCGCGCGAGAACCGCGAGTTCCAGGGCGAGACCGTGCTGCCCTCTCGACTGGGCTACAAGGGCTTCCTGCTCCTGAATCCCGCGCGCCAGGCCGGGCTGCCGACCGAGATCGCCGTGTACCGCGGCGACATCGAGGTCGCGGCCGAGCCGCGGCGCTTCCTCGCCGACGGCGGGGCGCTCGAGCAGTGGCTCGTCGAGCGAGCGCAGGAAGCCAAGGCGATCGACGAGCGCGCGCTCCAGTGGATCCGCCAGCGCTGACGCGCGGCCGCTAGAATCGTCGGCGCGGTGAACCCGCCGCGCGAAGAGATGTCGAGACTCGGGCTCCTCTCCCTGATCCTCCTGGGAGCGGTCACGCTCTTGTGGTTCGGATGGGGTCGAAGCGATCGCTCCACTGGCGTGCCGACGACGGCTCCCCCTGCAGCCCGAGCCCACGACCAGGACTCGCAGGCCCTCGCCGAACCCTCGGCGCCGGCCATCGAGACCGTCCCCGCTTCGCCGGCCGAGGCCGACGGATCACGCCGATCCATCGGGAGCGAGGCCCCGCGCTCGGAGGAGCAACACGATCCCGAGCACAGGATCCACGGGCGCGTCGTCCTCGCCGACGGATCTCCGGCGCGAGCGCGCGTCCACGTCGAGCGCTGGGACCCGGTCGAGGGCGAACGAGACGACCGGAGCGCGACCTGCGACGAGCTCGGCCTCTTCGAGACCGAGCCGCTCGCCGATGCGTCCTACACCGTGGTGGCGGTCAACTACCGACAGGGAGGGTTCGGGTCGAGCTCGAGCTCGTTCGCGCGACCGAGATCCTGGTCGAGGTGCTCGACGCGCTCGGCCCGGCGGAAGGCGCACAGGTCGAGCTCGTCGACCTCCGCGGCTTCGTGTTCCCCGCTGGGTTCGCAGTCGCCCAGGCGTCGCGGTTCGACCTCGGTGCCTTCCCGCCGGGCAGCTACACCGTGCGCGCGACCCGCGGCGGGAAGACCGCCGAGGCGATGGTCGAGGTCGCGAGCGAGGAAGAGCGCGAGGTCGTGCTGCGGCTCGAGCGAGACTAGCGCTGGTCCGCCTTCGACCGCCGCTCTGCGAGCCACTCCTTCCAGCCCGTGGATAGCGCGGGGTCGGCGAGCGCCCTCTCGAAGAGCGAGCGATTGCTCCCGCGGGTGACGAAGAGCTCGACCACGTCGGCGACGCGGAGGTCCCCGCCGCGCTCGAGCAGCTCGAGCGCGTCCTCCCGCCCGAGCTCGCCCGTGCGCGCGACGCGCAGGTAGAAGCCCGAGCGGCGGCTGGCGAGGAATCGCAGGATCAGGTCGGCGCGGCCGAACTTCGCCGCGAGCTTGAAGCACGGCACGCGCGGCTCGGTGACCACGAGCTCGGCCGTGCCGATGCGCACCCGGTCGCCGATGCGCGCCTCGCGCTCGGTGAGCCCGGCGAGCGTCAGGTTCTCGCCGAAGGCGCCGAAGGGGAGCGCGACGCCCTCGAGCTCCTGCCCCCAGAAGGCGTAGTGCTCGCTCGGATAGGCGTAGACCGCCTTGTCCCTCCCGCCGTGCACGCGCAGGTCGGCCTGGCGATCGCCCGCGAGGTCCGTCTCCCCCACCGCGACGCGTCCCTCGACCGGTTCCTTGAAGATCGCGGTCTCGATCGAGCGACCCTTCCATTGGATCCGGCGCGGCTGGCCGACCTGGACGGAGACGACGTGCATGGGTCCTTGGACGCGGGAAAGGCCTGCTGGTTTCTGCCCGTGTGCGATCGAAGAGCGTAGCGTTCCCCGTTCGGCAGGAGGGCTCCTCAAAGATCGCCAGCGATTAGACGAAGGTCGTCGAGCTCCGGTCCGAGCGAATCCACGAGCATGACGCCGAGTCGATCGACGAACCTGCGTTCGAGTCTCCGCTCATCCGACGAGTCGTCCTCGAGCAGGAGTGGGCCCAGATCTCGGGCTCCGTGAAGGATCCGCACGGCCTCGATGCCGTCTTGGAGAGGCCTGTAGAACACGAGCCAGTTCTCGAAGCCCTTCACGGGCCACGATCGAAGGCCTTCAAGAGGATGGTCCGGGAACCTCCGGTTCCGCCCGATCAGGGGTTGTTCGAGGAGGAAGCGAAGGGTCGACTCGACTCGAGCCCAAGAGGCTCGGCCCGAGGCCGCCTTGCTCCGTAAGGTAGCCAGCACTATCGAGGAGGTCTTCGCGGGCCCGAGGGCGTCTGCGAATGCATCGAGGTTGGCCTAGTTCGTTCGGCTCCGATAGCGCTTCACGACCTCGTCGCGAAGGCTCTGCCAGTCCTCCGCCGTCATCTCCGTGGCCGGACCGGATTCGATCCCTTCGAGGAGCTTCTTCCTGAGCTCCTCGTGGGCTTGTCGTCGTCGATCGTTCCGCACGAGCTCTTCGATGTATTCGCTCACCGAGCGATAACCCCCGCCTGCCACCTTGGCTTCCAAGTAGTCTCGCTCGTTCTTCGGCAGCGAGATGTTCATGGGCGTGAGCTCGGGGTCGTTCTTCATCGTCTCGACCCTAGCAGAGGATGGACGGAGTGTCAGGGGGAGCCATGGGTAGGTCGCGTGCCCCCGCTCGACTGCAGGCCGTCGCTGCGGTGACACCGATTCCTTCGCGAATCCCCCTAAGGCCCGCGGGAGCCTACTCACCGGTGCGCGGCTGCCGTAGCACCCCCTATCGAGAGGAGCCGAGGCTCTCCTGGCTGATAGGATGGCCGGGTCGAGTCCTACCGACCCAACAGGAGGTGGCCATGTCGAAGCGCCTGCTCGCGTTCGTCCTCGCGGCGGGCCTGCTGCTCTTCCTCTGGATCGCGCGCGGGCTCGGCACGAGAGAAGAGCGGCGGACGGCGTCCGCGCCGAGCTCGACCTCGCCGACGTTAACCGAGCCGGCGCCCGCCGCGAAGGTCCCCGAAGAATCGATCCTTCCCCGCGCGACGCAGCCGGAGCTCGACCAGCCTTCCGGAGCCGCCGCGCGGAACGAAGCGACTCCAGCACCCGGAGGAGTCCTGCTCGCGGGACGAATCGTGGACGAATCGAGCTCGCCCGTCGCGGGTGTCGGCATCTGGGCGATCTCCCACCCTCCGGACTCCTACGGTCATGCAGAGGGCATCGCCAGGGAGGACGGCACCTTCCGCTTGGACGGACTCGCCCCGGGCGAGGCCGAGCTCTCCGTCTTCGGACGAGGCTTCGAGCGCCTGTCGAAGGACCTCGGTCTCCTGGAAGAAGGGCAGCGCGTCGAAGGAATCGAGATCGTCGTGCGGCCGAACCGGCGCGTGATCGCCGAGGGGATCGTACGCCGATCCGATGGAACACCGGTGAACGAAGCCTTCGTCGTGATCGGCGACGAGGAAGCGCACGCCTTTGGCTTTTCGGACGCCGCGGGTCGCTTCCGGATCCAGGGCGTGCCCCTGGGGTCCGTGACGGTCTCGGCGCAGGGAGAGAGCCTCGTCTGCGAGGAAGACGTGTCGGTCCAGGTGATCGCGGGCGGCACGCAGGAGGTCGAGCTCGTGCTCGTCGCCGCGACGGAGACTTCCGTGCGGATCCTCGACGAGGGCGGCGAACCCGTGCAGGCCGAGGTCGAGATCCTGTATCCCGATGGCTCGCGCCACACCATCGCCGCGCGGGCCTCGAACGTGCATGCCTTCATGCTCCTCAGGCCGGGGACGTACACCCTGCGAGCGACGCGCGCAGGGAAGACCGCCGAAGCGACCGTCGAATTGAAGGGCGAGCCCGAACGCGAGATCGTGCTGCGGTTCGAGTGAGGGACGCATGCCGAGGGCCAAGATCCTCCTTTTCGCCTCCCTCGGTGCGACGGCGATCGCGCTCGGTCTCGCGTGGCTCCTGAAGGACCGGGCGACCCCCGAATCCGCACGGGTCGGCGATCCCCGCTCGAGTATTCCTTCGAAGGGAGAACTGCTCATGCCGGCCGCGGGGACCGCCCGCGAAGGCCCGGCGGAAGTCTCCGCATCGGGGGAGACGATCTACTACTCCATCGCTCGGGAGAGCGAGAAGCGACCGAACGCTCGCACGATCAGCGGCCGCCTGGTCCTTCCCGACGGAACGCCCGCGCGCAGCCGTGTTCTCGTGTTTGCCCAGGGCCTCGACCCGAGCCGTCGGCGATCTCGCACGCCCGTCGGCGAAGGCGCTTCCTGCGACGCGCAGGGCCGGTTCGTGACCGGCGAGCTCGAGGACGGGCTCTACACCCTCGAGGCATCGGGATACCGGAGCGCGGGGCTCTCGTTCCTCGACGTGACGTGGCGCGGGTCCTTCGCGATCGAGACGCCCGAGGACCGGGCGATCGCCGACATGACCATGCCCCAAGTGCTCGCCTTGCCCCAGCCCGCGCTGGGAAGAGCCGGCCTGCGAAGCGTCCGCCCGGGAACCGCGGGAATCGTGCTCACGCTGGAGCCCGGTCTCATCGTGCGCGGAGTCGTCCGCGACGACTTAGGCGCACCGGTCGACGACTTCCTGGCCGTGGCCTGCTCGGGAAGGATCGAGCGCCGGTTGGAGGCGATCAGCGACTTCGTGGGGCTCGCCGGGGACGGACTCGCTCAGAGGTTCGAGGCGAGCGGCGGTCGATTCGAGTGCTCCGGATTCTCGGACGGCCTCTGGACCCTCCTGATCTGGGCCGCCGGCTTCGGGGTCGCCGCGCCGCAGGAGATCACGCTCCCCTCGAGCGGCGAGCTCGAGTTCGTCCTCCCGCGGGGCGGCCGCGTCAAGGGAGTCGTGGTCGATCCGAACGGGAAGGGCGTTCCCGCCGAGCTCGTCCTGCAGCAAGTGCCGGCCATCGGGTCGTACGACGGCGCCGACTGGCAGGAAGAGGGGATCCCGACTTCGCCCGACGGCAGCTTCTCGTTGTCCGCCATCCACGGGACCCTGCACCTCTACGCGAGGTCGGACCTCGGCGCGCCGAGCCGCGTCGTCGTTCTGCCGATCGAACCCGGGGACGTGCTCTCGAACGTCCGCCTCGAGCTCCAGATCGGCGGGCGCATCGAGGTCGAGCTCCTCGACGAGGAGGGCCGGCCCTTGGCGGGAGGCGAGGTCTGGACCGTTGGCTTCGGCATCCACAAGGGAGTCGTCACCGATGAACAGGGCCTCGCCTCCTTCGACGGTCTCGCGGGAGGTGACCACTCGGTCTCGTTCGCGGACGAATGGGACGCGGAGGGATGGAGATCCTGCCGCACCGAGGTCCGTCTCGCCGAAGGCGAATCCAGACGCGTCGTGCTCCGGATCCCGAAGACCCAGCCCGTTCAGCTCTCCGGGCGAGTCACGGCCGGGACGGAGCCCATCGCCCACGCTTTCTTGCAGTTCTCCTCCGAGAGCTTTGGACATGAGCAAGCTCGAACGAACGAGGATGGAAGTTACTCTGTCCGACTCCCCGCACCGGGAACCTACGAAGTCGACATCGATGACCCAGTCCGAGGTTCCGAGCCCGGTCTCGTGCACCTCGTGACGATCGGACAGGTGCAAATCGAGGTTCCAGCCTTCGCGGCTTGTTCCCACGACATCTCCCTCGACGTGGGTTCGATCTCGGGCCGCGTTCGAGGTCCTGGAGGGACTTCCCTATCCGCCGTCCCCATCCGCGCCGTTCCGGAAGACGCCGCCGCCCGGTTCGCGAGCAGCGTCGAGACCGATTCGAACGGCGCCTACGAGCTCCGCGTTCCGTCCGGCACGTACACGATCGTGGCCGGAGATCGGGACTTCTTCGACAACCCACCCGAGGAACTGGCTTCGCTGGCGGCTGCATCCGTCCGCGGCGTCGCCGTCGGTCCGAACGAAACCGTCGCGGGGATCGACTTCGACCTCGTCACGGGCGGAACGGTCGAGGGAAGCGTGCGCCGGAACGACGGGACGCCGGTGGACAGCGTTTTCGTCGCGATCCGCGTCGAGGAGACGCACTTCAGGGGGCTTGCGGATGCCTGCGGGCGCTTCCGGATCCGTGGCGTCTTGCCGGGCCGAGCGAGCGTCTCCGCCAAGGGCTCCGGTTTCGCCGGCGAGAACCTCGTCTCCTCGGAAGAGCTCTCGATCGACGTCGAAGCGGGCCGGACGCAGTCGATCGCGCTCGTGCTGATCCATGCGACGGAGGTCGAGCTGCGTGCGATCGATGCGGGCGGGTCCCCCGTCGAGGCGCGCCTCGAGATCCTGCCTCAGGAGGGAACGGGCCGCACCTTCCCTCTGCACCCGCGGGGGACTAGCTCCTTGGCGTGGCTCCCCGACGGAACGTACACGGCGCGCGCTGGCCTGGCCGCGAAGACGACCGAGGCCGCGTTCGAGGTCGCGGGCGAGAACAAGAAGCTCGTCGAGATCCCGATCGACTAGCTCCGGGTTCCCGACCCGCGCTCTTGTGAACTGCCTCCTCCTTCCGCCAGCGCTTCGCCGTCGGCGATGATCCCGCGCACCGAACGGGTGCTCCGTGGAGGCAGATAGGGTGGTGCGAAGCAGCTCTGCCGTGCTTCGCCGGTGTCAGGGGAAGGTCTGGCTCACGAAGGCAGCGGCGTTCCCCAGGTCGGTGACTCTCAGGACCCCCGCCGCCCGCGTTCCATCGGAGAACGCAAGCTCGACCCTCGAGCCCGCCATGTCCGCGACGGTCGCACCGAAGCTGCCGTTGTCATAGGAGTCGGGATCCATGCCGAAGGACACCATGTCGCCGAGGTCGAAGCTCGAGAAGGAAGCGACGACCGGGCCGCGTCCGGAGGCGAGCGGGTATTGCAGCGTCGTGGCGGCGCCTCCGGACACGCTGAACACGGACTCGATGACCAGACCCGCGCCCATCAGGCCACCGAAGGGGTCGAAAGTCATGTCGGTGATCTCTGCGGCGGAGTTGTTGGCCACGGTCAGGGTGATCCCGAACGAGGTCAAGGGTCCGGGAAAGATCGCAGTCGCGAGTGGAGATCCCCCCGCCGAGGCTTCTTCCGCCGCGATCAGGTCTCGGAGCTGTTGCGGGGAGAGCGGCATCGGCCGCGTCTTCCGGTTGAGATCGACTCCGAGCACGGGACGGGCTGAAGCCAGGGCGGCGGCGAGCGAACCAAGAACGACGACCGATGCGAACCCGAGCGAACGCTGCAGCTTCATCGGGAAGGTACTCCCTGATCCGTGGGGGACGAGCGAACGGGCGAACGCCCGCGAAGCTTTCCCCCGGGGAGATCGGAGTCTACCAAGCCGCTGGCTCTTCGGGTCGCGCCGCGGTCCGAGCGACTTTACGGACGGGTCTTGCGTGCCCTTGTGATCGCCCGGACCGGCTCCCTAGACTCTCGCGCTCCCTCGACGACGACGAAGAGCCAAGAAGCAGGCTCGGAGACAGTCATGAAGAGCAGCACAGCGTCCCTCGTTCCGTTCGTCTTCGGCCTCGTCGCTTGCGCGAGCGGCTGCGCGACGACCGATCGTTGCTGGTTCCAGGGCATCGGCGATCTCCCGGGCGGCTACAGCTATCCGGGACAGAGCTCGCTCAGCTCCGCCGACGACGTGTCGGGCGATGGAGCCAAGGTCGTCGGCTACGGCACCGGCGACGACGTCCTCGTGCCGAACGAGATCAAGGAGGCGGTCGGCTGGACGCGCCCTCTATACGGCCCGCCCTTCTTCCCGGGCTCGCCCAAGGGGATCGTCGCGCTCGGCTACCTCGCGACGCCGGGGAATCCCGCGGAGTCCTACGCGGGCGCCCTCTCCGAGGACGGCCTCGTCGCGGCCGGTTATTCGACCTCCCCGCCGTCCAACAAGGACCGGCCGGTGTGCTGGACGAGCGGCCTGATCGACGAGCTCACGCTGCCGCAAGGGGACGACGACGGCCAGGCGATCGACGCCTCCTTCGACGGCTCGCGCATCGTCGGCTTCACCACCGCCGATCCGCTGCCGAAGTCGGAGAACTCGCTGCGCCGCGCGGCGCTGTGGACCCGGTTCGCCGGCGGCTACGACGTCCTGGCCCTGCCCCACGCGCTTCCCGGGACGAGCGCGAATGCCGCGCAGGCCCACGGGATCTCGCGCCACGCCGGCGCGATCGCCGGGATCGTCTACGACACGACCGCGGGCGGACGCGGGAGCGCCTTCTGGCCCTGCGTGTGGAAAGAGGACGCGGGCGGCGCCTACGTGATGGAAGCGCTGCTCGGGCCGAGCGGGAGCCTCGAGAACGCCTGGCCGAGCGAGATCTCCGGCGACGGTCTCGTCGTCGTCGGCTCGGTCGGCGTGTACCCGGCGAACCGAGCCTGTCGCTGGGTGCGTGCTTCGACTTCGACGCCCTTCGGCAACGCCGAGCTCCTCGGCGCCCTCCCCGGCTCGACCTCGGGCTACGCGAGCTCGGCCTCGGCAGACGGTCAGGCCATCGTCGGCCTGTGCGTCGACCCGGAAGGGACCGTGCCGTTCCTCTGGGACCCGACGCACGGCATGCGGCCGCTCGTGCAAGCGATGGCGGCGGCGGGCGTGCTCCCCGCCAAGGGCTGGAGGCTCGAGTCGGCGATCTCGATCTCCGCCGACGCCTCGACGGTCGTCGGAGGATGCATCAGCGATCTCGGCAATCCCGAGGGCTACGTGTTCCACTGCGGCTCGCGCGAGGATCCGGCGGCCTGGATCCGCGCGTCGCAGGCGCCGCGGTAGCTCCCGCAAGGGCTCTTCTCCCCCATCGCGCCGTATCGCATCCGGGCATGTCAGGGGGGCCCGTCAGGAAACGCGTGCCCGCGTGTCGATGAGGGACACATGGAAGCAGCCCCCCCTGCGGCCAGGAAGTCGGGCGATCGGCGCCCCGAGCGGTTCGCGCTCCTCGGAACGGCGGCCTGGTGGACCCTCTTCCTCGTGCTCGGATCCCTCGCGGCGACCGTGCTCTACGCGGTTCTCTTCGTCTGGGGCGCGATCCGCCTCGTCGCTTCGGCGCAGAGGCGCGGTTGGCCCGAGGCGAGCGCGCGAGCCGGCCGCGGCCTCGTGCTCGCCACGGCGCTCTCGTCGGCGGCGCTCGTGACCTACGACCTGATCGGAGGAGGCTCGCGCAAGGTCACGGAGGACCTCATGGAGCTCGGGCTGATCCACCTGGCCCTCGTGGGACCGCTCTTCCTGATCGCGGTCCTCCTCGCGTGGCTGGGGAAGAAGCACCAGCCGCCCGGGCGCCTCCTCTACGTCGCCTACCCGGGTTCGTGGATCGTGCTGATCCTGCTCGACCGGCTCGCCTGACCAGAGACCGAGCGTCTCGAGCACGGGGTCAGAGGGAGGATCGAGCCCATGGCTTCTCCGCGAAGCGGATCCTACTCCCTCACTCACCCTGCCGTCGGTCGCGCGGCCGTCGAGCTCGTGTACGAGGGCCTTCGGCCTCGCGCGCGCGACCCTGGATCCCGCGCATCTCGTCCATCGTCCGCACGAGCCAGCGCAGGCGCTCCGCGGGCGCGAGGGAGAGTCCGAGCGCCGCTTGACGGCGTCGATGGCCTTCCCAGCCGTGGTCGAAGCCGTCTCCGGCGGGTTCGCCCACTCGATCGCCCTTGCCGCCGCCGCGCCCTTCCATCGCGTCGCGAACGGCTTCCGGCGCCCTCACATCCTCGACGTCCCGGGGCCGAGCTGCCTTGCGCTTCAGATCGATCAGGTCCTCGAGGCCGATCACGCGCGCGGCGGTCCGCTCCAGACGGACGGTCGGCGAGCGCGCATGCACGGCCTCGAAGTCGAAGGGCTCGCTCGCGAACAGGTCGATCTCGAGCCCCACGGTCAGGCCCTTCTCGCGGATCCACTGCTCGCGCACGGCCTTGTCCGCGAACGACTCCGCCGGCACGGGCGCGCGCGGGCGATAGCCGAGCTTCCCGAGGGCGGCCACGGCGCAGAGGACGTTCGCTCGCTCGAGCTGAACGACGAGGTCGAGGTCCGCGGTCGTGCGCAGGTGCCCGTGGAGAACGACGGCGACCTCTCCCACGACGACGTAGCGCACTTGCGCTTCCTCGAAGGCCTCCAGGACTTGCTCGATCTCGCTCTGCATCGGTGTGACGCGCGGGGGCGGGCTCCAGACTATCGCCCCCGTCCCGGGGGGACCAACGCGCCGATCGCGCGACGGGCGGGCCCTCGGGGGCGGGTATCCCCTGGGACACGAAAGATGCCAAGATGGTTGCCTCCCAATCCGAGGGCGCCCGAGGGCGCCGACGCCATGAAGGTCCTCCTGCTGCACCTGCCCCACGCGCGCCGCTCCTACCTCTCGACCTTCGCGGTCGAGGAGCCGCTCGCGCACCTCTATCTCGCGCCGGTGCTGCAGCCGGCGCACGACGCGCGGCTGGTCGACCTGCGCATGTCACCGCAGCTCGAGCGCGAGCTCGGCGGCTTCGTCCCCGACGCCGCGGTCGTGGGCGTGAACCCGCTCACGGTCGCGACCCTCGGCCCCACGCTCGCGCGCCTGCGCGCGCTCGCGCCCGCGATCCGCATCCTGCTCGTGCCCGAGACGGAGTACGGGAACTCGCACGTCACCGAGCGGCCTCTCGACTTCGTGCACCCGCTCGCCGACGCCCTGATCCCGAACTTCGCGCTCGTCCAGCTGCGAACGACCGTGCCGGCCGTGCTCGCGGCCTGGGAGGCGCGCGCACCGCTCGAGGGGATCGCCGGGCTCCTCGTCCGCCGCGACGGGCGCTGGGAAGCGACCACGCCGGTGCCGAACCGGGTCGGAGCCCCCGGCGTGCCCGATCGCACGCTCCTCGGGAGGCTGCGCGGGCGCTACCTCTTCGGCGGGATCGGCCGGATGGCGCACCTCTTCTACACCTACGGCTGTCTCTACAAGTGCCGCTTCTGCCCGATGAGCAAGCACGACGGCTCGATGCTCGCGCGCCCGCTGGAGGACGTCCTCTGCGAGCTCGCCCAGATGACCGAGCCCAACGTCTACCTGCAGGACTTCGAGCCGTTCCTGCTCGAGGGCGCGATGGAGGCGCTGGCCGCGGCCCTGGAGCGCGAGCGCATCCAGAAGCGCTGGTTCATGATGCTGCGCTCGGACACGGCGCTCGAGCAGGAGGAGCTGCTCCTGCGCTGGAAGCGGCTCGGCCTGCGCTGGATCTACCTCGGCCTCGACGGCCCGACGGACCAGGAGCTCAAGACGATCCGCAAGAGCAACACGGTCGAGACGAACGAGCGCGCGGTGCGCCGTCTATTGGACCTCGGCTTCCGCGTCACCGGCGGCTTCGTCGTGCGCAGCGACTACACGCTCGAGGACTTCGCGCGCCTCAGGAGCGCCGTGCGCGAGTTCCCCGGCGCGCTGATCGGCCTGACGGTCGAGACGCCGCTCGTCGGCACGAAGCTCCTCGACGAGACCGAGGGCCGCCTCACCACGCGCGACTGGAGCCTCTTCGACCTCTCGCACGCGGTGCTGCCGACCGTGCTGCCGCTCCCGGTCTTCTACCGCGAGCTCGCCAAGCTCCACCTCGCGGCCGGCCTGCGCCCGCTTGCCGCGCTGCGCCACTTCCCCCCGCGCGACATCGCGCGCACGTTCCTGCACGGCTACGGCGCCGTGTCGCGCCTGGCGAAGAGCGCCCGCGACCACGAGACAAGCGGCCTCGATCGACGCCTTGGCGCCGCAGGCAACTTCGCGAACGAGCCCTCCATGCCCCACGCGTGAGAGTCGCGCGCTCGCGTCGCGGCTCTACGTCTTCGCGCCCCCGCCGGCGCCACCTCCGCCGCCCGCCCCGGGCGGTTTTTCCGCCTCCATTCCTGCCGTCAGCGCGTCCTGCAGGTTCGAGACGCGCTTGAGCTGCTCGAACCAGAACGGAGCCCCGAAGGTGAGCAACACCGCCGTCACGAGGACGCCCACGACGTTGGCGCACGCGGGCCCTCGATCCCAGTAGAACCGCGCGCCCTTCGCCCACAGAGCGATGTCGAAGCGGCCGAGCTTGGAGAGCGAGGACTCCACCGCATCGCGCGCGGCCCGCAGGCGCTCCTCCTGGAGCTCCGCGACGATCTCCGCGCAGCGCCGCAGGATCTCTGCGCGTTCGGGTAGGTCCGGCGCGAGCGCCGCGTCGAGCGCCGCCGCGACGTCGGCCTCCCCTCCGATGCGGCCGCCGGCCGCCTCGAGGGCTGCCGTGGCGCCGGGGAACTCGGCCTGCAACCGGGAGAGGGCCGCGGCCGAAGGCTCCCCTGGACCGGCCTCGGGCGCCGCGCCGCCGCTCTCCTCGAGCAGGCTCTTCTCGACCTCGATCATCCGCTGCCGATACAGGTCGTCGCGCGAGAGCTGCCGCAACAGCCCGAAGGCGCTGACCTGGAACGCGGCGGCGACGACCAGCGCCCAGCAGGCGGCGTTGGCGTGCATCAGGAAGGAGAAGCGCTTGGTCGAGCTCTTCTCCATCCGGGCGAAGAGCTGAGCGGCGCGCTCGAGCTTCTCCTTGGGGATTCGATCGCGGAGCGCGTCGATCAGTTCCTCTTTCTCGATCCACGAGCGAGGCTGCCCGAGCCAGGCGACGCCCTTCACCCCCGGCCCGCGCATCCCCACGTGGACCAAGGCGTCGGAGCGCAGGATGGAGAGAGCCCACGTCTCCGCGCTCAGCCCGAGCGACTTCGAATCCGCGGCTTCGCCGGCCGCCGCCTCCGGGCTCTTCGCATCGGGCGCTCCCTGCGCGGGGACGAGCGAGCGATCGTGCTCGCCCTCGACACCGGCCGCGTTCATCAGGGACACCAGGCTGCGGTAGAGGTTGCGACCGCGCAGGCGCAGCAGGACCTGCGTCATCTGCACCAGGCCCGTGACGACCAGGCTCAGGATCGCCATCACGCCGATGAAACCGATCAAGACTCCCAGGACGTCCAGCACGCCTTCCGCCATCTCCATGTCGGCCCCCTCGTCCATCGCCTGCGAGCCGCGCGTCGCCGCGGCTCGCCTTTCCGCCGGCGCACAGCATACTGGAGCCAGGCGTCCGGGGACCGAGCCGTTCGGTCCCTCTCTTGCCCGCGCGGCCCCTTCTCGCTCGCACGCTCCTCAGCTCGGACGTCGGTCGCGCGAGGAGCGGCTCCGGCCGCGCACGCCGGGGCGCGTCTTCGACCGGGAGCGCGTCTCCCACCCCTTCGCCTTCAGGACGAGCTTCCCGAGCTCGCCCGGGATCGGCGCCTCGACCTCGACGCGTGCGAGCGTCCAGGGATGCTCGAAGGCGAGCTTCCAGGCGTGGAGCGCGAGCCGATTCGCGCGCAGCGGGTCGTCGCTACCCTTGGCGTACTTTCGCTCGCCGACGAGCGGCGTGCCCGAGTGGGCGGCGTGCACGCGGATCTGGTTGTAGCGCCCGGTGAAGAGCGCGAGCTCGAGCTCGCTCACCGGGCCGACGCGGCGCAGGAGGCGGTAGTCCGTGCGCGCGCTCTCGCCGCTCGAGGAGACGCGCGCGTGGGAGCCTTCCTTGAGGATCGGCATGCTCCAGGTGCCCGCCTCCTTGCGCGGCGCCCCGACGACGAGGGCCCAGTAGGTCTTCGTCACGCGCTGCTCGCGGAAGGCCTGCTCGAGCTCCGCGCGCGTCTCCTCGTCGCGCGCGAGGACGAGCGCGCCCGAGACGTCACGATCGAGCCGGTGCGCGGCGAGCGCGGAGATCCCCTGGGACGCGAGCAGCTCGGGCACGCTCTTCACGCCGGCACGCGCGTCGGGCACGGAGAGGATCCCGACCGGCTTGGCGACGACGACCAGGCGCTCGTCCTCGAACAGGATCGGAAGGGGCTTCACGCCGGCCATGGTGAGCTCTCGAAGCTTTCTCGGGCCACGAAGTCTGCAAGATCCTGGAACGGTTCGGGTTCGTCCAGGTACGCCGCAAGGGCAGCGACATCATCATGCAGCGCCGGACGGGGCACCACGATCACGGCCCCGGTTCCCGATCATCCCGAGCTCCGGATCGGAACGCTGAACTCGATCCTCCGGCAGTCGAACCTCCGGCAGTCGAAGCTCCCTCGAAAGGAGTTCGAGGTCGACCAGGTTGGCTCGGGGAGGAGCCCGGGCCCGAGCCGGGGTTCGATTAGGCACGCTCGCCCGAGTCGGGGCTACCATGGTGGCTCCCCGAGACCCCGGTCTTCTTCGAGGGGCTCCCATGTCGAAGCGGCTCATCGTGCTCGTCCTCGCGGCGGCGGGTTCGCTCGCCCTGGTGCTGTGGTTCGCGCTCGGCCTGGGCTCGTCCGGCGCGCGCTCGAGCTTCGCGGCGGATTCGCGCGAGACGGCGCCCGGGGACGTCGCTCCCCGAGTCGCGAAGGAGGCCGGGAGCCTGGTTGCCCCGGCCCCGGAGCCCCTGCCGGTGACGAGCGCGCCCGAGGTCGTCGCCCCCGCTCCCGCGGACACGCGCACGGACGCCTCCAGGCGCTCGAGCGCCTACGAGGAGGAGCTCGCGAAGGCCCGCTGGGTCGAGGGCCGGCTCTTCTTCCCGCCCGGCACGCCCGCCGACGAGCGGGTCTTCCTCACCGCCAGGGGGCGCGACTTCGAGCACGGTCCCGAGCACCGCGTCGAGGTCCCTGCGGACGGCTCCTTCCGCATCGCCTTCTCGGAGAAGACGCGCAAGGGCTCGCTCGCGTTCGAGGCGCGCTTCCTCTACCTCGAGGAGACGGTGAGGATCGACTTCAAGGAGGAGGTCGCGCCGCTCGTGCTCGAACCCGAGCTCGGGGGACGGATCCAGGGCCGGTTGATCCTGCCCGAGGACGGGAAGATCTCGATCCAGGACCTCGCCGGCTCGTCGGTGGACCTCCAGCGCACGACCCAGCGCGGGAATAGCTCGTCGAGCAGCACGGTTCGCACGGCGAAGATCGAAGCCCCGGCCTTCGATTTCGACGGGCTGGCGCCGGACGGAGACTACGGCGTGAGCCTCGACACCGAGCTCGGCTACGCGCCCCAGCTCGACGGCCTCGCGGTCGAAGCTGGCAAGACGCGCGAGATCGAGCTCGAGTTCCGCCCCGGCGTCACCCTGGAGGGTCGCGTCCAGGACGAGACGGGCGCCCCGGCCGCCGAGATCGACGTCCAGGCAAACTCCAGCAATCCGGCCCGCGGTCTTCGCCATGTCTGGCGCATGGCGAAGACCGGAAGCGACGGCACCTTCCGCCTGCGGGGACTCTCGCCTGGAACGGTGACGGTCCATGTCAATGCGACCGGCTTCGAACGCGAAGAGCGGGAGCTCACCGCCGCGCAGGAAGGCGAGCTCCTCCAGGGCATCGAGTTCGTCCTGAAGCGCGGCTTCCAGATCGCCGGGCGCGTCCAGTGGCCCGACGGCAGCCAGGCCTCGAAGGCCATGATCGAGGTCCAGAGCGAGAACCCCGCGAAGGGCTGGTTCCAGTCGAGCTTCCCGTGCGCCGAGGACGGCTCCTTCGTCGCGAGCGGACTCCTCGACGCGAGCTATCGGCTCGAAGCGAGCGGCGTGCGCACCGAAGAGGTGCGCGAGACGAGCAAGATCACGGGCAAGGAGCGCACGCGGAAGAAGCACACGACCTGGCGCGCGACCGCCGAGCACGTGCAAGGGGGAGCGAGCGGACTCGTGCTCGTGCTCGATCCGGGCCTCTCCCTCGCCGGCCTCGTGCGTGACGATCTGGGAACGCCGCTCGACGATTTCCAGGTCGAGGCCCGACCGGGGGATGGGCAGGGACCCTTCCGCGGCTACCGCTCGGCGGACTCGCTGCTCAAGTCCTTCAAGGACGCCGGCGGCCGCTTCGAGCTCGGCGGGTTCACGCCCGGCGCCTGGAGCGTGGCCGCCAAGGCCAAGGGACACGCGGCCTCGTTCCCCTTCGTCGTCCAGGTGCCCGACGAGCTCGCCAACCGCGGCCCGATCGAGCTCGTGGTCCCGCGCACGGGCCGCATCGAGGGCGTGGTCGTCGATCCCGGCGGTCGCGGCGTCGGCGGCGCGGAGGTCTCGTGGATTCGCGGCGGGGAGGAGCCCGTCACCTTCTCGTTCAGCGACGAGGACTCGATCCAGACGGACGCCGCCGGCCGTTTCATGCTCGAGGAGGTCGATCCGGGCTCCGTCGCGCTGCACGCGAGCTCCGGAGTCGCCGCACCGAGCGAACCCGTGGTGGTCGAGCTCTCGCCCGGAGGGTTCGTGGCGGACGTCGAGCTCCGCCTGCGCCGCGGCGGACGGATCACGGGCCAGGTGGTCGACGCGAGCGGAGCGGGACTCCCCGAGCGCGAGGTCGACCTGTGGAGCTGGGAGGGCAACTTGCGCCGGGACGCCGCGACCGACGCGGCCGGCCGCTTCTCCTTCGAGAACCTCCCCGCGGGCCACTACCAGGTCTCCTCGGACCCCGCGCCCGAGGAGATCGCCGCGATCGCGGGCGAGGGGTCGGGTGACCTGGGGGAGCTTCTCCAGCGCAATGCGGACGTCGAATTGGAAGAGGAAGGGAGCGCGGACCTGATCCTCGCCCCGCCGGAGATCCACCCGGTGCGCCTCCACGGACGCGTGACCGCCGGTCAGAGGCCGCTCTCGCAGGCCTTCCTCTGGTCCTCGAGCGACGAGGGCCGGAGCAACACGACCCAGACCGACGCCGAAGGGGTCTACGAGCTGGTGCTCGCCGGCCCGGGACACCACCGGATCCAGGTGAACGACTCCTCGACCGGGCTGCAATCCGGGTCGGAGATCGACGTGCCCGACGTCGCGAGGTTCGCCTTCGACATCGAGATCGCCGCGGGCACGATCTCGGGCCGCGTGTTCGGGCCCGACGGGAGTCCCCAGGCCGGAGTGGCGGTCCTCACGGAGATCGCGGGCGAAGAGGCCTTCGGCTGGTCGCCGACGGGAGGACAGACGACGACCGAGGCGGACGGCGCCTACCGCCTCTCGGTTCCCGCCGCCACGTACGACGTGATCGCGGGTCGGAACCAGCCCTGGGGCGAATCGCTCTCCTCCTTCGCGCCCGGCCGGATCGACGGCGTGGTCGTCGGCCCCGGGGGCGAGATCTCGGGCATCGACATCACGCTCCGTCGCGGGGGTTCGATCGAGGGCACCGTGAAACGCGCCGATGGCGGATCGATCGCGATGGCGTGGATCTGGGTCGCCAACGAATCGGACGAGAACGTCGCCGTCCGGGGGACCGACGCGACGGGCGCCTTCCGCATCGACGGGCTCGAGCCCGGACGACTCCGGGTCCACGCCAGCGACAACCAGGAGCACGTCTCCTCCTGGACCTCCGTCGAGGTACGGGTCGGCGAGACGACGCGCACCGACATCCTGCTCGTCACGGGAACGACGCTGCGCGCGCGCGTGGTCGACGCGAGCGGCGCGGCGATCCAGGTGGAGCAGGTCGAGCTCCTCGGACCGGAGGGGGAGGTGCTCCAGGTGGGATGGGTGGCCGACGACGGCCTCTACTGGCTCGGCGTCGCGACCCCCGGGGACTACGTCGTCCGTGCGAGCCACCAGGGCAAGACCTTCGAGCAGCGGGTCCGGGCCGCGAGCGAGCCCGAGCTCACGCTGGAGCTCTGCATCGAGTAGGAGGGCCTCGTGTCGCTGCACAAACGGGTGCTCGTCGTCCTCTGCTCGGGCGTTCTCGCGCTCCTCCTCGGGTTCGTGGTCTTGCTCGACTCGAACGAGAAGCGCGGGGGCGCGGTGGATCCGCGGGAGAGCCTGGCGAGCGGGGCGCATCCCCGGGCCGAGGAGGAATCCGGCGTGCTCCTCTCGCTCGCCTCGTCCATCGACGGTGCGGCCGCGATCGTCGAGAGACGCTGGAGCCCGCGGGGCGAGGAGCTCGAGAAGGCCCTGTGGGTCGAAGGTCGTGTGGTCTTCCCGCCGGGCACTCCCGCCGACGAGAGGCTCTTCGTCCGCGCGCGCGGGGGGGACTTCGAGCACGGCTCCGTGTACGAGGTCGGCGTCTCCTACGACGGCCTCTTCCGCGTCGCCTTCCCGCAGGGAACGCGCAAGGGCTCGCTGCTCCTGCGGGCCCGCTATCTCTACCTCGCCGGGGAGGTCTCGCTCGACCCGCGCGAGGAGCAGGGGCCGATGACGATCGAGCCCCGACTCGGCGGACGGATCGAAGGCGAGCTCGTGTTCAAAGCCGACTCGCGGGCGACCCCCGGGATGCTCGCCGGGGCGAGGCTCATGCTCTACGAGGGGAAGGCCGACGGGATCTCGCGCGACGTGCGGCGGGTCGTGGAGCCCGCCGGGCTCGGCTTCCAGTTCGACGCCCTCCCGCCCTCCGGGTACGCGGCCGGCCTCGTGGGGGCAGCGGTCTTCGCGTACGAGCCCGCGGAGATCGCGGTCGAGGCGGGAAGGACGGTCTCCGTCGTGCTCGAGGTCCGCGCCGGCGCGACCGTGGAGGGCCGCGCCGTCGACGAGACCGGCGCGCCCCGCGCGGGAATCGAGGTGCGAGCGAACACCGGGCTGCGCGGGAAGGGCGTGGATCACCTGTGGCGAGCGGAGAGGACGGGAGTGGACGGCGCCTTCCGCCTGCGGGGCCTCCCGCCGGGAACGCGGTCCCTGCGGGTCGACGCGCGCGGTTTCGAGCGCATCGAACACGCGCTCGCCCTTTCCGAGGAGGGAGAGACCGTTTCGGGGATCGTGCTCGTCCTGCGCCGCGGAGAGAGCATCGCGGGCAGGGTGGAGTGGCCCGACGGGAGCCCTGCGGAGGCTTCGATCGAGGTCACGCACGTGGATCCCGAGGCAGGGTTCCGCGAGACCTTCCCGTGCCTGGAGGACGGGACCTTCCTCGCCTCCGGCCTCCCCGCGGGCACCTACCGCGTCGAGGCGCGCGGCGTGCGCACCGAAGAGGTGCGCGTGACGAGCGAGATCACGGGCAAGGAGCGCACGAAGAAGGAGCGCACGACCGCTCGCGCGTTCGCCGAACGCGTTCCCGCGGGAACGGAAGGACTCCTCCTGGTCCTCGACCCCGGTTTCGCGCTCTGCGGGACCGTGCGCGACGATCGGGGCTCGCCGCTCGATCGATTCGCGGTCGACGCAGCGCGCGGAAGCGAGCAGGAGCTCGCGCGCGCAGGCGGGGCATCCGGAGGGATCCGCAAATCCTTCGAGGACGCCGGCGGGAGCTTCGAGTTCGCGGGGTTCGCCCCGGGGCCGTGGACCGTGATCGTCTCCGCGCCGGATCACGTCGCCTCGGATCCGCTCTCCCTGGAGGTCCCCTCCGAGCTCGGAACGCTCGACTTCGTCCTCCGGCGCTGCGCGCGGATCGAGGGCATCGTCCTGGATCCGAGCGGCCGCGGCGCGCGAGCCGAGGTCCGCCTCCTCTCGAACGAAGGGCCCGCGGCCGAGCGGCCCGCTCGCAGCGCGACCACCGACGAGAACGGTGCCTTCGTCCTGGCCGAGGTTCCCTCCGGTCCGGTGCTGCTCGAGGCGAGGTCCGAGCTCGCCGCGCGCAGCGAGCGCTCGTCCTTCACGATCGCTCCGGGCGAGATCGCGACGGGAGTCGAGCTCAGCCTGCGTCCCGCCGGCCGGATCGAGGTCGTCGTGGTCGACGACGCAGGGCGTCCGGAACCGGGTCGCGAGGTGCGGGCCTACGACTGGAGCCAGGGCGTCTTCGAGTCGGCCGCCACGGACGAGACCGGGCAGGCCGTGTTCGGATCCTTGCCGCGCGGAACCTATCAGGTCGAGACCGGCGCGAGCGCGGCGCAGGAGCGCACACCCTTCGGCGAAGGAGCCGGTGGCCATGCGACCGGCCTCCTCGCGCGCCGCGCGCGCGTCGTCCTCGACGCGGGGGAGACGGAGTCCGTCCTGCTCGCGCCGGGCGAGACCGCTCCGCTGCGACTCCACGGGCGCGTGACGCTCCTCGGCGAGCCGCGGGCCAACGTGCGGGTCTCGATCTCCGACTTCGAGTCCCACGCGAACTCGACCGAGACCGACGCGGATGGAGCCTACGCGCTCCATGCACCCAACCCCGGCCGCTTCCAGTTCCGGGCCAGCGATCCGGCCACGGGTCTGCGCTACGGGACGCCGATCGAGATCCCCTCCGCCGCGGAGGTCGCGTTCGACGTCGTCATCGAAGCGGGCCGGATCTCCGGACGCGTGAGCGGTCCGGGGCTCTCGACGCTGGAAGGGATCCCGGTCGAGGCCCAGACGGAGCGCTACGAGCCGATCGCCTGGAACGGGAGCGGCGGGAGCACGTCGACCGACGCTCGAGGCCTCTACGAGCTGCTCGTCCCCACCGGGACCTACACGGTCGTGGCGGGCGACGCGAACCCCTGGGATGGGATCGAGGGACCGCTCGCCCCCGCGCGCGCGAGCGGCGTGGTGGTGGGCGCGGGCGAGCTCGTGCGCGGGATCGACCTCCTGTTCGAGGAAGGCGGCGCGATCGAGGCCCGCGTGCGCCTCGACGACGGGTCGGTTCCGGCGGGACGAATCGGGGTCGTGATCGAGGACGAACGGGGCCGCGTGCTCGCGGCCAAGGACGCCGATGTCGCCGGAACGTGCCGCATAGAGCGGCTCGCGAGCGGCCCCGTGCGCGTGAACGCCCGGGCGGAGGGCTACGTGCCTCCGCGGTCCGCCGCGGCCGAGGTCCGCTCCGGAGATACGGCGCGGGTCGAGCTCGTGCTCGTCGCGGGCACGCAGACCTTCGCCCGCGTGCTAGATGCGAGCGGCGCGCCGATCGACGCCGAGGTCGTGCTCGTCGACGGCGACGGCCGGACCTGGCCCGTCTCGCGGGCCGGGGACGACCGCTTCATGCTCGGAGTCCTGCCCAGGGGCCCGCACACCGTGCGCGCCACCCGCGCGGGCCGGTCGGTCGAAGCGTCCTTTACGCTCGCAGGCGAGAAGGAACGCCTGATCGAGCTCTGCTTCGATTGATCCCCCTGGCCCCCCGCCGGGTGCCGCCTATACTCGTCGTCGGCCCCTTGGAGAGGAGCGCCCCATGTTCACGTTCGTTGCCTTGGCCGCTTTGACCCTGCCGGCCGCCGACGGCTGGAAGGACCTCACGGGAGACCCCGCGCCCGCCCTGGAAGCCAAGAAGTGGCTCAACGCGGGCAGCACGCTGCCCTCGCTCGAAGAGCTGCGCGGCAACGTCGTGCTGCTCGAGTTCTTCGCCACCTGGTGAGGTGCCTGCATGCGAAAGGTCGGCGACCTTTCCAAGCTGCACGCGAAGTACTTCGACCTCGGGTTGCGCGTGGTGGCGATCACGAGCGAGCCCTCCGAGATCATCGAGGAGGAGATGCTGCGCTCCAAGAAGGTGAAGTACTGGATCGGCTGCGATCCCGAGAACAAGACGATGGACGCCTACAAGGAGAAGGGCAGCGTCGGCATCCCGAAGACCTACCTGATCGACGCCAGCGGACGCGTCGTGGGGGACGAGATCCCGACCGAGGAACAACTCCAGCAACTGCTCGAAGCGGGCTTCGACGGCTCGCTCTTGCCCGCGCTGCACGCCGATCTGGGTCCGGCGCGTACGGCCTACGTGCGCGGCGCCTTCGGCGAAGCCTGGAAGTCGGCCCAGGTCATGGCGTCGTCCCAGGACGAGGCGCTCGGCAAGGACGCGGCGTTCCTGAAGGGACGCGTCGAGGCCTACGCCAAGTTCCTGCAGGGACTCGCCGAGTCGAGCCTCCAGAAGAAGATGCCGGGGCGGGCCTACGGGCTCTGGCTCGCGCTCGCCCACCGCTTCGAGGGCACGGAGGCGGCTCGCGCCGCGCAAGCGAAGCTCAAGGAGCTCAAGAGCGACCCGAGCGTGAAGAAGGAGCTCGGCGCCTGGCGTGACTTCGAAACCGTGCTCGAGCGCGACGTGAAACCTCCCGGCGCCTGGAAGGCCGACGCGATCCGCACGAGCTACGAGAAGGTCGCGCGCGCGAACGCGGGCACGTGGGCCGCCTGGTTCGCTGAGGACAGCGCGAAGAAGCTCGCGCGCCGCTGAAGCGGCCGATTCCATGCTCGCGATCCTTTCTCTGGCCGCGTCGACCCTCCCGGCCTCCGACGGCTGGAAGGACCTCACGGGCGAGCCCGCACCCGTCCTGGAGGCCTCGCGCTGGTTCAACACGGACGGCACGCTGCCTTCGCTCGAGGAGCTGCGCGGCAAGTTCGTGCTGCTCGAGTTCTTCGCCACCTGGTGAAGCGTCTGCATGCGAAGGGTCGGCGACCTTTCCAGGCTGCACGAGGAGTACTTCGACCTCGGCTTGCGCGTGGTGGCGATCACGACCGAGCTCCCCGAGGAGGTCGAGGAGGAGATGCTGCGCGCCAGGGAAGTGGAGTACTGGATCGGCTCCGATCCCTCGGGAAGGATGATCGAGCTCTACAAGGACGACTCGCTGCCGACCCCGCCCGGGGCACGCAGCAAGGTCAGCATCCCGAAGTCCTACCTGATCGATGGCCACGGGCGCGTCGTGGGGGACGCGATCCCGACCGAGGAACGGATCGAGAAGCTGCTCGAAGGGCGTTTCGACGCCTCGGAGCTGCCCCCTCTGCACGTCGATCTCGGTCCGGCGCGCGCGGCCTACGCGCGCGGCGCCTTCGGCGAGGCCTTCGAGTCGGCACAGGTCCTGGCGTCGTCAGCGGACGAGGCGCTCGCCAAGGACGCGGTGCTCCTGAAGGAACGCGTCGAGGCCTACGCCGAGTTCCTGCAAGGACTCGCCGAGTCGAGCCTGGAGAAGAAGAGGCCGGGGCGGGCCTACGGGCTCTCGCTCGCGCTCGTCCACCGCTTCGAGGGCACGGAGGCGGCTCGCGCCGCGCGAGCGGAGCTCCAGGAGCTCAGGGCCGATCCGAGCGTGAGGAAGGAGCTCGACGCCTGGCGCGACTTCGAGGCCGCGCTCGAGCGCGACGTGAAACCGGCCGGCGCTTTCAAGGCCGACGTGATCCGCGCGAGCTACGAGAAGGTCGCGCGCGCGAACGCGGGCACGTGGGCGGCCTGGTTCGCTGAGGACAGGGCGAAGAAGCTCGCGCCCCGCTGAAGCGGCCGCGCGCAGGACGTAGGATGGCCGGCATGCGCCGAGCCCGCCTCGCCGGCCTCTTGCTCCTCGCCGGCCTCCCGTCCGCCGCTGCGCCCCAGGAGGACGGGGCCGCACGGAGCCCCTGCGCGGCGCTCGCATCGATCCGCGCCGCCGACATCCGGGCCCACGTGGACTTTCTCGCCTCCGACGAGCTCGCTGGCCGCGCGGCGAAGAGCCCGGAAGCCCGGCGTGCGGCCGCCTACGTCGAAGAACGCTTCCGGGCCGCCGGTCTCGAGCCCCTCGGGGACCACCGGACCTTCCTGCAGGCCGTCGAGGCGGAAGCCCTCTCCCCCAACGTGGTCGGCGGCTTTCGCGGGCGGGAAAAGGGCTTCGTGCTCGTCACGGCCCACTACGACCACCTGCCGCAGAAGAAGAAGGGCAACGATCGCATCTACAACGGAGCGGACGACAACGCCTCCGGCACGGCGGCGCTGCTCGAGATCGCCGAGGCCCTCGCGAAGCTCGAAGAGCGTCCCTCGGCCTCGATCGTGCTCGTCGCCTTCACGGGCGAGGAGCTCGGCTTCCGCGGCTCGCGCGCCTTCGTCGAGCATCCGCCCTTCCCGCTCGCGGAGATCCGCGGTCTCGTCAACCTGGACATGATCAGCCGCGGGAAGGAGAACCTGATCTTCTGCGAGGGGGAGGCGAAGGCGCCGCGGCTCGCACGGGCCGCGCGGCGCGCGAACGAGGTCGTGGGCCTCGAGATCCGCTGGAACGAACACACCGATTGGCTCGCCCAGAGCGACCAGTGGCCCTTCCTCGAGAAGGGCGTGCCGGCGCTCTACTTCGGCGTGGAGGATCACGAGGACTACCACCGGCCCTCGGACACCGCCGACAAGATCCTCGCGCCGCTCGCCGAGAAGGTGACGCGCCTCGCCTTCCTGCTCGCCCTGGACGTGGCGCGCGAGCCCGGATGAGGGGCTACTCTCCCCCCCCGCCGCGCACCCGCTCGTAGCTCGCGCGGAACTCCTCGTCGGAGGGTTCCAGCTCGTGGGCCGTCCGGAAGTGCTCGCGGGCCTTCTCGACCGCGCCCCGCTTCTCCAGGGCGAGTCCGAGCGCGTGGTGCAGCCGCGGGTCGTCCGGATGCGCTTCCAGGGCGCCGCCGAGGAGCCCGATCGCCCCGTCGACCTCGCCCTCGTCGAGCTGCATCCGCGCGAGCAGGAGGATCGCGCGGCGGTGCTCCGGATCGGCGGCGAGCGCGGCCTCGAAGCGCTCGCGCGCCCGCTCGCGCTCGCCGCGCGCGAGGTCGAGCTCGCCGAGCGTCGCGAGCACGCGCGCGTTCCCCGGTTCGAGCGCGAGCGCGGCCTCGAGCTCGCCGCGCGCGCCCTCGCCCTTCCCGAGCGCGGCATGGGCGAGGGCTAGCTCCACGCGCGCCGGAACGAGCCGCTCGTCGAGCGCGAGCGCCCGCTCGAGCGAGCGCGCGGCGTCCGCCGGCCGGCCGTCGGCGAGCTCCGCCCGCCCCAGGAAGAGCCGCGGGTTCGCCTGTGCGGGCTTGAGCTCGACCAGCCTGCGGTAGTGCTCCACCGCCTCCGCCGTCCGCCCCGCCGCCAGGCAGTAGCTCCCCGCGAGATTATGCCAACGCGGGTTCGTCGGCTCCTCGCGCGCCATCCGCTCGACGTAGACGAGGTCGAGCAGACGCTCCTTCTTCTGGAAGGCCGCCAGGAGCAGCGGCCGGTCTTCCTCCTTCGGCAGGACCTCGAGCACGAGCTCGGCCATCTCGTCGGTCGTCTCGGGTCCGTGGCGCACGCGCCGCGGCGGCGAGCTCGGATTGAGCGGGTTCTCGGCCGAATTGTCGAAGGTGTAGCGCATCGCGATGCGCGTCCCGCGCGGGAGCGAGAGCGGTTCGCGATAGCGGTACTCGTCCTGCCAGTCGAAATCCCAGCTCGGCACGTGGATCAACGTCCGGCGCGCTCCGTCCGGCAGGAGCGCCGTCCCGGACAGGTCCTTCCCGAGGTAGTGCGCGTGCGGGAGCACCGAGAGGACCTCGACCGCGACCGGCAGCTCGAACTCGTCCTCGACGACGTAGGCGGGCTCCCCCGCCGGGATGTCGATGTCGCGCGACACGAGCCGGATGGCGGCCGGATGGCGCGTCGGCGGGTCCGCGACGAAGGTGAGGCCGAGCGCGACGCGCACGGGCTCGGGCTTGCCCGTGGGACGCAGGTGGAGCTGGAGCAGGAGATCGGTGCGCGGATCGAGCGGCCAGGAGATGCCGTCGCGCGGCGGACGGGGCAGCTTGCCCGGCGCGTAGGACACGAACGTTCCCCCCGGCAGGCGGGCCCGGCCCGGCCCCATGCCTCCGTATCCCGGTTCGGCGTCGGCCCGGTCGAGCTCGCGCGCCGATCCGCTCGTGTCGACGAAGAGCACCGCGTGGTGCACGAGCGCGGGATCCTCCGGGCGGAACTCGACCGCGCCGACGTGGTGCGTCTCGGTCGCCGCGGAGGGGATCACGAAGTTGCGGTAGACGTCGCGCCCCTCGGCGGGCAGCACGTACCCCGCGGGGATCTCGAGCACGAGGTCGGGCGTGCCCAGACGCCATTCTCTCGTGAACGTCGGGGGCGGCGGACCCGCGCTCGGATCGCCCTCGAGCTTCCCGCCCTCGGCCCAGCGCCGGAAGAGCTCGATCTCCTCGGCCGAGAGCGAGCGATCGTCCTGGAACTCGTTCTCGCCGGGCGCGGGCAGCCAGGGTGGCATGATGCGGCCCTGCGTGACGGTCACGATCTGGGTCGCGCGCTTTCTCACGTCCTCGAAGTCGACGAGCGCGAAGGGCGCGCCCCCACCTTCATGGTGACAGACCGAGCACTTGGCGTAGACGACCGGAGCCAGGTCGCGGTGGAAGGTGGGCGCGCGCTCCTGGGCGGCCGCCGCGCCCGCGCTGCAGAGGAGCGCGAGAGTCCCATGGATCCGGAACACGCGCTCGATTCTAGACCCGGTTCAGTCGGCTCCGTCGTGGAGCCGCCGCACCTCGCCGCAGAAACGCGCCAGGAGCTCGGCGTAGCGCTGGGCCGCTTCGGGAACGGGGACCACGGCCTCGCCCGCGGGCCGGATCCAGGGTTCGACGACCTCGGCGATCGTGAGGTTCCCCTCGGTCTCGCGCCGCACGACCCAGGCGGCCTGCAGGGCCGCGCCGAGCGCCGCCGATTCGCTCTCCGCGAGCGGGATCACGGCGACGCCGAGCGCCGCGGCGAGGATCTCGCGCCACAGGACGTTCTTCGCGCCGCCGCCGACGAGGTGCACGCTCGAGATCGAGAGCCCCAGGCGCTTCATGCGCTCCACGCCCCAGGCGAGGTTCAAGCTCGTGCCCTCGAGGGCCGCACGGAAGAGGCGCCCCGGCGCGAGGGATCCCGGGCGCATGCCGAGCAGCGTCCCGGTCGCCTGCGGCAGGTCGGGAACGCGCTCCCCCGAGAGGTACGGCAGGAAGAGCAGCCCCTCGCAACCGATCGGGACCCGCTCGGCCTCGCGCGTGAGCGCATCGAGGTCGTGCGTGCGCTCGAAGGCGCGGTGCACCTCCTCGGTGACGCCGGTCGCGTTCATCACGCACAGGAGGGGCAGCCAGCCCCCGGTGGAATCGCAGAAGGGCGCGATCCGTCCCCGCGGGTCGATCACGGGGCGCTCGGAGTAGGTGAGCACGGTCCCCGAGGTCCCGAGCGAGAGCACCCAGGTCCCCGGCCGCACCGCGCCGCTCCCGATCGCACTCATCATGTTGTCGCCTCCGCCCGGAGCGATGGGCACGCCCGCGGGGAGGCCGAGCTCGCGCGCGGCGAGCGACGAGAGCTCGCCCGCCACCGCGTCGGGCGGCACGAGCACCGGGAGCTTCGCGCCGAGGCCGGGGTCGATGCGCGCCATCTCCGCCGGCGCGAAGCGGCGCTCGCGCGCGTCGAAGAGGCCCGTGCCCGAGGCGTCGCCGGCTTCCATCCAGGCTTGCCCGGAGAGCCGGAAGTTCACGTAGTCGTGCGGCAGGAGCACGGTCGCCAGGCGTGCGAAGCTCTCCGGCTCGCGGCGCGCGAGCCACAGGATCTTCGAGGCCGTGAAGCCCGCCGGGACGTTCCGCCCGACGGCCGCCGAGAACTCGCGCGCCTCCGCGACGGTCGAGGTGTCGCACCAGAGCTTCGCCGGCCGGATCACCTGGCCGTACGCATCGAGCGCGACGAAGCCGTGCTGTTGACCCGAGACGCCGATCCCGCCGAGCCTCTCGCCCGCCAGGCTCCCCGACGCGATGAGCTCCCCCACGACCTCGCGCACGGCGGTCCACCAGGTCTCGGGGTGCTGCTCGGCGGCCCCCGGCGGCAGGCCCTCGATCAGGCCGTAGGACCGGGCCGCCCGGCCGACGACCGTCCCGCGCTCGCGGTCGATGACGAGTCCCTTCGTGCCCTGCGTGCCGACGTCGAGCCCGAGGAATCGCGTCACGCACGGACTCCTAGGAGGTGCTCCATCAAGAGCTGATCGAGGCGCTCGTAGCCGAGTCCCCGGCGCGCGAGCGCGTCGGGATCGATCGCGAGAGCGCGCAGGCGCTCCGCGCGCTTCTTGCCATAGGGGCCGGCGAGCAGGGCCTCGAGCTCGGGACGTCGCTCCTGCGCCAACAGGTCCTGCACCTCCGGGTCCTGGTCGAAGGCGCGCGCGCGCGCGAGGAGGATCTTGTAGGTCCGCATGCAGCCGCGGGCGAAGTCCCACACACCCTCTTCGTCCTCGGTGCGGTAGGCGTGGGCGTCGAAGTGCCGCGGTCCCCCGTAGCGCTCGCCGCCGGCGGTGCCTTCCAGGAGACGCACGAGCAGGAAGGCTTGCTTGGCGTCCTCCGACCCGAAGCGCAGATCCTGATCGTAGCGGCCGATGCGCTGGGCGTTGAGGTCGATGTGGAAGAGCTTCCCGCACTCCATGGCCTGGGCGACCGCGTGGACCATCGAGAGGCCGGCCATCGTCTCGTGCGCCACCTCGGGGTTCACCCCCACCATCTCCGGGTGGGCGAGGGTCTCGATGAAGGCCAGCATGTGGCCCGTGGTGGAGAGGTAGATGTCGCCGCGCGGCTCGTTCGGCTTCGCCTCGAGGGCGAAGCGCAGTTCGTAGCGCTGGTCCTTCACCCAGGCGCACAGGAAGTCGAGCGCGTCGCGCAGGCGCCCGAGGGCGTCGCGCGGGTCGCGGCACGCATCGGCCTCGGATCCCTCGCGTCCGCCCCAGAAGACGAAGATCTTGGCGCCGAGCTCGACCCCGAGCTCGATCGCCCGCATCGTCTTCTGCAGGGCGTAGGCGCGCACCGCGGGGTCGTTCGCCGTGAAGGCGCCGTCCTTGAACGCCGCATGGTAGAAGAGGTTCGTGGTGGCCATCGGCACCACCATGCCGTGGTCCTCGAGCGCCGCCTTGAACTCGGCCACGATCCGGTCGCGCTCCTTCGCGCTCGCCTGGGGCGGCACGAGGTCGTCGTCGTGGAGGTTCACGCCCCAGGCGCCGCACTCAGCGAGCTTCGCCACGCTACGGGTCGGCAAGAGGCGCGGGCGGACCGCCTCGCCGAAGGGATCGCGTCCGACGTTGCCGACGGTCCACAGTCCGAAGGAAAAACGATCTTCGCGCGTCGGCGCAAAGGCATCCTTGGTCTTCCTCATGGGAACGCTCCGCGGGGGATCGCTGGATTCTGACAGACCGGCGGCGGTTGCGAAGCCCGGCTCCGACGGCGGCAGCCCCTAGTGTTCCTTCCCCGAAGTAGCGCCAACAAGGCGCCGTGATGGATCGTCGCTGGCAAGGCGCGCCGACGACGCGTATTCGCTGCAATACTCGGAGGAGGCGCAACGCCGCCAGCGGCGATTC
>Ga0247727_10003367_pt1 | contig 35338 bp, 29 predicted proteins | sample WisWelCaveWW1625_FD_202498 | JGI IMG/M metagenome (GOLD analysis project Ga0247727, IMG submission 202498) | Biofilm microbial communities from Wishing Well Cave, Virginia, United States - WW16-25 | ecosystem: Environmental > Aquatic > Deep subsurface > Groundwater > Cave microbial mat | place...
TGGAAGAGAGAGGTCTGGCGGATTACGACTTCTTCGAGCGCCTGCTGGTGGTTGAAAACCGGCTGATTGATGATTACCTCGCCGCACAGCTTTCGCCGCCGGATCGCGCACAGTTCGAGAAGCACTTTCTCTCTTCTCCCAAACGCAGAGAACGCGTTGAATTTGCCAGAACCTTTTTGAGATCAATGTCTCAGTTGTCCGCCGCCGCCGCGCCTGTTCCGAAGGCGATTGCCGCCTCAGTAGCAAGAGTTGCGACGGAAGAGACTTCCTGGTCGGAGCGATTACGGAGTTTTTTCGGCTTCAATAGCGCGGGCTTCGGGCTGGCGGCTGCGGCGGCGATGTTGCTGGCGGTTTTTGCCGTGTGGCCGTTTCTGGAGACGCGGCGCGTCCGCGAAGAACTGGCGCAGCTCAAACGCGAGCGGGCTGAGCTGCAACAGCGCGAACAGGACTTGCAGGCCAGACTCGATTCGCAACAAGGACAGACCGAAGAGTTGCGCAAAGAGCTTGAGCGCGACCGCGCCGAGCTTGAACGATTGAAAGCTGAAGAAGCCAGGTTACAGCAATCTTCATTCACAGCCATCGCCTCGATTATTCTGAGACCACAAGGGCTGCGCGGAAGTTCCCCTGGCCAGTCTCCACAACTGACCATCAGCTCAAATACCAGCTTAGCGCGCCTCACACTTGTGGTGGATGAAGAGTTGATTGGAGCGCTCCTCGAATCCCACCCGAATGTGCGAGCCGAGCTGAGCAGCGGCGGAAAAATTCAATGGAGTCAGGAAGGCTTGAAGCCTCGCAGCGTCAAAGCCGGTAAAGCTTTTGTCGTCACTCTGCCTGCGGAACGGCTCAGCGCCGGCAGTTATCGAATGCGACTCGCCGGCTCAGGCCCTTCCGGGGAAACTGGCATCGCAGACTATGATTTCAAGGTTGAAAAGAAGTGATGACCGCCCGTCCGCCGCATTCAATGTAACGGAGGAAAGAAATGAAAACCCAGTCTCGTTTCGCGCTGAATCGCCTGATCGCAGCAACTGTTACTTTCTTTCTCTATGCAGGCGCCGTTCACGGCAGTTGGGACGCGCGCCAGTATGGTACAGGGAGCGATAGCGACCTGTCGCTCACTAAGCGAGCGCATCACGGAGCCCCAGGTCGCTACCGCTCCCCGTACCGTACCACTGTTCACGGCAGTTGGGACGCGCGCCGGTACGGTACAGAGAGCGGTAGCGACCTGTCGCTCACTGAGCGAGCGCATCACGCGGCGCCAGGTCGCTACCGCTCCCTGTACCGTACCAATGCCGGGCAAAGCGCGCCGGAGCAGCTTGAGCCTGGCAAGCCGATTGAGAAGGAGTTGTCTGGCGGGGGCAGCCATTCGTATCAGATTACGCTCGCTGAAGAGCAATTCCTGCACGTGATTGTTGAGCAGCGCGGCATTGATGTGGTGGCGCAACTGCTGGGGCCAGACGGCAAGCTGATCGCGGAGTTTGACTCCGAAATCAGGAAGCAGGGGCAGGAGACGGTGTCTCAGGTGGCTGAAATGGCGGGTAACTACCGGCTTGTTGTGCAGGCCAAACAGAAGGAAGCGCCCACCGGACGATATGAGATTCGGGTGGCAGAGTTGCGCGCCGCGACGGAGAAAGACCGCGCATTGCAGGAAGCTCGCAAGCTGTCTACGGAATCTGTACGGCTACGGCGCGCTGGCAAGGATGAAGAGGCGCGCCCGCTGGCTGAGCGCGCATTGGAGCTTCGTGAGAAGGCGCTTGGGCCAGAGCACCCAGATGTCGCGCACTCTCTCAACAACCTTGCAATCCTCTACCATCTCAAAGGCGACTACGCCAAGGCCGAGCCGCTCTATCAACGTTCGCTGGCAATAATGGAGAAGGCGCTTGGGCCAGAGCACCTCGATGTCAAGTACCCTCTCGGCGGCCTTGCAGACATCTACTGGGAAAAAGGCGACTACGCCAAGGCCGAGCCGCTCTTTCAACGTGAACTGGCAATAGCGGAGAAGGCGCTTGGGCCGGAGCACCCTGATGTCGCGTACTCTCTCAACGGCCTTGCAAGCCTCTACCGTGACAAAGGCGACTACGCCAAGGCCGAGCCGCTCCATCAACGCGCGCTGGCAATAAGGGAGAAAGCGCTTGGGCCGGAGCATCCCGATGTCGCGTTCCATCTCAACAACCTTGCACTCCTCTACAATGTAAAAGGCGACTACGCCCAGGCCGAGCCGCTCCATCAACGCGCGCTGGCAATCTATGAGAAGGCGCGTGGGCCAGAGCACCCTTTTGTCGCGCGTTCTCTCAACAACCTTGCAGCCCTCTACCGTGACAAAGGCGACTACGCCAAGGCCGAGCCGCTCTTTCAACGCTCGCTGGCAATCAGGGAGAAGGCGCTTGGGCCAGAGCACCCTTTTGTCGCGCGCACTCTCAACAACCTGGCAATCCTCTACTGCGCCAAAGGCGACTACGCCAAGGCCGAGCCGCTCCATCAACGCGCGCTGGCAATAAAGGAGAAGGCGCCTGGGCCAGAGCACTATGAGTTCGCGTACCCTCTCAACAGTCTTGCAAACCTCTACCGTGACAAAGGCGACTACGCCAAGGCCGAGCCACTCTACCAACGCGCGCTGGCCGTCTTCGAGAAGGCGGTTGGGCCAGAGCACCCTTATGTCGCCAACTCTCTCAACAACATTGCGCTCCTCTACTCTGCCAAAGGCGACTACGCCAAGGCCGAGCCGCTCGCTCAACGCGCGCTGGTAATAAGTGAGAAGGCTCTTGGACCAGAGCACACTGATGTCGCCACTTCTCTCAACAGCCTCGCCAGGTTTTGTGAAGCGAAAGGCGAAACGGCTCAGGCGATCCGCCTTCGAACGCGCGCCAGCGCCATCAGTGAACGCAATCTCGCGCTCAATCTGGCCACTGGCTCAGAACGCCAGAAACTGGCTTACCTGGCCACCCTGACGGCAGAGTCTTACTCTGCCGTCTCGCTGCACGGCAACTACGCGCCGAAAGACGCCGGGGCGCGCAATCTGGCGCTCACTCTCATCCTGCAACGCAAGGGACGCGCGCTCGACGCAATGTCTGACAGCATCTCCGTTTTGCGCCAGCGCATTAATCCGGAAGGCCAGGCATTGTTGGATCAGTTGAAAGACACCAACGCGCAACTGGCTAGACTGGTCCTGGGCGGGCCGCAAGGAATATCTCCCGCTGAGCACCAGAAACAGATCAAAATTCTGGAAGAGGAGAAGGAGAAGCTCGAAGCCGGAATCGGACGCATCAGCGCCGAGTTTGCAGTTCTGTCGCGCCCTATTACGGTTGAAGCCGTGCGGTTGGCCATCCCGGCCAATGCCGCTTTGATTGAGTTCTTCGCTTATCGCCCGGCCAACGCGAAGGCTGCCAAAGAAGACGAACGTTTCGGTCCGCCGCGCTACGTGGCTTACGTTCTGCGCCGTGAAGGCGAAGTTCAATGGACCGAGTTAGGCGAGGCGAAAGCGATTGATGAAGCGATTGGTAATCTGCGACAGGCGTTGCGCGACCCGAAGCGCGCCGATGTCAAACGGCTTGCTCGCGCAGTGGATAGAAAAGTGATGCAGCCGGTGCGGGCGCTGCTCGGTCAGACGCGGCGCGTGTTCATCTCGCCCGATGGCGCGCTCAACCTCGCGCCATTTGCAGCGCTGGTGGATGAGAAGGGGAAGTACCTGATCGAAAATTACAAGCTGAGCTACCTGACGAGCGGGCGCGATCTGTTGCGGTTGCAGGCGCCGCGCGAAAACAGGAACGCGCCGCTGATTGTCGCCAACCCTGACTTTGACCGGGCGCCGGGCGAAGCGCTGGCGCTGAGATCAATTGCTCAGCCCGCCGGACAGACAAGGCAGGCTGAAGACGATCAGAAAGAGTTCAAGAAGATCAGCTTTCGCGCGCTCCCCTGGACGTTTCAGGAAGGAAGCGATCTGAAAAAGTATCTGCCGCAAGCGACGCTGCTGACGGGAGCGCAAGCCACTGAGACTGCGCTGAAGCAGGCCGCTGCGCCGCGCATCCTGCACATCGCCACGCACGGATTCTTTTTGCAGGATGCGGAGAACCCGCTGGTAAACGCGCGCGGCATTGATTTCACCAGCTTCTCCGACCTGCGTTCGGCAAGCTGGGCGGCGAAGATCGAGAATCCATTGCTGAGATCAGGCCTGGCGCTGGCCGGAGTCAACGAACATCGCAGCGACGACGACGACGGGGTGTTGACCGCGATGGAAGCGGCGAACCTCGATCTGTGGGGCACGAAGCTGGTGGTGCTGTCGGCTTGCGATACCGGAGTCGGCGAGGTGAAGAATGGCGAAGGCGTTTACGGGTTGAGACGCGCGCTGGTGCTGGCCGGAGCAGAAACACAGGTGATGAGCCTCTGGCCAGTGTCGGACAAGGAGACGCGCAGTTTGATGGCTGGTTATTACAAACGGCTGTTGAACGGCGAGGGTCGCGCAGAGGCTCTGCGGCAGGCGCAATTGGAGATGTTGAAGAACCCGCGACTGCGACATCCATTTTACTGGGCGAGCTTCATTCAGGCGGGCGAATGGGCCAATCTGGACGGGAAACGCTGAACCTCACCGGACTGATCAGGATCAACCACGGGGAGCACGGGGAACACGGGGATGTAAAGAAAGGTTTTCTAAGTTTTATTTCTTCCCCGTGTTCCCCGTGCTCCCCGTGGTTGATCGGGAAGTTGATTTTTTACGCCCTAAATTGTCAGATTGAGGGAATCCACAGCCAGGCTGTGTGGAAGAGTTATTCCGCACAGCCTTTGTTCATTGCTCACACCCCGCGCAAAAAAAGCAAACTTTTCCTGTGAGTTTTTGCGCCTCGGCGCCCACTATCAAGTGAAAGCAGCAAACACGGAACGCTGTAAAACACCAACCCCTCGGGTCATGCTGATTCCGAGACCTAACCAAAAGGAGAACCATTATGTTTAGCGTTACGAAGGACACGCTGGCGCCGATGACGATGATGGCGACATGCGGACAAAGAAAGGGAGTAGCTTCGAGGAAAATCAGATCGTTGGCGCTGATCGTTTTGCTGTGTTTGTGCTGTAGCGGTTTCGCGGTGGCGCAGGATGCGACAACAATCAAGCCGGGCTACTATTGCGAGATCAGACTGTCGCCTGGCGAGTCGGCCTACTATTGGGATCGTGGTTTGAACAGTGGCCTCGCCGTCTACACTCTCAAACACGAATCAGGCGATTCTGATTTCGACATCTTCATCAAAGACAGCAGAAAAACTTTATTGCGGAGCGGGACTAATGGTGGCAAAAACAGCGAACTGCTGGTTCTGCCCACGTCCACGACTGGTGATTGGCTATTCCTGGAGATCAAGAATGTCGGCAGTCGCGTCGCAACTTACAATCTCTACCCACGCAAAATCGGCTTTGCCGAACAGTTCATGCAAGCCTTCAAGGTTTCGATATTACACGGGATTATCAAGTGGGCGATGGGGGCTGAGACTGAAGAGGGGCGCGCCAACGCCGGCCGCGTTGCGACAGTCTTCACCAGCTTAATGGTCAACAGAAACTTGGCGTCAGTGGCGAAGGATGTGGTAATCAATGAGATTACAACCAGAATTCAGAGGGAGCTTGGACTAAATGGGTTCTGGGCAGACGTCGCCAACAACTTCGTGGCCGGAACGATCGGCGAGGTCTATGAAGACTATGTCAGCAGATGAATAGGTCACAAAGCATGGCCTTTCGACAGCAAAGAGCATCTCGTATGAAGAACATTCAGTGACCGGAGGTTTCCAGAGGGAGCCTCCGGTTTTTTGTTTGGACACTCAGCTATCGCTCAAAAAAGCAGCGTTACCGCTGTGAGGTTTTGCTTCCCTTCAACCACTATCAAGTGAATGCAGCAAATAAGCGAAGCGAAAGAGCTTCGAGCGCAACGAGGCTGCGCCAATTGGCAGCGCGGTCAATCATCAGAACCAACAACATTCACAAAAAGGAGAACATATGAAATTTATGCGACTGACTATCACGCTGCTGCTTGTTGCCCTGCTCGGTTTCAATTCCGCCGTCCTTTCGGTCGGTGGGCAACAGCGGCAAAACGAATCAGATGGCGAGCCGGAAGCGCATCATCACGACGAGCGAGATGTGGTTTACCTGCCGTATCTGAATCTTGATCAAAAACTGCAAGCGACAATCAGCCTGACCAATGCGGAAGCGAAGGAGGTCGAGCTGGCGATCACGGCCTACGCCCTAAACGGCATAATGCTGGGCGTAGTTGGCGCGGGCGACAGGTTGGGGTCGGGCGAAACTCGGACGTTGAACGCAGATGCTTTGCCCGCTGGTACGGCTACCATTAAAGTCGAATCGTCTCTGCCGATCATCAGCCAGGCGGCTATTCAAAGCAGCGACGGATCGAAATCGGAAACGATGCCTGCTCTGCGTGGCTCGGACAACCTGCTGAGTTTCCCGAAACTGGCCGATGACCAATCCATCGTGCTGTTCAATCCGAACTTCGGGGCGGTTTCAGCCGAAGCGATTGCGTTTCGCGGCGACGGCAGCGAGGTCGTGCGCGCGCGGATCGGCGATGTCGCCGCGATGGGCAGCCGCATATTTTCGTCATCGGAGATATTCGGGCAGGATGCGCTTTCACAGGCTGCCATCATTCGCGTCGCTGCGGACGTGCCGATGATGGGAGCGCAGTTGGCCGGTGGGCGCGAAGCCGATCTGGTCGGATTGCCCGCACTGACCACGACGTCGCGAGACTGGTCGTTCCCGATCAAACGCAACGCTGGTGACTTTCAACTGTGGACGAAGGTCGGTGCCTTCAATCCCGGCGTGGAAACGACGCGACTTGTCGTCACCGCTTTCGACAGCGAAGGCAACCAGTTGTTCAATGGCGAATTGGGAAGCTTGCCCGGAGGCGCGTCTTCCGTCTTCAATCTGACCGAGATAGTGCCTGCCGATGCGGCGCTGGTGCAAATCTCTTCCGAGCAAGCCGTGAGCGGCTATGAGGTGGTTGGAGTGGAGAGCGGGCGCGGAATGGCGGCGGCTGAAGGTTCGGCGATTGGGCTTCCGACGTTTGAATTCACCGGCGCAAGCGAAAGCCTGTCGGTCAGTATTCGTTCGGATGAAATGCAAAATGTCGGGCAGGCCGGAGAAAAAAAGCTGCGGATGAGCCAAACCAAACTGCAACAGATGGTCGCGTTGGCGCAGGCAAATTTGAGCAGCACGATTCCTGTGTCAGATGGGTTTGACTACCCGGTCGGCAGCACGGGATATGTAACACAAACGAGCACTGATGACGATGGTTGGTTCAACGCCCGAGATTTCGGCTCTCTCAACCATCTGGGTGAAGACTGGAATGGCAATGTCGGAGGTGACAACGACTGTGGAGCGACCGTCTTTGCCGCATCGAAGGGCGTTATCCATCAAACATTCACCGGTATCAGCGGTTGGGGAAGAGTGATGATTATTCGCCATCAGCTTCCTGACGGCACGCTGGTGGAGACTCTCTACGGACACTTGCAGTCGTTTGAGAAGACCAGCGGAAGCGTATATCGGCGCGAGTTGATCGGCAGAGTCGGTAAGCCTGCGCAGGGGGAGTGTAACTCCGATGGGACGAACTGCTGCCACTTGCACCTCGAAGTTCGTTATATGAATTGCCGTGAATGGGGAAAATATGGGCCAGGCTACGCAACTGACAGAACCGGTTGGACTGACCCTTCCAATTTCATTGACTCAAAGCGGTATTTCTATGAGGGATTTTTCGAGACGCCGACCTGCGACATCATCAAAGGTTGGGCCTGGAAACCCGCCGATCCAAACGGCGCTATCAACGTTGACATCTACGACGGCAGCGCGCGGATCCTGACCGTGCCCGCGAATCAATTCCGCCAGGATTTGCTCAACGCGGGCAAGGGCAACGGTTATCACGCATTCAGCGTGGCCACTCCGGCGAGCCTGAAAGACGGACGCGTGCATACGCTGCGCGCGAAGATTGGAGGCACGAATATAGAGCTAGCCAACAATCCGAGGACGCTGACCTGCGTCACCCTCCCAGTCGCTGCCAGTCTCTACAGCCCAACGCCCGGCGCGACATTTGGGTCATCAACGGTCACTTTCCGCTGGAACTCGGGAGCCAGCATCAGCCAATACCATCTCTGGATCGGCAACACATTCGGTGGCAGAGAACTATACGACGCCGGCCAGGGAACATCACTGTCGAGGACCATCTACAACCTGCCGACCGACGGACGCCGAATCTATGTCAGGCTGTGGTCTTGGACGGGCAGCAGTTGGCTGTCAAGAGACTATACCTACACGGCGTATCGCCGTTGACGAAATCGGTCGGCTCGTAATTGATTGCGCCACTGGCCAAGGGGCAAACAAACACTGAAAAAAGCCGCCTGGGTGTCGAACACATCCCAGACGGCTTTTGCCACATCATCATCAAAACCCGTGTCGCAAGCTTCAATATTTCGCCATCGTGCGATCTATCTGATCGGCCCACGCCAGGATGCCGCCTTTCAAATTCTTGATCCTGGTGAAGCCCGCCTTCTTCAACACCTCGTAAGCTTTGGCGCTACGCCCTCCCATTTTGCAATGCACGACGATGTCGTCGTTTTGATCGAGTTCGCCGATGCGGTCGGCGAATTGGCCGAGCGGGATCAGCCGCGAGCCGTAAGTTTCCAAGTTGGCGATCTGCCACTCGTGCGGCTCGCGCACGTCAATGATCGTCACGCGCTCGCCGTTATCCAGCCTTTGTCGCAACTGCAACGGAGTGATCTCCCAGTCGGAGACTTCGGTCGCCGCCGGTGGCGGAGTGACGCCGCAGAATTGATCGTAATCAATCAAATGCTTGATCGTCGGGTGGTCGCCGCACAGCGGGCATTCGGGATTGCGCCGCAGCTTCAACTCGCGGAACTTCATCTTCAGCGCATCGAAGAGCAGCAGCCGCCCGACCAGCAGCTCGCCTTCGCCGATGATCAGCTTGATCGCTTCCGTCGCCTGAATCACGCCGATGACGCCGGGCAGGATGCCCAGCACGCCGCCTTCGGCGCACGACGGAACCAGTCCGGGTGGAGGAGGTTCGGGATATAAACAGCGATAACACGGCCCTCCCGCTTTCGGATAGAAGACCGAAGCCTGGCCCTCGAAGCGGAAGATCGAGCCGTAGACGTTGGGTTTGCCGAGCAGTACACTGGCGTCGTTGGCCAGGTAGCGCGTCTGGAAGTTGTCGGTGCCGTCAATGATGATGTCGTATTCTTTGACGATGCCCAGCGCGTTCTCCGACCTGAGCGCCAGCTCGTAAGTGTCAACCTGCGTGTGTGGGTTGATGTCAGCCAATCGGTCTTTCGCCGAGTCCAATTTCTTCCGTCCGACATCTTTCGTGCCGTGCAGGATTTGTCGTTGCAAGTTGCTGTGATCAACGACATCGAAATCAACCAGACCTAGTCGCCCGACGCCCGCTGCGGCCAGATACAAACCTAGCGGCGAACCGAGTCCGCCCGCGCCGATCAGCAGAATGCTCGCAGCTTTCAATTTGCGCTGACCTTCCAGGCCGACTTCGGGAAGGGTCAGGTGACGGTCGTAGCGCGCGAGTTCATCCTTGTTCAATTCGGGTAATGCCTCGGATTGCGCTTTCGCCTCTTCAACCGTTGCGCCGCCCGCGCCACCGGCTATGGACGGGATGATGCTGATCTCGTCGCCCTCTTTGATCTCGGTCTCTTCTTTTTGCAGGTGGCGAATGTCTTCGTCGTTGACGTAGATGTTGACGAAGCTGCGCAGCTTGCCGTTGGCGTCGAAGAGATGTTTCTGCAATTCGGGGAATTGCGCGGTGAGTTGGGCGAGCGCCTCGCCGATCCTGCTTGCTTGAACCGCGACCGACGCCTGGCCGCCAGCGTATTGGCGCAGCGCGGTCGGAATTGAAATTGTTGGCATGACAATATCTCTCCTTAACTTTGAGTTGATGCGGTTGTGGAGACGATGGTCATCGTCTCCTCGTCAAATTGCGAACGGTCTTCGCGCACCGTCCAGGCGCGCGCTTCCTCAGCTTTTCCATCGCGCACTGCGAAAATCAAATAAGACCATCCGATGAAAGGCGCGTGGTCGAGATCGAAGCCGGACGGAATTGCCGGATGGTTCGGATGCGAGTGGTAGTAGCCCCACACGCCCAGGCCCCGCTTCGTCGCCTCGCGTTCGGCACGCAAGTAATCGCGCGGATCGAGTTCGACCCGGTTGTGGCGCGAATCCTGGCGGACGTTTTCGAGCGGCAACACTTCGCGGATGACGCGCGCGCCGCCTTCGGTTACACCCAGCAGCAATCCGCCGCATTCTTCGGGGAATGTTCTCTCGCCGTGGCGTTTGATCTGTTCGATCTGTTCGGTTGTCAGTCTTACACTCATGGTTCGTTCCAGAATTTCTCGCTCAGGTACTTGCTGCCGTCATCGGACAGCACGGTCACGATCACACCTTCATCAATTCGTTCGGCGACTTTCATCGCCGCGACCACATTCGCCCCGGACGAAATGCCCACGAACCAGCCTTCGCGCTGAGCCAGCCGTTTGACGCAGGCGTGAGCTTCTTCCGTGCCCACTTCGATCCGCTCATCGGCCAGCGTCCGGTCGTAGATGCCCGGCACGATGGCCGTCTCTATATGCTTCAAGCCTTCGAGTCCGTGAAAAGGCGAATCGGGTTGCATCGAGATCAACCGCACGCCGGGTTTCAATTCGCGCAAACGACGGCCTACGCCGACGAACGTTCCGCTCGTGCCCAGCCCGGCGACGAAGTGCGTGATGCGCCCGCGCGTTTGATTGAAAATCTCTGCGCCCGTGGTCTCGTAATGTGCGCGCCAGTTGGCCGGATTGTTGTACTGATCGGGATAAAAGTATTTGCCGGGTTCGGCGGCGACGATCTCGCGCACGGCCAGGATCGCGCCGTCCGAGCCTTGCAGCGGATCGGTCAGCACCAGTTCCGCGCCGTGAGCGCGCAGGATGCGTTTGCGCTCTTCGCTCGCATTTTTGGGCAGACAGAGCTTGACGCGGTAACCGAGCGCGACGCCGATCATCGCGTAAGCGATGCCGGTGTTACCGCTCGTCGCGTCAATGATGGTTTTGTCGCGGGTGAGCGCGAGAGTGCGCTGGCCTTCGCGGATCATCTTCAGCGCCGGCCGGTCTTTGACCGAACCTCCCGGATTCGCCCACTCCGCTTTGCCATAGATTTCGACGCGCGGGTTCTCAACCAGATTGTTAAGCTTGATTAGCGGCGTGTTTCCGATGAGGTCGAGCAAAGACGCGGGAGCGCTGTTAGCAACAACAACAGCACTTGGTAGAGGCATAACAGATTGTGCTCATCAATTGTTTCATCGGAATTCGGTCAGTGAAAAATCGAAAGTGAATGACAACGCCGGGCATCTTAGACCAGGCGGAGCGATATTTCAACACAGAGCGTTACCGGTTGCCGATCTGCAATCCGTACTCGATGCTTTCGACAATCGCCTGCCAGGTCGCGGCGATGATGTTCTCGCCCACGCCGACCGTGTTCCACGAACGCTCGCCGTCGCTGGTCTCGACGTGAACGCGGGTTTTGGCCGCCGTGGCGTGTTCGCCGTCGAGGATGCGGACTTTGAAATCTATCAGGTGGAAGCTTTCGATCTGCGGGTAATGCGACAGCAAGGCTTTGCGAAGCGCCAGGTCGAGCGCGTGCGCGGGGCCTACACCCAAGCTGGCCGTGTGCATCTCTTCGTCGCCGATCTTCACGCGGACTACGGCTTCGGGATCGCCCGAGGAGCTGATCCAGATGCGATACTCGACTGGCTCGAAGAACCTCGTGCGATGTCCGAGCGCGCTCCACGCCAGCAGTTGGAACGAAGCCTCGGCGTCCTCGAATGAATAACCTTCATGTTCGAGCGCTTTGAGTTGCGCAAGCAACCGGCGCGCCGCTTCAGGATGCTTGTTGAATTCTTCGCCCAACTCGTCGGCTTTGAATCGGATGTTGCTCACGCCCGATTGATCGCTGATCAGGACGCGCGTTTCGTTGCCGACATCCGCCGGATCAATGTGTTCGTAGGTCTCTTTCGCTCGCGTGACGGCGGAAACGTGGATGCCGCCTTTGTGCGCGAACGCGCTGCGACCGACGAAGGCTGCGCGCTCGTTCGGAACCAGGTTGGCTACCTCGTTGATGTAACGGCTGGTGTGCGTGAGCAGCCTCAATTTGCCGTCGGGCAGGCAGCGGCGATTCATTTTCAATTCGAGGTTCGGAATGACCGAGCAGAGATTGGCGTTGCCGCAGCGTTCGCCGTAGCCGTTGAAGACGCCCTGGACGTGCGTCGCGCCGGCTTCGACGGCCGCAATTGAATTGGCGACGGCCAGCTCCGAATCGTTGTGGCAATGGATGCCGAGCTTCGCGTTCGGAAATCTGGAACGAACCAGCGAGACAATCTCTGCGATCTGTTCGGGCAGGCTGCCGCCGTTGGTGTCGCAGAGGATGATCGTTTCGGCGCCCGCCTGAACCGCCGCGTTCAGCGTATCGAGCGCGTATTCGGAATTCGCTCGGAAGCCGTCGAAGAAATGCTCGGCGTCGTAAAGCACGCGGCGGCCGCAATGTTTCAAATGGCTGATCGTGTCGGCGATCATCCGCAAGTTCTCCTCGAGCGTGGTCTTGAGGGCGATGTCTACGTGGAAATCCCACGATTTGCCGAAGATTGTGACGACAGGCGTTTCGGCGGCGAGCAATCCCTGGACGACCGCATCGTCCGCGGCCAGCGCGTTTGCGCGGCGAGTGCTGCCGAAGGCCGCGAGTTTTGCGGCGTCCAGTCGCAATGATTTCGCGCGCTCGAAGAATTCGATGTCTTTGGGATTCGCGCCTGGCCAGCCGCCTTCGATGTACGAGACGCCGATCTCGTCGAGCGCGCGGGCGATCTTGATCTTGTCTTCGACGGTGTAAGCCAGCCCCTCGCCCTGCGCGCCGTCGCGCAGCGTGGTGTCATAAATTTCTACCAAAACTTCTTTCATGGGACTTCCAGGGATTTGCGGATCAGCGGTTTTTGTTGATCACCCGGATCAGGCCGTCAACGATGTCGCCTGAAGCTTCGGTGATTCCGTAATCTTTGCCTGTGCCGTGAATGGTGACGAAGCCGAGGAATTTGCCTTGCAGAGTCGTGTTGAAAATCTCGCGCCCGGTGGCCGCGTCGGTGAAGACGAATTTCGCTTTGACTTTGGTCGCGCCTGCGCCCAGACCGATGGTGTAACGCAGAGCTTTATTGCCCGGACTGAAGTCAATGATCGTCGTCGAAAGCAGCAGCCGTTTGTCGTTCGGACTGTTCGTGTCCACCACCAGCGCCTCATTGCTCGGCTTTAGGCCCGCGTCAATGACTTCGGCGAACACGCCCTTTTTTTGCAGGTCGGCGGCGATCTTTTGCTGCAAATCCGTATCGTAGCCGGCGGGAAATTTGGCCAGCTTCGGATTCTTTTCGACCGTCGCCTTCTCGACGATGATCGCGTTGTAACCGGTTAGCGGCTTATTGCTGGTTTGAGCCGCCGTCGAAGTCGCCGGCCAGCAGATGGTCATCAACGCAAGACAGAAGGTCAATCTTGATAAGCGGTAAAACATCGACTTCTTCCGGTTAGCGACTCAATCTGCGATTTTGGAACCATCCAGTTCGTAGATTGTGTGGCCGTAGGCCATGTAGTAAGTGTTGCCCGGTTCCATCGGCAGCAGCTTCAACTCCTGCTTTTGAAAGTCTGGCTCAAGCCCCAGGTCTTCCATCGGAATAACGCCGAGGAGCGGGTCGTCACCGCCGGGAAGTTCCAGACACTGGAAGATTCCGGAGCGCCCCATCACTGAAATCTTGGCGTCCTGAAAGACCCGCGAACGCTGGTATCCTGCGGCAGTTTTGGTGAGGACTTCTCTGAGCGGCTCCAGCCCCAATTGCTCAATGATGGTGGCTGGCAGGGACAAAGTGGTCGCCCCCGAGTCAACCAGAACATTGTCGAGCGTGACCTTCCGGACTTGGTCGGCAGGAATGGAGCCGTCAGCAGCGCGGACTTCATCTGCGCGGTTAATAATTGTCAGTTGCGTTGTAACTTTACCCATAAAATCTCTCACGGGGCATCGGCTGCGGCCTTTGCCCCGCGCCTCCGTTTGGTTCAGATGCGGACTTCAGTTTTTCGCCTTGTCCACAATCTTATTTTGCGCCAGCCACGGCATCAACCCACGCAGTTGCGCGCCGACCTCTTCGATCTGATGCTTCTTCTCGGTTTCGACCAGACGGGTGAAATTTGGCTTGCCCGATTCGGCTTCGGCCATCCATTCGTCGGCGAACTGGCCCGATTGAATCTCGGCCAGAATCTCCCGCATCCTCTGTTTGACTTCGGGGCCGATGATGCGCTTGCCGCGCGTCAGGTCGCCGTATTCAGCCGTGTTCGAAATCGAATAGCGCATGTTCGAGATGCCGCCTTCGTAGAGCAGGTCAACGATCAGCTTCATTTCGTGCAGGCATTCGAAGTAGGCCATCTCCGGTGAATAGCCAGCTTCGACCAGCGTCTCGAAGCCGGCCTGGATCAGGGCGGTCAACCCGCCGCAGAGCACCGATTGTTCGCCGAACAGATCGGTCTCGGTTTCTTCCTTGAACGTGGTTTCGATCACGCCAGCGCGCGTGCCGCCGATGGCTCGCGCGTATGCCAGACCGACCTGTCGCGTATCGCCGCCTGGGTCTTGCGCAATGGCGAGCAGGCAGGGGACGCCGGCGCCGCGTTCGTATTCGCGGCGAACCAGGTGCCCAGGGCCTTTCGGCGCGACCATAAACACGTTCACGTCTTGTGGCGGAACGATCTTTTTGAAGTGAATCGAAAAGCCGTGGGCGACGGCCAGGTATTTTCCGGCTTTGAGATGAGGCTCGATTTCGCGCTTGTAAATTCCGGGCGTCAGTTCATCGGGCGTCAGCATCATTACGATGTCGCCGCGTTCGGCTGCGTCGGCGACGGGCAGAACTTCCAAACCGGCTGACTGTGCCTTCGCCACTGATGGACTGTCGGAACGCAAGCCGACAACGACGTCACAGCCGCTGTCTTTCAGATTGTTCGAGTGACCGAAGCCCTGCGAGCCGTAACCGATCACCGCGATGCGCTTGCCGGCCAGGTGTTTCGGATCGGCGTCTTTGTCGTAGTAGATGTTCATCGAAAATTGCTCCTGTGGGTTGTGATTTAGACCTTCTCGTTGAGCGTCAACTCGGAAAATTCTTCATCGTCGTCCTTCAACTTCTGCGCTTTGACGTGGGCGACGCGCGTCATCGCGACCGTGCCGGTGCGTACAATGTCGAGGATGCCTATCGGTTTGAGCAGCTCAATGAAGGCGTTGACCTTCTCGGCGTTGCCGGTCAATTCGAGGATGAAAGCGTCGTTCGACACGTCCACGACCCGGGCGCGGAAGATTTCGACCAGGCTCAGCACCTCCTGCCGCTCCACACCCTGGTGCGCGTTGACGGTGAGCATGACCATTTCGCGCTCGACGTGCGGGCTGGCGGTCAGGTCGGCGACTTCGATCACGCGGACCATCTTGCGCGATTGCTGGAGGATCTGCTCGATGACGTGGTCGTTGCCGTGCGTGGTGAGCGTCATGCGCGAGACGCCGTCTTCGAGCGTCGGCGCCACGCAGAGCGTGTCAATCTGGTAGCCGCGCGCGCTGAACAACCCGGCGATCCGCGCCAGCATTCCGTATTCGTTTTCGACGAGTAATGAGATCGTATGTCGCATAGTTTTTGAATCCGTTATGCCCAGTTGTCCAGGCGTAAGTTGGCGATTGAGATGAAATCCTGGGTGTTGCGCGTGACCAGCGCGGCGTTGATTGCCAGAGCGGTCGCCGCAATCCGCAAATCCATCTTGCCTGTACGGCGATGAGTTTTGCGCAACGTCTCGTAGATGGACGCCGCTTTGCCGTCGAAGCTCAGGACTCGAAACTTGCAGTAGAACCTTTCAAATTCGCTGAGCGATAAATAAGCCAGCGCGAAGCGGTCTGGCGTCTTTGCCTGGCTGATCGTTGTGAGCCACCCACGAAATTGCTCTTCAAAGCTGACGATGGAGACCACAACGTCGGTTTTGGCCATCTGCCGGTATCGCGCCAATACCTGAGCGTTGTTGTACTGAAGCAACGAGATGTGGTCTGTGTCGAGCAGGTAGAGCGGCATATCGCTTACGGTTGATTGGGGTCTGCGTCAATTTCAGCGCGAACTTGCTTAAGAGCAGCCGTGAACTCATCAAACATCTGTTGATCAGCAAAGATTCCAAAGCCGGCTTTGGATTGTGTGTGGTTGTCGCCGATTTGCGCGAACTCCCCAGTTGTTGTCCAACTCTGCGCCTTAGCTTTGACTTTGGCGATGGCTTCCTCTCTGCCAGGCGCTTCAGCGACGCAGTCTGGCAATCCGAGGACGGCGGCAATAAAACCGCTTTCAGTTTGCTTAACTAAAATCTCGCAAAACATTTTTGCCTCCTTCCGAATTCAGAGACGATTCGGGTTGGCGTCAACCTGCGAAACGGACACTCACTGCAGGATCATATCCTTCAGCGCCGCCCCCGCCGGCACAATCGGAAACACATTCTCCTCTCTCGCCACCTGCATTTCAATCAGCACCGGCCCCGGAATGTTCAATCCCTTCTCCAGCACGCGCGTGACTTCACTCGCTTTCGTCGCGCGCAACGCCGGCACGCTGTAAGCTTCGGCCAGCTTCACGAAATCCGGCGCGACCTCCATGTCGCTGTGCGAATAGCGATGCTCGTAGAACTGCTCCTGCCATTGCCGCACCATTCCGAGGTAGCCGTTGTTGATCAGCAGAATTTTGACCGGGATGTTGTATTGCTTGACCGTAGCCAGTTCGTTGAGCGTCATCTGGAACCCGCCGTCGCCCACGACCGCCACGACCAGGTCCTTCGGTCGCGCCACAGCCGCGCCCATTGCGGCGGGGAAGCCGTAGCCCATCGCGCCGAGCCCGCCCGAATTGAGCCAGTTGCGCGGCGTGTCGAAGCCATAAAGCTGCGCCGTCCACATCTGGTGCTGGCCGACGTCGGCTGAGACCACGGCTTGGCCTTTGGTGATTCGTTTAAGCTCGTGGAGGACATATTGCGGTTTGATGGCTTCGCCGTCCTCTTTCCACCAGAACGGGTGCTGGCGCTTCCATTCGGCGATCTGGGCGTGCCAAGCATCCCGCGACGTGATCTTCGCGCCGGACGATAACTGATCACTGAGTTCGGCGAGTATCTGCTGGCAGACGGTCTTCGCGTCGCCGACGATCGGATAATCGCAGCGGACGTTCTTGCCGATGCACGAACGATCAATGTCAACGTGGATGAATTTGGCGCCCAGCGCGAACTCGCTCAGCTTGCCCGTCACGCGGTCGTCGAAGCGCGCGCCGATTGAAATCAGCAGGTCGGAGTTGTTGACCGCCATGTTCGTCCAGTATCCGCCGTGCATTCCGAGCATCCCCAGGCTCAGTGGGTGGCTGTCGGGAAACGCGCCCAGTCCCATCAGCGTGCAGGTTGTCGGCAGATTGAGTTTTTCAGCAAGCTGTCGAACCTCCTCGTATGCGCCCGCGGCGTGCGCTCCGCCGCCGACGTAAAGCACGGGGCGTTCGGCCTTGATCATCGCCTCGACCGCGCGCTTGACGGCTCGCGGATCGCCGTAAACCTGCGGCTTGTAGCTGCGCAGCTCGATTGTTTCGGGATAGCTGAATTCGATCTCCTGCGCGGTCATGTCTTTCGGCAGATCAACCAGCACCGGGCCGGGGCGACCGGTGCTGGCGACGTGGAAAGCCTCTTTGACCGTCGGCGCCAGCTCTTCGACGTGTTTGACCAGGTAGTTGTGCTTCGTGCAAGAGCGCGTGATGCCCGTCAGATCGGCCTCCTGGAACGCGTCGTTGCCGATCAGGTGAGTCGGGACTTGTCCGGTGAAGACGACGATGGGAATCGAATCCATAAAGGCGTTAGCAATACCCGTGACTGCGTTGGTTCCGCCTGGGCCAGAAGTCACGAGCGCGACGCCGGTTTGTCCGGTGGCTTGAGCGTAGCCGGCGGCGGCGAACAGCGCGCCTTGTTCGTGGCGCACCAGATAATGGTTGATACCCAGAGCCTGCTCGCTCTTGGCAAGCTCGTCGTAAATGTGCAGGACCGCGCCGCCGGGATAGCCGAAGACGTGTTTGACGTTTTCGCACCGCAATGCTTCGAGCAGGATTCGTGCGCCACGCATTTTCATAAACGTTTACCTCGTGCCTTTGTTGATGTACAAAAATTGAAAACCCGGCGAACCTTTCGATCTCGCCGGGTTTCTGGAATCTTTCAGCCTTGCTTCGTCTTTCAGGCCGTCCAATCGGCGAGCTGTGCCGGTCTAATCGCTACCGCGACAATAATGCTAATGACTACGAGAAGGTCGAGAATAAGCCGGCCAATTCGGACTCCCACCTGCCGGCCAACTGCCGTCAGGTCGAGCGCGAATTGTGGGCGACGATTGGACATATGATTTGAAAATCGAAGAATGGCGCTGCGTTAAGCCAGCCGGGGCAATATAAGCCATCGTCGTCTAAAGCGTCCACTTAATAGTTTTTATCAGAAAGTAAATATCGCTTATCTCAGCTTTCACCCACAAATCGCCGAACGATGTCGCCCATCTCGGTTGTGCTGACTTGCTTGGGCTGGCTCTTCAGGTCCGCCGTGCCGTAGCCTGCGGCCAAAACCTTACTGATCGTGGTCTCAAGAACCTTCGCCTCTTTTTCGAGTTTGCAAGAATAACGCAACAGCATCGCCGCCGAAGCGATTGCGCCAAGCGGGTTGGCGATGCCTTGGCCAGCGATGTCCGGCGCCGAACCGTGAACCGGTTCGTACAGGCCGACCTTGCCGCCGATGCTCGCCGATGGGAGCATCCCGAGTGAGCCGGTCAAGACCGCCGCTTCATCGCTCAAAATGTCGCCGAACAGATTTTCGGTCACGATCACGTCGTAACTGGTCGGGCGAGTGACGAGCGCCATTGCGCAACTGTCAACGTAGCCGTGTTCGAGCGTCACGTCGGGATAATCCGCCGCGACGCGCGTGACGACCTTGCGCCAGAGTTGCGAGCTTTCGAGCACATTCGCCTTGTCAATCGAAGTCAGCTTCTTGCGGCGGACTCGTGCAGCCTCAAACGCCACACGCGCGACGCGTTCGACTTCGGGCGCGGTGTAGGCCATCGTGTTCAACCCGCGCTCTTCGGTGATCTCGCGTGGCTGGCCGAAATAAGCTCCGCCCATCAATTCGCGCACGATCAGCAGGTCGGTCCCACGCACGATCTCGGTTTTGAGCGGCGAAGCGTCAATCAACGGCTCGTGCAGAAACGCCGGGCGCAGATTGGCGAACACGCCAAGCTCCGCGCGCAAACCGAGCAGACCAGTCTCTGGTTTGAGCTTCGGCGGATTGTTGTCGTATTGCGGCGCGCCGACTGCGCCGAGCAGCACAGCGTCGCTCACCCAGCAGGCTTTGAGAGTTTCGTCTGGCAACGGAACGCCGGTTTTGTCGAGCGCCACGCCGCCGATCAACTGCTCGTTGAATTCAAACTCGTGGCCGAATTTCTTGGCGATGGTTTCGAGACAAACGACGGCTTCTCGCGTTACTTCAACGCCAATGCCGTCGCCGGGGAGAACGGTAATCTTGAATTTCATCTGTTACGCTTTCGCCGCTTTCTTCTGAATGTGCGGCAGCAGACCGCCATCTTCGATCATCTCGCGCGCGAAATCGCTCAGCGGAACAAAACTCGCTTCCGCGCCACGAGTCAGGTTGCGCAAACGCCCTGCCGCCAGATCAATCTCGACCTCATCTCCGGTCTGCACAATGTCAACCGCTTCAGGACATTCAATCGCCAGGAAGCCATTGTTGATTGCGTTGCGGAAGAAAATTCTCGCGTAGCTTTTGGCGACGACGACTTTAACGCCCGCGCCGCGCAGCGCCCATACCGCGTGCTCGCGCGAGGAGCCGCAGCCAAAATTCTCACCGGCGATCACCACGTCGCCCGGTTTGACGCGCTTGACGAATGTCGGATCAATGTCTTCCATCGCGTATTTGGCCAGCTCGGCCTCTTCGTGGACGTTCAGGTAACGCGCGGGAATGATCTCGTCGGTGTTGATGTGCGCGCGTTCGTAAACGTGCGCGAAGCCTTTCAGGTTGGTTGGTAGTTCTGGCATATACTTCTCTCAAAGTTATTCAGTTTCTGACCGATTACGTTTAATCGGGTATTTGTCGAGCACTTTGCGACAATCGCGGATCAGTTTCGGCAAGTATGACTGGTCAATGTCGAATCTGAACCAATGTGATTGAGTCAGATGAGCGGGACTGATTTCGACTTCCATCTTGATCTGGCCGCTCTTCAACATTTTCAACGTCAAATCCAGTTCCGGCTCCATACAACCAAGCTGAGCCTCGCCTGAAAGTGAATCGCTCATCTGCTCGCATCCTTTCATCAGACGGTAAATCTCTGGCAAATGAATGATTGGGCCCTCTGTCCAAACTGTAGCGCCACTTGCTTCGCAACAGGCCGTGATGATCAACCAGTTCCCATCATCGTAATCTTCTGCTTCTGGAAATTGCCGTTGATGAATCCATATGCTCAGCCCGGCAAGCTTGATGTCAGGATCGCCAAGTTGCTTGATCAAATCTGTCCGCATCTCGGTTCGCTTCGGAATCGCGCTTGAAATTCGATTACGCCGACGCGACCTGCGCTGAGGTCTTCAAAAACTCGCGCGGGTCAGTGATCGTGCCCGTGATTGCCGTCGCCGCCGCAGTCGCGGGGCTGGCCAGGTAGACCTTCGACTGCGGCGATCCCATGCGGCCGACGAAATTGCGGTTGGTCGTCGAGAGGCATTTCTCCTCCGCGCCCAGCACGCCCATAAACCCGCCGAGGCACGCGCCGCAGGTCGCGGTCGAAACCACGCAGCCTGCGTCGGCGAAGATTTCCAGCAAGCCTTCGCGCATCGCCATCTTCCAGATTTCGGTCGTCGCCGGGACGACAATCGCTCGCGTGCCTGCGGCGACTTTGTGGCCTTTGATGATCTGCGCGGCGATGCGCAGGTCTTCGATCCGCCCGTTGGTGCACGAGCCGATGTAAACTTGGTCCATCTTCTCGCGCTCGACTTCGCCGATGAAGCGACCATTGGATGGCAGCGAGGGAAGGGCGACGATCGGTTCAAGCGCGCTGACGTCAATCGTGAATTTTTCGGAATAGACCGCGTCTTCGTCCGACTGGTAGATCGTGTACGGCTCGCTGGTCCGCTCACGGACGTAAGCTTCAGAGGTTTCGTCGGCAGGCATGATGCCGCTCTTGCCGCCCGCTTCGATGGCCATGTTGGTAATCGTGAAGCGGGCTTCCATAGTCAGACTTTTCAATGTCGAGCCGCGATACTCCATCGCGCGGTAACGCGCGCCGTCCACGCCGATCTTCGAGATGATGTAAAGGATGATGTCTTTCGAGTAGACGCCGAACGGCAGCGAGCCATTCAACTCGAACAACATTGATTCGGGCACTTTGAACCACAACTCGCCGGTCGCCAGCGCCGCAGCGAGATCGGTCGAGCCAATCCCGCTGGCGAAAGTTCCGAGCGCGCCCATCGTGGTCGTGTGCGAATCGCCGCAGACGACGGTCATTCCGGGCAGCACGTGGCCCTGTTCGGGCGCGATGGCGTGGCAGATGCCGTGGTTGCCGACTTCGTAATATCGCGTTATGCCTTGCTCTTCGCGCCACTCGCGCAGTTGTTTGGCCAGCTCGGCGCTCTTGATGTCTTTGTTCGGGACGAAGTGGTCGGGCGTGACCAGAATCTTCGTCGGATCGAAGACCTTGTTGATGCCTAGTTTCCTGAGCATTTGCACAGCGGGCGGCGTGGTCACGTCGTGGCAGACGATCAGATCGAGTTTCGCATTGACGATCTCGCCAGGCACGACCTGCTCGCGTCCGCTGTGCGCGGCCAGGATTTTTTCAGTGATTGTCATTCCCATAGCTGTTGCTCCTTGAAATGTCCGACAAACTTCAGTTTGTCGAGGTCTCCCGCAATGCGCTCGCTGCGGAGTCACCGACAAACTGAAGTTTGTCGGACATCAATCTGCCGCGTTCGTCGCCGACATTTGATCGTCCGCCGGTACTTTCTTTCTCTCTTTCGCGTAAAGCGCCTTGTTGACGGCGTTCAGATAAGCCCGTGCGCTGGCGTCAACGATGTCCGTGCTGGCGGCCTTGCCGGTGTAGGACACGCCGTCGAATTCGACGTGGACGAAGACTTCGCCCACGGCGTCCGTCCCGCGCGTGATCGAGCGCACGGTGTAATCAACCAGGACGCTTTTGAGTCCGGTGATCTTGTCAATCGCTTCGTAAACGGCGTTGACCGGGCCGTCGCCGGCGGCGGTTTGCGTCGCGCTCTCTTCGGTCTTGGTGTCGGCCAGCGTCACCAATGCGGTCGCCATTGCCGCAGTTCCCGCCGTGGCCTGCACCGCGCGCAGTTTGTATCGTTCTGGAATCTGCGCGATGCCGTCCTGCAGGATCGCCAGCAGGTCTTCCTCGAAAATCTCTTTCTTCTGATCGGCGAGTTTGGTGAAGAGCTTGTAGGCTTTGTCGAGTTCAGGGCGCGAAAGCGTGTAACCCATCTCTTCGTATTTCTTGTTCAGCGCGTGGCGGCCCGAATGTTTACCCAGCACGATGCTGTTGGTTTTCACGCCGACCGATTCCGGCGTCATGATTTCGTAAGTCAGGCGGTTTTTGAGCACGCCGTGCTGATGGATGCCCGCTTCGTGCGCGAAGGCGTTTTTGCCGATGATGGCTTTGTTCGGTTGCACCAGAACGCCGGTGATGTTCGACAGCGTCTGGCTTGAACGATAAAGCTCCTCGCTGGTAACCGAAGTCTCGAACGGCATCAAGTCTCGACGCACGCGCAGCGCCATCACGATCTCTTCGAGCGAAGCGTTGCCCGCGCGCTCGCCGATGCCGTTGATCGTGCACTCGACCTGGCGCGCACCGGCGTTGACTGCGGCCAGCGAATTGGCCACGGCCAGTCCGAGGTCGTTGTGGCAATGCACGCTGATCACGGCTTTATCAATGTTCGGCACGCGCTGTTTCAAAGTCTGAATGATGTGGGTGTATTCGGAAGGGATCGTGTATCCGACGGTGTCGGGAATGTTGACTACGCCTGCGCCTTCGTCAATCACGGCGGTGATGACTTGAACCAGGTAATCGAGGTCGGTGCGCGTCGCGTCTTCGGCGGAGAATTCAACGTCGTCGGTGAACCGCCTGGCCATCCGCACAGCCTGACAGGACATCTCCAGAACCTCTTCGCGAGTCTTTTGCAATTTGTATTGCAGGTGGATGTCCGAAGTGGCGACGAAGGTGTGGATGCGCGGGCGTGCGGCGTGGACGAGCGCTTCCCACGCGCGTTCGATGTCTTCGGGCGTGGTGCGGCATAGCGCCGCGATGACGGGACGGCGACAGGTCTTGGCCACCTCGCGCACCGCCGCGAAATCGTCGTCGGAGGCGATGGGGAATCCGGCCTCGATGATGTCAACTCCGAGCGCGTCGAGCTGCCGCGCCATCCGCAGTTTCTCTTCCAGGTTCATGCTGCAGCCCGGCGACTGCTCGCCGTCACGCAACGTGGTGTCGAAAATAGCTACTCGCTCGTTCATCCGTGTCTCTCTTTCCTTGAAAAGTTCACTTGAAAAATTGTTCGGGCGAGGCAAATGCGCGCCGTCAGTATGGACTCTCTCCGCAGGTTCGCGCATCATAGCGCAGGTCGTGGGACTTGCAAAGTTTATAATTTTTAGGTTTCAATAAACACCGTTTATAGCCTCGTTGTCCTCGGAGAGCGTATGAACAAGATCAAAAGATGGTGGAACAGCGTCAGCGGGAGGCTGGCAGACGGAACACAGACTAAGGACATCACGGCGAACGAGTTATGCAGGATGTTGCAGCGCTGCCCGGTTTGCGGCGGCGAGTTCGGCGATCACGACTACGCGCACTTCGCCATGACAGTGCTGGGCGAAGACCGCCGGGGCCGCGTCAGAGAGTTCTTCGACGCCTGCGAGGATCATCTGTGGCAGGAGGCTGTCGGATTTCAGGATTTCGACGCCAAGCGCGACGCGATTGTGGCCTACGCGCTGCGTTGCAGCCGTGGCCGGATTGCCGTCCTGCTCGAACGCAGCCCGTTCGAAGTTTATGAGTCGGATCGTTTGATCGCCTGCGACGTGCTGGACGATGCGAGCGGGCGCGAGCTTGAAACGTTGATCGCGCAAGACAACTGGAGGAAATTGAATTGGACTTAGCGCAAATGGAAATCTTTCTGAGCATCGCTGAGGAGAAGAGCTTTTCGCGCGCGGCTGAGAAGATGCTGCGCACGCAGCCGGCTTTGAGCATTGCGATCAAGCGGCTCGAAGAGGAATTGGGCGAGACGCTGTTTGACCGGAGCAGCAAATCGGGAATGTTGACCGAAGCCGGAAAGATTCTCTATTCCTACGCGCAAAAGATGATCAACCTGCGCGACGAAGCCAGAGAGTCCATCGGCGAATTGCGCGGCATGTTCCGCGGGCGGCTGACCATCGGCGCGAACGAAAGCACGTCGCTCTACGTCCTGCCGTCGCTGCTGCTCGAATACCGCAAACGCCACCCCCAGATCAAGATCGAGGTTTTCCGCAACGTCTCCGAAAAAATCCCGCTGGAAGTTCTGGAGCGCAATCTCGATTTCGGATTCCTCTCTTACGATCCGATGCACCCGGCGCTTCAATCAATCGAAGTCCACCGCGACGAACTCGCGCTGGTCGTGCCTCCGAAACATCGTCTGGCCAAACGCAAGCAGGTGCCAGTGAAAGAGCTTGGCGAAGAGCAATTCGTCGCGCACAACGTCAAGACGCCCTCGCGCACCCGCATCTTCGAGCTTTTCGCTCAGCACCGCACCCCGCTCAACATCTGCATCGAGCTGGCGACGCTCGAAACGATCAAGGACTTCGTGATGCAGAACGTCGGGATCGCCATCCTGCCGAGGCTGGCGGTCGAAGCTGAGATCGAGTCAGGCAAGTTGATTGAAGTGCCGGTCAAAGGAATGAAGATCGAGAAAATTTTGCGGCTGGTTTACCGGCGCGAATCGTCGCTGTCGCATGCGGCAAAATCGTTTTTGGAGTTGGTGAAGAGCGGGCGGAATGGTGGGGGATCCAACAAAAGTTGAGCTGCCGCCCGACGAGACCTCGCAACCCAGGCTGAACCACACCAGCTTGATGAGAGGCGCGCTGAGGGCAGCCGGCTCGACTCAATATGAGGGGAATGATCCCGTTGGTAACATTGCCGTATAGAGAACTTTTGTCAGCCAGCCGCTTACAATTACCATGATCGGCACGGCCAATGCTGCCCGCGATTCTGAGATTTTGGAAATTCGGGTGCTGCCAGTGTAGAGCATCAAAATTGTATAGCAGAGAGCAAAGACGCTGAGAAATGCGATGATCTCAAAGTTTCCAATCCCTAGAATCCCACCTAACAGCACCAGAAAGCCAAAGGGCAGAAGCGACGCGCCAGCGATAAAACTATCTCCGCCGAAACTTCCAGCGCCGCCAAAGATTTTCCGCGCAAGCGCACTGGCTCCGACAATGCTGACAAAGGGAACTGCTCCGAAGATCAGGACTTTGAAAAAGCTGCCAATGTCAGATGGCCGACTCCACGCCGGTAAAATCATGTACACACCGGCGAAGACACAAAAGACGAAAACCACCGCAAACGCAATCCCGACCCCGATAGCCCGCGCTTCATCCAGATTCTCGAAAGCTGCCGGAAGCCCGCCCACCGGATTGGCCGCAAAAACCTTGATAGCTTGCATCGCATCCTTTGATGCGGTCTTCACTCTCTCACCAACTTCCGATGGCGGTTTGGCAATTGCTATCTGCGTGCCGCATTTTGAACAGAACGTTGCATTCTCTTGAACTTCTGTTCCACACTTTTGGCAATACATAGAGCATCTCCTTTTACGGGACAGACTGTGGTTGAAGTAATTGCGAGGACACGAATTCTACCACCGAAAACGTCAATGGCAAGTTCTTAGAAAGCTGATGAAATTTTGACTGGATAGATTGGTTTGTGTATATTGGCCATGGAAGCAGCAACCGAACACCGACCCTATGGCGGGTGCTCAGCTTAGGCTGACTAGGTTGCTCCAAATTTCAAAAGCCTGCAGCAATGCAGGCTTTTGAAATTTATAGCTCCTGGAAGATTCCATCCCTGATCGCTTTCTCATACAGCTTCGCTGCGTAATTCTGCCCTTCGAGGAAATCCCTGACGAACCCCGCGACCGCGTCGGCCAGTCGCACGATTGGCTCCGATTCGTCACGCGCGCCGCGTACCTTGCGCACGTTGACGTGAAGTTGACGTAGGCTCCGCTTGAACCGGTCAACGTCCCGGCTACGCAGTCCGTCCACGATCACTGTGGCCGGATGATTTTCCTGGTCCTTGTGATGAATGGCCTTCGCGGCGGTCTCCACGGTCAGCTTGAAGTAGTCCTGGCTCCCGGTGTAGTGCGAGAAGAAGATCAGCTCACGAAAGAGCGGCTGCGCGATGATGGCCTCGATGTACGCGAGCCGGTAATCGAAGCGCGCCCGGCTCCATTTCTTCAGCCGCTTTCCGCTCCGCTCCTCAATCTCGATCAGCGTCTCGTTGATGCGCTCGTATTCGTGATCGGTTACCACAACTGAGACGAGAAAGAGCGCGCCTTCGGTCTCCTGTCCACTCTCGTCGACGAAGGCGTAGATTTTCTGTGCGGATTGAGGCATAGGGGGCAGTCCGTAATCACATTTGATCAATCACCTTCAACACGTCCTGACTGTGCGTATCGGTCTTCACCTTCCTGAAGATGTGCGCCACACGGCCCTGCTCGTCAATGACGAATGTGGAGCGCAGCACGCCCATAATCTTCTTGCCGTACATATTCTTCTCGCCCCACGCGCCGTACTTTTCCATCATCGAATGATCGGCGTCCGACAGCAGCGTGAACGGCAGCGAATATGCTTCGGTGAATTTCTGATGCAGAGCCTGATCGTCGGCGCTGACGCCCACGATTTCGACGCCGCGTCTTTTCAGTTGCGCGTAATCGTCGCGGAAGCCGCAGGCTTCTTTGGTGCAGCCCGGCGTCATATCTTTCGGATAAAAATAGAGGACGAGCTTTTTGCCTTTGAAGTCCGACAGCTTGATGGTCTTGCCTTCGGTGTTTTTCAAGCTGAACGCCGGGGCTTTGTCGCCGACTTTGAGTTCTTCGTCTGCCATTGATCTTCCTCCCCTTGAAGCGATTGGTCGAGATGAGGGGCGCTATACGGTTTACGCTGCGGTTGTGTTATAACCAAGCCCCCATAAAACTTCAACGCTGGAAAATAAAAGATGAAGACGAGCGCCTTGATCTGTCTGTTGTCTGTTGCGCTGCTTTTGCCGCAGGCTTTCGCTCAAAATGCGGCGCAGCTTCGCGGGCTCTGGGTGGACACGTTCAACACCGCGATCAACAACCACAGCGATGTTCTGGCGATCATCAACAACGTCAAGCTGGCGAAGTGCAACGCGATCTTCGCGCAGGCGCGCCGGCGCGGAGATTCGTGGTACCTCGATTCGCTCGAACCATTGGCGGATCGGACTCCGATTCAACCGGGCTTCGATCCGCTCGCCGATTTGATCGGTGAAGCTCACGCAAGCGGGATCGAAGTTCACGCCTTCGTCATCATCGGCGCCGTCTGGAACAGCGATCCGACGACTCGACCGCCTGAAAACCCCAATCACGTTTTCAACCGGCACGGATTCAATCAAGCGACCGGCGGAATTTACGAAGGGCGCGACAACTGGCTGACGCGGACGCTGCTGCCCGACGGCGGCGGCATTTCATTCAACGGCCATCGCATCGGCGCCGATTTCTGGATTGACCTGGGCCACCCCGAAGCCGCCGATTACACGCTGCGTGTGCTCACGCGCCTGGTCAGGAATTACGACATTGACGGATTGCATCTCGACCGCATTCGTTATCCCGAATTGTCTGTCTCCGGGCAGACGCCTTCGAGCGGTGTGAGCATCGGTTACAACGAGACGAGCGTCGCGCGTTTTCAGCGGCGTTACGGCATCGCGGTTGGCTCGGCCCCGCCTTTGCAGAACGATTCTCGCTGGAACCAGTGGAGACGTGATCAGGTGACGAATTTCATGCGGCGCGTCTATCTCAATGCGCTGGCAATCAAGCCGAATTTGAAAATCTCAGCCGCATTGATCGCTTTCGGTTCGGGGCCGGCGAGCGACGCCGAGTGGGTCAACGCCGAAAGTTACTGGCGGGTCTTTCAGGACTGGCGCGCGTGGACTGAGGAGGGCATCCTGGATGTTGCGATCCCGATGAATTACAAGCGCGAGCACCAAACGTCCCAAGCCGCGGCGTTCGATTCGTGGAACGTGTGGACGAAGAACCACGCCTACGACCGCGCCGTGATGATCGGGACCGGCGCGTTCCTCAATTCGATTGAGGGAACGATCCGTCAGGTTCGCAAAACGTTTGCGCCTTCGCCGTCCGGCGACCGTGCAGCGGGCGTCGTCTTTTTTTCGTTTGCGAACGCGAATGAAGCGGTCGCGGCGAATCCGCTGTCGAACCCTGCGGGCCGCGACACTCCGCGCCGTTCGTTCGCCGAATTCGCTTCGGGCTTGACCACGGGCCGATCGGTTGATGGAACTCAAAGCTATGAGAGCGTGGGAGTGAACGATCCGCCGCTGTTTGCCGATGCGGCGGCGATCCCGGTTTTCCAATGGAAGGCGAACCCGCAGGCCGGCCACCTGATGGGCGTCGTCAAAAACAGGAACGGCGAAGCGGTTGATGCGGGCGAGGTGTTGATCTCGCGCATTGCCGACGGAACAACGCCGTCCGTAGGCCGCGTGAGTGTGATCACGGCCACGGACGGCAATGGCTTTTACGGCGGGGTTGATCTAGCGCCCGGTCGCTATCGCGTGACGATCAATCCGGCGGGCGAGCCGCCTTATACGCCGGATTGCGCGGTGACGGTTACCTCCGGCCTTGTTTCGAGCTTCGACCTTCTGCTCGATCGAAGCGGAAGTCCCGTCGTTCCGGTCTCTGCCGCGAGTTACTGCGGCCCGGCGGCGGCGGCCGAATCAATTGTCGCGGCGTTTGGCTCGTCGCTCGCCTCATCAGCGCAGGTCGCCAGTGCGCTGCCTCTGCCGACAACGCTCGGCGGCGTGAGCGTGAAGATCAAAGACAGCGCAGGAGTCGAACGATTGTCGCCGCTCTTCTTCGTCTCGCCGGGACAGATCAATCTGCAGGTTCCGGCGGGCGCGGCGTTGGGCGTTGCCACCTTGACCGTGATGAACGGCGCCGCCAGCTTCAACGGCGCGGTGAACATCTCCAAAGTCGCCCCCGCGTTGTTCACGGTCAATGCCGACGGGCGCGGCGCGCCAGCGGCAGTTGCGCTACGGATCAGGTCGGACGGGACGCAGATTGCCGAACCCGTGGCTCAATTCGACGCCGCGCAGAACAGGTTCGTCCCGCGACCGATTGATCTGGGGCCGGATATGGGAAGCGCGAGCGATCAGGTATTCTTGATTTTATTCGGCGCCGGCATTCGCGGGCGCGGCGCGCTTGCAAACGTCGTGGCGCGGATTGGCGGCGTGCCGGCCGAAGTCTTGTACGCGGGAGAACAGGGAGCGTTCGTCGGATTGGATCAGGTCAACCTCCGGCTGCCGCGATCTCTGGCTGGACGCGGGGAGGTGGAGGTGATTCTGCTGGTCGAAAACTATCCGGCGAACACTGTCCAGATCAGGATTAAATGAAGAGGCAAGCGTGATGAAGAGCAAAGACTGGTTGAAATGGGGTCGTTTGTTTTTCTCTCTTGTCGCCGTACTGGCGCTGGCAGCGGGAGCGCATGCGCAGGATGGTCAATCGAAGCCGAGTGTCAGACACAGCGAGATGCGGTTCGATCTGAGGCGCGAACCGGCGCGGGGAGTCTTTATCTCGCCGCCGATTAAAGTTCCGATTGACGCGGCGGAGCCTTTCCTCGCCGTCGGAGCGGTTTGGAGGACCGAGGCTCGCGCCGTCGTCAGCCTGCGCGGCTCGACGGACGGGGACAACTGGAGCGAATGGCGCGAGTTCCATCCCGATTACGATTCGATGTCGCGGCCGGGTGAATACGCTGGTGGGTTGATGTTGATGGATAAACGGACGACGTTCGCGCAGTATCGCGTTGCGGTTGAAGCAGGCGGCGCGGTCGCAAGGTTGAGATTGAGCTTCATCAGCCCCGGCGCTACGTCCGGACAGATGCAGGAGAGAATACTGGAACGAGTTGGAGAGACGACGAACGCTATGAATCAACCTCCTTCGACGAAATATCCGAAACCTCCTATCGTCACGCGCACCGAGTGGGGATGTCCCGACGGGCAGATCACCACTCACGGAAGTTTGAGTTACACGACCGTCACGCACCTGATCGTCCATCACACGGCGACGGGCAACGAAGCGACTGACTGGCCAGCCGTGGTGCGCAGCATCTGGAACTTCCACATTTTCATGAACGGTTGGGCGGACATCGGCTACAACTACCTGGTTGATCCGAACGGCGTGGTTTACGAAGGGCGCGCGGGCGGCGACAACGTCGTCGGAGCGCATTTCAGCAGAGTCAATAACGGCACGATGGGTGTGGCGATGCTCGGCACGTTCACGAGCGTCGCGCCGCCAGCGAAGGCTCTGAACAGCCTGAAAAAAATTCTCGCGTGGAAAGCCGATCAACGCAACCTCGATCCGACCGGAACTTCGCTGCACGCGGCATCGCAACTCAACCTGAAGACAATTTCCGGCCATCGCGACGGTCCGGCGAGCACCGATTGCCCCGGCGATTCGTTCTATCCGCTTCTGCCTTCGATCAGAACCGAGGTCAAAAATCTCCTGTCGAACGCGGGAGCTGTCGCCGCCGTCTCCGCCGCGAGTTTCAAGGCGTCCGCATTGGCGAGCGAATCAATCGTCGCATTGTTCGGCGCTTCGCTGGCGAGTTCGACTCAAGTGGCGACGAGCGCGCCGTTGCCGGCATTGCTTGGCGGAACAAGTGTGACGGTGCGCGACAGCGCGAATAACGAAAAGCTCGCGCCGCTGTTTTTCGTCTCCGAGGGCCAGATCAATTTTCTGATGCCGGCGGGATTGGCCAGCGGCGAGGCTGCGATCATCACGACCAATCCTGACGGGCGAATCGCGCGCGGGACGGTCAATCTTGCCTCGGTTGCGCCCGCGATGTTTTCGGCCAATGCCAACGGACAGGGAGTCGCCGCTGCGGTCGTGTTGCGAACCAAAGCCGGAGGCTCGCAGAGTTACGAACCGGTGGCGACGTTCGATCAATCGCAGAACCGGTTTGTCGCCGCGCCGATTGATTTAGGAGCAGAAACCGATCAGGTTTTTCTGGTGGCTTACGGAACCGGGATTCGTTTTCGCAATTCGCTTGGCGCGGTCGCGGCCAGGATCGGCGGTGTTGATTCGCAGGTTCTGTTTGCCGGCCCGGCTTCGGGATTTTTTGGACTGGATCAGATCAACGTGCGGTTGTCGCGCAGCCTGATTGGGCGAGGTGAAGTTGATTTTGAGTTGATGGCGGATGGGCAGGCGGCGAATGTGTTGAAGCTGCGGATCAAGTAGAAAGCGCAGTGCCGCGCGCGTGAGCAAGCGGGGTTTTGCAAACCGCTCACTCACGCGCGCGGCGCCGAATCAACGTCTCGAATCGAGCAGGTCGAAAGGCGAGGCCAGACCGATCAATTCGAGGAACTGCTTGTTGTTGCGCAATTCCGAAAAGTCCGAATCGTTGTAAGCCTGCGAACGGAATCGCGGCTGAATCTGGATCGAACGTTTCAGATAATCGAGCGCCTGCTCGTGCGACCCGGTCTGCGCAAGCGTCGCGGCCAACGAGTAAAGCAGATGAGGCTCATCAGGCCGCAGCCGCAGAGCTTTTTCGAAGAAGGTGCGCGCCTGAGTGAAATCTCCGATGTTCAAAGCGAACACGCCGCGATCATAAAGTTCGTCGGCGTTGCGCGGCGTCGTGGGTCTGTGTTCGGTCGTCAGTTTCTGGTTGCAGACCTGAATGTACATTTGCGCCCGCGCAACGATCTCAACCTCGCCCGGATATTTCACCAGCAGGTTTTCAAACATCACCTTGGCGTCTTCGAAACGACGGCGATTGAAAACCCTGACCGCGTGCTCGAAGGCGCGCAAAGCGCCCGATGAGACCAGGCGGCGCGGCGGCTCTGGCGGTGGTGGCGGCGGGACGATCAGCGGGATTTTGACTTTGCCCGTTGATTTCGACCTCGAAGCAGTCACCACCCGCCGTCCCTTCGACGACAGCCTCGATTTTGCAGCCGTGCGGAGCCGAACTTTCACTTTTCTGGCTGCGGCTTTCCTGATCGAAGCTCTCGCCTTAACTTTTCTGGCGGCGGCTTTCCTGATCGAGGCTCTTGCCTTAACTTTTCTGGCGGCGGCTTTCCTGATCGAGGCTCTTGCCTTAACTTTTCTGGCGGCGGCTTTCCTGATCGAAGCTTTTGCCTTAACTTTCTTTCGCGCAACGACTTTCGTTTTGGCCTTAACCCGTTTCGACAAGCTCTTCGCGGTCTTCTTCACAGCCTTTTTGACAGCAGCAGACTTCTTAACCTTCTTAACCTTTCGAGCGACTTTTGCGGAGGCCTTCTTGCTCTGTCTCGATGCGGAAGCTGTGGTTCGACCCGAAGAGACTCGCTTCTTCTTCAGTTCTTTCTTCTTTTTTGACTCAGCCGCAGATCGTTTCTTGTGCGCCGCAACTTTAACTCTAACTTTAACTTTCGCCTTACTTCTCTGGCGTTTAGTGAGTGTTTCCCTCATACGAACTTCCTTCTGTGAAGAGGATCGGTTTTCCGGACACTCCGCCTAAGTGTCGCTAAGTGGTGTTTTTATAACCGATTAGCCAGAGTCTGTCAATTTTTATGCCGGGTTTTATTGGGGTTTTGTGCGGAAAAGCGCAAAAGACACGCGGCAAAGCGGAGGCGAAACCCGGCTTAAAGGACTGAAAATAGAGGCTTTGTCAGATGCTGAAGGGTCGGCTTGAAATTCTTTGGGGAATTATTCGGCTTGAAGCGGCGGCGGCGGGTGAAAACCTGGGAGAAGCACTCTTAGTCAAATCTCTGCAACGACTTAACCATCAAATATCCATCGTCGCCGTTCGAGTAGTATTTGCCCATCCGCTGCACGACGACATAACCGAGCTGTTCGTAGAGTTTTTGCGCATACTCGTTGCCGACTCGAACTTCCAGCCGCACAGTCGTCACTCCACGGGCGGCAAAACTCCGCTCGATCTCGTGCAGCATCAATCTGGCCAGCCCTCGCCGGCGGTATTCAGGCGCGACGCCGATGGTCGTAATGTGTCCGACGCCGTCCTGTTCGATCACGCCAATGGCAAAAGCGCCCATCTCATCGTATTCGGATCGAACCTGACGCGCGATGGTGTCCGGGTCGGAGAGCAGAAAGCGGAAAGTCTCGCGTTCGTAATGCTCGCCATCAACAAAGCAGCGCAAATCCAATTGCCACAATTCATTCAAATCGGACAAGACCAGCGGGCGCAATGCGCCTTTGAAGGCTTTGGATGTGTAGTTGATAACTTGCATCAGGCTCGACTATACAATCAACATACAATCGCCGTAACTGTAAAAACGATACCTCTGCGCGACTGCGTGGCGATAAGCATTCAAGATCAGATCGCGTCCCGCGAAGGCCGAAACAAGCAGGAGCAATGAAGACCGCGGCAAATGGAAGTTAGTCAGCAAAGCGTCGAGCGCACGGAATTGATAGCCGGGATAGATAAAAAGTTCCGTGCTGCAACGTTCGGCGCGAATCGAGCGGCCAGGATCGGCGGCGCTCTCCAACGCTCTGGCCGTTGTGGTGCCGATGGCGACGATGCGGTTGCTGCGACGCTTCGCTTCATTGATAGTGGCTGCGGCTTCACCGCTGATTTCGTAACTCTCCGATGCGATGGCGTGTGCTTCGATCCGTTCGACGCGCACTGGTTGAAAAGTCGCGTATCCGACGTGATGCGTGATCTCGACGAGCTTCACTCCGCGGGCGCGCAATTCCTCGAAGATTCGCGGAGTGAAATGCAGACCGGCGGTTGGCGCTGCAATCGCCCCACGCTCTCTGGCGAAGACAGTTTGGTAACGAGGCTCGTCGAGCCTTCGCTCTTCGCTTCGCGCTCGTTTGATGTAAGGCGGCAGCGGCGTATTGCCGATCTCGTCCACGACCCGGTCGAAATCGCCGTCGCATTCAAACCGAATATGGCGACGGCCTGCTTCAACAATCGCAGTGACTGCGCCGCGCAAACGCCCCTGGCCGAATTCGAGCTCAGCGCCGATTTTCAATGCGCGGCCGGGTTTGGCCAAAACTTCCCATTCGTTCGCAGTGTCTTCGATCCGGCGCACCAGCAGTGCTTCGACCAACGCGCCGCGCTCGCCGTTCACCACGCGGCGTCCGATCAGCCGCGCCGGGAAGACGCGGGTGTTGTTGATCACGACGACATCGCCGGTATTCAAAAGGGTCGGGAATTCGGCGAAGGAACTGTCGCGCCAAGCCTGGTTCGCGCGATCAACCACGAGCATCCGCGAACGGTCGCGTCGGGTGAGCGGCTCCTGCGCGATCAATTCGTCGGGCAACTCGTAATCGAATTCGGAGATATGCATCACTGAAACAAACCTGTCTGCTGCGAGTTTCGTTGATCAACCGGATTCAATCCCAGATGCTGGTAAGCCGCAGGCGTCGCCACGCGGCCACGCGGCGTGCGGTTCAAAAATCCGATTTGAATCAGATACGGCTCGTAAATCTCTTCAATCGCTTCCTTCTCTTCGCTGATCGCGGCGCAAATCGTGCCGACGCCGACCGGCCCGCCATTGAATTTCTCGATGATCGTGGTCAGAAGCTTCCGGTCAACTTCGTCGAGGCCGTAACGATCAACTTCCATCCGGTTGAGCGCATCGGTGGCCACATCCAGTGTGATCGCGCCGTCGTATTCGACTTCGGCGAAATCGCGGACGCGGCGCAGCAGACGGTTGGCGATGCGCGGCGTGCCGCGCGCGCGCGCGGCGATGGCGCGCGCGCCGCCGTCGTCAAGCTTCGCGTCGAGGATCGAAGCCGAACGTTCGACGATGACCTGCACATCTTCGACCGGATAAAAATCGAGGTGAAAGTTGATGCCGAAACGACCGCGCAATGGCGGCGTGATCAATCCCGGACGAGTCGTCGCTCCGATCAAAGTGAATTGCGGCAGATCGAGCTTGACCGAGCGCGCCGATGGCCCCTGCCCGATCACCAGATCCAACTCGAAATCTTCCATCGCCGGATAGAGAATCTCTT
>Ga0247727_10003368_pt1 | contig 35327 bp, 35 predicted proteins | sample WisWelCaveWW1625_FD_202498 | JGI IMG/M metagenome (GOLD analysis project Ga0247727, IMG submission 202498) | Biofilm microbial communities from Wishing Well Cave, Virginia, United States - WW16-25 | ecosystem: Environmental > Aquatic > Deep subsurface > Groundwater > Cave microbial mat | place...
CCGACCGACCTGGGAGTAGGCGACCGCTAGCATCTGCATCGTGCCGAGCGTCAGACGGTGCGCTTCGCCGTGACGTTCCCGGTGCCCGGCGAGCACGGCCTCATGAAGCGGGATCGCCTCCGCGGCGCGACCGAAGCGGCCGTAGAGCGTGGCCAGCAGGTCCTCGATTCGCAGCGTCTCAGGGTGCGACGGTCCGTAGCGCTCGCGGCAGGCGACCAGCGCGCGATCCACCAGCGCGATCGCCTCGGCGGGTCGGTTGAGCGCAGCGTAATCGAACGCTAGGTTGCCCTGAGTCTTCAGCGTGTCGGGGTGCGTTGGACCGAGCGCTGCCATCTGTGCCTGCAGGACCCGCTGGTGGATGGTCAGCGCGCGCGCGTACTCCCCCGCACCGTGAAGGAACATCGCGAGGTTGCCCTCCATCGCCAACACCTGGTCGTGGCCGGCACCGAACGCGACGATAGCGAGCGGCACGGTGCGTTCCTGCAAGGCCAACGCCTCCTGGATGCGACCAGATTCGTGGTAGCAGAGCGCCAGGTCGTTCATGGCCCGTGCGGTCTGCGCCCCCCGCGGTCCGAACAGGGCCGACGCGAGGCGCAACGCTTCCTCGCTGTCGGCGATCGCAGCCGCGAAGCGCCCCAAGCGCAGCTCCGTTTGGACCCGCGCCGCCAACGTGAAGAACGCGTCGGGATGCTCGGCACCGAAGCGCGCCAGCGTCAGGTCGTGGGCCCGCTCGATCACCTGCAACGCTCGCGCGAAGTCACCGTTCGCGAACAAGCCATGGGCCTGCCCCATGAGTTCGCTTACCTCGGGGATCTGGAAACCGTCGGTTCCGGGAGCGGCGGGTACCGCGACCGACCACGCCAAGCCGAGCGTCAGCCCCAAGACGAGGTACCCGCGCGCTCGGCGTGCGGCGCACCTCGTCGCGCGTCGCGCCGGCACGGCCAGGTTCACCGTGGTCGCCACTCGGCCGCGAGGCGTCGTGCTTCGGCGAGCTGTTCCGCCGTGAGCGTCGCCAGCAGCTTGTCGCGCAGCTCGGCCGCGTTGCGCGGCACGTCGGATTCGGTGCTCGCCGCCGCCAGGATCAGCCACTTCGCCGCGGTGACCGGGTCCGGTACGACGCCCAGTCCATCGATGTAGAGGATGGCGAGGTTCATCTGTGCGAAGGGGTTGCCGCGTGCGGCGGCCGCGTTGAACCATCCGCCGGCCTCGCGGAAGTCCTGCGCCACACCACGGCCTCGCAAGTAGGCACCGCCGAGGTTCGTCTGGGCGGTCACGTCACCGCGCTCCGCCGCGAGGCGGAACAGCTCGGTAGCGCGGCCGTCGTCCCGAGGCACACCCACGCCGTCGCGGTACAACTCGCCGAGGAGGTTCTGGCCGCTCGGGTCGCCTTGCTCAGCGGCGCGCTGCGCCCACGCCGCCGCTTGGCGCGGGTCTCGCGCGACGCCGTGACCGTTTAGGTAGAACAACGCCAAGAGGAGTTGCGCGCGTAGATGCCCTTGCTCGGCGGCTTTGCCGTACCAGTACGAGGCTTGCGCGAGGTCCTGACCGAACCAGCTCCCCACCCGGTGGATCTCCGCCAGCACGAACTGCGCCTCCGGGGCGCCCTGGTCCGCTGCCTTGCCGATCCACGCGGCCGCATTCGGGTAGTTCGGTTCCCCGCCGGGGCCCTCAGCGAGCAACCGGCCGTATTCGAGTTGCGCGTCAGCGGCGCCTTGGTCGGCAGCGGCCCGCAGCCAGCGCGCGGCCTGCGCCAAGTCCTTCGCCACGCCGTCGCCATCGCGATACGCGACCCCGGCGTAGTACTGGGCTTGGGCCAGACCGCTTCGGGCGGCGCGCAGCAGCCAGTCGAACGCGGCCGCCTGGTCCTGCGCCACACCACTCCCTCGCCCGTAGGCGAACGCGAGGTTCATCTGTGCCTCCGCGAAGCCTTGGTCAGCCGCCAAGCGCCACCAGCGCACGGCTTCCGCGGGATCCTTCGGCAACCCCTGCCCGTCCATGTAGGCGATGCCGAGGTTGAACTGGGCTTGAGGGTAGCCCTGGTCGGCTGCAGCCCGGTACCAACGCGCGGCGGCCGCGTAGTCCTGCCCCACGCCCGGCTCCTCGAGCAGGACCCCAAGGTAGTTCTGGGCGGTGGCGTGGCCGCGCTTGGCGGCGATCTGGAACCACTCAAGGGCCGCGCGCCGGTCGAGCGCGACGCCATGGCCGCGGTAGTACGCCTCGCCCAGGTAGGTGTGGCTCTCGATGTCGCCGTGCGCCGCGGCCTTGCGCCACCAGGCGAGCGCGGTCGGCAGCGACCACTCCACGCCCAGCGCCTCCAGGTACATCAACCCGAGCACGCGCTCGGCTTCGGCGTTGCCCTGGGCCGCGGCCCGCTCGAGCGACGGCAACGCCACATCGTAGCGCTGCTGTCGGATCGCGGCTTTCGCGTCCTCGAGGTCGCCGGCCACGACCGACGCGGTCGCGAGCGCCGCCAGCGCTGCCAACGCGATGGTTCGTGAGTCGATGGTTCCCCCTTGCAGCGCGCTGCGTACGGTGGCGCTTGGTTGCGCGACCACGGGCGCGCATGAAAAGTATAGTCCGCTTCCCGGACTTGGCGCCTGGCACTTAGCGCGCCGATGGACAGGAACGCGTGTCGGGTTCGCTCGACGGTCGAGTTCGCTCGATCTCCAAGGTCGGTCGGATCGGCCTAGCCGGGATGGCGTCCCGATGAGCTGTGCGCTGCAAGCACGATCACGATCTTCAAGGACATGAACACCATGCCGACGATCCAGAGCGCGCCGGTCCACATCGCGCCGACCTTGATCCAGCGCGCCTGGCGCGACATCCAGCTCGCCGGGACGCGCGGCGACTGCAGGACCGATCCGGTCCGCCGCGCGAACACGTAGGCGATCAGCGCCAGCCCGCAGCACCAGACGAATGCCAGGTAGGCGAGCGCCGCGCTCGCCGGCAGCCGGTCGTCGAGCGGTCGTCGAGCGGCTTGCTGAGCGCCTCGAACCACAGCAGCCAGCGGTCGACCGGATCCGGGTCGGGCGTGGTGAAGTGCCCCGGGTTTCGTGGACACATGGTTAGGTAGCGGTCCCCGTCCTCTCATACACCATCGGCGAGCAGTAGCCCAGGGTCGCGTGGGCGCGCCGTGGGTTGTAGAGCAGCTCGAAGAAATCGAAGATCTCGCGACGCGCCTCCTCGCGCGTCACGTAACGCTGGTGGTGGATCAGGTCGTTCTTGAGCGTGCTGAAGAAGCTCTCGACCACCGCGTTGTCCCAGCAGTCGCCCTTGCGACTCATGCTCTGGATCATGCCGTATGCTTCGAGCAGCGCTCGGTACTCGTTGGTGCAATGGAGTTGCCCACGGTCGCGACGCTCTCACGCTGCGATGCGCTTGACCTTCAACTTGGCGCCCTTGCCCGCCTTCCATAGGTCGTGGGCGACCTGCATCGACAACCACATCTCGGGGCTCGTGCCCAACGCCCGCGCCAGGCGCAAGGCCATCTCGGCGCTCACGCCAGCGCGTCCGTTGAGCAGCGCAGAGAACGCCTGACGGCTCACCCCCAAGCGCTCGGCGGCTTCGCCGACCGACATGCCCTCAGGCAGGTACTCCCGCAACAGCTGGCCTGGATGGGCAGGGTTGTGCATACGAGACATGGAGCGACCTCCGTTTCCGTCAGTGATAGTCGATGTAATCGACGTCGAAGGCATCTGTGCCTTCGAACCTGAACACCAGCCGCCAGTTGCCGCTGACCCAGATCGCATGGAGGCCGCGCCGCTCGCCCTTGAGCGGGTGCAGCCGCCAGCCTGGAGCGTTCATGTCGCTCGGGTCGCGAGCATGCTCGAGCGCGGTGAGCTGGAGCCGTAGTTTAGCTGCATGAGACGCCTGGATCCCACGCCGTGACCCGGTGGTGAAGAACGCCGCCAATCCCTTGTGTCGGAAACCGCGAATCATGACAGCCAGTGTCAAGCACCGCTTTACACTAGGCAACTGCTCCATTCCTGCCTCCTATTCCACATGGATGAGGCCGACCCCCGGCAGGTGCTCGTGGCCCGTGCGCGCCCGTCTCCGTCAACGTCGGCGACCTGCATGTCGAAGAGCACTTGTCCATTGAGGTTCGTCGGCGTGATGCCGAAGCCCATCACCCCCTCGTCCCAGCGAAAAATCGTCGGCCGCAGGCACTCGCCGAGCGCGTTGCACTCCTGTACCGAGGCAAGCTGGCTGATCTTGGAGGTGTTGTGCTGCGTGTAGGCGAGCTGGTACTTGCGCACCAGCGTGTTGCGCGCGTGGACGCGGATCGCGCTCATGCGACGCGTCAGCTCGGTGACGCCGTCGTTCGGCAGGCGACCCTTGCTTGCTGTCGACGTGGGTCGTCGTGTAGTCGAACACGACTCGGCCGGCCTGGAAGCCGCCCACCGCATGCCAGGTGATCTCGCTCGGCCAGTACTCGCCGCTGGCGCTCTCGCCGTACTTGAACTCGATGTAGTTGCCGGAGCGGTCCTCGATGCGGCGGATCGCCCAGACCATCACCGGTGCGGTGGACGCACCCTTGGTCTCGATGGTCGAGTCGGCGCTGCCGCCGTAGAAGCGCTTCAGGCCCGCTTTGTCCTCGACCATAGTCTAGCGGCGACCTGAGGTCACTCGACGGTGACGGACTTCGCCAGATTGCGCGGCTTGTCGACGTCGGTGCCGCGCAGCACGGCGACGTGGTAGGCGAGCAGCTGCAGCGGGATGGTGTAGACCAGCGGTGCCTGCATCTCCTCGACGTGCTCGGGCATCACGATCACGTGCACGCCCTCGGAGGGCTTGATGCCCGACTGCGGGTCGGCGAACACATAGAGCTCGCCGCCGCGGGCGCGGACTTCCTGGAGATTGCTCTTCAGCTTCTCGACCAGGTCGTTGTTGGGCGCGATCGCCACCACCGGCATGTCGTCGTCGACCAAAGCGAGCGGGCCGTGCTTGAGCTCGCCGGCGGCGTAGCTCTCGGCGTGGATGTAGGAGATCTCCTTGAGCTTGAGCGCGCCCTCCATCGCCACCGGCCAGGAGGCGCCGCGGCCCAGGAACAGCGCGTGGTGCTTGGGCACGAAGCGCTTGGCCCACTCGATCACCTGCGGTTCGAGCTTGAGCGCGTGCTCGATCATCTCCGGCACGTGCATCAGCTGGCGCACGTACTCGGCCTCGCTGGCCGCGTCCATGCCGCGCTGGCGGGCCAGCGCCAGGCCGAACAAGCCGAGCGCCGCGAGCTGGGTGGTGAAGGCCTTGGTCGAGGCCACGCCGATCTCGGGCCCGGCGCGGGTCATCAGCGTCATGTCCGCCTCGCGCACCAGCGACGAGGCCGGGACGTTGCAGATCACGAGCGTGCCGAGGTAGCCGAGCCGCTTGGCCTCGCGCAGCGCGGCCAAGGTGTCGGCGGTCTCGCCCGACTGGCTGATGGCGACGAACAAGCTGCCCTTCGGCACCACCGGGCTGCGGTAGCGGTACTCGCTCGCGACCTCGACCGTGCAGGGGATCTTGGCGCCCTGCTCGAGGTAGTACCGCGCCACCATCCCGGCGTGGTAGCTGGTGCCGCAAGCGACGATGTGCACGCACTCGACCTTGGGCAGCAGCGCCATCGCCTGCGGTCCGAGCGCGGCCTCGAGCACCCGGCCGCCCGCGACCCGCTCGTTGAGCGTGTCGCCGACGGCTCGTGGCTGCTCGAAGATCTCCTTCTGCATGTAGTGCGCGTACTGGCCGAGCTCGACCGAGTCCGCCGACAGCTCGCTCTCGTGCAGCTTGCGCTGCATGGGCCGGTCGTCGGGCCCGAACAGGCGGATGCCGTTGCGCGCGATCTCGGCGACGTCGCCGTCCTCGAGGAACTGGAAACGCTTGGTCTCGGTGAGCAGCGCCTGGACGTCGGAGGCGACGTAGTTCTCGCCCTGGCCGTGGCCGACCACCACCGGGCAGCCCATCCGCGCCGCGATGATCCGGTCCGGCTCCTTGCGCGACAGCACCACCAGCGCATAGGCCCCGTGCAGGCGCTTGATGACCTGCTGGACCGCGACCAGCAGGTCGGCGCCGGCCTTGATGCGGTCGTGGATCAGGTGGGCGACGACCTCGGTGTCGGTGTCGCTGGTGAAGGTGTAGCCCTTGGTCTTGAGCTCGGCCTTGAGCGCTTCCCAGTTCTCGATGATGCCGTTGTGGACGAGGGCGATGCCCTCCTCCGAGAAGTGGGGGTGGGCGTTGCGCTCGGTGACGCCGCCGTGGGTCGCCCAGCGAGTGTGGGCGATGCCGCGGCTCCCGGCCAGCGCCTGGCCGGCGATCACGTCCTCGAGGTTCCTGACCTTGCCGACCGCGCGTCGCCGGTCGAGCGTGCCGTCGGCCTTGAGCACGGCGACGCCGGCCGAGTCGTAGCCGCGGTACTCGAGCCGGCGCAGGCCCTCGACCAGCAGCGGGACGATGTCCCGATCAGCGACCGCGCCGACGATCCCGCACATGCCGCCGGCCCCCTACTTCTGGTTGCTCGGCCGGGTCCAGCCCGGGACCGTGGTCTGCTTGGCGCGGGTCACGGTCAGCTCGCCGGCCGGCGCGTCCCTGGTGATGACCGAGCCGGCGCCGATGGTGGCATTGGCGCCGATGGTCACCGGCGCCACCAGCGCCGCGTTGCTGCCGATGAACGCGCCGTCGCCGATCACGGTGCGGTGCTTGGCGACGCCGTCGTAGTTGCAGGTGATGACGCCGGCGCCGACGTTGACCTCGGCGCCGATGCTGGCGTCGCCGACGTAGGCCAGGTGGTTGACCTTGGCGCCGGCGCCGAGCTCCGACTTCTTGACCTCGACGAAGTTGCCGACGTGCGCGCCCGCGCCGAGCACGCTGTCGGGGCGGATGCGCGCGTAGGGGCCGATGCGGCAATCCTTGCCGACCCGCGCCTGGTCGATGAGCGTGTAGGCCTTGACCTCGGTGTCGGCGCCGATGGCCGAGTCCTTGATCACGCTGTAGGGCCCGACGCGCACCCGATCGCCGAGCTGCACCGCGCCCTCGAACACGCAGCCGACGTCGATGTAGACGTCGCGACCGCAGCTGAGCGTGCCGCGCTGATCGAAGCGCAGCGGGTCGGCGAGCGTGACGCCCGCCGCGAGCTGCTCGGCCGCGCCGCGCGCGCGCAGGATGGCTTCGGCGCGCGCCAGCTGCGCGCGGTCGTTGACCCCGTGCACCTCGTCGGCCGAGGCCGCGGCGATGCCCGCGACCGGGCGGCGCTCGGCCACCGCCAGCGCCACGCAATCGGTGAGGTAGAGCTCGCGCTGGGCGTTGTCGGCCTCGAGGCCGGCGACCCAGCGCTTGAGGTCCTTGGCGGGCGCAGCCAGCAGCCCGGTGTTGACCTCGCGCAGCGCCCGCTCGGCGGGCGCTGCGTCCCGGTGCTCGACGACGCGCTGCAGCTCGCGCGCGGGACCGCGCACGATGCGGCCGTAGCCGCTCGGGTCGTCGAACTCGGCGGTCAGCACCGCCAGCGCGCCGCCGCGCGCGGCCTCGAGCAGGCGCTCGAGCGTGGCCACGCTCACCAGCGGCACGTCGCCGTACAGCACCAGCACCGCGTCGCCGTCCGGCACCTTGCCGATGGCCTGCTGCACCGCGTGGCCGGTGCCCTTCTGCTCGGCCTGCAGCACCCAGACCAGGTCGGATTCGCCGTGGAAGGCCGCCGGCACCGCCTCGCCGCCGTGGCCGTAGACCACGTGGATGGTGCGCGCCTCTAGCGCGCGCGCGGTCGCGATCACGTGCGCGAGCAACGGCCGGCTGGCGAGCGGCTGCAGCACCTTGGGCAGCGCCGAGCGCATCCGGGTACCTTGGCCGGCGGCGAGGATGATGACGGAGAGGGGCGCGCTCACGGCCGGCATTCTACCGGTCGCGAGTCGTGGCCCTGGCCCATCCGCGGTGTCCGCTGCGCGGCCACCGCCGCCCCCTTCCAGGGAAGGGGGCGATGGGAACGGTCGGTCGCGCTCCCTGACGCCCTTGCTCGGAAGGGGACGATCGCAACGGTCGGTCCCGATCCCCGCCCCCCTTCCTCCGAAGGGGGGCGCGTTCGCGCAGCGGACGCGGGGGGATGGGACTGCGAGCGCCGGGGGCATCCCCCGCAGCCCTTCTCTTCGAGAAGGTCTGCTGCCCCCTTCCTGCGGAAGGGGGCGCGGATCAGCTGCCGCCCCGCCGCCGGATCCGTTGCAGCATCTGCAGCCGCGCCGAGGCCTCGACCAGCTCAGCCTGGGCCATGGCGATGTCGACGTCGCCCTTGCGCTCGCTGAGCAGCTGCTCGGCGCGCTGCTTGGCCTCGAGCGCCGCGGCCTCGTCGAGGTCCTTGGCGCGCACCGCGAGGTCGGTCAGCACGGTGACCGCGTGCGGTTGCACTTCGAGCAGGCCGCCGTTGACGAAGAACTGCTGCTCCTCGCCACCCGACTGCACACGCACTTCGCCGGCCCTGAGGCGGGTGATGAGCGGCGCGTGGCGGGGCGCGATGCCGACCTCGCCCTGCTCGGCCGGACAGAACACCATCTCGGCCGGGCCCGAGAAGACCTGTCCGGCGACCGAGATGATGTCTACCTGGATGGTGCTCATGGCGCCTCTTTAGGACGATGTCCGATCACAGCTTCTTGGCTTTCTCGACGGCTTCGTCGATGCCGCCGACCATGTAGAAGGCCTGCTCGGGCAGGTGGTCGTACTCGCCGTTGAGGATGCCCTTGAAGCCGCGGATGGTCTCCTTGAGCGAGACGTAGGCGCCCTTGGTCCCGGTGAAGACCTCGGCGACCGAGAACGGCTGGCTCAGGAAGCGCTGGATCTTGCGGGCCCGGAACACGACGCGCTTGTCCTCCTCGGACAGCTCGTCCATGCCGAGGATCGCGATGATGTCCTTGAGCTCCTTGTACCGCTGCAGCACGCCTTGGACGCCGCGCGCGACGTCGTAGTGCTCCTGGCCGATCACATTCGGGTCGACCTGGCGCGAGTTGGAGTCGAGCGGGTCGACCGCCGGGTAGATGCCGAGCGCGGCGATGTCGCGCGACAGCACCACGGTCGCGTCCAAGTGCGCGAAGGTGGTGGCCGGCGACGGGTCGGTCAGGTCGTCGGCGGGCACGTACACGGCCTGCACCGAGGTGATCGAGCCCTTCTTGGTCGAGGTGATGCGCTCCTGGAGCACGCCCATCTCCTCGGCCAGCGTCGGCTGGTAGCCCACCGCGGAGGGCATGCGGCCGAGCAGCGCCGAGACCTCGGTGCCGGCCAACGTGTAGCGGTAGATGTTGTCGATGAACAGCAGCACGTCGCGGCCTTCATCGCGGAAGTACTCGGCCATGGTCAGGCCCGAGAGCGCGACGCGCAGGCGGTTGCCCGGCGGCTCGTTCATCTGGCCGTAGACCATCGCGACCTTCGACTCCGGCAGGTTCTTGAGGTCGATGACGCCCGACTCGGACATCTCGTGGTAGAAGTCGTTGCCCTCGCGGGTACGCTCGCCGACGCCGGCGAACACCGACAGGCCCGAGTGCTCCTTGGCGATGTTGTTGATCAGCTCGAGCATGTTGACGGTCTTGCCGACGCCGGCGCCGCCGAACAGACCGACCTTGCCGCCCTTGGCGAACGGGCACATCAGGTCGATGACCTTGATGCCGGTCTCGAGCAGCTCCTGCGAGCCGGCCTGCTCCTCGTAGGAGGGCGCCTTGCGGTGGATCTCCCAGTAGGTGTCGGTCTTGACCGGGCCCATCTCGTCGATCGGCGTGCCGAGCACGTCCATGATCCGGCCGAGCGTGCCCTTGCCGACCGGCACCGAGATCGGCTTGCCGGTGTTCTTGACCGACAGGCCGCGCGACAGGCCCTCGGAGGCGCCCATCGCGATGGTGCGGACCACGCCATCGCCGAGCTGCTGCTGCACCTCGAGCGTCAGGCCGCCTTCCTCGAGCACCAGCGCGTCGTAGACCTTGGGGATGGTCTCGCGCGGGAACTCGACGTCGACCACCGCGCCGATGACTTGGACGATCTTGCCGTTGCTCATGGGACTGTTCCTCGGTGCCTATCCGTTGTTCTTGCGGTACGAGCCCGCTTGCGGGCTCTTGCGGCTCTCAGACCGCGGCAGCTCCGCCGACGATCTCGGCGAGCTCCTTGGTGATCGATGCCTGGCGAGCCTTGTTGTAGACCAGCTGCAGGCTGCTGATGATGTCGCCGGCGTTCTCGCTAGCGTTCTTCATCGCCACCATGCGCGCCGCCTGCTCGCAGGCGATGTTCTCGACCAGCGCTTGGTAGATGAGCGCCTCGAGGTAGCGCGTCAGCACGCCGTCCAGCAGCTCGCTGGCCGACGGCTCGTAGATGTAGTCCCAGCGCTCCTGCAGGTCGCTCTTGTCGAGCACCTGCACCGGCACCATCTGCACGGCGTTCGGCTGCTGGGTCATGGTGTTGACGAACTGGTTGGACATCACCACCAGCCGGTCGATGCGGCCCTCGCGGAACGCGTCGAGCATCACCGTAATCGGGCCGACCAGCTTGTCGTAGTACGGCGGCTCCTCGCCGATGTGGGCGGCGGTGGCGAGCACGTTGCCGCCGAAGCGGCGGAAGAACGAGCCGGCCTTGGTGCCGACCAGGCAGAAGTCGACCTCGACGCCTTGGTCCTTGTAGCGCCTGACCTCGTTGAGGGTGGCGCGGAACAGGTTGATGTTGAGGCCGCCGCACAGGCCGCGGTCGGTCGAGATGACCATGATGCCGACGCGCTTGGTCGGGCGCTCGTGCAAGAACGGGTGGCGGTAGTCGGGGTTCGCTTCGCGCAGGTGGCCGACGATCTGGCGGATCTTGGTGGCGTAGGGGCGCGACGCCGCCTGCCGCTCCTGGGTCTTGCGGATCTTGCTCGCCGCGACCATCTCCATGGCCTTGGTGATCTTCTGCGTCGCTTTGATCGACTTGATCTGAGTACGGATCTCTTTGGCGCCAGGCATGGCGTTCTCCTTTACCCGACCCAACCCTGCTTGAACTCGGTCACGCACTGCTTCAGGCCGGTCTCGATCTCGGGGTTCCAGTCGCCGCTGCCGTTGATCTTCTTCATCAGCTCGGCGGCGTGGCCACGGAAGTGGGCGTGCAGCGCCGCCTCGCAGTCGACGACCTTCTTAACGTCGACGTCGTCGAAGAAGCCCTCGTTGATGGCGAACAGCGACAGCGACATCTCGGCCACCGACAGCGGCGAGTACTGCTTCTGCTTCATCAGCTCGACCACGCGCTTGCCGCGCTCGAGCTGCTTGCGGGTCGCGTCGTCAAGGTCGGAGGCGAACTGCGCGAACGCCGCCAGCTCGCGGTACTGGGCGAGCGCCAGGCGCACGCCGCCGCCGAGCTTCTTGACGATCTTGGTCTGGGCCGCGCCGCCGACGCGCGACACCGAGATGCCGGCGTTGATGGCCGGCCGGATGCCGGCGTTGAACAGGTCGGTCTCGAGGAAGATCTGGCCGTCGGTGATCGAGATCACGTTGGTCGGCACGAACGCCGAGACGTCGCCGGCCTGGGTCTCGATGATCGGCAGAGCGGTCAAGGAACCGGTCTTGCCCTTGACCGCGCCCTTGGTGAACTGCTCGACGTAGGCCTCGTTGACGCGCGCCGCGCGCTCCAGCAGGCGCGAGTGCAGGTAGAACACGTCGCCCGGGTAGGCCTCGCGACCCGGCGGGCGCTTGAGCAGCAACGACACCTGGCGGTAGGCCCAGGCCTGCTTGGTGAGGTCGTCGTAGATGATCAACGCGTCCATGCCGCGGTCGCGGAAGTACTCGCCCATGGTGCAGCCGGAGTACGGCGCGATGTACTGCATGGCGGCGGACTCGGAGGCGGTCGCAGCGACCACCACCGTGTAGGCCAGGGCGCCGTGCTCCTCGAGCTTGCGCACCACGTTGGCGATCGACGAGGCCTTCTGGCCGATCGCGACGTAGACGCAGAACACGTCCTTACCCTTCTGGTTGATGATGGTGTCGACCGCGACCGCGGTCTTGCCGGTCTGCCTATCACCGATTATCAGCTCGCGCTGGCCGCGGCCGACCGGGACCATCGCGTCGATGGCCTTGAGGCCGGTCTGGACCGGCTGCGACACGCTCTTTCGCCAGACCACGCCCGGCGCGACCTTCTCGATCGGCGAGGACTCCTTGGCGGTGATCGCGCCCTTGCCGTCGATCGGCTGGCCCAGCGAGTTGACCACGCGGCCGAGCAGCTCCTTGCCGACCGGCACCTCGAGGATGCGGCCGGTGGTCTTCACCGGGTCGCCTTCCTTGATCTGCTTGTAGTCGCCGAGCACCACCGAACCGACCGAGTCGCGCTCCAGGTTCAGCGCCAGGCCGAAGGTGTTGCCGGGGAACTCGAGCATCTCGCCGAACTGCGCGGCGGCCAGGCCGTGCACCCGCACGATGCCGTCGGTGACCGAGACCACGGTGCCGACATTGCGCGCCTCGCTACCGGCGTCGAGCTTCTCGATGCGCTGCTTGATGAGCGCGCTGATCTCGGAGGGGTTGAGCTGCATCGTGGTTTCCTCTGGAACTTAGTGCGGGTTCGTTACTTGGCGAGCTCGGCGGCGAGGCGCTCGAGGCGCCCGCGGACCGAGCCGTCGATGACCAGGTCGCCGGCCTTGACCAGCGCCCCGCCGATGAGCGCGGCATCGGTGCGGTTCTTGAGCTCGACCTTGCGGCCCAGCTTTTTCTCCAAGGCGGCGCCGAAGCGCTGCTGGGTCGCGGCGTCGGCGGCCACCGCCGTCACCAGCTCGACCTCGACCACCTTCTCGGCCTCGCGGCGCAGCGCCACGAACTGCGCGAGCAGCTCGGGCAACGCCGCCAGGCGCTTGCGCAGCGCCAGCACCGTCACCAGGTTGCGGCCCGGCGCGCCGAGCGCGCTGCCCGCGACCTCGATCACCAGCTTGGCGAGGTCGGCGCCCGACAGCTTCGGGTTGACCAGCACCGCGCGCAGCCCGGAATCGCCGGCGATGGCGGCCAGCAGCTCGAGCTGGCGCTGCCAACCGTCGTAGTCGCGCGTCTCGCGCGCGAGCTCGAACACAGCACGCGCGTAGGGTCGGGCGATGGTGGTGGTCTGGGCCATTTGCCTAGGTTCTCGTTCGTGCTGCGCGAGTCTTCGAGCGTTCCATCGGACTAGTTCAGGCCCTTGGCGACACGGTCGAGCAGCTCGGCGTGCGCCTTGGCGTCGATCTCGCGGCCAAGGATCTGCTTGGCGCCGGCGACCGCGAGCACGGCGACCTCGCGCCGCAGCTGCTCCTTGGCCTGGCCGAGCTCCTGCTGGATCTGGGCGCGGGCCGCGTGCACCAGCCGCTCGCCTTCGGCGCGCGCCTGGCCCTTCGCCTCTTCGACCATCTCGACCGAGCGCTTGCTGGCCTGGGCCATGATGTCGGCGGCCTCGGTGCGGGCGCCCTTGATGAGCCCCGCGACCTGGTCCTTGGCGCCTTCCAGGTCCTTGAACGCCTTGTCGGCGGCCGCCAGGCCCTCGGCGATCTTCTTCTGGCGCTCGTCGATCGCCGCCGCGAGGTGCGGCGTGATGAAGCGGGCGCAGAACCAGATCAGCACCGCGAACGAAATCGCCTGGCCGAACAGCGTAGCGTTGATGTCCATGGGTCAGCCTCGGGTGGGTCGAGCGGGGACCGATCAGCCTTCGAGCTTGGCGAGCAGCGGGTTGGCGAAGGCGAAGAACATCGCGATCGCGACGCCGATTAGGAACGCCGCGTCGATCAGGCCAGCGAGCAGGAACATGCGCGCCTGCAGCATCGGCACCAGCTCGGGCTGGCGCGCGGCCGACTCGAGGAACTTGGAGCCCATGATGCCGATGCCGATGCAGGCGCCGATCGCGCCGAGGCCGATGATGATGCCGAGGCCGATGGCGGTGGAGGCCTGCACCATCGCGATGAACTGCATGTTTTCCATTTGAGTGACTCCGTTTGCTGCCGAAGGGGTTCGTGGGATCGAGGTGAGCGGTTCAGTGCTTGTCGTGGGCCATCGAGAGATAGACCGTGGTCAGCACCATGAAGATGAAGGCTTGCAGCAGGATGATCAGGATGTGGAAGATGGCCCAGACGGTCTGGGCGATCACACCGCCCACGAACCAGCCGAAGCCGCCGAGCCCGCCCATCGTGGTCAACAGCGCGAGCAGGCCGGCGATCAGCATGAACACCAGCTCGCCGGCGTACATGTTGCCGAACAGCCGCATCGCCAAGGACACGGGCTTCGACAGGTACTCGACGACGTTGAGGAAGAGGTTGGGGATCGCGAGCGCGAGGATCGCGACCGTGCCGTGGGCGTGGAAGGGCGCGGTGAACAGCTCCTTGATCCAGCCGAACAGCGTCTTGGCCTTGATGCTGTAGACGATCGTCAGCACGAACACCGTGATCGACATCGCGAAGGTGACGTTGGCGTCGGCGGTCGGCACCACGCGCCAGTAGAAATGGTGGGCGTCGTCGCCGAGCGCGGCGTGGGCGCCGAAGCCGATCAGGTCGAGCGGCAGCAGATCCATGGCGTTCATCATCAGGACCCAGACGAAGATCGTCAGGGCCAGCGCGACGAAGAACCGCCGGTCGCCGGTGAACACGTCCTTGACCTGGCCGTCGATGAACGAGAACAGCAGCTCGACGAACGCCTGGCTCTTGGAGGGCACGCCGGCGGTGGCGTTGCGCGCCACCGAGTACAGCCAGCCGAACGCGATCACGCCGACCAGCAGCGACACGAACAGTGAGTCGAAGTGCAGCCCCTGGAACCCGAACGCACTCTGCGCGTTGTGGGTCAGGTGGTGGGTGATGTACTCGGTGAGACCGCCCGAGGCCGCTTCGCTCGCCACTCAGAGTTCTCCTCGAGATCCGCTCATTCCGACCAACGCAGCGCGAATGGGTAGACCATCAGCGCCGCCACGAACGTCGAGACCACGGCGGGCAGCGCGTCAGGGGCCCAGCGCGCCGCGGCGTACAGCAAGCCGACGGCGACGACGATCTTGACGATCCAGGCCCAGACGAACCGGCCCAGGGCGGCCCCCGCGTCCGTCGTGGTCGACGCTGCGGTGCCCATCCTGAGCGCGAGATAGGTGCTCGAGGCCGCCCCTATCGAACCCCCGACCAGCGCGGCGAGGGCGTCGCGGGCACCGCCCGCCGATCCCCACGCCACCGCGCCGACCACCCCCACCGCGAACTGGGCCAGGACCACGCGTGCTGGAACCGAGATCCGCACGCCGCGTCGCCCTCTTCACGACCCCTCGGGAGGGGCGCGCATTGTAGGGCGTGACGGGGGGTGGCGGCAATCCGGCGGCGCGCGGAAGTGCCTGTTTTCGTGGGGGAAAAGCCCCTCGAGGCGGTGCGCCGAGACGGAACCGGGTTCCCTGGGCCTAGCGCCGGAGCTTGTCGAGGATGCCGTCGAGCTCGTCGAGCGAGGCATAGGCGATGGTCAGCTTGCCGTGGCCGCCCTTCTGATGGTCGATGCTGACCTTGGCGCCCAAGCGCTCGGCGAGCTCGGTTTCCAGGCGCCGGACATTGGCGTCCTTGGTCGGCGCCTTACGGCCCGTCGGCTTGCCGGCCTCGGCCAACAGGCGTTTGACCAGAGCCTCGGTGTCGCGGGTGGAGAGCCCCTTCGCCACCACGGTCTGGGCGGCTTGCACCTGCTGCAGGCTGGCAAGGCCGAGCAGCGCCCGGGCGTGGCCCATCTCGAGCTTGCCGGCCTCGAGCAGCTTCTTGGTCTCGGCGCGCAGCTCGAGCAGGCGCAACAGGTTCGAGACCGCGGCGCGGCTGCGGCCGACGGCCTGGGCCGCCTCGTCGTGGGTCAGCTTGAACTCGGAGATCAAGCGTTGCAGGGCGGTCGCCTCTTCCAGCGGGTTGAGGTCCTCGCGCTGGATGTTCTCGATCAAAGCCATCGCGATCGCGGCTTTGTCAGCCACCGGCCGGACCACCACCGGCACCTCGTCGAGGCCGGCGCGCTGCGCGGCGCGCCAACGGCGCTCGCCGGCGATGATCTCGTAGCGGCCCTGCCCTACCGGCCGGACGATCACCGGTTGGATCACGCCCTGGACCTTGATCGAGGCCGCGAGGTCGTCGAGCGATTCCTCGTGCATGTCGCGCCGCGGCTGGTACTTGCCGGGCTGGAGCAGCGCGACCGAGAGCTTGCGCAGCGCCGCGCCGGGCGCGGCGCCCGCCGCGCTGCCCGTCGGGGACGCGGGCGCGCCGCCCGCGCCGGGGCCGAGGAGGGCTTCGAGGTTGCGCCCGAGGCCGCGCCGTTTGGTGCTCATGTTCTGAAGACCCCCATCCGACCGGTGCCGCGTTGGACCCCGGCTTCGACCCGCGCCGAACGGCGGGGGCGGGATGATAGTGCAAACCTCGGGTCGGTGGTCGCCGTCGGTCAGTAGGCCGAAGCTCGCCTGGCGGTTTCTTCGCGCCGGATCAGCTCGCCGGCCAATGCCAAGTAGGCGAGCGCGCCGCGCGAGCCCTTGTCGTGCTGGAGCGCGGGCAGGCCGAAGCTCGGCGCCTCGGCGAGCCGCACGTTGCGCGGTATCGCGGTGCGGTAGACCTTGTCGCCGAAGTGTTGGAGCAGCTGGTCGGAGACGTCGATCGCCAGGTTGTTGCGCGGGTCGAACATGGTGCGCAGGATCCCGTAGAGCTCGAGCTTGGGGTTCACCGAGTCGTGGATCTGGCCGATGGTGTCGACCAGCGCCGCCAGCCCCTCGAGCGCGTAGTACTCGCATTGCATCGGGATGAACACGCCGTCGGCGGCGGCTAGCGCGTTGATCGTCAGCAGGTTGAGCGACGGCGGGCAGTCGACGAGCACGAAGTCGTACTCGTAGCGCGCGGTCGCCAGGGCCTTCTTGAGCTTGCCCTCGCGGCCGATCGCGCCCATCAGCTTGACCTCGGCCGCGGTCAGGTCGGCGTTGGCCGGGATCAGCCAGTAGCCACCGGCCTCGACCTTGAGCGTGGCGGCCTCGGCCGAGCACTCGCCGAGCAGCAAGCCGTAGGCGCTGCGCTCGATCGCGTGCTTGTCGACGCCCGAGCCCATCGTCGCGTTGCCCTGCGGGTCGAAGTCGATGAGCAGCACGCGGCGCTTGCAGGCCGCGAGCGAGGCCGCCAGGTTGATCGACGTCGTGGTCTTGCCGACGCCGCCTTTCTGGTTGGTGACTGCGAGGATGCGGCCCATAGGAGGTAGCTGCGACGGGTGATGCGGAAGGGGGGGTGGATTCTAGCGGGATGACTTGCCCGGCGGGGCGCGCACGAGCTCGACCAGGCAGCGCGCCGCGTCCAGGCCCGGCACCGCCACCGGGTGGGTGGCGCGGTGGACGAAGCCTGCGGGCAGCGCGGCCAGCTCGTCGCTCGGCACCGCGCCCTTCATCGTCAGCCATCGCGTCCGGCCATCGCCGAGGTGTTCGGTGAACCGGACCAACTCGGCCAGCGAGCCGACCGCGCGGCTCACGATCGCGTCGTAAGGTTCGGCGCAATGGTCCTCGGCACGGGCGTGGACCACGCTGGCGTTGGTCAGGCCGAGCGCGGCGATCGCGGCCTGGCAGAAGCGGGCCTTCTTGTTGCGCGAATCGAGCAGCGTGACCGCGAGCGTCGGCCGCGCCAGCGCCAGCGGGATGCCGGGCAAGCCGGCGCCGGTACCTACGTCGAGCAGCCGGCCGCGCTCCGGCACCCAGGGCAGGATCGCCAGCGAGTCGAGCAGGTGCTTGGTGACCTGGTCGGCGGGGTCGCGGATCGCGGTCAGGTTGTGGACCGCGTTCCACTCGCCGAGCAGCGCCAGGTAGCGCTCGAGCGGGGCGGCGAGCGCGGCGGGCTCGAGCCCGAGCGCGCGCAAGCCCTCGTCGAGCGCGGCGCCGGTCACGATGGCCGCCCCGTCAAGTCCGTCGTATCCTCGACCGTCGCCAGCAACCTGGACCCTCCACGATGAGCGAGCTGCCCGAACGCCCGACCGGCGACATGCGCACGCTCGCCGAGGGCCGCAACAGCATCGACATGATGCTGCAGACCCTGCAGTCGCACCATGCCCTGATGTCGTTGATCGCCGAGACCAAGGCCAACATCGTCATCACCGCCGCCTCGATCGTCATCACCATCGCGCTGACCCAGGTGGGCAAGTTCCCGGTGGTCGCGCTGACCTTGATCGGGTTCAGCCTGGCGGCGTTGTTCTTCGCGGTGTTCGCGGTGCTGCCCAAGTACAAGCCGTTCGAGCGGCTCGAGGGGCCGCTGCCGCCGGACTTCAACCTGTTCTTCTTCGCCCACTTCTCGTCGCTGTCGCGCGAGCGCTTCATGGTCGAGGCGGAGAAGGTGCTGGGCTCGGAGCCGGGCGTCTACCGCGCCTTCCTCAACGACATCTACTCGCTCGGCACCTACCTCGCCTACCGCAAGTTCCGCTACCTGCGCTGGTCGTACCTGTCGTTCCTGGCGGGCTTCCTGGTCGCCTGCCTCGAGGCCGCCTTGCTGTTCGCGCTCGGCGCCTAGACCGACGGCGGCACCACGCGGATCACCTCGGCCGCGGTGGTCAACCCGGCCGCGACCTTCTGTGCACCGCGCAGCCGCAGCGGCTTCATGCCGGCGCCGAGCGCGGCGCGGCGTAGCCCGTCGGCCTCGGCCTGCGCCGAGATCAGCGCCCGCAGCGCGGGCGTGAAGGTCAGCATCTCGTAGAGGCCGACCCGGCCGCGGTAACCGGTGCCGCGACACTCCAGGCAGCCGACCGCCTCGTGGACCTGCTTGGGGACCCGCACCTTGAACGGCGCGACCAGCTGCTGCCACTCGCCCTCGTCGCAGGCCACCGGCCGCTTGCAGGCCGCGCACAGCGTCCGCGCCAGGCGCTGGGCGATGACGCCGAGCAAGGATGACTGGAGCAGGAACGGCGGCACGCCGAGGTCGACGAGCCGCGTCACCGACGACGGCGCGTCGTTGGTGTGGAGCGTGCTCAGCACCAGGTGGCCGGTGAGCGCGGCCTGCACCGCCATGTCGGCCGTCTCGTGGTCGCGGATCTCGCCGACCATGATGATGTCGGGGTCCTGGCGCAGCAGGGTGCGCACGCCGGCGGCGAAGTCGAGCCCGATCGCCTGGTGGACCTGCATCTGGTTGAACGACGGGTCGACCAGCTCGATCGGGTCCTCGACCGTGCAGACGTTGACCTCGGGCGTCGCCAGCTGGCGCAGCGTCGAGTAGAGCGTGGTGGTCTTGCCCGAACCGGTCGGGCCGGTGACCAGGATGATGCCGTGCGGCTCCTCGACCATCCGTCGCCAGCTCGCTTCGTCCTCGGCGTCGAAGCCGAGCTCGGCGAAGTTCCGCACCAGCACGCTCGGGTCGAAGATCCGCATCACCAGCTTCTCGCCGAACGCGGTCGGCATGGTCGAGAGCCGCAGCTCGATCTCGGTGCCCTCGGGGTCGCGGGTCTTGAGCCGGCCGTCCTGGGGGCGGCGCTTCTCGGCGATGTCCATCCGCGCCAGGATCTTGAGGCGCGAGGTGATCGGCGCCATCACCGGGCTCGGCAGCTGGTAGACCTCGTGCAACACGCCGTCGATGCGGAAGCGGATGGTGCTGGTGTCGCGGCGCGGCTCGAGGTGGATGTCGCTGGCCCGCTGGTCGAAGGCGTACTGCAGCAACCAGTCGACGATCGAGACCACGTGCTGGTCGTTGGCGTCGAGCTTGCCGCTGCGGCCGAGCTCGATGAGCTGCTCGAGCGACTGACGCTTGGCGCCGCCTTGGCCGGCGTCGCGCTCCGCGAACACCACCGACTTGGCGATGGTGTAGAACTCGACCTGCAGGCGGCGCAGGTCGGCGGGATCGGCGAGCACCCGCTTGAAGCGCTTGCGCACGATCGGCGCGAGCTCGCGCTCCCACTCGGTGATGAACGGCTCGGCGGTCGCGACCACCACCTCGCTGGCGCGGACCTCGAGCGGCAACACGCCGAAGCGCGCCGCGTAGGCGTAGGACATCACCGCCGTGACCTTGCCGACCTCGACCTTGAGCGGATCGATGCGCACCACCTCGAGCCCGGTGCGCTGGCCGAGCCAGGCGAGCAGCGCCTCCATGTCGAGGGCACGGCCGGGCGGGCGCCGGTCGTTGAAGCCGCGCCCGGCGAGCAGCTCGAGCGGGTGCTTGTCGCGGAACGCGCCGCGCCCGGCGAGCGCGCGCAGCGCTTCGGTCTGGTCGGGGCCGAGCAGACCGTCGGCCTCGAGCCAGTCGAGCAACTCGGGCAGCGCCAGGCGGCGCTCGCGCTCGGGCGGGTGCTTGGGGCTGGTGGGGCTCTTGGGCACGGCGGGCATGGGGCGCAGTTTGACCGAGAATCCGGCCGAAGTGGTCGCGGTCGATTCGGGCCGGGCCGGCTGCGACAATCGGCGCGCCCATGAGCCCGCCTCGCCACCGCGTCCTGGTCCTGTGCACCGGCAACTCGGCGCGCAGCATCCTGGCCGAGGCCCTGCTGCGCCGCCACGGGGCGGCGCGCTTCGACGCTCACAGCGCCGGCAGCCGGCCGCGCGGCAGCGTCCACCCCGGCGCGCTCGCGCTGCTGGCGCGCGAGGGCTACGACCCGGCCGCGTTCCGCAGCAAATCCTGGGACGAGTTCGCGCCGCCCGACGCGCCGGCCATGGACCTCGTGATCACGGTCTGCGACGCCGCGGCCGGCGAGGCCTGCCCGCTCTGGCCGGGCGCGCCGACCCGCGTCCACTGGGGCCTGCCCGACCCGGCCCAGGTCGAGGAGCCGGAAGCCCAGCGCGCCGCGTTCCGCACCGCCTACGCCGCGCTCGAGCGCCGGGTGCGCGCGCTGCTGGCCTTGCCCGACGCGCTGATCCGCGATGCGCGCGCCCTGGCGCGCATCCACGCCGAGGCCGACCGCTAGCGCGCCATCGTCCGGGTCATGAGGATTCCTGCGAGATTCCTCGGCTTTACGCGTGATATTCATGGTCGGGTCCCTTCCCATTCCGGGGCGCCCTGACCAGACTCCCGCGCCATCCGAACACCGAGGTGACCCATGGCGTTCCACGAGAACCTGCGCGCGATCCGTCTGGCCAAGGGGCTGACCCAGCCTTCGCTGGCCGAGGCCGCGCAGATCGAGCAGTCCTACCTGTCCAAGCTCGAGAACGGGCGATCGTCACCATCCGACGAGGTGCTGCTGCGCCTCGCGGGCGCGCTCGGCACCAGCGCCGAGGAGCTGATGCGCGACGGCGCGGACGCTCAGCCGGCGCCTGGCTGGCGCCGACCGCTGTTCGCGGTCGCCGCGTTCGCGCTGCTGGGGGTCGGCGCCATCGGCGGCTGGTTCGCGAACGACGCGCGACGCGCGCAACAGGTCGCCAGCGGCACGCCCGACCGTTCCTACGGCAGCCTGACCGAGCGCCTGCACGGCGTCGCGCCTGCCGGCGTCAAGTTGGAGACCGTGGAGATCGGCGACAACGGCACGATCGCGCTCACCGGACGGACGGTCGCACGCGAAGCAGTCACCGACTATCTCGCGGAGCTGCGCCGCGCCGGCATCGGCGAAGCGAGGCTGATGCGGTTCACCGACAGCGACACGCGCTTCCACCTGCTGGTCGCGCCGTTCCCACGCGCGCCGACGCCGTCGGCCGAGCAGGTTGCCGCGGGCGTCGCCGAGCACGACGCGGTGATGGCGCAGTTCGGTCCGTTGGCAGCGGGCGGCGTGCACCTCGAACGCCTGCAGCGCTCGAGCGATGGCGCGTTCTTCGCCGCCGGGCGTGCCGACAGCGTGTCGGCCGCGGAAGCTGCGCTGGCGAAGCTCGAGCGGGCCGGCTATTCGTTCACGAGCCGGCAGGTGAGCGGCGACGCCAGCGCGGCACGCTTCGAGTTCGTGTTCCGCGGGTCGGGCACTAAGGCGCCGCAGCCCTGACCGCCGGTCTCAGCGCACCACGAGCAGCCGCTGCGGGTCCACCAGCACCAGCTCGCTGACCTGGCGGGTCGCGAGGTCGTAACGCTTGATGGCGTGGTGGTTGGTGTCGGCGATGAACACCGTGCCCGCCCCGACCGCCAGCCCGCCCGGCTCGTCGAAGCCCGCGGCCATGGTCGTGACGCTGCGGGTCCTGGGGTCGAGCGCCTTGAGCTTGCCGTTGTAGGTGTCGGCGATCAGCACCCGCCCGGCGTGCCAGGCCACGCCCAAGGCGTGCTGCAGGCGCACCGCGTCGCCGACCCCGTCGAGGTCGCCGAAGTCGAACAGCCCGGCGCCGACCAGCGTCGTCATCCGGCCCTCGGGGTCGAAGTCGGCGGTGCGCACCGCGCTCGCCTCGGCGTCGGCGAAGTAGATCCGCGTGCCGTCGCTGGTCAGCCCGCTCGGCTGGTTGAGCGCGCCGTCGGCGAGCTTGCCGTCGATCAAGGCCTCGCGGCCGGTGCCGGCGTGGCGCCGCAGCACGCCGACCTTCGGGTCGAGCCGCCACAGCTGGTGCTGCCCCGCCATCGCCACGAACAGCTGGTCGCCGTGCCAGAGCAGGTCCCAGGGCGTGTTGAGCGGCGTACGCGCTGGGTGCTCGTCGCCGCGCAGGTAGCCGTGGGCGCCGGTCCCGGCCACGGTCGTGACCGCGCCGCTCGCCAGGTCGATACGCCGGATCGCGTTGTTGCGCTCGTCGGCGACGAACAGCGCACCGTCGTCTGACGACGGCCCCGGGACCAGCGCCAGGCCCTGCGGCCCGAAGAAACGCGCGCTCGCGGCCGGGCCGTCGACCAGGCCCTTGGCGCCGCTGCCGAACACGCGCTGGACGCGACCGCTGAGGTCGGTGACCACGATCCGGTGGTGACCGGTGTCGGCGATGTAGAGCCGCTCGCCGGCGACGATCAGCTTGCCGGGGAACAGCAGCGGCGTGTTCGGCAACGGGTCGGGCCGCGTGACGAACGGCCGCTCGTCGAGCTCGCCCTTGGCGCGGAACTCCGCGGCCAGCGAGCCGATGACCTCGTCGAGCAGGTCGTGGTGGCCCTCGCCGGCGACCGAGCCGACCGCGTTGCCGGCCGGGTCGATGACCACCAGCGTCGGCCAGGCGTTGACGCCGTAGGAATCCCAGACCTTCATGAACTGGTCGTTGGCGACCGCGTGCTGGACGCCGTAGCGCTGGACGACCTTGCGGATCTGGCTGGTGCGTCCCTCGTTGGCGAACTTCGCCGAGTGCACGCCGATCACCACCAGCTCCTTCGGGTACCTGTGCTCGAGCCGCTCGAGGTCGGGGATCACGTGCATGCAGTTGGCGCAGCCATAGGTCCAGAAATCGAGCACCACCACCTTGCCCTTGAGCTTCGCGAGGCTCAGCGCCTCGCCGCCGGTGTTGATCCAATCCATGCCGCTCGGGAGCTCGGGCGCCGGTCGGGTGCCGGCGAAGGAGCGCGCGGCGAGCGCGCTCGCCAGCGGCCGGCCGGTGCCGGTCAGCTGCCAGGCGGTGACGCCCGCGGCAGCGATCAGGCCGACGGCGAGCAAGGCGTTGACGGTGCGGGTCATGGAGCCTCCGGTACGCAGACCAGACCGGCGCGACGCCCGGGATGTTCCAGGCTCAGCGCCCGAGCCGCACCGTGCGCGGGCAGCTCGAGCGGCCGATCAATCCCATCTCGGTGTAGAGGTGGTTGCGTTCGAACGGCCCGTCGGCCGCGAGGTACCAGCAGCTCAAGCGGTGGTCGCCGGCGTCGGTCCATTGCCAGACCAGCAGGCCGCGCCCGCTGTAGAACAGCGCGACCCAGGCGACCACGGTAATCATCAGCACCGTCACCAGCTTGTCGCGCTTCATCGCCATCCGGTCTCCTCGGCACGGGCCACGCTGCGACGAGGTTTACCACGGGCCGCGACGGCGCGCCGAGCATCGCATCACGCGCCGGCGCAGCGTAACGGGTGCATCAGCTGCCGACCCCAGCCCTCCGGCACCGGGTGCCCGGCGATGCCATAGGCCTCGGGGAACGCCCCGTCGGGCGGCAAGTGCTGCGTGCCGAACAGCCGGTCGAGCAGCGGCAGGTGGACCGCGAAGTTCTTGTCGAGCGGCCCGACCGCGTGGTGCCAATGGTGGGCGCGCGGCGTGGCGATGACCTGGTCGAGCCAGCCGAAGCGGAAGCGGACGTTGGCGTGGATGAACACCGCGTGGAACGAGACGAACACCAGGTAAGCGTAGAGCGCCGGCTGGGCGAAGCCGAGCAGGAACACCGGCACCAGCACCAGGCCGCGGGTCGTGAGCACGTCGACCACGTGGAGCCGCGACCCGGCCAGCCAGTCCATCGTCCGGCTCGAGTGGTGGATGGCGTGGAAGCGCCACAGCGCCGGCACCGAATGGTAGGCGCGGTGGATCCAGTACTGCGTGAGGTCCGAGACGAGCAGGATCTCGAGGAACTGGACCGGCAGGGCTTGGCCGCGGATCGCAGTCTGCAGGCCCTCGGGCTGCCAAAGCTGCGCCAGTGCGGTCGCCGGCAGCAGCGTCATGAAGGTCAGCGCCTGCACCGCGAGGTGCGAGACCATGAAGTGCACTCCGTCGGTGGTCCAGCCGAAGCGGAAGGCGCCCTGCGCCGGGCGCAGCGGGAAGGCGCGCTCGAGCGGCACGAACAGCAGCGCCAGCAGCAAGAGGTTCCAGCGCGAACCAGTCGAGGCCGAGCGTGAAGCGTTGGTCGAAGTCGCTCTGGATGGGCACCTCGCCACCGCCGGCGAGCGTCGCGATCAGCGCCAATGCCATGCCGGTGAGGCCCAGCACCTTGCGCCGGCGCAGGATGGTGGAGAGCGCGCCGAGCGCGAAGCCGAGCGCGATCACCGCCTCGAGCAGGGTGCGCAGCATGTCTATGGGGTAGCGGGCGCGGAATTCGGCGGTAGTGAAGACGCCCGGGAACCAGAACGCCAGGACGCCCAGCAGCGCCAGCCCGCCGAGGAACACGCTCGCCGTGCCGGAGATCCAGCCGCTGCCGAAGCCGCTGCCCTGGTCGTCGCCGAAGACGCGCTCCAGCCAGCGCTCGAGCGGCGCCCGCGCGTCGTGCTCGGCGGCCGGGCGCGGCGCCTCGCTCATGCGCCCGCCACCACCACCCGGTTGCGACCCGCTTCCTTGGCGCGGTACAGCGCGGCGTCGGCCAGCGCCACCAGCTCGGTGACGACGCGGCCGGTCCGCGGCGTCTCGGCGGCGACGCCGACCGAGATGGTCGCGCCCAGGCTCGAGGTCGCGACCTTCTCGCGCAGCGCCTCGCCGACCTGGCGTGCGACCTCGGCGTCGGCGCCCGGCAGCACCACCAGGAACTCCTCGCCGCCGTAGCGCGCGGCGAGGTCCTCGGTGCGACGCAGGTTGCGGGTCAGGATCGGCGCCAGGCGCTTGAGCAGCGTGTCGCCGGCCAGGTGGCCGTGCTTGTCGTTGTAGTCCTTGAAGCGGTCGACGTCGATCGCGAGCAGCGCGAGCGGCCGTTCGCGCTCGCCGCACAGCTGCCAGACCTGCTCGAGGTACTCGTCGAGCTTGCGCCGGTTGGGGATGCCGGTCAGCCCGTCGAGGTGGGCGATGGTGTCGAGCTTGCGGTTGGCGTCGGCAAGCTCGCGAGTCCGCGCCTCGACCATGCCCTCGAGGCGCGCGGTCTCGGCGGCGAGGCGGCGGGTGCGTCGGCGCACCAGCAGCCGCGTCGCCCCGGCCAGCGCGCCGAGCGCGAGCAGCGCCCACAGCGCGCGGGCCAGCGGGCTCGCGTACCAGCGCGGCACCACCTCGAACCCGAAGGCCGTGAGCTCCGACTCGGCGCCGCGTGAGTCGCGGGCGACGAGCTCCATCCGGTAGGTGCCCGGCTCGAGCCGGTGGTAGGTGATGGCGTTGGAGCGGCTCCACTCACTGAACGGCTCGCCGTAGCCGACCAGCCGCGCCTTGTAGCGCGCGCCGCGGGCGCGGCGCAGCTCGGGGGTCGAGAAGCGGAAGGCGATGCCGAAGTCGCCCTGGGTCAGGCGCAGCCCGTCGGCCAGCGGCAGCGGCGTACGCGTCCCGTCCGGCTCGACCCGCTCGACCGAGGCCAGCCGCAGGCGCGGCGGCCCGGTGGCCGACGGGCGCTGGGCCGGGTCGAAGCGCATCAGCGACGCGCTCGCCACGAATACCGCCTGTCCGGTGTCGAGCTCGAGCCGCTCGATCGCGCCGTCGCGCACCGCCTCGACCTGCTCCTGCTGCCAGCTACCGCCCGGCGGCTGGCGCCAGACCCGCGCGAAGTCCCAGGCCCAGCGCGTGCCGTCCGGCGCCTCGACCGCGGACAGGTCGAGGTCCTTCGAGCGCAGCGCGGCGAGGCCGCCGAGGTCGATCGGCACGAAGCGCCGGCCCTCGAGCCGGTACTGGCCACGGTCGGTCACCGCCACCACGCCGAACGCGGCGAAGCGCGCGACCCAGGCGTGCTCGCTGCGCCCGAACTCGAGCCCGGCGCCGGCGCCGAGCGCCTCGCTCTCGCGCAGCGCGCTCCAGTCGTCGCTGAACGCCAGCCGCCGCACGCCGCCGCGCTCGGTGCCGGCGTAGAGCTCGCCGCGCGCGGTCTCGACGATGCTGGTGACGTTCGGCGCGCCGGGGTCGTCGAGCTCGAAGACCACGCGGACGTCGGTGGCGGTGACCTTGACCACCGCCAGCCCGAGCTCGGTGCCGACGAACACGATCGCCGGGTCGAAGCGCGAACGCTGCAGGCGGCGCGGGTAGAAGGTCTTGTCGGTGAGGTCGCGCGCGCGACCGTCGACGACCAGGCGCAGCGCGTAGTTCTCGGCCACCAGCGCGCGCCGACCGTCGAGCGGCAGCAGGTCGTGGTCGGAGTCGCCGCCCCACTCGCGCGCGACGAAGCGCTGCGCGCCGTCGGCGTCGAGCACCCGCTCGAACAGGCCCGAGCCGGTGTCGACGAACAGCCGCTCGCCCCAGGTCGAGATCCCGTGCAGCGAGCCGGCGACGCCGTTCAGCTCGAGCCGCGCCCAGGCGCCGGGGTGGTCGACGTGGTAGAGGCCGGTGTCCATGCTCAGCAGCAGCCCGCCGTCGCGCGCGCGGATCAGGCCCGAGATGAAGGCCGGACCGACCTTGGCCGCGCGCCGCGTGCCGCGCTCGAGGTCGAGCAGGTGCAGCTGGCCGTCGTCGGTCGCCAGCACCACGCTGCCGTCGTCGAGCGCGAGCCCGCGGGTGTAGCGGCTGGGCACGAGCGTGCCGGGCGGCATCCGGATCGGCTCGACCTTGCCGTGGCGCAGCGTCCTCCAGCCGTCCGCCTTGTCCAGCGCCAGCAGCCGACCGTCGGGCAACGGCACCAGGCGCTCGACCAGCAGCGCGAACGGCTCGGTGCCGGGGATCGGCTGCCACCCGTCGCCGACCAGGCGGCGGAAGCCGTGGGGCCGGAACTGCAGCACCACGTCGTCGCCGTCGAGCGCGAGCGCGCCGAAGCGCGTCGGGTGGCGCCACACGGTGATGCGCCCGGTCGCAGGCTGGTAGCGGAACAGGTGGCGCAGGCCGCGGAAGAACACGCCCTGCGGCAGCACCGTGGTCTGCCAGACGTCGGCGAAACGCTCGTCGGGCTCGAGGCCCGGGATGCTAGGCGTGAGGTCGTGCAGCACCGCGACGCCGCGCGCGTCGCGCTCGAGGTAGCCGATCGCGCCGTAGCCGCCGACGTAGACGCGCTCGCCGCCGTCCCAGGCCAGCGAGCGGACGATGTCCTGGTTCGACGACGGCACCAGCTTCCAGCGCTCGCCGTCGAAGATCAGCACGCCCTGCTGGTTGCCGACGTAGACCAGTCCGTCGCCGTCCTGGGCCACCGCGTAGTTCGCGGGGTAAGCCTCGAACTCGGGGACGAAGCGCTCGACCGGCGGCGTGGTCGCGAGGTCGAACGCGCCGAGCGGCGGGCCGGCGCGGACGACGCCGCCCGCGAGCATCCCGAGGAGGAGCGCGCCGCTGAGCAAAGCGTGGCCTGCGCGCGGTCCGGTCACTGGATCCCCCTTGGCACGACGCGCGCCGGCGCCGCGTCCGATTCTAGGCCCATCGGCCCCGTCGCAGGCCGCGGAGACGGCAAGGCCCGCTCGCGCGGGCCTTGCGGGGTCGTGGTCGGCTGCCGCTTGGGTCAGACCACCCACAGCGCCATGAAGTCGCTGACCTTCATCCGCTCGAGCCGCTGCTGGTCGGCGGTGGCGTCGAGGATCGCCCGGCAGCGCGCCGCGTCGAAGCGCGCGGCGATCGCGTCCTCGAACTTCGCCTGCAGCAGCGGGATGCCCTCGGCGCGGCGCTTGCGATGGCCGACGGGATAGTCGATCGCCACCCGCTCGGTCTTGCTGCCGTCCTTGAAGAACACCTGGACCGCGTTGCCGATGTAGCGCTTGTCGGCGGCGTAGTAGTCCTCGGTGTACTGCTGGTTCTCGCGAACCTTCATCTTGTCGCGCAGCGCATCGACGCGCGGGTCGTGGGCGACCTCGTCCTCGTAGTCGGCGGCCGTGAGGCGGCCGTGCAGCAGCGGGATCGCAATCATGTACTGCAGGCAGTGGTCGCGGTCGGCGGGGTTCGCCAAGGGCCCGGTCTTGTCGATGATGCGCACGCCCGGCTCCTGGGTCTCAACCTCGATGCGCTCGATCTGGTCGATGCGGCCGGCGACCTGGCGATGCAGCTGCAGCGCCGCCTCGACCGCGGTCTGCGAGTGGAACTCGGCCGGGAACGAGATCTTGAACAGCACGTTCTCCATCACGTAACTGCCGAAGCCCTGCGTGAACCGGAAGGGCTTGCCCTTGAACAGCACGTCGTAGAAGCCCCACTTCGGGGCGGAGAGCGCTGAGGGATAGCCCATCTCGCCCTTGAGAGCGTTGAGCGCATGCCGCACGGCGCGGCTGGTGGCGTCGCCCGCGGCCCAGGACTTGCGCGAGCCGGCGTTCGGCGCGTGGCGGTAGGTGCGCAGCGCGCCGCCGTCAAGCCAGGAGTTCGAGACCGCGTCGATGACCTGCTGCTTGCTGCCGCCGAGCATCCGGGTCACGACCGCGGTCGAGGCCAGCCGCACCAGGATCACGTGGTCGAGGCCGACCCGGTTGAAGCCGTTATCGAGCGCGTACACGCCCTGGAGCTCGTGGGCCTTGATCATCGCGGTCAGCACGTCCTTCATGACGAGCCCGGGCCGGCCCTCGCGCTCGGCCTGGCGCGACAGCCAGTCGGCGACGGCCAGGATGCCGCCCAGGTTGTCGGAAGGGTGGCCCCACTCCGCCGCCAGCCAGGTGTCGTTGAAGTCGAGCCAGCGCACCATCGCGCCGATGTTGAACGCGGCCTGGATCGGCTCGAGCTCGAAGTCGGTGCCGGGGACCCGTGCGCCGCCCTTCATGTCGGCGCCCGGCACGGTCGGGCCGAGCAGCTTGGTGCAGGCCGGGTACTCGAGCGCCATCATCCCGCAGCCGAGCGTGTCGATCAGGCAGTAGCGCGCGGTCTGGTAGGCCTCGGCGCTCGTGATCGCGGCGTCGCAGACGTAGTCGGCGACCTCGACCAGGACCTGGTCGGAGTCGGGGCGCTTGGCGCTCTTGTAGTCGTGATGGCTCATCGTCTCTCTCTGGCGAAGGGTCGTTACTTGCGATCCTTGAGCGGGACCCAGGTCTGGCGCTCGGGGCCAGTGTAGTCGGCGCTCGGGCGGATCAGGCGGTTGTTGGCGCGCTGCTCCATCACGTGCGCGCTCCAGCCGGTGGTGCGCGAGCACACGAAGATCGGCGTGAACAGCTCGGTCGGGATGCCCATGAAGTGGTAGGCCGAGGCGCTGTAGAAGTCGAGGTTCGGGAACAGCTTCTTGTCGTCCCACATCACCTTCTCGATCGCCTCGGAGATCGGGTAGAGCCGCTTCTTGTCGCCGCAGTCGTCGGCCAGCTTGCGCGACCACTCCTTGATGACCACGTTGCGCGGGTCGGAGTCGCGGTAGACGCGGTGGCCGAAGCCCATCACCAGCTGCTTCTGGGCCAGCATCTCGCGCAGGCCCTTGGTCGCGGCCTCCGGGGTCTTGAAGCGGCGGATCAGCTCGTAGGCCGCCTCGTTGGCGCCGCCGTGGAGCGGGCCGCGCAGCGTGCCGATGCCGGCGACGATCGCCGAGTGGAAGTCGCTGAGGGTCGCGGTGCAGACCCGCGCCGCGAAGGTCGAGGCGTTGAACTCGTGCTCGGCGTACAGGATCAGCGACACGTCCATCGCGCGGACGTGCAAGGGTTTCGGCTTCTTGCCGTGCATCAGGCGCAGGAAGTGCCCCGCGATCGACGCCTCCTGGGAATCGGTGCGGATCTTCTTGCCCGAGTGCGCGTGGTGGTACCAGTAGAGCAGGATGCCGGGCATGATCGCGACCAGCCGATCGGCGACGTCGCGCTGGTTCTCGAAGCCGCCCTCGGCCTCGACGTTGCCGAGGAACGAGATGCCGGTGCGCAGCACGTCCATCGGATGCGCTTTCTGCGGGATCGTCTCGAGCAGTTTGCGCAGCGCCTTCGGCACCTCGCGCCGCTTGGCGAGGCGCTTCTTGTAGGCCTTGAGCTCCTTCGGGGTCGGCAGCTTGCCGTAGTGCAGGAGGTAGGCGACCTCCTCGAACTCGGCGTGCTCGGCCAGGTCGTAGATGTCGTAGCCGCGGTAGGTGAGGCCGGCGCCTTCCTTGCCGACGGTCGCGATCGCGGTCTCGCCGGCGGTCACGCCCGCCAGGCCGCCCGGCTTCTTCACGGCTGCTTCTGCCATGGTCGCGCTCCTGGAAACATCGCCCGCAAGCGGGCTCCTACGTCTCGTCTTTGCCGAAGAGCTGGTCGAGCTTCTTCTCGTATGCGTGGTAGTCGAGCGTCGCGTAGAGCTCGTCGCGGGTCTGCATGATCGGCAGCGCCGCCTGCTGCGTGCCGTCCTTGCGGATCGTCTCGTAGACCGTGAGCGCGGCCTTGTTCATCGCGCGGTAGGCGCCGCAGCAGTACAGGACGACGTCGACGCCGTGCGCCCCGAGCTCGTCCTTGTGGAAGAGCGGCGTCTGGCCGAACTCGGTGATGTTGGCGAGGATCGGGACCCGCACCGCGGCCTTGAACTTCTGGTAGTCGGCGAGCGTGCGGATCGCCTCGGGGAAGACCATGTCGGCGCCAGCGGCGACGCAGGCCAGCGCGCGCTCGATCGCCGCATCGAGGCCCTCGACCGCGATCGCGTCGGTGCGGGCCATGATCACGAACGCCGGGTCGAGGCGCGCGTCGACTGCGGCCTTGATGCGGTCGACCATCTCGCCCTGGGGGACCACCGCCTTGCCCGGCCGATGGCCGCAGCGCTTGGCCGCCACCTGGTCCTCGAGGTGCAGCGCGCCGGCGCCGGCCTTGATGAGCGAGCGCACGGCACGCGCGATGTTGAACGCGCCCCCCCATCCGGTATCGACGTCGACCAGCAACGGCAGGTCGCAGGCGTCGGTGATGCGGCGGACGTCGGTCAGCACGTCTTCCATGGTGGTGATGCCGAGGTCGGGGAGCCCTAGCGAGTTGGCGGCGACGCCGCCGCCCGACAGGTAGATGGCCTTGAAGCCGACGCGCTTGGCCTGCAGCGCCTGGTAGGCGTTGACGGTGCCGACCACCTGGAGCGGGCGCTCCTTCTCCAGGGCGGCGCGGAAGCGGGCACCTGCGGAGGCAGCGGCCATCGGCGATCCTTAGGCGCGGGGGCGTCGCGGGGAACGCGACGCGGGGGCGCATTCTAGCCGAGCGGCGATGACCGCTTCAGCCGCCTTGCGCCGCTGCGTCGGGCGGCAGCAGCCGCGCGACCAGCCAGGCCGCGAGCGCCGAGCAGGCCTGGACCGCGAACAGCGCGAACACCACGTCGGACAGGAAGTGGGCGCCGGCCGACATCCGCGTCAGGCCCATCGCCAACCCGAAGCCGATGCCGGCCACCGCCCAGGCGCGGCGCCGGCGCGGGAACACCCAGGCCAGCGCCCCGACGTAGAAGGCGACCGCGGCGTGGCCGCTGACGAACGACGCGCCGCTCGCGCCCGGCGGCGGGTGCGCGAACGCTGGCACGAAGGCCTGCGGTCCGCCGAGCTCGACCACTTGGTAGGGACGCGGGCGCTCGACCTGCTCCTTGAGCAGCACGTTGACCAGCAGCCCCGGGCCCAGGGCCAGCGCCAGCCACAGGAAGGTCAGGCGCGCGCGCCAGGCGCGCAGCCGCGGCGGCGCGCCGAGCAACGCCAGCAGCGCGGCACCGGTCAGCGCGAGGAACAACAGCTTGGCGCCGGTGTCGCCCAGCCAGTAGAAGAGCCCGTTGACGCCGCTCTTGGCGGGCGCGAAGCCGGCCGCGTCCTGGAAGGCGCGCGCCGCGGCCAGGTCGAGTGCCGGCACGGCGCGGAACAGCAGCGCGCAGGCGACGAACGCCGCCAGCCAGAGTGCCGCGGCGCGCCATTCGTCGCGGGCCGCGCCCGGCTCAGTAACCAAGGAAGCGCTCCGCCTCGAACACCCGGAGCTCGACGCTGCGGTCGCTGCGCACCGCGATCCGGATCGGCGCGAGCTCGGTGAGCCGTTCGAAGCGCGGCGCGAGCTCAGCGCGCGTCAACTTGCGGGTCACGATCAGGAAGCGGGTCCGGTCGCTCTTGCTCAGGTCGTAGAGCAGGCGGTAGTGGTCGCTGACCACCCGCTCGGGGTTGTAGGCCGCGAGCACCGGCTGCGCGTCGCGCGCGTAGTAGGCGAGCTCGGAGAGCAGCTCGCGCTCGTCCGCGACCAGCGCCGCACCCGGCCGCGCGCGCAGCAGCTCGGCGACCGCCGCCCCGGCCGGCGGCCAGGGGCGCATCCGGACGGTCAGGTCGAGGGCGCGCGGCGCCTGGACGCCGGCCAGCGTCAGCGCCTGGCCGTGGTGGTAGACGAAGGCGGCGAACCCGAGGTGGAGCGCGAACGAGAGCTTGAGCAGCGTCCAGCGCTCGCGCGCCACCAGCCAGGCCACGACTGCGATCGCGAGCGGCACGTAGGCGGCCTGCGCCCAGTTGGCGAAGGCCCGCGCCAGGAACGCCTGCGCCACGATCAGGCCCAACATCGGCAGCCCGAGCCACAGCAGCAGCCGGGTGCGTGGGTCGGTCGCCGCGCGACTCCGGTCCGCGAACAAGCCCCACAGCAGCGCGACCAACGACGCCATCAGGATCGGGCCGAACACCAGGAACTGGCTGGCGAGGAACTCGAGCAACGGACCGAAGTGCATCAGCTCGTCGTCGAGGTGGGAGATCTCGGCGGTGTGGCGCAGGGTCGGGAAGTCGAGCCGCGCGTTCCATAGCAGGTTGGGCAGCATGATCAGCGCCGCGAGCACGACCGCGGCCCAGGGCTTGGCCGTGCGCAGCGCCGTGCGCCGCTCGAGCAGCAGGAACGCCGCCGCCGAGGCGCCGAACACCAGCATCGCGTACTTGGCGAGCGCGCCGAAGCCCGCCGCCGCGCCGAGCAGCAGCCAATCGCGCCAGCGTTCGCCGTCGCCTACCGACCGCTGCTGGATGCGTACCAGCGCGTAGGTGCCGAGCGCCCAGCACAGGATCAGCAAGGCGTCGGTGGTCGCGGCCCAGCTGTAGAAGCTCACGGTCGGCAGCGTGGCGTAGGCCAGCGCCGCGACCAGCGCGGTGCGCGCCTCGCCGTAGAGGCGCAGGGTGGCGTGGAAGATCAACAGCGCCGCCACGGGATAGCAGAGCAGCGTCGGCAGGCGCACCGCCAGCATCCCATCGCCGAACAGCGCGGTGCTGGCGGCGATCGCCCAGGCGATCAGCGGCGGCTTCGAGTAATAGCCCCAGTCCAGGTCCTGGGCCCAGAACCAGTACTGCGCCTCGTCGAAGTACAGCGGCGGCGCCGCCAGCGCCAGCGCCGCGAAGCGCCAGGCGGTGAGCGCGGCCAGCAGCACCAGCAGGCCGCGCAACGGCGCGGCCCGCAGCCGCTCGATCCCCGCCGCGAGCAGCCCAGCCATCGGTTCAGTCGCGCGCGTTGCGGAAGACGTTGACCGCGAGCAGCACCACCGCCACGCCGATCGCCATCGAGCTCGCCGCGAGCAACGGCTCGATCGCGGCGTTGCCGCGCCGGAACGCGTAGAGCGTCGCGACCAGCACCGGCAGCGCGACGATGCTGATCCAGAAGTGCCAGCGGGCGAGCGCTGAGGCCGCGACCGCCGGGTAGCACTTGTAGATGAGCGCGGCGAGCGCGAGCGACACCCAGCCGATCAGGTTGACGTGGGCGTGGACCGGCGCGATCGCGTAGTCATGGTCGGCGGCCATGTGGATGCCGAGCGCCACGCCAGCGACGAAGTACAGCACGGCCCAGCGCAGCAGCGCCGATGGAGTCGGTCGGAACATCGTGGCAACCCCCTGGTGGATCAACGGATCTTGACGACGGTGCGGCCGATGACCGTGCCGTCGAGGTAGGCGTCGAAGGCGCGCGGCAGGTCGGCGAAGCGGATGGTGCGCGCCGCGATGCGGTCGAGGTGCGGCGGCGCGAGGTCGGTGGCGAGGCGCTTCCAGACCTTGAGGCGCGTGGCGCGTGGCGTGGCCATCGAGTTGATGCCGAGCAGGTTGACGCCGCGCAGGATGAACGGCATCACCGTGGTGTGCAGCTCGTGCGAGCCGGCCAGCCCGATGCTGGCGATGCTGCCCCACCAGTCGGTGGTGCGGGTCAGCCAGGTCAGCAGCTCGCCGCCGACGTTGTCGATCGCGCCCTGCCACAGGGCGCGCTCCAGCGGCCGCCGACCGAAGTCGATCTCGCTGCGCAACAGCACGGTATGGGCGCCGAGCGCCTTGAGGTAGGGCTGCGCGTCGGGCTTGCCGGTCACCGCCACCACCTCGTAGCCGCGGCTGCCGAGCATGTCCACCGCCAGCGACCCAACGCCGCCGGTCGCGCCGGTCACCACCACCGGCCCGCCCTTGGGCTTGAGGCCGTTGTGCTCGAGGCGGGTGATGGCGAGCGCCGCGGTGAAGCCGGCGGTGCCGAGCTGCATGCAACGCTTGGCGTCGAGCCCGCGCGGGATCGGGATCACCCAGTCGCCACCGACCCGCACCCGCTCGGCGAAGCCGCCGTCGGTCTCCTCGCCCAGGCCGGAGCCGGTGACCACGACCTTCTGGCCCTTGCGGAAGCGCTTGTCGCTCGAGGTCTCGACCACGCCGGCGCAGTCGATGCCGCCGTTCAAGGGGAAGCGGCGCAGGATCCTGCCCTTGCCGGTCGCCGCCAACGCGTCCTTGTAGTTGATGCTCGAGTACTCGGTGCGGATCACGACCTCGCCGGCGCTGAGCGCGGCGACGCCCATCTGGACGAAACGCGCCGCGACGCGGCCGTCCTCCTGATGGATGCGGAACGCCTTGAAGGTCGGCTCAGCCATGCGCGTCACCTCGCGGCCGCGATTCTGGCACATCGTCCCGCGCGGTCCGGCGCTCCGCCAGGGCCGCGCCGAACAGCGTCGGCAGCAGAGCGTCGAGCAGCGCGCGGCCCGTGGCCGCCGCGCCGACGCCGGCCCGCAGCTCGGCCGGCGATTGCACGCCCGGCGATCCGTCGAGCTCGTCGGCTCCGACCAGG
>Ga0247727_10003369_pt1 | contig 35326 bp, 39 predicted proteins | sample WisWelCaveWW1625_FD_202498 | JGI IMG/M metagenome (GOLD analysis project Ga0247727, IMG submission 202498) | Biofilm microbial communities from Wishing Well Cave, Virginia, United States - WW16-25 | ecosystem: Environmental > Aquatic > Deep subsurface > Groundwater > Cave microbial mat | place...
ACCAACCGAGGTAGGCAAGTAGCCCGGTGAGTGCGAGAGCGATAAGAATGATTGGCCAACTCTGGATGAAGTCGCCAACGGACTCTCGATCGAGGCGGAAGGACTTCATGGCTCTCACCATCTAACGACGGCCGTCAGCGGGGCGACCCCGGCGATGGTCCAACAAACCCGAATGACCAGACCGCATTGAAAGCGCAAAAAACTCTCGAACAATCAAAAATCAGGGGTCGCCTCCGCTGCACGGCCAAGTTAGGCGGCTAATTACTGAACTAGCCCGCCTTCGACAGGCGACACGTGAACCTTGGGCAACTTTAGCTTCAGGTAGTCGCGGTCTTCACCCGAGATTGTTACGTCGTTCAGCGCCAAGCCGACGTAGCTCCATTTTGCCAACGCATTCAGTACAACAAGGCGATCAATATCGGCTCGCGTTAGTGCGCGGTCGGGAAATGAGACGCAATACTCCGTACCACCAAGCGGCGCCGTAATGGAACCAACCCTACCGCCAAGGTCGGCGACGACTCGGAGTGCCAATGAGCGAGCATGTTGATGCAAGGCGTAGCGCATCGCGACGAACGCGATCGCCACGACGAGAACCACCACACCTATCTGGAAGAAACGCTTCATTGCGGCCTAACGACACGCATCACCGGGCGGCCGCCAAGTAACTCTCCATTTTGAACCCGCCCGGATCGGCCGCTCCGGTGGATGCGTTGGTTATCCTATGCTTTGGCTCAACGATCTTAGGGCGACCCATTTTCAGTCAGGTCTTTCATAAGAACGTTTGTTAGCCGAAGCCAACGATCTGTGATGCTCTCATCAAATCCCTGTTGAATGACGGAATTTACCATGTGCTCATATTCCTTTTGATGTTGACTTATCTCCAACGTTTCAAGCGAGCCTTTCAGGAAAGCCAAGGATTTGTGTAGCATGTGAGTCTTGTCTTGGGCAGGAATGGAGGTGTTGTCTAAAAGGTTCAGGAGACTTCGATGATTAACTCCAAGACGAAATGCGGCCGCTGCTTTCTCACCAAAAACTCGGATTTTGGGTGAAAAACCGTCAAATGTTGAATTGTTGAAGTTTGTAGCCCAATCGGCGACGCCGACGATGCCTATGTCAGCGATGAGGCGGTCGATGCACGGTTTCGTTTGCTGAAAGAGCGAGCTCGCTGGACCTTCCTTTGCCCTGTCGATGAACTGAATCAGTTGGAATCCCAGATCAAAGAATAGATTGAGTTGGGCTGTTTGACGTATTTCGGCGGATTGGCTGGGTAATATGTTGAGCGCGTGGAGTCCCTTGACAATGGCTTCCGCGACGGATTCAACGCTCCGGCCGAGCAAGGTGATGGATGTCGCGCCGCCAATAGCTTCACGCCATTCGGGTTGACGGTTTTGGAATTCAACGTGAGAGACGTCAACCAGCACCGGAACGAAGGCCTTTCCTGCCTCATGTGCGCGAACGACCTCTTTCGTGACTTGGTGCGACCCCAAGGAATTCGCTGAAATCAGCAAGACAATCGCTTGGCAGTTGCTAATCGCTTCGCCGGTTTGGATCAGATAGGAGACGCCCGGTATGGAGTCTCGCTCGTAGTACCAAGTCGAGAAGCCTGCGGTCTCCAGGGACGCAGCGAGGACAACAGTGGTTTGTGCGTCCTCTTCGACGTGACTCATGAACACGTCAGCCATAGGTTGCCTCGGAAAACTGGGACCGGACATCAGTAGGATAACGTTAACGATCAGCGGGGCGGCGGGCAGAAGGGCCAAACCGCCCACGAACAACCGAGATGCATTGTACGCGGAAAAAACGCACAAGCAACCAACTACTGCCCGCCGCATCCGCTGGATCGTTTCGTTAGACGGCTCGTCGGAGATTACTGTTTCCCGGCTGGCCACGACGTCGGTGCACGAGCATACGCCTCGGAATCGACGTTTTTCAAGGCCCAATGAGCGGCGTCGAAAACGTTTGAGTAATTGTCGTGATGGGCTTGCGTGAGGGCCGGGACGACTGTTGTCGTCTCCTCCGGAAACAAACCTAGCGTGTAAGCCGCATTACGTCTCACGTCTTCAAAAAGCGTTTTATCGTGTAACAGGATCGTCAGCGACTCTGCAGCGTCTTGAGTTCCGCGCCATCGCTTGACCTTCTGGACGTGCTGCTCAAGCACGGGGTCACTTTTGAGAACCGTCTGGTTGTTCCGATCCCGGGAGTAGATGCAGACGCATGGCTTGAAGGTGACAAATTCCACGAGAGCCTTGACCGCGCGGTACCGCTGCCAGTGCGGCCAAACAAGAAATACCGTGGCGGCGACCACGATGCAGATGGCGGTGACGAGTAGCGCCAGGGTCGTTCTTCCAAGAAACGAACGAGTCATGCTTGTATCCACGCGTGTCTTGCCGACTAACGACTCGGTTAAGCGGCGGCGGCAAGACAGCGTTGAAGACACGAGCGACGTGATTGCCGCCGTCCGCTTGATCCGCTTGTTGGCATGGTGCGGTTCTGCTCGATTGGCGGCATGGACGCCGCCAACCGGACGCCACTCGGCGTGAACGAAGCGAGTGACAGCCGCAGACAAAATTGCGTTTGCGGCCTTCGATGACCAAGAGACGAGGCAGGATGCCGGCGAGAGCGAGTGCAGCCTCAGCCTCTTGGATGCGGTTGTGTGGTTCTGCGGTTCTGCTTTGAGATGAAAGACGGCTCGCATGGGGCGAGCCGTTGAAAGGGTTGCCGCGTCGTGCGGCGTGAACATGGTAACGGAGACGATGCGATGAGGCGAACGGATGCTGCGGCCGGCTTCGAGGGCGATGCTGGCCCGACGATAGACGACGTGTTGTGGTTGCTGCTGGACGCTCGGGAACGTGCGGCTTCGGCGGACCTGGGCACGATGAGTGCGATCATCGCCGCCGTGAGGCGGCTGGTTGACGACGTTGACAACGCGATCATGGTTGCAAAGGAGGCGGCTACATGAGTTGGGCATGGATGCTCCTGCGGCTTGCCGCAAATGTGATTGGCCGATGGTGTCGTCGTGTTGATGGCGACGGTTCTCGTCATGGTCTTTCGATTCATTTGGACGCGAAGACCGATGGCGTGACGCTTGCGGCCGGGTTCGGACGTGATGGCGATCTTGATGGTGATGGCAATGGTAATGAAGAGTGCGACAGACGTCTGACGACACGACCGCGACGAAACCCGTGGCCGTTCGTGATTGAGCCGGGCGACCTGATGCACCGCGACAAGTTGACGACGCTGTGGAAGTGGTCACTTGCGAGAAACTGGCGACGCGAGACAGACCTCTTGCGTTTCGTGACGCTGGCGATTTCGTGTGAGCGGCGAGCACGCGAAGGCGTGATCGACAACGCGGCCGGTGCGTTCACGAGTTTTTGCCGCCAAGGACTGTGGTGGGGAACGTGCGATGACGAGGCGAAAGCAATGACGCTGATTGCTGGCGGATTCGACACAAGCTGACGAGACATGCCAACGCTACGCATCACCGGTTTCGTGCGGCAGAGGCCAAAGAACTTTGAACGACCAACAACCTCGAACGAAGCGACTGACTCCAGCAGACCAAACGGCGAGCACGAAATCCGGTGCATGCGTTCGTTAGGCCACAGATGCTTTGCGCTGTTGGTAATGCGACAGCAAGCGACGAGCTGCACTCACCAGTTCCTCGTCTTCCGCGTCCCAGATCGCCTCGACCTTCGCGCCTTGGGCGAGAGTTGCGAGATTGGCCACAAGCTGACCGAAACGCAACTCGGTAGCCTCCTCGCTGAGCTGTTCCACTAGCCGAAGCAATTCGCTGCGTGTAGTCGTCATGGAAGTCTGTCTCCTACGGTCGGAAGATGTCCGGCGGGCGTCCGCAAATCATCGATCACCTCAACCCGCACCAACTGTCCGGGGAGTAACTTGGCAACACGCGTGGCGCGCGTCACACCATCATACACGATCAACTTTCCGTCGGTGCCCCGGTAAGCCTCCAGCGGCGGCATCCCCTGAGTGGAGCGGCCAAACCGGGCGATCTGCCGCTGCAACTTCAATGGGTCCGCGCCTGCCGTTCGCGAGGTCGGCAAATGGAGCACCCGCGGGTCGACGTCCAAGAAGAGGCGCGGGTACATCTCATCACAATATCAGAATGGCCACTTGAAGACGAGGGCGCGAATGCCAGGGCCAAACTTGAGACTCATGGATTATTTCTGTTTCTCTTTTGCGTCGCGATAGCCCTCTTTGTACCCCTCAGTGTGTGTCTTCCGGTACGTCTCGCTCACGACTGACTTAACGAGTGGCGGTCGAGTGTCGCGATCTTTTCCTGCATTGGCGTCCGCCTTTCCCTTTTCGTAGCCGTCTTTGTAGCCGTCGCTCATTGATGTTCTCCTTTTCGTTGGTGGGAAGTTCACAAGGCGATTCGCTCTGGAGCACACCATGGACGATCACCTTGGCTGCGTGATGATTGTTCGGATTGCGAAACTACCAGGAACCAAGTCTATTTGGATCGCCGTGAGTGTAGTCCGCTCCGATGTCCTCGCCATACTTCTCCCTCATTGCGTAGTAAATCTCGGTCAAACCACCGCGAATGTTCGGGTCGCGCTCCCCGCGCAGCCAGATGTCTTTTAGCTCGTGGAACTTCTGCATCATCTGCTCACGCGACCATTTTGAAAGTCCTGGCAAGTACGTCATGGCTGTCGTTCCTTTCATCGTGTGAACTGCGATTAGCGCGGGCACGCGCCAGCGGGGCCTAACGGTACGCATCAGCGGTTCGTGCGGCATAATCAAAAAGAGCCATGAACAACCAAACGCTGAACCGAAGCGACGGACCCCAGCAGACCAAACCGCCAGCACGAATCCGCTGCATGCGTTCGTTAGACACGGCCCAGAATCAATGATCGGCAGAATCTACGCTGGACTCGCAGCGGCATACCAGCGGCCTTCTGTCAGGCTGCGCCAGAACCACTCAACGGGACCAATTCCAACGCGCCGAACCCACCACGGACTGTACAACACCTGCAGCATCCAGACTGCCAGCACGACGCTCGTTGTGCCCACACGGCCCAATTGCCCGTACAGTCCCAGGCCGTAGCCGTAGAACACGAAGCCGCACACCACCGACTGCATCAGGTAGTTCGTCAACGCCAACCGGCCAACCGCTTGAAGCCGACTTTGTAGCCACCGGGCCTTGCCACTGTGCGCCCAAAGTATCAGCAAACTCAAATAGGCAAGAGCCTGGGGTAGAACCCCGAAAACGAGCAAGCCTCCTGAGAGCAGCCCATCGGGATTGCGCGCGTACGCGACGAGCGCGGCCGCATGAAAGGAAACGCCCAAGGCGAGCCCGAAGCCAATCAGCTTATGCAACAGAGGGCGGTGCGAGTCCACATGGTGGAAAACACCTCGTCGAATCAGCCAGATCCCCATCAGCGAGCACGCCAGCAAATACCAGCCGGTCTCCAGCCAGAACAGGACCGCCATCATCGCCAAATAAACAGCACGGTTCAGAATCATTTCCCCGAAGCTGCCGTGACGGTAAATGCGTATTTCGTTCTCCTCACTGAAAAACCTTTCTAACCCATTGCCAATCTCCAGCGGCGCTGGTGCAGTGCTGGAACCCTCGGAAGGCTGTGCCGTATTTGCGCCAACTGGCTGTTGAGCGTCAGTGGGTTCGATGACAGGCCCCGCGAAAATCATCACGATGATGCACAGAAAAACCAAGCCATAACACCACGCCAAGCAGCCCGCCACAGTCCGCATCAACGCGACATCCTCCCGCTGAGAAAGCCAGAGCGCGGCCAACCCGACCAGGGCATAGGAGGTCAGGATGTCCCATTGAAACAAGAACAGCGCATGCGCCAAGCCGATGAAAAAGAGGACCAGCATGCGTCGCGCGTAATAGGCTGTAAACCGGCGCCCCGAGACTGCCGCACGACCAGCCTGTAGGGCCAGCCCAGCGCCGAACAGCATTGAGAGGAGTGTCACCATCTTCCCCTCGAAGAACAGCATCGTTAGCCCGGTAAGAACGTGGTCCAGCCAGCCATCCCCGCCCTGTTGTGGGTTCATTCCAGGACCACTGAAGATAGTGATGTGGACGGGCAGGATTCCAAGGATAGCAACCCCTCGTATCAGGTCCAGCGCGGACAGGCGTGCGTCATGGCTGCCTGTTGGAAAGGAGGTGGCGATAGCCGGCTGCACATTGGCAGTAGAGCCGGGGTCGGTTCCACAGTCTATGTTTTCGTCAGTCATGTTCGGATCGCATACACCGACGGGGCGCTGATTCTAGAGAGGAGGGGCGAAGCCCGCGACCCGCGATGCATTGCCGTGCTGGCTTCCCGCTACGACCGCGCAGCAGTTCCACAGTCAGTGTCTAACGCTCAGCATCAACGGTTCGTGCGGCACGAGGCCACAAAACCATGACAAACTAAAACGCATAACCGAAGCGACTGACTTCAGCAAACCAAACCGCCAGCACGAATCCGTTGCATGCTGTCGTTAGGCGCTGTGTCTCCCGGAATAGGACGCTCAAGATAATCAAAGAGAGACCGCGTGGATTTCTCGTCGTCCGGAACTATGACACACGTTCCAGCAAGGATGTCATGGATACAACGCCGATCCTCTCGAAGAATGCAGACTGCGTCGAGCCATGCATAGGCGGTGTATGTGAGAATTCCAAGACCGAGGTTGAACAGGAATCGCACGATAACACAGCGCCAAAAGCCTCCTGGCCGGGCGTCCGCTAAGCAAATAATCCTAATACCGAGCCAACGTTTGCCAAATGTCTCTCCTGATCTCGATAGCATACTCATGTAGGTGCAGAAAAGAGCGAGCAAGGCGAACCCGTCAAGAAGCATCATTACAATGAACCCGGGATTACTCCCTCGCTCAAGTTCCTGACTTGCGCCACCTGATCTAAGCCACGGGTCCACAATGCAAAATAAGAACAGAAGCGGTGAACTCAGGACGACCTTGTCAATTAAGAAGGCGATGAGCCGGTCGGACCTTGACGCAAGCGTTATTCTTCGCAGCTCACCTGACGCTGTTGCGAGGCAATGGCGTCCACACTTGGCACAAGCGAGGACAGTAGATCCCGCTCCACTGGCGATTGAACGTTTACCGCAGTGGGGGCATTCGACGCATCGGTGCGCCGCAGGGTTGGCGTTGCCCTCTGCGGAATCAGCCGACAGAATTGGTTCACCTTGACGAATGCGGGTTGCCATTCGACGGAGGCTTTCGAGGACGCCCATAGGTCAGCGCTCTCTCATTACCGGTCGCCTAACGCTCGCGATGAGCGGCGAGTGCGAAACCGAGAGCACCGCTCAGAGCGACCCCAAAGCTAACATCGAGTAACCAGCCTCGATAAACCAAAACGCGAGCACTCGTCCGCTCCATCGCGTCGTTAGGCCGAGGGCTTCAACGATTTCTTCAAAGCGGTGCAAATTAATCCATGCACGACCGCAAAGATTGCTGGGGCGATGAGGATATACGACCAATCATGTTGAGTTTTCTCTTGGACTTTTAGGGTAATGTCCTTGACAGCAAATGCGGCCATGTGCAGTACAGCCCAAGCAGCATAGGCATACACGGCCCATGTTTTCATTTCCCACAGGGCTACTGCCGCGACTACCGCGCAAAGGCCGCAGGCAGCTCCGAGGAAGTCAGCAACGGAAGCGTTCGCAATACGTTCAGAAGCCAGCTCGGTAGGGTGTAAGAAAAGGGGGGACAACATCCTGAATGCAATGAGCATCAGAATCGCTGCCAAGATGGTAACGCCGATCGGTCTGTTGCGATTTTCCATGGGACTGCCTTGTTCGGCCGAACATTCTCAGTAAGCAGACCTGCGTATCACGGGCGCTGATCTGCTTATTGGATTCGTTGTTGAAGGCTAGTAGAGTCAGCAAGTTCTTGGAAGTCAAGAACTTGATTCGAAGTATAACGTGGTTTCCTTCGCTGCCTATTGGCCGCGCCCATCTGCCTATCAAAGCTGTGTGATGCTTGCACGAGCCTCGACTAAAGGGCGTCGGCGGGGCTTTGGACGCCTCGGCCTCCGCGGTTGAGTACATGGGTGTAGATCATGGTCGTGGATACGTCCTTATGGCCGAGGAGTTCTTGAATCGTGCGAATGTCGTAATTAGACGTCACCAAGTCGGTTGCAAACGAGTGGCGCAACACGTGGGGGGTGACGTGCTTGGTAAGCCCTGTTTTCCGGGCGGCGTCGCGCACCGCCTGTTGAATTACCGTCTCATGGACGTGATGTCGATGTTCGATCCCGGTGCGTCGATCGACGTAGTGTCGCGAGGCCGGGAACCCGTATTGCCAGCCCCACTCGCGGTCGGCATTGGGGTACTTGCGGGCCAAGGCGTCGGGCAGTGGAGCGCGGCCGAGTCCGCGCGCGAGGTCTTTTTCGTGTTGCTGATGAACCGTCTTGAGATGTTCGGCCAGCGCCTGTTTACATGTGCTCGGTAGCATGGTGACTCGGTCTTTACCGCCCTTGCCGCGCCGAACGACGATCTCATTTCGCTGAAAATCAATGTCTTTGACGCGCAATTGCAGGCACTCGAAAATCCGCATGCCGGTGCCGAATAGCAGCAGGCAAACCAGGCGCGGCACGCCTCTGAGGTGGGCAAAGACCTGCCGCACCTCGTCGCGCGACAGAACCACCGGCATCCGCTGCGGCGATCTCGATGAACCTGGCGTCGAATCCGTCGATATCGGGAATCACAGTGACGGGGAACGGGTCGAACAGCCTGGTGTTGGACAGTGGCAATCTGACTGTAGATGGATTTTGGAATGATCCGGAAATCGTGTATCGCTTGAACGGCGACGTGACGGTGCCTGCGGGCCGGACGCTAACGATCGGGGCTGGACAGGTCGTGAAGGCTCGTTCGTTTGCGGGCGACGACATTTTTGTCGACGGCACGCTGATCGCCGATGGCACTCCTGCCGCGCGGATCATCTTCACGTCGGACAACGACGATACGGCCGGCGGCGACACCGACAACAACGGGCCGACCGGCAACTTCGCCGGCACGCGTGGCAGTTGGGACCAGATTCAATTCAACGCGACGAGCACGGGCAGCGTGATGGACAACATTGAGGTTCGCTTCGCCGGCGACCTGAGCTTTGGCGGCGTGGTGGCCTCGATTTTCGTCAACGGCGGCGGCTTGACGCTGATCAATTCGACGATTCGGCATTCGGAGACCACGGGTGTGCGCGTCATCGGCGCGAACCCCACCATCTCCGGCGTCGAGTTTCAGAATAATTCCGGGTCGGCGATGTCGATGAACGTGGCGTCAAACCCGGCCGTGACGGACGTTTCGTTCCTGAGCAACGGGCTGAACGGTCTGAACGTGGAGGGCGGCGCGCTCGCGGCCAGCACCGTGTGGAACGATCCGGCGGTCGTGTATCGTCTGTTCGACGACGTGACGGTGCCGGCCGGCATGACGTTGACGATCGCAGCGGGGCAGATTGTCAAATTCCGATCGTTTGCCGGCGTCGATCTTGTGATCAACGGCACGCTGACTGCCGATGCGACTCGCGAGCAGCCAGTCGTGTTCACTTCAGACAACGACGACGCGGCCGGCGGCGACACGGACAATAACGGGCCGACGGGCAACTTCGCCGGCTCGCGTGGCGGCTGGAACTCGATTCGGCTGGGCGCGACCAGCACCGCAAGCGTGATCGACAACGCGGAGCTGCGGTTTGCGGGTGACATCAGTTTCGGTGGCGTCGCGGCCGCAATCATCAGCGACGGCGGATCGACGATCGTCTCGAACAGTGTGATTCGCGAGACCGAGACGCATGCGATCATTTCCCGATCGGACAGCTCGATCACGGCAACGAACAACCTGATCTTTCGCAACTCAGACACCGCCTTGCGGGCCGAATCGGGTGCGACGCTCACGGCGACGAACAACACGATTAACGGCAACTTCCGCGGCGCCGCGGCCGACGGTGCTGGAACCACACTTACGCTGAAGAACAACCTGATCACGCGCAATACGCGGTCGGGCGTGTTCGCGTCGGGCGGTGCCACGGTCGCCGCCAGCTTCAACACGGTGTTCAATCCCGGCGCGGGCGGCGGCGATTACGAGGGATTGGCGAGCCAGACCGGGTTGAACGGCAACACATCGGTCGATCCGAAGTATTTCAACGCCACGAACTCGCAATTCCAACTTCGTGCCGGCTCGACCGCCATCGACTCGGCGACCGGCACCGGCGCACCCGCCGCTGACTTTCTCGGCAACGGCCGATTCGACGACCCGAACACGATAAACACCGGCGATGGCTCGACCTGCCTTCGCTCTTCTTCGGCACGGCCGTCATGGCAAGCTTGCCGGCGACCGGAGCGGCCAAGTTCTTCAAAATCGCCGCCCCCGCCGCGGCCGATCTGACCGTCGCGTTGACCGGCCCGGCCGGCGCGGTCAACGAGTTGTTTCTCAAGTTCGGCGACCTGCCCTCGCGGCAATCGTTCGACGAGCGTGGTATCCGACCCAATTCAGCCAACCAATCGATTTCCGTCTCGAACACCGTGGCTGGAAGCTATTTCGTTGAGGTTTTCGCCGCCAACATCTCGGCGGCTGAAACGTTCACGATCACCGCCAGCCTCGCGGGATTCTCGATCACGGGCGTTACGCCGTCGCGCGGCAGCAACACGGGCCGAGTGACCATCGCCATTGCCGGTGCCCAGTTTGACGCCAACTCGCAACCGCGGCTGATCGATTCGGCCGGCGGCACGCTCAACCCGATCGACGTGTTCTTCACCGATTCCGGTCTCGTCTCGGCCACGTTCAATCTGGTCGGCCGTCCGACCGGTCTGGCCGACGTGCAAGTTGTGAACCCAGGTAATGTCGTCACCACATTGCCGGACAGTTTCAACATCGTCGCCGGCCAGCCGGGCCGGTTAGTGACAAATCTGATTGTTCCAAGTCGGGTCCGGCAGGCTCGCAACTTTCAAGTGATCGTTCAGTATTCGAACCAGGGAGACACGGACCTGTTAGCCCCGATCATGCACCTGGCAGGCATGGGGTTTAGCCAGTTGAGCTTACCTCCGGATTTAGCCGAGCCCGCCGACCGATTGGATCTGGTTGGGACAAGTCCAATTGGCCCGGCTGGGATTCTCTCGCCTGGCAGTCAAAATCGGATCATCGTGAATGGTCGTGCCTCAACGGCGGGTGATGAGCGGTTTTCGCTTTCCGTCGATGAAAATCCGGACGGGGCGCTCGATTGGGTTGCGATCAAACCGACGCTTCGCCCACCGGGGATTTCTGATGCAGATTTCGACGCCCTGTTCGCGGAAATCCAGCGGATCATCGGCAACACGTTTGCGGATTATCGTCGAGCGATTTCCGATGCCACGACGTTGTTGCCGCCGCTGATGGGCGACAATCAGTCCCTAAATGACGTATTCAGTTTGATCCTGCATCGTGCGCTCGGCAACCTCTCGACTTCAGTAGGCGGAACGCTGTTCTTGTCAGATACAGATCATCCGCTCGGAAAAGTTCGTATCGAGTTGGTGCAGGCCGTCGAAGATCCACAAGTGATCCTCGAAACCATATCGCTCAATGATGGTTCGTTTTCAGTCTCGCAAGTACCTCCAGGTACCTACGACGTGAACTTCGACGGATTTGTGCCGAACCAACCGGTTCAAGTGACCGTTAGTGCGGCGGGTCTCCAGGGACTGTCGATCATCTTAGAGTCTGCCGGGATTATCGAGGGCAGCGTCGTGCTCGCCTCCGGCGGTGTCCCGTCGCAATGTGGTGGTTACGGCCGCATCGAGTATCGGTGATCTCTTTACGACGACTACACGCGACAATGGCTCCTACAGCATCATGGGATTGCCGTCAGATGTGTACACGGTTCAGGCGGGCGGAGGCCAGCACACGCTCTCGCAAGTTGAGGAAATCGCGGTCGGGTCGAGCGCAGTCATCAGACATATCAACCTGAGTGTTCAATTCGCAGGGAGCATAAGCGGCAGAGTCACAGGACCGGCCGGGGCCGTCACCGGCGCGGATGTAACGGCATTTGGTGCCGACGGGCAGACATTTAGCGCGGCCACCGACACAGCGGGGGACTACACAGTGACCGCGCTTCCAGGTCAAACCTACACGGTCACGGCGTTCGCGGGCGGACTGTTTGCCGCCACGCCGGCGAACATTGATTTGGCCGGCGGTCAGGTGCGAACCGGCGTAAACCTTTCGCTTGCTTCCGGCGGCCGCATTTCAGGAAGGACGCTTTCGCTGGCCGATGGGTCGATTGTTCCGGCGGTCCTCGTAGAAGCAACGGGAAGTGGGAATTCCTTTTCCGCGCAGAGTGATTCGAATGGAGATTTTTCGATCGACGACCTCCCACCGGGAAACTATGTGGTCACGGCGTTCAACACGACGTTTATGACAACAAGCGTTCCGGCGACAGTGACGTCAGGCGGCAATCAGATTGTCGAGATCCGAATCGCCCCATTAGGCCAGGTGAGCGGGACGGTTCGCGCCGCGGCAAGCGGCTTGTCTTTGCCTAACCTGGTGGTGTCCGCTCGAGATGCATTTGGGGCACAAGCTAGCGATCTGACCGACGCGATGGGTGCGTATGTCCTGGACGGCCTGGATGCGGGAACCTATTCCATCGTGGTGGGAAATGTCGGCAGTCCCGGCGCTGTGGACTCGACTGTAACTCTTACTCCGGCAGCCACAACTGCTGTTGCCGACTTCTCGGTTCCAATTGTTGCTTCGGTGTCTGGAACTGTATTGGCTCCGGATGGCGTGACTCCGGTACTGTTTGCAACCATCGGGCTCACGCAAGGCGCTGCTCCCGCGGCAACGGCGACCAGCGACGAGCAAGGCAAATTTCGGTTTCTGGCGCTGGTTACAGGCAACTTCCAGTTGGAGGCCTCGGCAACGAACCTAGTTTTTTCACCCCGCGCTATCTCGCTCACCAATGGCGCGAACCTGACAAATCAAAACTTGACCGCGGGTACTGCAGCGATTGGGGGAACGGTGCGCGACGCCGCGAGCGGCTTGGCAATCGCGAATGCGTCGATTGGCATTACACAAACTGGTCCCGGGGCGTGGAGCCATTTCGTAACCGACGTTAGGAGCGATGCGGCGGGAGTGTTCAATTTTCCCAACGCCGTTGCAGGGACGTACGGCCTGTTCGTGCGAGCGACTCAGCATGCATCGGCTCAGCAGTCCATCGCGATTTCCGCGAGCGGTGTGACCAACCTCGTTTTCAATCTGGCCGCAGAATCCACGTTGCAGGGTACGATTCGGGATGCGACGACGGGTCAAGGGCTTCAGGACGCGATTGTCTTGCTGGTTCGGAACGATAACGAGCTGCTGCGAGACACTGCCTTGAGTGGCGAAACAGGGGCGTACGCATTCGAGGGACTGGCCGCGGGCACATACAGCATTGTCGTCCGAGCCGATGATCACCAAACCCTGGTCATCGAGAACCTGACCGTTGGAACCGGCGTCACGCTGCGCGATGTGGCACTGAGCGGGCCAGGCATTACAGTAACTGGTTCTGTACAAAACTCCGCAGGAACGCCTGGAGGCATTCTCGTCGTGGCGACCAACCCGCGCGGTTTTGTCGTTGCCAGGACCAACACGGCGAGCGACGGAACATACTTCTTTGGGGTGTTGCCTCCGGGCACACACATGCTGGTCGCTCACGCCGAGGGCTACAGTGCATCGCCACCGGCAAACGTGAACGTGAGCCAAGGCCAGACACTCGGCAATGTCAATCTGATCCTGAGCGCGGCGGCCTTGGACCGACGTCGTTAGGTGCCCTCAAAGAAACGATAAACAAACCGGAGCTAGACAAACTAATTGAGGCAGTGGAAGATTTTCGCAAGCAACGGCTCGTTTACTTTCGCGCCCACGCTAAAGCCTTGGCAAAAACTCTCGGTCTCTTGAAGTGTACGCCGCCGCCGAAACCCAAGTCGCCTCCTGCACCGCCCAATCCGTGTCCACCGACAACCGGAGGTGCACCCAGGGTCTTTCCGTTGGGACTCAACCTGCTTCGGCCGGGGTGACAGGATCGCAAAAACGAATCGCAGGGTCCTGCGATACGCACGTCCTTTGATCCGAATGACAAGCATGGTCCCGCCGGATTCGGCGCGCCGGGCTTCATCCAACCTGGTGAAATGGGTTATGAGATTGAATTTGAAAATGACCCGAATCTGGGCGCCACCGCCGCGGCACAAGAGGTTGTCGTTACTGATCCGAACCCGGCCGGAGCAAGCACCATGCTGGATGCCGATTTGGATTTGACGACGTTGCAGTTCACGTCGTTCGGCTTCGGACCGTTTCGATTTGATGTGCCAGCGGGTTTGTCGAATTATGAGACGACGATTGATCTGCGACCGGATGGCATCGCGCTTTTGGTACCGGTCAAGTTGGAGCTGAATCAGGCGACGCGAGTTTTGAAAGCGACGTTTCGCTCGCTCGATCCGCTCACGGGCCTGCCGCCGGACGATCCGGATGCGGGGTTTCTGCCCGTCAATAATGCGAACCACGATGGCGAAGGGTTTTTTACGTACATCGTGCAGCCTGTCGCCGGCCGGCCGACCAGCACGGAGATTACGAACCAAGCGTCGATCGTTTTCGACACCAATTCCCCAATCCTGACGCCAACGACTCGCCACACGCTCGACGTGGGCGCGCCGACCAGCACGGTGACGACACTGCCCGCCCAGGTTGCGTCGAGCTTTCCGGTGAGTTGGTCGGGCACCGACGACGCGGGCGGTTCCAGAATCGCGTCGTTCGATGTGTTTGTCTCCGACAACGGCGGCCCGTTCCAGATCTGGAAGACTGGCACGATCGCGCTCACCGATTCGTTTATGGGCGAAGACGGCCATACGTACGGATTCTACTCGGTGGCGACCGACAACGTCGGCCTGGTGCAAACGCCGCCCGCCGCCGCTCAAGCGACGACGATGGTTGTATCCCCGCCCACGATCGAGAAGGTCGCTCTCGTACGCGACGCCGCGGGCAAGAAAGTCATTTCGATCATGTTCGACTTTTCAGAACAGATGCTGAGAGCGGGTGCTGAAAACTTGGCGAACTATCAGATTCTGACCGTGAGCAGTCGCCCCAAGCCTGCCCGGCTCCTCTCCGCGCTTTATGATGACGAGTCCCAAAGTGTGACGTTGCAACCGCAGAAAAGTATTTCGCTCAAGAAACTGCCCAAGCTGACCGTCTCGGCCTTGGGGTCCATAAACCTGACCGACTTGAACGATCAATTGCTCGACGGTGATAAGAATGGATCATCCGGCGGAGACTTTTCGGCGCTGATGTCGGCTGTGCCGTTCCAGGCGGTCACTCGCGCGCTACCCGTTGCGGCGGTCGATTCACTGTTGGAACGAAACGCACTTTGTTCCACGGCGGCTCAAGACTGTGTTGAGGATGATCCGTTTTTCGAACGAAAGGACAGGTCGATTTTGCGCGGGCACATGGGCAAGAATCACTGAGACCCAATTCCTAAAGAAACTCCAGTCAACACTCGCGAGCAGTTTGCCGAAACGTCGCCTTGCGTCATTCACGACGCTCGGATTTCGCCGGCCCGTAGTAGATTGCATTGAACAGAAATTTGAACGTGCCGTGCGGTTGCGCACGGAAGGTAATTTCGGGGCCGAACAGCAGGAGCGAGCCCTTGCCAACTTGAGACTCAATCGCTGCGATGCCGTCCTTGAGGTGATGTTGGCCCCAGGCCCAGCCGCTGCGGAGCGGCTTGTCGCTGTCGAACCAGGCGAGCGGCTGAACGCCATTCATCGCGGCGACAGGGCGGAGCCGCATCACGGGGCTATTTTGAAAATACACGTCGGCGCGGTCTGGCATGCCGTACGCGAGCGGATTCGAGTTGTCCACGCGAACGCGAAGCACGGAGCCGGGCACGTAGAACTTGGAGTTGGGGAACGGCTGCTCCGTGCCGTCTTCTTTGCGTTCCACGAGTGCGTTGGCAATGGGCAGTTTGAAATGTTGGGCGATCGCGGTCGAGCTGCCGATCGTGATCAGGGTGCCGCCGTCTTCGACAAACTTTTTCAGGTGCGGCACAGTCTTGCCGACCGTCACGCGGCCGATCCGATCGTGATACTCGGCAGGAACGGACTTCGGGTCCGGCAGACGCGATTCGCGGCCCCGCGGACCGTCGGGCGAACCATCCGGCGATTGCGTGACCGCCGCGGCGCCTGGGATGCCTCCACCTACGAAAATCAGCACGTCGTACCGGCGCGACAGGTCTCCCTTGTCCATTTCGGGGGCATACACGACGCGGAAATCGAATTCGAAGCGTTCCAGGATCCATCGCACCCAACCCGATGCCATCGATCCGCCGTACGAATCCCACAAGCCGACGCGCGGCTGCCGTAGTGCCATCATTTCACACTGCGGCCGCGCGGCAACGGGATCGAATGTCAATCCGAGTTCCTCCGCGAGTTTCAGGAGCCGCGGCAGCGTCGCCGACCCCAACGGCACGAAGATGCTGCCGGCCGGATAGGTCTTGCCGGCCGATTCAACTGACGACTTCACCCAATACACCTGCTCGCCTTCTTTGAGCAACCGATTCATGGCGATGAACGAATCGTTCACGGAATGGCTGAGCAGGAACCCGGCCGCACCGTCGGGCTTGGGCACCGAGCCCGCAGCCGGTTTGGCGATTCCGTCGATTTTCTCCAATGGCCCGTCGAAGCCGTCGAGGATTCGGTCGAACGCGACGCCCATTTGGTAGGCGAGCGTCCAGCCGGCCGAGTCGTACGGGGCGATGGGGGGACCGCCTGGATATTGGAAATCGTCCGGATGGTCCTGCGGCTCGAACATGTCGAGCACGTGTGGGCGAAATGCCTGAGCGGTCTTCACGACGAACGAACCGGCCGGGTACGTTTTGCCGGACACCTCAAACAGGCTCGTGGCGCGATGCACGGTGATGCCGTTCTTGACCAGTGCGTTAACGAACTTGGTCGCAGTCAAAAAGTCCGGCTGGTCGGACGGGATGACGTACCCCCGCGGGTCACGAAACGACGAATCCCTCAGAACCTCCTTGAACACGTTGGCAGCCCGTGAGGATGGCCGAGCAGCAGAGTTGCCGGTGTTTGGCGTTGCGGTCTCATCAGCGGTCGCCGGCGCCGCGCCTTGTTCCGCGGGCGAGGACGATTCGCCGCCGTTAGTGGCCGGGCGCGCCGTGCCGTCCGTGACAATCCTCGGCCTGCCGGATTCGGCAACAGTTCGAGCCTTGTCTAACATCTCCTGAGCGGCGGCGATTCGATGTGGCCGGATCGTCCAGTGGTCGCGGTTGCCTCGTTCGATCGAATTCTTGCCCATGCGGTAGGCGTTGAACAGAAACTGCTCGCGATGACGACTCGCGACGTCGATCACTGCCCTGTTCGCCGTGACCGAGTAATCCACTGACTGTCGAAAATGCCACTGCTGCGGGGCGATCGGGAACGGCAGGTCGGCCGATGCGAGCTGACGCTGCAGGTTGAACGGAATCTCCATCGGCGTCGGGCTGCCGATCGTCTCCGTCAGCAGTCCGATCATGTTGTGAAAATACACGCCCGTGCGCAGGCCGCCATTGAACCACGTCGAATATCTTGCCCCTCGGCGCATCGTCGCGCCGGGCTTTCCTTCGGCGATGAACCGGCTGTGCATCGCCGCACCGACCAGGTCGATGCCGACCGGTATAAGGGGGTCGAAGTTGTAGTTGAACGGGTCGCGAAACGGCGGGGCAAACAAAACGGTGCCTGCCGGACCCGCTTGGTGATGGTTGTACACGATCTGCGGAAACCACTCGTGGTAGAACACGCGGCAAATCGCCTCCGTTTCTTTCTGAGTCACCATGTAAAAGTCGCGGTTGTTGTCGTGGCCGATGTATTTCTGGTACAGCCGCGGCAAGCTCGAAAGCGAACGCTTCTTCGGGTCGGGCTCGCGCATATACCAATCCGCCACCAAATCCAGGCCGTCGGGGTTGACGCAACAGAGCAATACGAGGGTGTCGTTGAGGAATCGTTTCGTCTCGGCGTCGTTCTGACTGACGAGCTGATAGAGAGTTTCCATCAACTGCTGAGCGCCGAGGGTCTCCGTTGCGTGCAGCCCGCCGTCGATCCAGACGATCGCCTTGCCCTGGGCCGCGAGGTTTTTGGCCTTCTTGTCGTCATCAGCCTTTCCTCACCGATTTCGGACTTGCCCGCCGCGATGAGGGCGAGGTAACGGTCACGATCGAGGGGCAGGTGCTGGGCACTCCCGCGTACATGTCGCCGGAGCGGGCGAGCGGCGAGCAAAATGTCGATGCCCGAAGCGATATTTACAGCCTCGGTGTTGTGCTGTACGTGCTCATCGCCGGTGAATTGCCGTTTCGGGGAAACACACGGATGTTGTTGCACCAGGTCCTGCACGACGAGCCGCGCGTGCCGCGCAGCTTGAACGACACAATCTCACGCGACCTGGAGACGATTTGCCTCAAGGCGATGGCGAAGTCGGCGGATCGTCGCTATCCGACTGCTCGCGAATTCGGCGACGAACTGCGGCGCTGGCTAGACGGCGAACCGATCCACGCGCGGCCCTTCGGGCAGGCCGAAAGGCTCTGGCGCTGGGCACGACGCAAGCCGCTCGTCGCCGGACTCAGTGCCACCGTGCTGCTCTTGCTGCTCGGCGTGTCGGCCGTTTCGGTGACCGCTTACATCCTCACGAAGAACGCACTCGATGCGGAAACGCAGGCGAAGGCCGAGGCGAATCTAATGGCCGCAGCCAAGGCCGATCTGGCGGAAAAGGAGAAGGACGCGCGGCAAAGGACTCAGCGTGCCCTGCTCGAAAGCCGGCACCAGCTTGCCCTGAACTTCGTGCAGCGTGGTGTTGCTCTGGCAGAGGCCGGCAGGGCGGCCACCGGAATGGCTTGGCTGCTGCGCGGGCTGGAGACTGCCGGCGCGAACGATCGGCTTCGCGGAGGAATCCTAAATCTGATGGCCGGCTGGTCTGAATCGATCGGTAGTTGCCTGCCGCATGACGGCGCGGTCACCGCCGCGGTGTTCTGCCCCGACGGCACAATGGTCGTGACGGCCAGCGAAGACAAAACCGCTCGCGTGTGGGATGTGGCGACTGGCCGGCCGCGAGGCTCGCCGTTGCGACACGAGGCGGCGATCCGAGCTGTTGCCGTGAGCCCCGACGGGTCGACGATCGTTACCGGAAGCGTCGACAAGACCGCCCGCCTCTGGAACGCATTGAGTTGCGAAACCAGCGTCACCCTTACGGGGCATGACGGAACGGTGATCGCCCTGGCGTTTAGCCCAAACGGCAAATCGGTAGTCACGGGGAGTAGCGACAAGACTGCACGGCTGTGGGATGCGACCACAGGTGAGGCGCGAAGTAAGCCGTTGCTTCACGACAGCGCCGTGACCACGGTGACTTTTAGCCCAGAGGGCAATTTGGTTCTAACCGGGAGCGGCGACAAGACCGCACGGCTGTGGGATGCGGCGACCGGCGAATCGCGTGGCGAGCCGCTTCGTCATGACGGGCCTGTTGGAACAGCGAGTTTCAGCCCGGATGGCAACACGGTGTTGACCGGCAGCGACGACAAGACCGCGCGACTGTGGGATGCGACGACCGGCGAACAGCTCGGAAATCCGCTGCGTCACGAGGATCGAGTGGTCGCGGCCGCGTTCAGTTCCGACGGCAAGACGATTATCACGGGAAGCTACGACAAGACGGCACGTTTGTGGAATGCGACGAGCAGTGAACCAATTGGCGTTCCTTTGCGTCACAAGGGGCCGGTGTTTGCGGTCGCCTTCAGTCCGGACGGCCGCACCTTGCTCACGGCCTGTGGCGACAAATCCGCGCGGTTGTGGGATGCGATGACGGGTGAGCCGGTGGGCGTTCCGTTACAGCACGAGGGCGTCGTGCTTGCCGCAGCATTCAGCCCGGATGGCCAGATGATTATCACTGGCAGCAACGACGAGACGGCACAACTCTGGGATTCCAAAACCGGCGCACGGCGCGGTCCGCCGCTGCGTCATGACGATCGCGTCTTCGCCGTGGCCTTTAGCCCCGATGGCAAGTCAGTGATCACCGGTAGTGCCGACCGGACCGCACGGCTGTGGGACGCGACAAAGGGCGGGCCTCGCGGGTCGCCGCTTCGTCATGATGATTGGGTCCGTGCCGTTGCGTTCAGTCCCGACGGCAGAACGGTTCTCACAGGCTCCCTCGACAACACTGCCCGACTCTGGGACGCGGCCAGCGGTGAGCTTCGCGCCGTCCCGTTGCGTCATCAGGGCCAGGTGGTCGCAGTTTCCTTCAGCCCCGACGGGCAAATGGCCTTGACCGGCAGTTCCGACAAGACGGCTCGGCTCTGGCGTGTCTCGCAGGCATTGCCCGATGAAGCGGGGCGAATTCAATCCGGGGTGGAAGTACAAATTGGCCAATCCTGGGATGCCAACGGCGCACTGCGGCCCCTGTCCTTCGACGAGTGGCTAATTCGCCGCAACCAAATCGACCGGCTCGACAACCTAAACGAGCGGCGGCAACAGAGTGTAAACATCGAAATAGAATGAGCGTCAAAGCATTTCCTACTCGCCCTTCACTCTGGGTGCAGTTTATCGTGATTTTGAATTTTTTGGATTTTGCTGCTTGCGTTGATGTGGCGGGCCGAATATATTCATGTTTGTGTGCGCTCGAAGGCCGATGCTTTTACGCCTGTAGGGTCTGTTAAACTCATATTTGAAAAGGCGTTCACCATGCTTGTCAACTTGTTAGACCATGGACGCGTGAAACGAACTGTTGGAACGAGCTTGGCAATCCTACTCCTGTTCGCCGTACCGGTTTCCGCGCTCACTTTTCCAAGCGGTTGGCAGATCGCACAAAAGCAGAACAACGGCGCGCTGGCCTCAAACATCATTCAGGATTTCAATGGTGTGGGAAGCTTGCTCGTCGACATGCGGAACGCCCCGCCTGCGAAAGGAAAGTCGACCGTCACCGCAGAGCGGGTTTTCAATATTGGGGCGGGCGGGGAGAACATTAACATCCGCCACCAATATGAAACGTTTCTGCAGAATGCTAGCCTCAATGTCAAAATTAAGGTGATCTCAGAAAAGGGCTTTACGGTTCCGGATGCAAACAACGAGGACAAAGGGCCGGGACAGACGTTTGCTTTGAATCAGAACTTTGCAAACTTCTTCGATCCTGGCACCTACACGATTCGCATCAAGATCTCTTACAAGAACAAAACGGGTCAATGGGACAATTCAGCGCCTGCTCCCGGCTCGCCGCACACGTTTGAAATTACAGCGCTCTAGAAACCAGGCGCCACGCGAGGCTGTTCCTCCTGCCCACTTATAGGAGTGGGTAACGGAGGTTCACTCAAAGCCAATTCAAAGCAGCTTCTGAAACGAGCCACTCGCCCATCATTCGCAATCTCACGCGTACAATTCACTTGAAACCCTCTCTGGAAGCGCGCCGAACTGCCCCGTAAGCTAACCATCATGCCGTCCAGCCATCATTACTTTGACACTCGGAACACCGATTCCCGTGCCGGTTCGGGTGGTCGCGCAGAGCAAGCGTTGCTGGCCGTCATGGAGGCAGTGATGTTGCTACTGGTTTGCGTATCGCCGTGGGCATTTGGCGCGGTAGAGGCGGAATTTGAGTTTGTGTTGTTCGTTGGAGTGGCGGGGTTGTTGTTGCTTTGGGGTGTTCGGTGTGTCTTGGCAGGACGGTTTCGCTGGGCCAAATGTCCGATAGCTTTGTGCCTGGCGGCACTCTTCGTGGTCGGTGTTTTCCAGGCATTGCCGTTGCCGCATGAAATTTTGCGTGTGCTTTCGCCAGCGGCGGCTCGGTTTTACGAAAATCTTCTTCCTGAACAGCCGGAGGTCCTTCCGTTTGAACTCGCGCGATTCACCGTTTCGCCACCCGCAGGATCGACGATTTCACTGTATCCAGGTATTACGCGCCGAGAATTGATGCGCCTGCTCGCGGTATTTCTTTTGTTTGCCACAGTACGGAACAATCTCTCATCCCCCCGCATGTTGATTCGGCTCAGCCTCGCGGTAGTTTGTAACGGCGTCCTCCTTTCGTATTTGGGGTTGGCCCAGTTCTTTTCATCGTCACCGAACAGGGTTTATTGGAATCTTGATTCGCCCGGCACAGTGTTTGGCCCGTTTATCAATCGAAATCATTTTGCGTTCTACATGAATATGTGCGTGGGGTTGGGAATTGGGCTTCTGCTCTTCAACTATTCGAAAATCATGGTTCATACTGAGGACCACTCGCGTCATCGTCACGATGGCGATCGATCGAAAAGCTCAGAAGTCTGGTGGAGCCGAGTAATCTCAAACTTGCTCGGTAATCCCAAGACCCTGTGGATTAGTGCCGCGATCGGATTCATGGTTGCGAGTTCAGTGTTGTGTCTCTCGCGAGGCGGATTCCTGGCGTTACTCGGGGCTGTTTTCACAAGTGTATCGCTGGGTATCTGGCGTTCGCCGCGGTTTGCCCGGCTTGAAGTGGTCCTGATTGTGGCGACGATGGCCATCGGATTGCTCGCCTGGTTCGGCTTGGATCAAGTTCGCCTGAGGTTGGGTACGATCTGGAGTGGCCAAGCTTTTGAGGAAGGCCGCCGCGACCTGTGGTGGGACACTTTGAGGATGGCAGCACAATTCCCACTCCTTGGTACTGGCTATGGCACTTTTCAATTTGTTGAACCGCTCTATCGAACTGATTCTTCATTCATACTTAACGAGCACGCTCATAACGAGTATTTGGAAGCCGCTTCTGAGGGTGGTTTGGTTCGGCTTGCCATAACCGTGATTGGGATCTGGCTGGTGATTTGCAGGGGTACCCGGGCACTCCAGCGATTCCGGGGAATTCCCACGGCCGGGCTTGTGCTCGGCGCGGTCTTGGCATTTTTCACTTTGGTGTTTCATAGTGTTGCCGAATTCGGCGTACACGTTCCGGCGATCACACTGCTGGCGACGGTCTTTGTTGCACAACTGTGTGCTTTGGGTGGTTCGCCCGAACAACCGGATCAAGCTGAGAAATCAAGAGCGGCCGGAACCGAGCCAGAGACCGAATTTGTGATTCACGGGCGTTGGTTCGGCGGGCTCATTGCACTGTTGCTGGCGGCGATGCTTGGTTTCACGCTGGTGGGCCAAGGATGGAAGGCTGCCTGTGCTCAGTTATATCTTCGATTTGCCCGGATTCATGCGATGAATGAAGATGAGGCAGGTGCCGACAAAGAACTCGCATACCTTCAAGCCGCTGCTGGTGTGGCCCCGGACTTTGCTCGCATCCAAATCCAGCTCGCAAGAAAACACCTCGATGTTTACGAAGCAGAAACAGAGCTATTGGAACAAAATAGTCAAGGCGATGCCGAAGCTGAACTGGCCGATAAGCAAGAGCAGGCAATGCGAGCCCATTTGGTTCCCGCGCTGCGGCATTATTTGGTTGCGCGAGACCTGTGTCCACTGCTAGGTCAACCGCACCTGCAGCTTGCCGCGCACGTGGAGAGCCTGGCGCAGACCGATCCCCGAAGCATGTACTTCGACCGAGCGAAGTTTCTCATGCCGAACGACTCGGAGCTATGGTTTATGTTTGGGCTCCAAGAGCTGGTCGAAGGCAACCAAGAGCAAGCCTGGAAAAGCTGGCGCCGCTCGCTCGAATTATCGGATTTGTATTTTTCAGAAATCCTCAAGCATTGTGAGGCGGTGATCAAGGCCGATGGCCTGCTACAACATGTCTTGCCGGACAATCCAGAGTTGCTTCTTCGGGCCGCCGAACAGCTCTTTCCTCTACCGGAGCAGACTGCGTCCCGAAGCCCATTTTTGCAGCAGGCCCTGGCTCTCATTCAACGGCAAAACAAAGACAACCTCGACGCCGACCAGATCCACATCGCCGCCCTGCTCTATCGAACACTCGACAACCGCACCGAGGCCGTTGAACAATACCAGGCCGCATTGCGGATTCGGCCGATGCAAATCGAGTGGCGATATGAACTGGCAGAAGTTCTCTACGAGCTTGACCGACTTCGTGACTCACACCGTGAACTTGTAACAATCCTGCACCACCAGCCCGAACATGCAAAGGCCCGAAAACTCTACGACATCGTGTTTCGTCGAATGGACTGAGTTCATTGGAATTTTGTGCGTTGTTAAATCAGTAGAGTCGCCCTTCGCGAGCCGGAAGCGCGGTTACTCTTTTTTTCCTTGAGGTTAGTTTTTACGCTTGCCGTCCAAACCTGCCAGCCTTCGCCGCTCACTCGTCTTGGATAGCCATCAGTTCATCGAGGAGTTCCTGGTCGTTGTTGCTGATGCGGAGGATGTGCTGTTGATCCTCTTTGGACAAGGTGCTGCCGTGTTGTAGCAGGATGCGGAGCGTGCCCAACTGCCAACTGTGAATTGCGTATCCCACAGCATTGAATTCGTAGAAGATTTCGTGGGCGGCATCAGAATTACGCGCCAGGTTCTGGCGCGTCCCTATCTCGTCGCCGCAGGCCACGTAGCAACACAGATGCGCATCGGCCCCATGATCGATCAAGTACTGAATCAGTTCGTTCTTCGATTGCTGCGACGTGCGGTGCAGCGCCGCGATGCCGACTGCATCAGACCGATTGACATCGGCCCCGCGCTCGACCAGTAGCTTCACCGCTGCGAGGCGGTTGTTGTGGGCGGCGTGGAACAGTGCGGTTTTCCCTTGATCGTCCGGACTCCATGCTCCAACAGAAAGTTGATTGCCTGCCGGTTGCGATACAGCGCGGCGGTGTAAAGCGGCGGAAGACCCGACTCGTTCAACTGATTGACCGATTCCGGATCTTGAGCAACCGCCTCTTGCATGGCCTGCACGTTGTCCTCGGTCACAAGCTCGTGCATGCTCGTTGTTGAGCGATCCCACATGTTGAACACCGAAATCCGTTTGGGTTGAATGGCCCGACCGTGTCCTCCAACGATCAAGCTCAGCCGCCGGGCCGGCCTACCGAGACGGAATGTGGTCAGAAACCGTTGGGGCCGGCCCAGTCGGCTGCAGCGCCTTGTTCGGCTCGACTCCTGTGGAATTCTCGGCATAAGAAACGAACTTGCGGTTGCTGCGCATCTCTTGTTCCTTCAAATCGCGGTAATTGGCTCGCAGATCGTAGTTGAACCGGGCGGCATACGCATCGCGTGCTCGCCGGACTTCGTCAACAATCGGATCGGACCACGTCATGGCTTGACCTCCGCTGCCACAACGCCCGACTCCACCGCACTGGTGCGTCGGTTTGTTCGTTGCGGAGTGGACTTCAGTAAACGGCCAGAAGCAGCTTCGCGCTCCCGTACCCCAGCCAGATATGTTTGAACGTCACCGCCAGCGTCGGCCAGCAGCTTCTCTCGAATCGCGTACAGCTCTTCAAGGATCGGATTATGAGTCATTGTCAGTACTCCCCAGGAATTCAGCCGGCGTGTAAATCAGAAGGCCCGGGTAACCGAGTTCTTCAGGGCGAGTCAGTGATTTCAATCAGCGCGACTCCTGCCTCAAGTTGTGAAATCGCGAGTGGCATGCACTTGCTAAGCATCTGTTTCAGCCGGGCATTCGTGGTGTTGCCACAAGTAACCCACAAGACCTGCGGGGGCGACCCAAGACGCTGTACCAAATCAACAAAGTCCGAGTCCTTCGTCATTAGGACGGCCTTCGCGTCGCGTGCTGCCTGAAAGATTTCCGAGTCCTTTGCCGTCGTAAGCCCCAACTCACGAACCGGGCGTGTCGCGATACCGAAGGTCACGGCAATCCACGGCGCAAGCGCCGGCGGCAACTGAGCGTCCAACCACAAGATCATGCGACAAGCACCGGGTGCGAAATTTTCCGACTTGCGTACCGCAAGCAGGCCTGGACATCTTCGAGTTCCAAATCAGGCAACTCCTCCATCACCTGTTCCGGGGTCAAGCCGTTCGCAAGTAAGTCAAGGACGTCACTGACCCGAATACGCATGCCGCGGACGCACGGGCGTCCGCCGCACTGATGCGGATCAACTGTGATGCGTTCGGAAGCTGTCATGGGCAAATTCCTTGAGAGAACGCCGCAGCAATTCGGCGGTTCGATTGTACGCACGGAATGGCATCCTCGCCACACGTGAGGATACGTCGGCCCAACAGTCCGACGATCTTTCGCCGGAAAACGAGTGGTGGTTGTAGCGAGGGACAACTTCGACCGTACGCTGTTGAGCCTGACAAGTAGCCTCAAGCGGCCGAACGCCCAAGCCCACCGGGCGGCGGCCAGAGGGTTTCCGGTTGAAATTATTCTGCAGACAAGAGCCTCTCGAAGTTTACCCTAAACTGCTGTTGCAGGAACTCCAGCGTTTTCGGCTGGCCGGAAAGTGAGGCAACAATTAGCCGCCCTGCGAACAATCCTGCCCTCCTTCGGAATCGAGCGTCCTCTTGAGGCACATGCTTGATCCACTTGACAGCGACGAGGTATTCGCAATCGTCGTCGTCCTGAGCGTCGTGGAGCAATTCGGATCCCTTTAGCATGCGCGGGCGGAGTGGTCGTCCCTGATACCGAAAATCCCTTGCAGGAACCGGCTTTGCAATAACTCGCGCGATGCCGACGTATCCCCTACCGTTCAGATACGCAGCCGCAATGGACCCGACATCGAGACGATCAAGCTGCTCACTGAAGCGCCGTCCGTAGCCAGCCGCCAAGAATCCAAATCTCCGACAGTCTTCCCATTGTCTGTGGGTTTGATTTTCACCCACGTTTACAAAGTAGATTCCGCGGGCGCTGTCGAAGCCCGGAAGCGATTGGTGAAGAGTGTTCGGCGGCCTGAAGTTATCAGCGTAATGGCCGCCGCTCACGTTGGTGAGCGACTCACCGGTACGCCAAATCAAGGCTTTCTCCACAAGGAGTGCCTGATCCTCTGTGAGATTGGCCGCGACAACCCTAATTAGCGGCTTCAGGCCAGCTCGCGCAATTTCGTGAATCCGGCGTTCCCTCTCCGTGCCCGCTTTGTTAGGCCGCTGGGCATTTTTGCGACTACCCTTCCCTTTCCCAACGTATAACATCTCGTAGTTACGGGGATCGAAGTAAGCATAAACGTAGAAGTTGGAGTCAGTTTTCATATCGAGGTTCAACTTGTTACGGTGCACAGTTCATTACGACCTCATTGTATTGCTGCATCTCCCGACCGGGGAATCACGGCCACTCGGCGGGGTATCACGATTTCTGAGTTTTTGGGTTGTTGCCGGTAAGTCTTTGGACTTCAAGTGTCTTCGTGCCAACCAAAGCGGGTGATCGTTCCTTGATACCGCGCCGGTTTGGCGGGGTATCACGGTTGGGGTTCGCTGATCGATTCGGGTCAGAGGCGATCGGCTGGGCTTTGCACTTCTCTGCCGCCCTTGTTCAATCCCGGCGCGCCGAGATAAATCGTCGTCGTCGATCTTGTTCGTGTCGAGTTCCGCGGTTCTACTTCCGGGGTAGCCGTTTGATGGTGACCTTGCCGCAAGCACGAACTTGCATGTTCAATTCGTGCCCCCTCAGAAGTCTCATTCCGACCAATGGATCGGTGTCGGCTTCGTCTACGAGGATGCGGCGCACTTTTCCATCCCACACCACCTGGGCCTCAAATACTTCGAAAATAGACTCGCTACCGTCGGCCAGCGTGGCGCGGTCGACGGTTTGCCAGCGCAGACCCAATGCGGCGATCGAGGCGTGAGGCAAGGTCAGCGACGCCGTGTAGCCGGTATCGACGACTGCGTCCACTTCCTGTTCCTGACCGTGAGGTCCTTTCACCTTGATTCGAATACGGCCTTCGTCGGATTTGACCACGCCGGCAATCATGGAGTTTCCTGCTCCCGGCCGCCGAAGCGATGGACAGCGCGATAGCCGACCCGCACCATCCAAATTTGGGCATCGGGAATGCGTGCGCGCAGTTTGTCGCATGCCTTTAACTCATCGGCGTCGATTGCGTAGTCTCCGGTCTCGATGTCGATGGCGACGAACTTGCCTTTGTCGCTACTTTTGAGCCGAGGCCGGACTTCATTTTCGTAAATGGGGTCGCCGCGCCGGGCGAACTCTTCTTTGCTGTAGCGGCGCTTGGTTGCGGCCATGTCGCTCCTCCATTCGTCGTTACTGGCTGAATAAAAAACCCACACGTCATTTTACCAACAATGACCCTTCTGCGAAGAATCGCAGGTTACGCTAGATTTCGTCTGCCATATTCGTGCCTAGCCTGTTTGGGGGCCGAACTTGTGAGTCTCCCGACCGGGGTATCACGGCGACTCGGCGGGGTATCACGGTTTCTGAGTTTCTGGATTGTTGCCGGTAAGTCTTTGGACTTCAAGTGTCTTCGAGCAAACCAAAGCGGGTGATCGTTCCGTGATACCCCGCCGGTTTGGCGGGGTATCACGGTTGGGGTTCGCTGCTCGATTCGGGTCAGAGGCGATCGGCCGGGCTTTGCACTCCTCTGCCGCCCTTGGTCAATCCCGGCGCGCCGGGATAAATCATCGTCGTCGGCACGTCCGTGGCCGAGAAGTTCCTGGATCCTGTCCCGGCGCGCCGGGACCGTAGCCGGCTTCGAGCCGGTGCGTCGCGAACGACGTTGACTTCACGACTGACTCAACTCGCCGGCTTGTTCCCGCTCGGGTTGAGTCCCGGCGCGCCGGGATTGGGCAGTTGGCTGAGACTGTTCTTTTCAATGGCGGAAACGATGTCATCCAGCGTCAGGTGGCCAAACAGGGCATCGCGCTCTTCTGTGTAGTTTCCGTGACCAGTCGTGAACTGGTTAACGAAGCGAAACGTGTCGACAACGCCGATGTGCTCGGAAAGCAATCGGATTGCCTGATGATTCACTTCACTGAGCGGCCTTTGCTGGGTTGTCATGGTTGAAGCTCCGATACCAATTCGCACAAGGCCAGAATTCCCAAAACCGCCTGTGCCTCCACAAATACTCGTAGCTGAGTCTTGTCATCGAGCGGGCGCTGCAAGCTGCACATGTCGAAGTACACCTTCATGCGCCAAGTCTACGCGGCGCGCCGGCCCGCCGCAACGCCTCGCCGACAATTGCGGAGCATCGCGTTCGTCTCGCTGTTTCCGACGTCGAAGCCTTCCCGATTGTGGACCGCAGTCAGCACGAAACGCTGGCCATCGGCGGATTCCAGAACAATGGCTCCACGACGAGCCTTCTTGAGCAATTCCTTGAGCGTCTTGGCGCGCGCCGAGACGGAGATTGTCTTCATAGTTCCCTTTTTTCTCCGCGAATGAAAGGCAGATTGCCGACTTCAAGCCGACGGCCTCGATCCGGACGATCAACTGCTGTTCGTCTGCATTGTCACCAATCGTGGACAAAGTCGGCCACGCTTGTCTTCTCGAATTCCACTTCCGTGAGGACCTCGCAAATCTTGCCTTGATCAATGCGCACAAAGACGGGATGCCTCCGCTGGTCATCCGTCTTGATGTATGAGATTCCATTGTTCCGCGTCGTATGCGTCGAGCAGACGCGGCAGATATAGTCGGTTCGGATCCAACTGTTGTCGTATTCTGGCTCGATGTCCTCGAGCACATCGCCAAGGTGATAAACGGTGAGCGCTCGCGCTTCTCGCCCTTGCCACTTGATCTGGATCTCCGTGTCGCTACCCACTTCTTGTTTGGTCGGGCAACGCAGGTCAGCGACAATGGAATTGAACATGCCCATCGCTGTTTTTCCCGTCTTGGCAGAACTTGTGAGTCTCCCGACCGGGGTATCACGGCCACTCGGCGGGGAATCACGGTTTCTGAGTTTCTGGATTGTTGCCGGTAAGTCTTTGGACTTCAAGTGACTTCGTGCGAACCAAAGCGGGTGATCGTTCCGTGATACCCGCCGGTTCGGCGGGATATCACGGTTGGGGTTCTCTGCTCGATTCGGGTCAGAGGCGATCGGCTGGGCTTTGCACTCCTCTGCCGCCCTTGTTCAATCCAGCCGCGCCAGGATAAATCATCGTCGTCTGCACGTCCGTGGCCGAGAAGTTCCTTGCGTCTTGTCCCGGCGCGCCGGGGGTCGTAGCCGTCGTCGATCCGGTGGTTCGCGAACGACGTTGACTTTACGACTGATTCAACTCGCCGGCTTGTTCCCGGTTAGGTTGAGCGTTTTTTTCGACGATGGACTTTGCCAAATCGCGCGCCCCGACGCTTCTTGTCGCTTCCAAGCGTCTTCAAGAATTGCCGCGATGTCGCCGCCGAACTTCTCCGCTATCCGCCGACGTGTGCGGTGAATCTCGTCGATGATCGGGTCGCGATTAGTTGTCTTCTGAATCATCGTCCACCATGTATTCCCGCGTGCAAATGATCGGAATCGGGCATCCCAAGTCCGTCAAGTCATCGTGAATCCGAGGCAAAATCTTCGCGTTTGCAATGTGCTTGCAGTTCCAAGTCGATAGGTATTGAGTCCTGTGATGGGCAACCACGGCAATGTGCTACGCTTCGTCTCGCTGGACACGGACAGCAATCCGGGCGAGTTGGTGACACAGCCGTTCGTGCTGGAGGGAAGCCAGAATTGTTTGAACGCCGACGCATGCCGATGCGAGATCAAGGTCGAAGTGCAGAATGCCGGCGCCGACGCCGAGGGAAAACCTGTGCCCGGACTCGCCGCGCCGTTTTGCAATCGCGTGACGGGCGACTCGGTGCGGCACGAAGTGAGCTGGCGGAGCAAGACCGAACTCTCGTCGCTCAAGGGCCGCACCGTGAGAGTCCGTTTTCAAATGCAAAACACCCGGCTGTATTCGTTCGAGGTCGCCCCGTGACGGGGAGCACGTTTCCAACGTGCCTGAACATGAGAAATAAATCTGCTGAGTTGAGGAGCGGCACGTTGGAATCGTGCCCCACATTCACAGTCCGGCGACGGGAGACGTGACTCGCCCATTCCGTCCAAACCTTAGCACATAGCCACCGACCGGAGTCGCCCCGATGTCGGGGAGCAACCTGCCCCACGGCGGGGTGTGATGCCGGCTAGTCGTTCGACAAGTCCTTGCCGACAACGGTGATCTTTGTGCGCAGTTCTGTCGGCTTCTTTTCGACGGTGCGTTCGTCCTTCGGCCAATTATCGGTCGGCCGGCCGTCTCCCTCGAATTGCTTGAACGTGAGTGGTTTGATGATCCACTTTGCCTCGTACTTGCCGGGCTCGAGTTTGCCAAGGTTTACACCGAAGACGCTGTAATACGTGAACGTCTTCGAATACCGGCCCTGCCATATCGCCTCCTCGACAACGATCGTGAATTGATTCCCGCGCCGTTCGATTTGTTGCACCCACACGCGATCGTTGTCGTCCAGTTGCCGAGTGCGCAGTAGAAGCCAGTTATCGTCATTACTCGTGACCTGGAAACCGCGTTCCAACAGTTGATCGGCCCAATCGTCGAGGGGCATTTTCGCCGGCTTCTGTCCGATCGGCGGCGCATGTTGCAGGATCGGGTCGTCGTTCCATTTGCCGCTGTCGCCTCGGACGTTTTGAAAAGCGTCGTGCAACGAGCCACGTTTGGCACGATCAGTCACTTTCTTGGTCCAGGTATCACCTTGCCGCGGATCACCTCGCTCGCCTTGTTGGCCCTGCGATTCAATCGGCTTGGATTCTTGTGCGACGAGCGGTACGGAAACGGTTGCAAGCGAAGCGAGGATCAAAGTGCTGAGGGTTCTCATGGTTTTTCCGCGGTTTATTCTTACTTGGTGTCCTTGGAATTCTGAAGGCGATAAAGACCCGTGTAGGTGCGGATGAACAAACTGCCCCGCGCGATGGCGGGTGTCGCCCAAGCGTAGTCGTTGAGAGAATTTTTGCGAATGACTTTGAACTCTGGGCCGTCCTCGACGACCCATGTTGTACCATCTTCGTTGAGCAGGAAAATCTTGCCGTTGTAGGCCCAGGGAGAAGCGTAGAAACGACCGCCGCCCGTGTTCAGCCGCTGACGCGGAAAGATCGGCTCGCCGGTGTTGGCATTGGAACAGGTCAGCAGCCCCGCATCAAAGAGCACGAAGAGTCGGTCGTCGCTGATCAGATAGCACGGATGGATGCTCGAACCTCGCGGTTGCGACCACGCAATCCATTTGTTGCTCGTTTCGCCGAGCGCGAGACCGATGTCACCGGTCGCGCCGGGGCGGATCGCGTAGAGCGGCCCGTAGTGGTAACCGGCACCCAGATAGAGCAATCCGTTCTTGGCAACCGGCGTCAAGCTGACAAGTCCCGAGGTGCCGGCCAGCTCCCACAGCACTTTTCCATCGAGGTCATACGAGCGCACCTTGTTCGTGCCGATCGTCACGATTTCCGTGCGGTGCTCGTTCACCCAAACGTACGGCGATGACCAATTGCTTCGCTCCTGACGCTCGACACGCCAGATTTCCTTTCCCGTGGACTTGTCCAGCGCGATCATGAACGACGCTTTTTCATTATCGTTCACAACGTAGATACGATCGTCGTGTATCACGGGCGACGCACCTGGCCCCCAACCGCCGCGCATCGGAAAGCTGCCCCACTTCTGTTCCCAGAGGACCTTGCCGTCCAAGTCGTAGCAGAACATGCCGATATTCTCGATGTAAGCGTAGACGCACTTGCCATCGGTAATCGGCGTCGCGTTCGCATACGAGTTTTTGGGGTGACGTTCTTCCGGCGGCACGCCCTTGTGAGCTTCGTGCTCCCAGACAATCTTCCCGGTCTCAAAATCGAGGCAATAGGTCATCCAGCGATGCACATCGGTGGGCATGACGTGTCCGCCCGGGTAGCCGCCGATGACCAGTTTCGCGCGTTCATGCTCACTGACCGCCGACGTGACGAAGAGTTTTTTGCCCCAGATCACGGGCGAAGACCAACCCCAGCCGGGAATGTCGGCCTTCCAGACCACATTCTCGGTCGTGCTCCACGTGTCGGGGAGAGTAGTCCCCTCCGCCAACCCGTCGGAGTGCGCCCCACGAAACTGCGGCCAGTTCGTGGTTTCGTCAGCAGCACTGTGTGCAACGGACAACAGCACAAACCCGATCATTGCAATTCTCTTCATCGATGATCTCCGAGTACCCACGGCAACGTAACGCCAATTCGTGAACTCCCTGCGAGTCGTTTGCGGTTCACGGATTTCGTGTCCATATTCAATGGTTACTTACTCGCGCCTCCGTCCTGTTCCTTATTATTACCAGGATCACTGAATTCTTCACCCCCACGGGCGGTATCTTAACGCGCTGTCGGCGTAATCAAATGGCGCGGGACGGAGAATTCCGCTGACCTTTCGTTGGAGTCGCCGTTCCCGCATTAGGTAATTTCGCGTGTCCGCGGCGGGCGAAAGTTTGGGACGTGACGTTGCCATAATTTGCCCTCCTGGACGATCACAACAACATTCGCAAGACCGTCACGTGGAAGAGGCAGTCCGGCTTGTCGGGTCTCGCGGGTCAACCAGTTCGACTGCGAATAGTGATGCGGGATTGCAGACTGGTTGCCTTTCAGTTCTCGAACAAGTCACCGTGACCCGCTTCTTGACTTCGAAGGAGTTGTAGATTGAACTGAAGCAAGTTAAGAATTTGGAATTTGATTCCACTGCCCTACCTCGCAATACTCAAATTAGTTGGATCACTAGCTCGCCGGAGAGAGGATGAAATACAACACCAATCTGGCCGCTGAGTTCTTCGTTCTCTCCATGCTCAATCGCCTTGGGTTCGATGCGAGCCTTACCCTTGGAAACAAGAAGGCCGTCGACATTTTGGTTGTGCGGGATTCCGGCGATGTCGTGACAGTCGATGTCAAGGGCTTGGCAGGCTCCACGAGTTGGCCAGTGGACAATGTAAAGAAGATCGCAGGGAACCATTTTTTGATCTTCGTCTCATTCCTGGGTAGGATCGACGACCACTCCGCCATGCCGGAAGTCTACGTTGTCCCATCCAACAGCCTGTCCCCGCTTGTCTACCATTCACCGAACGGGAAACGCCATGTCCTCCAAGTGTCACGCATGCGAAAACACGGGAAGGCATTCCGGAATGCATGGGCGTTATTGAGAAGATAGACGATGAAACCACTATTCACAGTACACGCCGGTGAGTATCTCGTCGGATCACACATCGAAGCACACCATCCTAGATGGAACGTGTGGGTTCCCTCGAAGGACACGGGGATAGACCTTCTCGTGACAAATGCGCGAAACACGAAGGCCGTGTCCCTCCAAGTCAAGTTCTCGAAGGATTTCAACCCCACGCACCGCCCGATCTTTCTTCAGACGAAACTCATGGCCGCAGGATGGTGGACGCATCAGGAAGGGAAGATCAAGAACTCGTGTGCCGACTTCTGGGTTTTTGTTCTGCCGTCGTTTTCGGAGCACGAGATCAGCTTCATCATCATCCCACCCGATGAACTCCTGCGGCGACTTCGACGAATTCACGGCAAGGCGGAAAAACGCATCCACTCATACCTCTGGGTGACGAAGTCCGGCCGTTGCTGGGAAGCCAGAGGCTTGGCGAATGCCGACCAAGAGATGCTTGCCTACGACCGCTTGACGGGTAAGGACCGAGACTTCACCTCGTTCCTCAACGGATGAAGCGAGATTGAACGAAGGATGAAGTGACGGCGAACAATGCCTCGGAGGGTATGCCTCGCTCCGCTAGGCAACCCTCAAGGCGAGCGTTCGGCCCCTCGATGTGTGCCAGTTCCATCTGTGAATCACCGAGAGCGAAAGCCCATGCCAAACAAACTCCCATCGAAGCCGCTGATCGTGCTGATGCTCATCGCGATGGCGAGCGCCGTGCCGGTTCTGGCCGAGCCGGCGGGCGACACGCCGTGGGCGCGCGTTACTGAGGACGACCGCGCCATCAAGATCGAGACCGACAAGCTCGAAGCCGTCATTCCCAAGAAGAACCCCAAGCGGTGGATGACCGGCATCGAGAAGCAGTCGTTTCTCGACAAAACCACCGGCTTCCGCGAGGTCGGCGACGGTCTGATGGTGGTGGATTGGCTCATGGAGGCGGGCAGCGACGAGGCCTATGGCGATCAAATTCTTGCCAGCCAATCCACGCCCGGCATCGGCCGTTATTTGTGGCACACGAACGAAACGGACCCGGCAAGGAAAGCCTCAGCCATCAGCCTCCACGGCAGCAGTCATCGTAAGCGCATGGTCGAAGGACCCCAGCTTTGCCCCTGGATGAAGCCGGTGCAACCGGAAGTCATCCAAGGCAAAGATTTCGTCGCGGTGAAGACGACCTACAAGTACGAATTTGCCGCCCCCGGACGCAAAGCCGGATCGCGTTGGACGCAACTGATCGTGTTTCCCAAGGGCATGCGGTATTTTGTGTTGATGGACAAGATCGACAGCGTGAACGATTCGGAGGAGATGTTTCTCCGCAATGACACGCCGGGCTGTGTCCGCCACGAGAAGGGTGACACGTTCAGCGAGATGTATCTCAGCTACCTGAGCGGTCCCAAAGGAGTGCGCATCCCGTCCAGC
>Ga0247727_10003370_pt1 | contig 35323 bp, 27 predicted proteins | sample WisWelCaveWW1625_FD_202498 | JGI IMG/M metagenome (GOLD analysis project Ga0247727, IMG submission 202498) | Biofilm microbial communities from Wishing Well Cave, Virginia, United States - WW16-25 | ecosystem: Environmental > Aquatic > Deep subsurface > Groundwater > Cave microbial mat | place...
GCTTCGGCTGCACCGGCGGCCATCACCGCTCCGTCATGATCGCGGACTCCGTCAACCGCAACCTGCTCCATGCCGGTCACAACGTCAAGGTCGAGCACCGCGATATATCTAAATAGTAGTCAGTAGCCAGTAATTAGTAGTCAGTGTCCCGCGGTCCGCTCGCCGGTACGGCGCCACCGAACTAAGTTTCGGGCTACCTGTCATCCCGAGCGTAGCGAGGGATCTGGTTGCGCCTCCAGCCTCGCTGCACAACACGACGCACCAGCAGATCCCTCGCTGCGCTCGGGATGACACAGGGCGGTCTGAGGCGCAGCCTCGCTAGCCACTGACAACTGATGACAACCGGCAACCGACCACTGGCAACCGACCACCCGGCAACTGACAACCGGCAACTGGCAACTGACAACTGACAACCCGCAACTGACAACTGGCAACTGACAACTGACAACCGGCAACTGGCAACTGACAACTGGCAACCGGCAACCGACAACTGGTATACTATTTCCATGCGCAGATGGGTGCTGCTGGCCGGCGTGTTGGCGACGGCCGCGGCCCAAACGACCTTCCAAAAGCCGCCCGCGGGCGCCGAGCGCTCCTTGCGAGACCGCGTGGAGCGCTTCTACTCCCTCTATCAGCAGGAGAAGTTCCGCGAAGCCGAGTCCCTGGTGGCCCAAGAGAGCCGCGATGCCTTCTACACCATGCCCAAGAACCCGGTCAAGGCCTTCCGCGTCGAATCCATCACCTGGGCAAACGATTACCGCAGCGCTGAAGTCCTGGTGGCGTGCGAATCGGTCTCGCCCCTGGCGGGCTCCGGCACAGTCAAGATCCCGGTCCGGGGCAGCTGGAAACAGCTTGAAAACCAGTGGTACCTGGTGGTGGAACGGCGTCCGCCGCCCTCCCTGCCCCCCAGCCCGGTCCCCGAGAGAAGCCAGAGCCTCGAAGGCTTTGGGGCAACCCAGCCGGGCGGGCCCGATACCCCCAATCCGCTCCCCGCCGGTCGGCCGCTGTTCTCTGTCGAGCCAAGAACCATCTCCTTTCCTCGCGATGCCGCCGCCGTCACCGAGCGCACCGTCATCATCTCCAATCGCATGCCGGGACCGCTTCAGCTGGTGCTGGGCGCCATGGCGCTGCCGGGCCTCAGCGCCTCCCTCTCCAGCCCGACGGTCCAGGCCTTCGGCTACACGACGCTGAAGATCAGCTATGATCCGGCCCGCGGCCGCCCGGCGGGGCAGCATTCGGTCGGCTTGCTGATCCAACCCATCAGCCAACCCGTGGCTATCACGGTGCGTTTCGAATAGGACAACTGAGCTATGCACAAACAACTGCTGCTGGCTGGCGCCCTGGCGATTCTGGCTGGCCCCTTGGCTGCCGAGCGGACCTTGCCTCGCAAGGCGCCACCGGAAGTCGAGCAGGCCCTCTTGGACCGCGTCAACCAGTTCTACACCCTCTACCAGCAGAGCAAGTTCCGCCAGGCAGAGGCCCTGGTGGCGGAAGAAAGCAAAGACCGCTACTACCGGATGGCGAAGCTGCCGGTCCGGCAGTTTCGCGTCGAAACCATCGACTGGGCGGAGGACTTCCAGTCCGCCAAGGTCCTGGTGGCCTGCCATGCCATCTCGACCCGCACCGCCGCCCAGGCTCTTTGGGTTCCTGTCACCAGCTCATGGAAGCACATCGACGGCCAGTGGTACATGGAGATCCCCAAGCGGGAAACCTCGCCTTTTGGCCCCATGGCCTTTTCCGACCCCAGCAAATTCACGCCGGAGCCGTTTCGCCGCCCCACCCCAGAGGCCGTCACCGCCGGGGGGTACCGCATCGATCAGGACCGGCTGGTGTTTCCCAAGCAGGCCACCGGCATCATCGGCCGCACCGTCAAAATCTCCAACCACATGCCGGGCAATCTGCCCCTGGAGGTGGAGCCGCTCCGCCTTGCCGGGGTGGCGACCATTCTATCCACGCCGCTGATCGGGCCCAGCGGGCACGGCACCTTACAGGTCAATTACGACCCGGCTGTGGCGCAGCACTCCGGCACCCACCAGCTGCGCCTCCACCTGCTCGGCCAGATCGTCACCATCGAGCTGGTGTTCGAGTAGCAGTAGGACAGGCATTCTTGCCTGGCATCCCTGACAGCGACCGCAAGCCAGTCAGCCGCTCCCCAACAGCCAGGAGAATATGCCTGTGTTACCGGCCACGCCCGGAGCCCTTGATCCACAACCTACAACCGCGCCGGGTGGCCGTAGGCCACCCCCTCGAGTTTGGCCATTTCCCTCTCGTGGCGCACGCTTCAGCGTGCCGGCGTGGGCTTCAGCCCACGCCCCGGAGTGGCCGTAGGCCACCCCGGGCGCCCTACTGAATCGCAATCCGCGACGACTGGCTCGCCACTCCCTCGACGATCACCACCAGCTCCACCTCTCCGGAGGGGGCGTCCTGGCCGACCTCCACGTTGATCTGGCTGATCACCAGGCCCGGGGCGATGCCGCTGAACAGCACCCGCTGGCCCCGCCCGCCGATCCCCACTGTTGGTTGGAAGAAGCTCGTGGCCGGGGGAACCGGGCCGACCTGGCCGGTTTGCAGCGGCGGCTGCGTCGGCCCCATGGAGTTGACGAACAACATGAAGGCCTCGCCCCGGGACAGCCGGTTGTTGGGCCCCACCACGCTGCCGTCCAGCTTGACCGCCGCCGCATGCTTGACGCTGCTGCCCGCCGGCGTGTACTCGAAGATGGCCGGCCGAACCCGCAGCAACTGCACCCCCGAAAGGCCGGTGACAGACCCGTTGTTCTCCACCTCCACGCGGATGGTGGCCGGCGCCCCCAGATCTGTCCGGACCTGGAAGTTGATTTGCTCCGGCCGGCCGGCTTCGTTGCTCACCGCGTACAGCGGCACGGCCTGACCCTCCACGCGCACTACCACACCGCGATGAGAGGTCGCCCCACCCGGCAGCTCCAGGCCCGTGATCTCAGAGAAACCGGTCCCGAACAGCGTACCCAGGCCGCCGGGCACCAGTCCGGGCTGGTTGCTGGCGGCGTCCACGACCCCGGCCGCCGTGAACGTTGGCGCCCTGCCGAGAACGATCACCGTGAAGGTCGTGCTGGTCACCTGGGGAACCGTCGCCGTGATCGAAAGGTTGCCTGCCGGCGTGCCGGGGTTGATCCGGATCCGCGCCGAGGCCCTCCCGTCGGCCCCGGTGGTGAGCGTCAGGGGATTCGCTGGATTCCCCTGCTCCGGGACAAACACCACCGTACCGGGGCCGCTGAAGGTCACCGTGGCGCCCGGAACAAAAATGCCTTGCGCATCGTTGACCCGCACCACCAGGGCTTCGGTGCTGGTTCCGCCCACCGGCGCCCGCAGGTTGTTGCCCGCGATCTGGACAATGGAGGCCGGGTTGGCGATCGACCGGAGATTGAAAGTGGCCCGGCCGTTGCCCGCCGAAGCCACCATCGTGAGAGGCCCTACATAGTTATTGGCAATCGTCACCAGCACCGAAGCCTCGCCGTCAGGCTGCTGGAAGAAGTTGGTGGTGGTCGCCGACCCCGGCGGGTTCGCTTCGAAAAACAGCGGGTAACGGGCATTGGGAAGCGGAACGCGATTGCCGAAAAGATCCAGCACCCGCACGCGCAGGGCCTGCGCCAGCGTCTGGCCCGGCCGGCCATCCTGGTTGTTCCCTTGCAGGATGATCACCTGCTCCGGCGGGCCCCCGGTGGCCCGCAGCGTGAAGCGGGCCTCGCCCGGAATGCCGGGCACGAAGGCCTTGATGATAATCGGCTCCGTCCCGGCTCGCGGCCCGATGGTCACCTGGGTAAACGCCTGGCCGGCGCCGTTGGTGAGCGAAATCGTCGGATTCAAAATGGCCGAGAAGGGGCCAGCGGGCCCCGCCACCACCTCCCAGTAGACCCCGATAAAGCCCAGCGCCTGGAATGCGCCCCCGCCTCCCAGCGTCACCCCCAGGAAATTCGGCACCGGCTGGCCGACGTCGGCCGACTGCATGTCGCCCTGCAACACCTCCGGCGGCCCTGGCAAGGTAGTGGCCGATTGCAGATAGAAGCTGGCATTTCCCAGGTCGGACCTGGCGTCCACAGAGGCCACCACCACCGCTGTTAGCGCCACGAACCCGGGCGGCGGCGTCGAGCCGCTGAACTGCGCCTTCACAAGGCCATCCACATCCGTCGTGGTGTTGAGGCTGGGAGGCAGCGCTCCGGGCGAAGTGACCGAGAACGTCACGGGGGTTCCAGCCGGGGGCGGGAAACCGTCCGCGTTGGTTACCCGCGCCACCACCGGCAGCGGGAAGGGCTGGCTGGGCCGCGTGATCTGGTAGGATCCGGAAACCGCCACTAGCCCCGTGGTGGTGCCGATCGTGAGCGTGAAGGTCACCCCGCCGGTGCCGGGCGCGGTGGCTGTTACGTTCACGATCTGCACGTCGGCGCCAAACTGCTTGACACCTCCCCCATCGGGCGTCGCCGCCTGTAGCGCAGGCATTCCTGCCTGTCCCTCCACCCGTAGGCTCGACGTTGGGGCGGCGACCGAAACCTGGGCCTGTGCGATACCCAGGCTGTTGGTCCGGGACGGCTGGGCCGGAGTATAGCTGAGACGGTTGTCCGCGGAGGCGAAGGTCACCGGAACATTGAACGCCGGATTCCCGTCGCTGGCCGTCACCCGCACCGACAGCGGCACCTGGGTGCTCTGCCCGGCAATCAGATTCTGGCGATTGCCGCCGTTAAGCTCTATGTTGGCGGCCTGGGTCGCTGGCGGGATCGCCACCCCAACCCCCTGCGGGGCCACCCCGATGTTCGCCGTGTTGGCCACCAGGTTGGAAGTGACATCCACTCGCTGAATGCTGCTTCCCGCGAAGGAAGCCAGGTACACACTCTTGCCGCTGGGCGAGACCTCCAGGCCCCTGGTATTGGCCCCATAGTTCTGCAAGGTGACCGCCCCGGTTGTCAGATCGATCCTGGCGATCCCATTCGTGCCGTTCACGATCCCGTAGGCGGTGGTGTTGTCGGTCACCACCGCGCGGTCCAGCCCGAACACCCCCGATCCCACCGGGGTCACCACCAGGCTGGCCAGGTCCACGAGCAGCGGGGTGTTCTGCGGGGCAAAGCCCAGATTCACCACCAGAGCCCGGGTGCTGTCCGGGGTCACCAGCAGCTTGCCGTTCACCACCTGCGGCAGGGGCGCGGTAGCCAGGAGGCTCCCGGTGTTGGGATTCAAAAGCGAGAGCGTCGCCCCCGACAGCACTATCAGCCGTTGGGCATTCGGCAGCAAAGCCATCGACACCGGCCCTAGGATGGAGGCCTGGTTGGCGATGGTGTTGTTGCTCAGGTTGACGATGCTGACAACGGAAGCCGACGTCGACATTACATAGGCGCGAGCGGAGTCGTTGCTCACCTGGATGTCCACAGGCCCGGCTCCGACATCCAGCCCCCCCGGAACCAGCTCGGTGTCGTTGGCGGTGTCGAAGATTCGAAGACGTCCGGCGCTGACCAGCAGCCGCCGGCCGTCCCCAGTGACCACGGCCGCGCTGGCGTTCACCCCCAGGTCGATCTGGCGCAGCACCGCCAGGTTGGCGGCGTTCACCACCGTGATGGTCCGCACGGAGTTGTTGGCAATGACGTAATACTTGGACCCGTCGGGCGTCCCAACCACCTGGAAGGCATTGGGGGAAGCGGCAATCGTCCCCACGTTGGCGAGCGTGCCGGCGTCCAGCACCGTGACGTTGGAGCTGCCGCCGGACGGGAAGGCAAACGCCCTCCCCGCCGGCGCCTGGACTTGTCCCAGGCCCGCCCCTACTGCCAGAGCGAATAGACCGGCCAGCCAGATGGTTCTTGATCGGAGCATAGCTACACCTTCATTCTGAGGATGGACGACGCGGAGCCTCCATGATACCAGGAATTGGCCCGGTAACACACGCATTACTGCCGGGGCTAGTGTCCTAAGAGTGCGTTGCTGGGAAAAAGACCATTGGTGTTCCCCAAGCTCAGTCGATCGGAACCTGTACTTTGGGGATCTGACTCATCAGGGCGCTTAATAATGCAGGCGCTGACGCCCCAACGTGCGTAGCGAGCGTTAAGTTTGACTTCGGAGCGCATATACATCAGCACAAAGATCCCGCCGGCTAGAATCCTGGCTAGCGTAGCGACCCAGTAATACGGATGGGCGAGAAGACCCTGGGGGGCCTTGGTGCGCAAACTGAAATGGTAGAAGATCTCGACCGCAGCTCCCCCGAAGCAACCCCAAAGTATGCCTTCCAGCAGTGGTTCACAGATTGATAGCCCCTTCGCCTAAAGGGATTTACTCAAGAAGAATTGCCAAACGGCAAGCTTCTCCGCTCCGCTGATGGGACTTGCCTGAAAGGCATACAGGGGGCGCCCACAGCGGTCTGGCAGGGCCGATACGCGGACAAGCTTTGAATATCTTGCGAGGACCTCTTCGACTTCCGGTTCAGGAATGTGGGTTTCTTTGGCGATGCCGACAGCAGTTCGCAGAGTCCATTTCGGGTTGAGCAAGGCAGCCAGCACAACCCTCTCTCGATCAGGTATCTCTGCTAGTTCGCGTTCGTACATTTCGGCACCTCCAGCGTGTTTTCTTCTGGACGGTAGCCTCAGCGGAGGCGCCTGAGATGCCATCTTGCCCTCTCCTTGAGACGCCCCGAGCCGCCGTGGGGGTTGCTGCCAGAACGTGCAGCAACGCCCGTACCATTGTTCGTCATTAGACAGTCAGGGCGCTATGCTGTGTTCCCACTGAGATTGCTGTGAAGAAAAGCCTTATGATGCCCTTATGACAGGCGACGTAAGGAAAAAAAACGGAGGGGAGATCGCTCTCCCCTCCGCCTAGTTTACAACCGATCGAAACTAGTGACCCAGGTTCTCGCCGGTTCCCACGAACCCGATGAACCCGGCTGCCGCAGCAAGGCGGCCGCCGAAGGACCCAGGATTCGGGATGATCAGAGCCAGGTAGCCCTCCGCGATCGCCGGTACGCCACCGAAACCGTCGGTGATGAAGGCGAAGCCGTGAGCGAACTGGAACTGGCAGATGGCGATGATGTAGCCCTGGAATCCGGGGGTGCCGGTGATGTTCACCGCGGCGTTGCCGCCCGACAGGGTCCACACAATCGTCTGACCGGAGGCCACGATGGCCGAGGTTTGGGCCGGCGGCGCCGCCCCACCGCCCGTCGTTCCACCGTAGTAGTTCAACGTGCAGGTACCTGCCTGCGCCGTCGTCCCGAACGGATCGCGGGTCGTGTTGGCGATCGAGAAGCCGGTGTCAAACCCAGCCTGGTTGGTCACAAACGGATACAGCAGCACCGTGCTGCAACGAACGATCTGCAGCACGTTGCGGTTAGAAGACGTATCGACGAACCTGGGCTCGGGAGCCGAGGCGCTGGCGCTGGTCACCGTGCTGATAGGCGCAAAGGTCACGCTCATCTGCATGGTGCCGACCGCCGGCAGGTCGCTGCCCGTGTTGGCCCGGTGCGCCGCTACCACAGGCACGAAGACGTTCTCCACCGCGAAGGGATCGTCGTCCACCACCTCGTAAAGGGCAAGGCCAAAGGTACCCGTAATGGCTACTTCTGTCGAGAAGGTACCCGTCAGGAGGCCCAGCGCGCCCCCGCCGTTGGCGTCGGAGAGCGGCACCCGGACCAGTCGCAGGAAGTGGCCGTTCACCGAGGCGGAGGCGTTGCGGACGGAGTTAGGCAACGCCAGGCGCACGCCGCTGGGGACATTGAAGAACCGAATCAGGAAGCGGGTCCCTTGGGTGGCGCCGCCGCCGTTCACACCAGAAGGTGGTGTTGGGTAACCGTCCTCCACGGCGGCTTGCGCCGGGAAGGAGGTCGGCACCCCCAGGGTCTTAAAGGCGCTTGCAAACCCCTCCGAGAGTCGTACCCCAAAGTCGTAACGATTGTCCGAATCGCCGGCGTAGGCGGCGTCGAAGGCATGGTTAATGTGGTGCGATTCTATCTCCGTGATGTTGTTGTCACTGTCCAGGTGCGCGGTCACGCACTGCAACCGCACGATCGGCAAGGTGCCCGAGAAGTCCCGGTGCTGCCGGAACGACTGCAACAGACCCACCAGCGGGATGCCGACGTTCAGCACGTTGTTGTTGATCGGGATCGCCGTCTGGCTCTGCATCTGAACGAACGCCGTCACCTGCGCGGTCGGGAAGTTACCCTCACCGGTCGGAATACCAAGCTGCGAGACGTTGCCGCGCATGTTGGTGATGCGGACTTCCAGCGGAATCTGGTTGATGTTGCCGGCTAAATCGACGGCGCCCGGCGTCGGGAAGGTGGCATTGTTCCACTCCTGCCGTCCCGGCCCCACTCGCCGGCCGTACTGGGGCCGCTGGATATGTGGCCAGACTTGCACCTCCGCCGGGAAGGCGGCCGTCGGGTTGGCGTTCGGGGCTGGCGCGAACGTAACCGGCGAAGTGTTGCGGCCGTTCACAACCATAATCGCGTCGGTCGTTTCGCTGCTCGGCACGCCGCCGCTGCCGCCGCCGAAGTCGATGTTATTCGTCACCGCCACGTTCAGCGTCACCCCGACGTTGGCGACGAAGGTCATCGGGAAGAACCCGACCTGGCCAATACCGAGAAGCCCCGCTATCTGACACTGGATGATGATATCGCCCAACAGCTCGGCGATACCCTCGGCGCGGGCCACCGCCGGAACCGCCGAGGCCTGGCACGTCATGTTGGTGCTGGGGTGGAAGAGCCCTTGCGCATTGGCCGTATTGGCGCCGGCCAACGCCAGCAGCACGGCCAGCACCAGGAAACCTTTTCTAGAAGCTGCCATTTGTTTCTCCTTTGTCTCGCACTAGAATTTGTCGATCGGTGAAGTTCCTCTTCAACCTGAACCGCTCGCTTCTCGAACTTGTTACCGTCAAAACCGCTTACCTCGCTTGCCTCCGTGTCGGGCGGAGGACCGGATATAAGAAAACTGGTCGGCGCACGCCATTCCACTCGGCCGGCTACCTCAACGGTACAATACCGCCGGGGCACCTCCTGAGTGCGGGGGACGCTGTGCTCGCGGGAGACTGGTAAGACTGCCCCGCTGCCCGAAGGCAACGGTAAACTACTTCATACCATTCACCTAGCCCCGCTGTCAAGCAAAAAATACGACCCATGGTAAAATAACCGTAGACCGGACAGGGGGCTACACTACCCTCCCACTACCGCCCGACTTACGGGTAAGGGCGATATGTAACACTTTTTGGGTTCCAGGTCAAGCTTTTTTTTGGTTGACCTGCCCTCCGGCCTCCTCCGCGGACCGGCGCCGTGAAGTTGGCTGCACATTTGCAGCCAACTCCCGTGGAGTCGCCAAGTCAGGAAGAGTCGCCCCACCAAGCCCGTTCCCTCCCTGAGAAAATGTCCAAACTCCAGGGAGCGGCCGCAGGCCGCCCCGAGTTACTGCTTCATCAGGCGGTGGAGGAGCTTCAGCTTGCCTTTGATCTCGTCGCTCATGTCGTTGAGCTCGATCTCGTCGTAAATGACCCGTGGGGTCATCAGGATGATCAGCTCCGTCTTGGTCTTGGTAATCGAGGTGGACCCGAAGGCCGCCCCCAGAACCGGAATCTTGCCCAGCACCGGGAAGCGGGCCGTGGAATACAGGTCGTTCTCCTGCATGATGCCGCCAATGGCGATGGTGCTGCCGTCCTCGACCGTCACCTGCGTGGAAACGCTGCGTTTCTGGATGCTGGGCGACTGGATAGCCCCTGCCGAGGGCGCCTGGGGCGAGCTGACCTCCTGGTTGATCAGCAGGGTCACGATGCCGCTGGCGTTGACCCGGGCGGTGATGTTCAGGATCACGCCGGTGCTGCGGCTGGACACGGTGTTGGTGAACAGCGAGGTGCCGGCGGCCTGCGCCCCGCCCACCAGCCCCTGCGATGTCAGGACCGGGATCTCGGTGCCGACGTTGATGTTGGCAGCCAGGTTGTCGGTGGCGATGATCGAAGGGGCCGATACCACGCGGGTCCGGCCGTAGCTTTTCTGCACCTCCAGAAACGCCGCCAGCTCGCGCGTCTGGCCGATCAGGTGACCGATCGTCAACCCGAAGGCGCCCGCGATGTTGAAGCCGGTCAGCTTGCGCGTGCCGACCGCAGCTCCGGCGGCCTGGCCGCCCTGCTGGCGCAGGTAGGCGCTCACCCCGCTGGAAAACGCATCGGTCAGGACCACCTCGTAAATCTGGGCCTCGATCAAGACCTGGCGGGGAGGCAGGTCGAGCTGGGCCAGAGTCTTGCGAATGACCTCCCACTCCTGCTGGGTGGACTGCACGATGATGAGGTTGTTGATGGCGTCGGGCACGATCCGCACGACAGAGCCGCTGATGCCGGTGGCCTGGTTGCTCGGGGCCGGAAGCCCCAGGTAGGTGCCGGTCCGGTCGGTTCCCGCCGGCGCCGCGGCGCCCCCCGCGGGAGCGGAGGTCCCCAACGGTACTGCCGGCGGTGCCGACGGCAACGGCACCTGGATGAAGCCGCCTCCTCCTCCCATCCCCCCGTAGCCGCCGCCTCCCCGGCCCCCGCCGAAGCCGCCGCCGCCCCCCATGCGCCCGCCGCCCCCGAAACCGATCCCCTGCTGGCCTAAACCGCCATACGGACTCTCATAACCACCATACCCGCCGTAGCCGTATTGCCCGGAAGCCCCGTAGAGCGTCAACAAGGTTCCAGCCAACTGCTCCGCCAGGCCGTACTGCACCTTGTAAATGAAATTCTGGATCCCCCCCACCGTCACCGGCTGATCCAGCTTCCCGATCCAGGTCTTGACCTCATCGAACACGTTGGGGTTGGGACTCACCACCAGGATCGAGCTGATCCGCTCCACCGGCAGGAACTTGATGGCCGAGGTCTTGTCCGACAAGGCGTAGGCGGCAAAGATGCCTTCCAGCTCCTTGGCCAGTTGGCTCGCCTGGCTGTTCTTGACCTCAAACAGCCGCACCCGCTGCTTGGCGAAGGCGTCGTTGTCGAACAGCGCCAGCAGCTCCATGGTGCGGCGCATGCTCCGGTTGTTGTCCTCGATCAGCAGCAGGTTGCCGGTGTCCAGCACCGACATCACCGCCCCGGCCCCCAGGAAGGGCTGCAGGACCGCGGCCATATCTTTGGCCGTCATGTAGCGCAGGGCCACCAGGTTCAGGGCCAGCTGTTCGTCCTCCGGCAGGTCCTTGATGTCGGTCCTGGGCGGGATCGGCAGCCGGATGGCGTCCTTGGAGGGCACAATGTGAAAAAGGTTGCCGACCTTCACGGCCACGGCGTTGTTCATCCGCAGGATGGTCTCCAGCAGCGGCAGCACGTCGGGCAGTTGCAGCTCTCCGTACGTATTTATGGTTACCTGGCCGCGGATGGTCGGGTCCAGGATGTAGTTCATCTTCAGCTGCCGGGCCAGGATGTCGATGACCTCGGTCAAGGAAGCGCCGGTAAGGTTCAGGGCGAAGCCGGCGCCGCCGGCCGCCGGCGTAACCGTGACCGGCCCCTGGACCGGCCTCGGCGTCGGCGGCGGCGCCGTCGGGATCGCCTGCATCCGCTCCTGCGGCGGCAGAATCACCTGGGCCCGGACCGGCGCCACCACCATCGTCAGCGCGATTGCCAGAAACGGCTGCTTCCGCATAGCCCCCCTCACGGCACGTCCTATGATCTCGCTGCTCACTTCAGCTCCTCATGGCTTGATGTCTTCCCACCAGGCCTGCTGCCCGAAGGGGGTCTGGCGGACCACTTTGCGCTTGCCCTGGTGGACGGTGCCGTGCGGCGAGGTTTCGCCCGGCGCGGCCTGGTAAACCGTCCCGGTGGCGGTCTGCATCTCCGGCCCGAACCGGATGTCGCCCGGCCTGCCAGATGCCGCCGGGTTGACCGGGGTGGCGCTGGAGGCCGCGCCAGGGGGGTTTATGGCGGCGTCGCCCACCAGGGTGCCCCCGGCATTGGCTCCCCCGGTGGCGCCGGAGGCCGCCGGCGCCTGCTCGCGGGCTGGCCCCGTCATCAACTCCGAAACCTGAGCCTGAAACTTCTCACCCTCCCACTCCAGCTCGATCTGGTCGGAAGCCACCGCCACCAGCTTGAATTCGCCGATCGTTTCTCCGAGCCGCACGGCCTTCTGCCGCTGGGCGCCGGGAACCGCGAAGAAGGCCGTCGGCCCCCCGCCGATGCTCATGACCCCGAACAACTGCGGCAGCGGCGGCTTCGGCTTCACCTTCGGAGGCGCCACCACCACGGTCGGATTCCGGTCCGGGCTGAGCAGGTACTTCTGGGCGGCATCGAGATAACTGGCAGCCTGGGCGGCCGCCATGGGGGTCGCCTGAGCTGCTGGCAGCGTCGCCGCTGCCGCCGGCGGCGGCTGCAAGATTCGGTAGCGGTCCACGGCCCGGCGGTATTCCACCCGCAGCCGCCAGATCCCCAGCACCGATGCAGCCAGCAGGGCCAGGTTCAACGCCAGCAGCCGCCGTCTCATAGCCCCGGCCCTCCTTTTGGGGCGGAGGCCGCCAGAGACGCCGGAATGTAACCCGCCACCACCACCCGCGCCAAAAGTGTCTTAGACTTGGCGTCATTCTGAGACAGCCGCACGTCGACGGTCGAGAGAACCTGCTCGGCGTTGCGCAGCGCCGTCATGAAGTTGATCCACTGGTCGATGCCGCAGGTGAAGGTGGCCGCCAGGGGCACCTGGGCGTAGTCAGGCCCGGCCGGCTTGATGGCCTGGAATTCGGACGATTGCAAGCTGACGCCTTGGGCGCCCAACAGGCTTTTCACCGTCTGTAGCACCTCGGCGGATGCCTGCGCGGCGGTGGCGGCCCGCAGCAGGCCCTTTTCGACCTCCTTCAGCTCGCGGGCGGCAGCGTCGGCCTCGGCCGCCAGGCGCGGCCTCTGCCGGGCCACCTGCTGGAGCCGCAGCAGCCGCTTCTCGGTGACCTCCGGGGGCGCCCCGGAGACCGCCTCCCCGGAGGCCCGCGGCAACACACCGTACTGCAGCAGGAGAAACACCACTGTGGCCGCCCCCAGCAGCAGCAATGCTCTTCGATCGCGCTTGCTCAGGCTTCCCATAGCATTAACGTCCGGGCTGGCGGCGCGCCGCCCGGATGCGAAATACCTCGTGGTTCTCGTTGCGGGTGATGGAGCCGGCAAATGACGACCCGGCCAGCACCCCGGAGTTGTCGAGCAGACCCAGCAGCGGCGCCGCCGCTTCGGCCTGGCCGGCCAGTTGCGCCACGTCTTCCGACAGCTCCAGTTGTTGCAGCCAGACGGTGGCCGGCAGGCGGCGGGAAATCTCCGTCACCAGGGCCAGGTCGGCCTCCGGGCGCCACCGGAAGGATTCCAGCTTGCTGCGGCGCGCCCGGGCGGCCTCGCCCTGCCGCTCCAGCGCCCGGATTTCGCGCTCCACCGCTTCCAGCCGCCGAACCTCCCGTTCCAAGGCCTGGGCGTAGCGGCGATCCTGCCAGGGGCCGCGCAGCCACAGCAGCAAGACCACCAGCAGGGCCGCCGCCACCGCTGCCGCGGTGGCGAAAACCGGCCACCGCGCCGAGGAACTGCGGTGTTGGGCCGGCAACAGGTTGAGCCGCCAGCCCAGACGCGGGCAGGCCCCCGTCAAAGCCGTCGCCAAAACCGCGGCGTTCGACTCCATCGGCTGCGCCGTTGCCGGCTCCAGCCGCAACTCCGCGGCCGCCGCCTCGACCGCTTTCTCGACCGGCATCATCTTGGAATCGAATACCGCGCTGAAAAGCGGGCGGGCCTGGCTCTCCCCGTACAGCTCGAAGGTCTGGCCGCGGTCCTCCATCGAGAGGAACGGCTCCGGACGCAAGCCGCCGCGCAGCCTCGGCGCCAGGTAGTAGCCGGCGGCCGCTACCGTGATCCCGGCCAGCTTCACCCCGGCCTCGGCGAATAGGCCGGCGTAGCCGTCCACCACCGCGCGCGCCGCCAGAACCACCGCCACCGACCCCGGCGCCCGGTCCAGACGGGCGTAGCCGGAGTACACGCCGTCCTCCCCGTAGGGGTGCAGCAAGTCGATCTGGAAACGCACCGCCGAGCGCAACTCAGCGCCGGCGGCCGCTGGCAACTCCAGCAGCCGAACGATGGCCTGCTCTCGAGGCAGCGCCAAGGTGGCCGCCTGGCCCGCGAACTGGTGGCCCTTCAAGAACTCCTGATACTCAGCTCCCCACTCCGAGGCCGGCCGGCTGCGAAACCCCGCGATCAGCCCTTGCGCCACCACCGTGACGCCTTTCCAGCGGGACCGTACCAGGCACACCGCCAGGTCGTCGCCGCGGATCTCCAGCCCCACCCCGGCGCCCAGGCTGAAAAGGCGCATCACCACCACCATCGCTCCACTCCAATCGGCGGCTCCATACGGTTTCGCCCGAAGCGGACCAGGGCGGTGACGGACCGACGCGCCGGACGGCCGGCCAGCTGGGCCGTGGCCTCGACCGTGTAGGCGGTAGCGCGTCCCACCGTCAGGACCCCGCCCCCCGGCAAGGCCACGCCAGCCAGCGGCCCCAGGTCGCTATAATCCAGGATCTTGGTCTCCCGGACCCCCACCAGCGCCGCCACCGCGTCCGGCGCAAGGCCGGCGGCCATCAACACCGCCGGGGAGGCGTAGCTGGCGTTGATAGCGCCGCCTGGGCTCAGGGTGAGGTGGCGCCAGACGCCGCCCCGCTCCACAAATCCCGACTCGGACCCGCGCTCCCACCAGCCGTAATAGATCTCCGGCGTCATGCCCGGCACTGTCAGAATATCTTCCAACACCACAAAGGACGCCCCGCGACCGGAAAAAGACGGCCCGCCACCCTGGCGCCGCCCCGCAATGCCGGCGGCAATCTGGGCGGCCTGCCCTTCCTCGACCCCCAGCACCGTAAACAGGCGCGCCAGTTGGGCCGGCGACGCGCTGACCAGGCTCAGCTTCCCGTTCTCGCCCGTGATCCCCAGGTCCACCACGCCGGTGGAGAACTGGTACCGCAACGCCCGCTGCCCCGGCCGGAACGTCGCCCCAGAGGTGGCGCCCTGGGACCAGAACAGTTGATAAAGAAACCGTTCGACGGCGCCTTGCGCCAGAAAGTGCGCCCGCACGCCATCCAGCGACAGGGAAGCCCGATCCAGCTCCGCCCGCACCGACCACGCCAGGGTGAAGACGATCGCCGACAGCGCCGCGCTGAGCCACAGCACCGCCAGCAGCGCCCCGCCGCGCTGGCGTCGAGCCGCGGGGCGCCGATTCGCGCCGGCTGAAGCCCGCACGCTAAAGCGCAATGCCACATACTTTTGCCATTTGTCGAATGCTGGCCACGATGTGGGGCGGCGCCCCTGCGCCGCGGCTGGCCCCCTGGCCAGCCTCTTCCGGGCCTTTCGGTGAGCCGGCCAAGCCGGCCAGGGCCCAGCGGGCGCCCCCGGCTGCGGCCCAGGGGGGCCGCCCCACGTCCTCATGACGGTCGCATCCTGGCCGGAACCAGCACCGTCACGTTCACGGGCCGCAGCCGGGCCGAATCACCCCGCGCCCCGATCTGGATCGTGACGGCCTCCGGCAGGGCCATCGTGCGAGTCCACACCGAAACCCACAGGCCCGGCCGGCTGGGATCATCCCGCTGCTGGTAGGAGAACGAGCAGGCCTCCAGCTCATCGGCCAGGATGAAGGAAGTCGGCAGCGCTGGAATGGCCGCAAAGAACAGCCGCTGCTCTCCTCCGGCGGCCGCCGGCCCCTCCCCTTTGACCAATGCGCCCAACCCTCGCGCCCCGGGGAACGGCCGGTCGTTCATCAGAACGCGCCGGCCCCTGGGGCCCTCGGTAACCTGTAGCTCAATCAGGCGCAAGCCGCCCCGCGGACCGGCTTCCAGAGACCAGGCGCTGACGAACCGCATCGCCGCAGGCTCGCCCTGGAAAAACAGGAACGGCATAGCGGAGGCCATTTGCGGCGTCTGGCGCTCGCCCCAGACCTGCACCATGCCCTCGATGGCGGCATGGAACATGGCGTTGGCGGAAGCGATTCGGCGGTCCAGCGCCAGGTTGCTGCTGGTCTGCTCCCAGGAGACGACACCGACTCGGAGCGCCATCAGGATCCCCACCGACAGCAGGCTCAGCAGCGAGACGGCGACCAGCACCTCCATGAGAGTGAGACCGCAGCGACGCCCCCTCACCGAGGCCCCTCCATCGGGATATTGTCGCGGCGGAACCCTTCCATTTGAACCAGGCGGCGCTCCTGGCCGTAGTTCCACCAGATCTCCAGGCTGACGCGCACCAACTGCGGAGATCCAGGCGCGCTGCCTACCAGCCGCTCGAATGGCTCGGCCATAGCCGTCCAGCCGGAGTCTTCGTCCCACTGCCCGGCCATTGGCCGGCCCAGGGGCAGGGGGGTGGCCGCCAGCAGCTCGTTCATCTTGGTTCGGGCCAGCATCGCCGCCCGGTCGTACTGCTTCACCTGCCTGGCATTGCGCAGCGTCGAGGAGAGCAGCGAGAGCAGGCCCACCACCGCGATCGACATCAGGGCAGTGGCTACCATCATCTCGAGCAACGTGAAACCCCGCCTCATCACCTCGTCTCCTCATCGACTTGAGCTGCGCCGCTCAGCGGATCCAGCACCACCACGCCTACCCGCCCCCCGTTGGTCACCAACTCGATCCGCAGCCTCGGCGCGGGGACGCCCGGATACACCATCCACCTTCGGGGCCTGTCCTGCTCGTCGTTCCTCAAACGAACGCCCTCCGCCAGTTCCAGGGTTCGCTCCCACTGTCCGCCGGCCGAAAGGGCGCTGATGCGGTTGCTCTTGGCTTCCAAGGAGATCTCGACCGGGATCTGGTCGCGCTCCGCGCGGTTCCGCGCGCCGTTGACGAAGGCCGCCACCCGCCGGCCGGAGGCCTCCAGGCGCAGGCCGTCCAGCCCCGAGGTGAGCGAGGGAAAGGAAATGGCCAGGATCATCCCGGCCAGGGCCATGGCCACCAGCAGCTCCAGCAGCGTCAGTCCGGTCTTAGGGCTTGTCACGAAACAACCCATTCCAACCGCTCCTTTCAGTCGCGGCTCGGAAACCCGCCGCTCGGAACCCGATTCTGAGCCGCGACCAAAAGGAGCGGATCTTGCAAAGTGGCACAGTTGCTTCATGACGAGCCCTTAGGGTTCGGCGTCACTTCCAGCTGACAATGTCGGCGTCCACTCCCTCGCCGCCCGACTTCCCGTCGGCCCCGTTGCAGGTGACGTCGGGCTCCGGCCCGTGTTCGCCTGGAAATTTGTAGACGTAGGGGTGGCCCCAGGGGTCGTTGGGAATGTCCTTGGCCAGATAGGGGCGGATGGCCTGCAAGCCCTCTTCGCTCGACGGGAATCTCCCTTTGTCGATGTGATAGGCTTGCAGGGCGCCGGCGAAAGCCTCGATCTGGGTTCGGGCCGCGGTGATGCGGCCTTTGTCGACCGCCGGCGACAGACGTTGATAGGCCACCGCCGAGAACAGGGCGATGATGGTGATCACCACCAGCATCTCGATCAGGGTGATGCCGCTCCGCCGCCGCCGCGGCGAGCGGGCGAGGGGGCGACGGGGCGAGCCGGCGAGCCGGCGAGGGGGCGACGGGTTCTTGGTCATGGTCCACCAACCTACATGGCGATTTCGTTGATGCTGGTGATGGCCAGCATGATACTAAGGATCATAGCGCCAACCACCACTCCCATGAACAGGATCACCAGCGGCTCGAACAGGGTCGTGAAGCGCTTGATGGCCTCGCGGGTGTCCTTCTCGTAAATATCCGCCATGCGGGCGAACATGTGGTCTAGCCGCCCGGTTTCCTCTCCGACGCTGAGCAGGTGGGCCGCCAGGGGCGGGAACTGGCCGGTGCGGCGCAGCGGCGCCGCGATGCCCTCGCCGCGCTTGACCCCCTGGGCGACGGCTTCGAGCGAACCGGCCATCACGCGATTGGCCAGGATGGCCCGGGCGATCGAGAGGGAGTGAACCAGCGGCACGCTGTTGGCGACCAGCGTCGACATGGAGCGGGCAAACCGCGCCGTGTCGGCCTTGCGCAGCGCCCCGCCGAGCACCGGCAGGCGCAGACGGAAGCGGTCCCACGCCAGCCGCCCGCCGGGCGTCCGGATGTAGAGCCGTAGCGCCACCACCGCCGCCAATACCGCCGCCAGGGCCGGCAAACCGAAACGCTTCACGACTTCGCTGACCTGGATCAGCACCTTGGTCGGCAGCGGCATCGGGATGCGCGACTCCGTGAAGACCGCCGCAAACCGCGGAATGACGAAGTTCATCAGGATCAGAATCGAGATAGTACCCACGGTGGCCAGCAGGATGGGATAGATCATGGACCCGACGATGTAGCTGCGCAGCTCGTCGCGGGAGCGCTCAAACTCGGCCAGCCGGTCGGCCACCACCCCGAGCGAGCCGCTGGCCTCCCCGGCCCGGATCATGTTGACGTAGAGTTCGGAGAAGTAGGCCGGGTGGGCGGCCAGGCTCTCGGCCAGCGAGCGGCCTCCTTTCAGCAGGCGGAGCACGTCGGCGACAATGGCCCGGAACTGGGGACGCTCGGTCAGCTCCGAGGTGATGGTTATGGCCCGGTCCAGCGGCACGCCGGCGCCCAGCAGGGTGGCCAGCTCCTGGGTAAAGAACAGCACGTCGCGGGCGCGCCTGGAGCGGCCGAAGGCCGGCAGCTTCAGGGCCCAGCGCTGGCCCTTACCGGCCCGGACCGCGATGGGGGTGAGGCCCTGGCGTTGCAGTTCTCGCGCTACGGCGCGGTCGCTTTCGCCCTCCAGGGCGCCGGTGCGGACCTTCCCGTCGGGCGCAACGGCGCGGTAAGTGAAGGCGGTGGCCATGGAGCCTGTAAGGATTAGGACGCTGCCGGCACGGAAAAAGACGAAGGCTGCCGGGGACCAGCTTCCAGAAGCCGGTCCTCCCCCGCCGCAGCCACCTGGTGGTCGAAAACCATACCTCGTGGACAAGTTAAGTCAGGCAGGTCAACCGCTAGGACGCCCTGGGTCTCTTCCGAACGACGAAGAAAAAGTATCGTAGCCTCGCCCTGGAGCAACCAAAAGCTCGCCAAGTACGTTATTCTGGAGTAGGCAGGTGGCTAACCAGGCCGAACAACAGCAGCCACGGCCAAGCGAATTCTCTTGACAATGAGAGACAAAACAAGGAAAGTCCCACAGCATAGGGACCGAAGATTGTCCAAGGCGAAAGCTCGGTCGCGAGCCAACGCGGTGGTGTGTCCCAGCGGCGAGCGAGAGGAGAAGTCGGCTATGCTTGACAAGGAGACAGAGGTCTTTGAACGGATGAGGGACGATCTGCTCAAGAACCACCGGGGGAAGTTCGTCGTCATCCACGAGGAAGAGTTTCTAGGAGCGTTTGACACAGCGCAGAACGCTTACGGGGAAGGTATCAGAGTCGTGGGTACGTCTGAGCCTTTTCTGGTTAAGCAAGTTGTGAAGGAGCAGGCTGCCGAGATCCCAGCCCTGACACTGGGCCTGCTGAATGCCGGTCGTTAACCTGCGGTTCACCGACACTGAACCGTCCCCAGAGCACCTGCAGAGGGTTGGTCCAAGGTGCCGTAGAGATCGCGATCCCAGACTCTCGTGCCTCAAAGCTAATTGACGAAGGGAAGCCGGTTCCTGCTTCGGCGCCGGGTTATGCCCTGCTGGACACGGGGGCATCCGTCACGGCTGTGGATGAGGAAGTATTGAAGAATCTGGGTCTTCTACCCATCCGGTCTACGCATGTGGCGACGCCGTCGGGCGTTGAGAGGCGTGGTCTTTACCCGGCCAAGCTGCAGTTCCCAGGCACAACCATTTCTGCGCTGACCTATAACGAGGTTGTTGGAGTGAATCTCAGCAACCAAGACTACATCGCGCTGATTGGAAGAGACGCTCTGGTCCAGATGGTCCTGGTGTTCAACGGGCCGGGCGGTCTTGTAACTCTCGCGTTCTAACGGCCAAGCCGCTCCTCAGAACTCCTGCGTCACCCGCATGACCTCCTCCGGAGTCGTGACGCCGGTGGCGACCTTTTCCCAGCCATCCTCGCGGAGGTTGCGCATGCCGTGCCGCCGGGCCGACACGGTCAACTGAGAGGCGTCGGCGTTGCTCATGATCAGGCGGCGCAGCTCCTCGGTCATCTCCATATGCTCGAAGATGCCGACGCGGCCGATGTGGCCGGTGCCCAGGCAGGAGGCGCAACCGGCGCCGCGCCAGCTCGGCACCTGGCGCCCGTCCGGCGCGGTGGCCTCGCCCGCCGGCCGCCGGCACTCCGGGCAGATGCGCCGCACCAGCCTCTGAGCCAGCACCGAGACCAGCGACGACGTGATCAGGTAGTTCTCCACCCCCATGTCGCTCAGCCGCGTGATGGCGCTGGGGGCGTCGTTGGTGTGCAGCGTCGAGAAAACAAAATGGCCGGTCAGGGCCGCCCGGATGGCGATGTCGGCGGTCTCGCGGTCGCGGATCTCGCCCACCATGATGACGTCGGGGTCTTGCCGCACGATGTGGCGGATCCCGGCGGCGAACGTCAGGCCGATCTGGGGGTTCACGTGGATCTGGTTGATGCCGTCCATTTGGTACTCGACCGGATCCTCGATGGTGATGATCTTCCGATCCATGGTGTTGATGCGCTTCAGAGCCGAGTACAGGGTCGTGGACTTGCCGCTGCCGGTCGGACCAGTGACCAGCAGGATGCCGTGGGGCAGCGAGGTGTAGAACTCCATCCGGGCGAGCATCTGCTGGTCGAAACCCAGCTTCTGGAGGTCGTAGAAGTCGCCGGCGCTGCGGTCGAGCAGTCGCATCACGACGCTCTCGCCGTAAAGGGTCGGCAGGGTCGAGACCCGCAAGTCCACCTCGTGGCCGAGCACTTTGAGCTTGATGCGGCCGTCTTGCGGGAGCCGGCGCTCGGCGATGTTGAGCCTGGCCATCAGCTTGATGCGGGAGGTGACGGCGGCCTTGAGTTCTCTGGGGGGCGGCTCCTGTTCGCGCAGCACGCCGTCGACGCGGAAGCGGACGCGGAATTCCTTCTCGAACGGCTCCAGGTGGATGTCGCTGGCGCGCCGCTCCAGCGCCTGGGCGATCATGGCGTTGACCAGCCGGATCACGGGGGCCTCGCTGGCCAGGTCGCGCAGGTGCTCGATTTCCTCGTCGGCCTCCGCGACGCCGGCCTCCGCCACCGCCACGTTGCTCTCGCCCTCGCCGTAATACTTGTCGATGGCGTCCAGGATCTCCTGCTCGGCCGCCAGGGCCCGCTTCACCTCCAGCCGGGTGAACAGCCGCACGGTGCTGACGGTCTCGAAATCCAGCGGATCCGCCATGGCCAGGGTGACGGTGGAATCTTCCAGCGCCACGGGCAGAAACTTGAACTGGCGCAGGTAGCGCGGGGCGATGCCTTCCAGCTCCGGCGAGACGGCGGGAAACTGCTGGGCCGAAACCAGCGGGATCTCGAGTTGCTCGGACAGCGCCGCCAGCACGTCGCGCTGGGCCACGAAGCCCAGGTCGACCAGGATGCGGCCCAGCCGGTCGGTGCGGCGCTCCTTTTGCAGCTCCAGCGCTTTGTCGAGGTCGTCGGCCTGGAGCAGGCCGCGGCGGATCAGGATTTGGCCCAGGCGGCGGTCCATCAGAACTCCTTGGCCTCGATCACGCGCTCCAGCTCCTGGGGTCCGGAGCGGGCGGCCTCGAGCAGCGCCTGCTTCTGGCCTTGCAGCACGAGCTGGGAAGGGACGCCGGCGGTATCCTCCCAGTTGAAGTGGAACAGAGTGACGACGATGGCGATCTTCTCAGCCGGCTGTACGTGCGCCAGGGAAGCGGCCTGCTCGGCCAGCAGCCGCCGGACGCCCGAGCGCAGGTCGGCCAGCTTGTCGCGCTTCTGCCGGTTCAGGTTCTGGATCTCCTGCTTGGTGTAGGCCGGCCGGAAGGGGCTGATGTTGGCGGTCGGCACCAGGTTGACCTCCAGGCTGAAGACAGCGCCGTAGCCGGCCAGATAGGCGCCGCGCGTGCGGCCCAGCAGCACGAAGGGCGCCCGCGAGGTGAGCTGCTGGACGCGATCGTCGATGGAGCGCTCGGAGGATGTCAGGGCGGCGCGGAGGGCCCGGCCGTCGACCCCCAGTTGGGGAGCAGCGGCCAGCAACAGAGCGGAAATGGCGGCGGTCCACATGGCGGTCACTGGCGGAAGGCGGCCGGTCGCACCTCGGCCTCCCGGCGGTAGAACTCGTTCATCTGGGCCACCACCATGCGGTAGGCCTGCTCGACGTCGCGCATCTCGGCGGCGTGGCTGGCTTCCATAGCAGCGATCTTCTGAACCAGGCGCGCCTCGGTGCGGCTCGACATCCACAGACCGAAGAAGAGCACCGCCAGCATCATGGCGGCGGCGAAACCCCATTGCCGGGCGCCGGACCACAGCCGCCCCGCCCAGCCGGGATCCAGCACCGGGTCGGAGACGAAGGCGATGCCGCGAGGCATCTCCTGGTCCGGCAGCCGCAGCAGGGCCTGGCGGGCCATCCGCAGCCCTTCGATCTCCGTGCGGCAGCCGGCGCAGGCCTGCAGGTGGGTCTCCACGTCGCGGCGCTGGGTGGCTTCCAGCTCCTCGAAAAAGTAGTCGCGCAAATCGAATGGACAGCAACTCACGGTTGCACCTCCGGGCCGGCGGGCTTACGCCACCGGCGTCAATACGTTCTTCAGGAGGTCAAAGGCCGCGTAGAGCCGGGACTTGACGGTCGAGACCGGGCAGGACTGGATCTGGGCGATCTCGTCGAACTTGAAGCCCTGGTAGACCTTGAGCATGACGGTCTCGCGCTGCTCGGCGCTGAGCTGCTCGAGGGCGTCGGCCACGGCCAACTCCAGCTCCTGCGGGAAGATCCCCCGTCCGCCGACCGCAATGGCCTGCCCACCGGCGCGCTCCACCGGCGCCTCCACCTCGGGCCGCTCCCGCCGGAACTGCGAGAAGGCCTGGTTGTGGGCGATGCGAAACAGCCACTGCGGAAACCGGTCGACGTCCTCCAGGCGCGGCAGGTGCCGGTAGGCCTTCAGGAACGTTTCCTGGCTCAGGTCGAAGGCGTCCTCCCGGTCACGGACCAGGCGCGCCAGGTAGTTGTAGACGCGCTTCTCCCACCGGGAAACCAGGCGGTTGAAGGCGTCGACGTTCCCCTTGCGCGCGGCCAGAACCAGGTCTCGATCTTCGACCTCGCGGAAGATCAACTTTGACTCCCGACAGGATAAGACGCCGGCGGTGGCAAGAAAGACGATGGGTGGGCGAAAATGGAGTGAGTCACGCCAACCACGGCAGCCGCGGTAACGAACGCTGGCTCAAAGGCGGTTGCGAAACATCTATCAGTCTTCCCGGACGGGAATAATCCCCCAGAACTTCCACTTGCCCGTCCGTTTCGGGGATTCATCAGCCCACAGCATGAGGTACATGGCCGGGTCCGCGGAACTCATAGGGGCAATCCGGAGCAATAGGCCCCGCATCTCCACATTGTATTTCTTGATACCATCCGCGAGCAAACACCGATGACCAGCGGTAGCCGATGCCGTCCAGGAGATGCTGTCCCAGTCTGCGACTGGGATCGAAAGGACCCTGTCCGTCATGATCCAGCTTGGAGTCAGCTTTAGCTCCTTGATCGCCGACTCGACGTCCCCTCGGATCTGGGCGTCGAATGGAGCCAGCATCTTCGGCCAAGGCGGCCAACTGCCCGAGCCCTTCGCCATGCGGCGCAGTTGTTCCGCCATCCGCGCCGCGATCTTGTGATTGGACAGCTCCATCGGCTGGCCCTTGTATGTGGGTGGAAACTTCTCGTCGTAGTCCCGCGGGGGGTACCACTCGGCGGGGACAAACGCTTCATCGACGATCCGCTTCGAAAAAAAGCTCTGGACGGCGGTGTCAGGTTGTTTTTTTTCCAACCAAAGGGTCAGAAAGCTGGACAGAGATTCAGTCAGCCTCTTGTCCTGTGCCGTCTCATCCGTAGGTGAGGCCGCGGTGGCGACCAGGACAAGAACTCCCAGCGCGACCACAACGAAGACGCCCGCGAACGGGGATCTGCCTCGCCTACTGGTAGCTGTCCCTACAATGGTTCTTGCTATCGACATAGGCCATCCGTAGCTCGCCGCCCTGAAACGTAAAGGCGTCGTTGAATAGCATGAGATGCGAGTGGGGGTCCGCCTCCGATCCAGGGTCGGAATTCGAAGGCTTTTGGTGGCACGGGTCATTGATATCATCGAAGTCCAGGTCGACCTCCCCCACGCTGGGATCTTCATGAAGAAAGGCCACTTGCAGCTTTGGAGACCGCCGCCGCACTTGACGGAAACTTCTCACCGCATTGCGTCGTATCAACGTGAGGTCGCGAGCAGGAGCGCGAGGGTTATCGTCTGGGCCTGGAAGCAGGACATGTCCAGCCCAGGGCCACAGCTCCTTCGAGAAATTGGTCGCCTGGTTCAGCTCAAGTGACAGCTCCTTCTTCCAAACGACCGAGAGCCGGAACTGACGCCTCCCTTCCGTGTCTCCAGGTCGAACCCCCCAGATGCCGGTGACGCCCCCGACATAGTCGATCAAGGGGCGCACCGGTTTTCCTTTCGATATCACCGGTGTGTGAATCAAGGCCCTGATGACCGCATGGAAGACCGCCTGGCGGTCTGGCGTGAGCTTCTTTTCAACCGCCGATGGCTGTACGTCCGAGAAGTTCTTGAACGTCCCATAGTCGCAAAGGAAGTGGTTCAGGGCATTCTCCAGCCTACGGTCGAGATTCTGGGCGCTGACCGGGGAACAAGAAAGCGTCGCCAGCAGTGACACATGAACCACCTCACGCAGGAGCATGCTCTCCTGTTCTGGGCGCACCGACGTGCATTAGGATAAAGCGGCATCATATCAGACATGTGTGATGCATCCAAAAAATTTTTAACGGCTGCCAGTCAGCCGCATGCATTTCGTAGAACTACTCCTCCAGTACTCGTGGTACTTCTGGGACCTCTGTCGTTACTCTACCGAACCAGCAACGCGGCCCGCCATTAGGGAAATGCACTAGAGCATCAAGGCCGGCTACTAGGAAATTCGGCGAGGCGGATCGTGCTCTCCGACCCTACTGCCAGCTGACAGCGCCGCGGGGCCGCGTCCACAGGTCTCATCGGTCAGCCGCCCGCGAAAGCTTAACGCACCGGTTCCCTTGCTCATGCCGAAAAGCATCCGGAAGAGCTACAGACGGCCCCTCGGGGCGGGCAGTTTCCAGCAACCCCTACCACCACCGGGGGCGGGCGCCGCCCCCACTTATAGCATCAAGTCTTTTGGACTGGGCCTCTTGGCAGGCAAGTTGTTAAATCTGTGGGACCGAATTGACCGGCCGCCCCGGGATCTGGTGTACTCAGGGCTCTTCGGAGGGGTGCTATGAAACAGCTTTTGTGCGTGAGTGTCCTGGGACTGCTGTCGACGGCGATGGGCCTGGGCCAGAGTCTGGAAACGGTTGTTTTCCACGCCGTCATGACGACGGCCAACGAGGTGCCGCCCACCACCGCCGAGGCCGGCGGCATCGGAACCCTTACCTTCCACCTGACGCGGGGCAGCGACGGGGCCATCGCCAACGGCGTCGTGGATTTCGATGTCAACTTCAACCACACGGCGGCAACGCGGTTTACCGGGCTGCACATTCACGGGGGGCCGGCGGGGGTCAACGCGGGCGTGCTGATCGGCACCAACCTGTCGGCCGCCAACGCGGTCGTCCACGAGGGCGGCGCCGGGCGCGTCTTCCGGCAGGTGGTGGTGACCGACGGGGCGCTGCTGGGGAGAATCCTGAACCAGCCGGACCAGTTTTACGTGAACATCCACTCGGCGGAGTTCGGGGGCGGGGTGATCCGGGGACAACTGGCGCGGGCCGAAACTTTGCTGCTGCGGGCGCGGCTGTCGCCGGCTAACGAAGTGCCGCCCATTGCCGGCCTGGACGCTTCCGGCTCCGCAACGGTGCTGCTGACGGCGGTGCGAGACGGTAACGGGGAGATCATCGGCGGCAGCGCGCTGTTCGATGTCAACTACCGCTTCGGGACCTCGATCGAAGCTACCGGGCTGCACATTCACAACGGGCCGGCTGGGGTGAACGCCGGGGTCGTAATTGGCACCGACGTCAGCGCGCGGAGCGGCATCAGCGGCACCAGCGGCAACATCACCCGGCAGGTGATCATCGCCACGCCGGTGCAGCTGACGAACTTCCGAGGCCTCTTCGTGAATCCCTCGGGGTTCTACACGAATCTGCACACCACAGTAAACGCCGGCGGGGCGATCCGCGGCCAGCTGCAATACACTGGCGCCCTGCCGATGCGGGTGCTGCTGAGTCCGGACCAGGAGGTGCCGCCGGTGACCGGGCTGGCGGCCTCGGGGGCGGCCGCCCTGCGCACCTACGTGACTCGAAACGCCGCCGGGCGGATCACCTCGGGGACGGTGGTGTTTGACGTAAACCACCAGTTCCCGGGCGCCGTGGAGTTTACCGGCCTACACATCCACCGGGCGGCCGCCGGCTCGAACGGCGGCATCGTGATCGAAAGCGGCGTGAGCCCCAACAACTCCGTCAACAGCGCCGGCGGGTTGGGCAACATCACCCGGCTGGTCAACATCGACCCGGACAGCCCGGCGGCGCTGGCGGCGCTGAACGACCTGGTGGCCAACCCGGAGCGCTTCTACATGAACCTGCACACCCGGGTGAACCCGGCCGGCGTGGTGCGGGGCCAGATGGGGGCGGCGGAGGCGGGAGGGCCGGCCATCAACGCCGGCGGGATCATCAGCGCCGTGGGGGACGCCCAGATCGCCCCGGCTTCCCCTGGCACGATCATTAGTATCTACGGCCGGAACATGGCCGGCTCGACCGCCGAGGCCAGCGGCCTGGAGGAGGCGGCGCTGCCCATCAGCCTCAACGGCACGGAGGTGCGGATCGGCTCGCGGCAGGCGCCGCTGTTCTACGTCAGCCCCACCCAGATCAACGCCCAGGTGCCCTACGAGACCGAGCCGGGCAACGTGCAGGTCTTCGTGGTACGCAGCGGGGACGTGTTCAGCCCGCCGACCCCGCTGGCGGTGACGCCGTTCTCGCCGGGGATCTTCGTGACCTCGCTGGGGGCGGCGGTGCTGAAGAATGCCAACAATTCGCTGGTGTCGACCAGCAACCCGGCCACGGCCGGGGAGGTGCTGAGCATCTTCGGGACGGGCCTGGGGCGGGTGACGCCGCAGGTGCGCAGCGGCGACTTCGCGCCCGCCGGCCCCATCGCCCTGACGCTGGCACAGCCGGCCGTCACGGTGGGGGGACGCGAGGCCGAGGTGCTGGCGTCGGCCCTGTCGCCTGGCTTCGTGGGCCTGTACCAGGTGGCCATCCGGATGCCGGCCGGGGTGGCGCCGGGCAACCAGCCGGTGGTGCTCACCATCGGGGGGATGCGGTCCAACGCCGCTCCGATGGCGGTGCGGTAGGAAATTGGCCACAGAGAGGTTTTCTCTGTGCCTCTGTGTCTCTGTGGCTAACTAAAAATCCAACCGCCCGCGCAGCATGATCTGGCGGCTGGGGGCGAAGCCCTCGATGGAGCTGACGACCCCGACCGACCCGGGGACCGAGATATTCGCCGCCGGGTTGTTGAAGTTGGGGTGATTGAATACGTTCTGCATCGCCACCACAAAGGTAAAGCGCCAGCGCTCGGTGATGGGAACCCCTTCGAGATGGTGAGGTTGTGCTCGTGCAGGCCGGGGCCCTGCAAAACATTGATGCCGCTGTTGCCGAAGCGTCCGGCCGGAGGCCGGGCGAAGGCTGAGGCGTCGAACCAGCGGTTGAGGCGGCGCTCGGAGGGCGAGAAGTTGCCGTTGGTGACCCGGTCCGGCAGGCCGCCCGAGGTGTTGGTATTCGAAGGATCGGCCCCCGAATAGCTCGGCGTGAAGTATTGGCCGGTCTCCAGATAAGCGATCCAATAGAGCTGCCAGCCGCCCACGATGAAATTCACTGGGCCGGGCGCCTGGGCCAGGAGCCGGCGGCCGCGGCCTACCGGCAATTCCCAGATGGTGTGAAACACGACGCGGTGCCGCGAGGTGGAGGGGTCGCGGTTCCAGAATAGCGGGGCGTAAGGATTTTCGAGGTTGCCGGTGTTGTTGTAGTTGGAGGCCCAGGTCCAGTGGGTGTCGAAGGTCAGCTGGCCGACCTTTCGCTGCACCTCGAAAGTGAGAGCGTTGAAGTTGGCGGCGCCGCCGGTGCGGACATCGGAGGCGTTGACGAACTGGGGATAGGGTCGGCGGCTCTGGTTGAAGGGGGTGAGACTGGGCTGAGGCTTATTGATATTGAGGTTGTAGTTGAGCCCCCGGGAGCGGGAGCCCTGGTAGGAGAGGCGCAGGCCGATGTCGCGGAGCTGGCGTTCGAGGGTGAAGTTGAACTGGTGAATGTGGCCGTTGTCGGTGGCAGTGGGAAACCCGGAGATGCTCTGGGAGGCGATGGCGCCGGCCCCGGAGGGGAAAGGGTTGGGGAAGGCAAACAGGGGCCGGCCGCCCTGCACGGAGTTGAAGAAGGTCTCGCTGAGCTGATAGGGGCCGACCCCCTGGGCGCGGGCGAAGCGCCCGTGGGTCGCGGTGTATAGTCCATAGGCGCCACGGACCACGAAGTTGGCGCCGAAGGGCCGCCAGGCGACCCCCAAGCGGGGGGCGAAGTTGCGAAGCGACGGACTCTGAACGGCCTGGCCGGCCGTCACGGTGATCTGCCGGGTGGGGTACAGGGGGCTGATCGACGGCAGCGCCGCCTGGGGGACGATGACGTTGCCGCTCGCCGGATCCCAGTTATAAATGAGACCATCTTGGTAGGTGGCGGCTCCGAAACGGTCCCACCGCAGGCCCATCTCCAGGGTTACGCGGCTGGAGACCTTGAAGGTGTCCTGGGCGAAGAGCCCCAGCTCGCTGTCGAGCTGCGTCCGGTTGATGAGAGGGTCGAGGCGCTCGCTCGAGAACGGCAGGCCCAGCAGGAAGTCGCCGTGCCCGTAGCCGGTGTAGGAGCCGTTGAACGTGAAGATGCCGTAGGTTCCCTCGGGCACCTGGCTGCTGAAGTTCGACATCGGCTTGTACTCGGCGCCGAGCTTGAGCACGTGCCGGCCCAGGGACCACGTCACGGTGTCGGCCAGACCCCAGGTCTTGTCGTCCTGCTGGACCCCGCCGGGATTTACGCGCAGCTCGCGGTACCCGGTGATGTTGATGCGCGGGAAGCCCATAGCGCTGAGGCCCTTGGGATTGACCCCCTGGAGGCCAAGCTCCTTGACGATCTGGTCGGCCGGCAGCGGGTTGAAGCCGGCCACTTCCTCGCCCCAGGTGAATTTGGGCCGGTACAGCGCAAACCGAACACTGTGAACCAGCTGCGGCGAGAAGACGTGGGTGTCCTCGATGAGGAAGTGATGAGTGCGGCGGATCTGGGTGGCTTCCAGGCCCGGGTAGGCATTGGCAACGAGGTAGCGCAGGCGGGCGGAGATCCACCGGCCGTAGATGGTGTTCCTGTCGGAGAGCTTGTGATCCACCCGCTCGACGTTGTAATCGACGTGCCAGGCGTCGCCCGGGAACGGATGCACGAATCCATAGTTGCTGGCCAGGGCGCCAGGACCCGCCAGGTTCGGCGCCGGGATGTATTTCTGCTGGATTCTCTGGGACAGGGCGTTGATGCGGCTGGCGGGAATGACATTGCCGGCGAACGCACTGCCGGAGAGCGGATCGCGGATGGTGACGGGCCGGGCGACGCGGAGCAACTCGGAAAAATCGCCTTGCCGCATCGGCCCGGTGGGGACGTCGCGCAGGTTGAAGGAGGTGCCGGGAAACCGCTGGGCGCTCCAGGAGACATAAAAGAACGTCCGGTTTTTGATAGCCGGCCCGGAAACGTCGGCGTGCATGGTGTGAAACAGGTTCTTGGGCTTGGTGGCCTCGAAGAAGCCGCGGGCCGACAGGGCCGAATTCTGGTGCCAGTAGTGGGCGCGGCCGTGGAACTGGTTGCTGCCGGATTTGGTGAGGAAGTTGAAGTAGCCGATCCGGGCATACTCGGCGGAGTTGTTGCCCTGCACCATGGCGACTTCCTGGTAGTCGTGGACGTTGATGCCCGAGAGACTGGTGCCGTCGCCGGTGTGGCCGTCGATGCCTTCCTGAATCTGGCCGGCGGGCTGGCCGGCGATCTGAATGCCGTAGACCCCGCCGGTGCTCTGTACCAGCGGGAGGGTGGTGAGGGTCATTTGGGGATTGCGGCCGTCGCCGACCAGGGGGGCCTCGTCGAAGCGCTGGTTGGTGAAAGACGACTGGATCCTGGCGCTCTCGGTGGAGATGACGGCGGCATCGGCGCGGACGGTGACCTCGGCGCCGACAGCGCCCAGCTCCAGGGCCACATCGAAGCGGCGGATCTGGTTGCTCTCGAGCAGGATGTTGTCGGCCACCCAGTTTTTGAAACCGGCGTGGGTGGCGGTGAGACGATAGGCGCCGCGCTGGAGATCCGGGATCTCGAAGTCGCCGTTTTCGTTGGTGGCGACGACCCGCTGGATGCCGGTGCCGAGGTTCACCAGCGTGATGGTGGCCCCCACGACGGCGGCGCCCGTGGGATCGGTGGCGCTGCCCCGAATGGTGGAAACAGTGAGCTGGGCAGGCAGGCTGGCCGCCAGCGCCAGGCCCAGAGCAAGCCGGCTGAAGTTGGACATAAAGACCCTCCTGGCTTCGGATGGCAGTGTAGCAGGAGACAGGCAAGTTGCCCATGATAGCCCATCACGCCTCCGGATGAAAATGGGGGGCCAGGCGAGTGTGCTTAACCGTTTTGGGGGAAGCGGTCGTGGCGCACGCTTTCAGCGTGCAGCGGCGAGCTTCAGCTCGCCGAAGGGTGCGGGTGAAACCACGCAGCGTGGGCTGAAGCGCGCGCCACGACGGCTTCCCCAAAACGGTTAAGCACCCGCCGGCCAACCCCATTTTCAAGGCAGAATGCCTGTCCTACCCTGGTACCCTGGAGCTGATGGAGCGGGAGGACCTTCATGAGCAGCAGAAACAGGCAGGTGCTGTTGGGTTTGGGGCTGGCGGTGCTGCTGGCCGCCCCGGCGCGGCCGCAGTCCAGCACCGGCAGCGTGCGGGGCACGGTGCGCGACCAGGCCGAGGCGGTGATTCCAGGGGCGGCGGTGAAGCTGACCCATAGCGCCACCCAGGTGAGCCAGCAGACCAAGACCAACGAGGTCGGCTTCTATGTATTCCCGGTAGTAGTGCCGGGACCGTACGAACTGACGGTGGAATCGGCGGGTCTGAGCAAGTTTCAGGCGAACTTCGTGGTTCAGGTGCAGCAGTCGGCCACCATCGACGCCCAGCTGAGGGTCGCGGCCGAGGTGGCGATGGTGACGGTGGAGGCCACCCCCATGGCCACGGTGGACACCACCTCGCTCGGCACGGTGCTGGAGCGGCGGCGCATCGAGATGATGCCGCTCAACGGACGCCACATCGCCAGCCTGCTGATGCTGCTGCCGGGCATGGAAGACTCCACGCGGGCGTTCGGGGTGCGCCGCGGGGCGCACGATTATTTCTTTGACGGCGCCTCGCTGTTCGACGCCCTGGACGGGGCCGGCACCGTCACCCGGCCGCCGGGCCTCGACACCATCGAAGAGTTCAAGGTGGAAAATGGGTCCTCCTCGGCGAAGTTTTCCCGGCTGACCTCGGTGATCCTGACCAGCCGCAGCGGCACCAACAGCCTTCACGGCTCCATCTTCTGGACCCACCGCAACAACGCCGTGGGCAAGGCGCGCACCCGGACCGATTTCGGACCGCTGCCGTAGTTGATTCGCAGCGAGTACGGGCTCTCCGCCGGCGGGCCGGTCCTTCTGCCCAAGGTCTACGACGGCCGCAACAAGACCTTCTGGTTCGCCGGCTTCGAGGGCACGCGCTTCCGGCAAAAATCGAGCCGGTTGTTCACCGTACCCACTAATGCGATGCGGCAGGGCGACTTCAGCGACCTGCGCGACGCCCAGGGCCGCTTCATCCCCCTCTACGACCCGCTGACGACCAACTCTCAGACCTGGGAGCGCCAGCCATTCAACTTCGGCGGACGCCTCAACGTCATCGATCCCAGCCGCATCAGCCCGCTGGCGCGGTATATGTTCAGCGTCGTCCCCCAGGCGAACTTGCCCAACATCAATCCGCTGGTGGCGGCCAACCTGGTGGATTACAACACCCGGTTGACCAACGACGCCACCACCACCGTGCGCCCCGACCACCTGATCACCCAGGCGGACCGGGTTTTCGGACGCGTCACCCGGGGCAAGTCCTACCGCGACGACCACACCACCAACGTGCCGCCCATGCTCGACCACGTTGCCAACTACACCCAGCGGCCGTTCTCGAACCTCAGCATGGCGGTGAACTGGACCCACACGTTCTCGCCCACGTTTTTTAACGAGGTTTCGTTGAGCGGCTCACGCGAGCGCGGGTACATCGTCTCGGGCGACCCCACCCGCGACTACGCCGGCGAGCTGGGCCTGCCCAACCCCCTGGGCGAGCGCGCCTTTCCGGTGCTCGGCGCCCTCAACATCGGGGCCGCCGGGAACTACTTCCAGCCGGTCAACTACCGCGCGCGGTTCTTCAATTTCTTCATCCTGGACGACAACGCCACCCTCATCCGCGGTAAGCACGAGCTGCAATTCGGCCTGCACCTGCGGCTGGACCAGTTGACCACCCTGCCGCAGCAGCAGCAGACCGCCGGGCTGATCCAGTTCGACACCCTGGCTACCTCGCTCTACAATCCCGCCTCGGGGCGCGTCAACCCGCTGGCCACGCCGCTCACCGGCCACAACCTCGGCAACATGTTTCTGGGGGTGACCCGCTACAGCTATCGCGCCGCCAAGGGCAAGTTCTACAACAGCCAGTGGGAAGACGCCTTCTACTTCCAGGACAACTGGCGGGTGACGCCGCGGCTGAAGCTCCACCTGGGGGTGCGCTGGCAGATTTCCCCGTTCATGAATGAGAAGCACCACGTCATGTCGACCTTCGATCCGCAGCGCAAAGCGATCGTGTTTGGCCAGGAGCTGGACACCATGCTACAGCTCGGCACCATCATCCCGTCGGTGCTGAACACCTTCCAGCGGCAGGGAGTCAAGTTCATCACCTGGAAAGAAGCCGGGCTGCCGCAGAAGCTGGGTTATACCAACTGGCGCGACGTCGGCCCGCATCTGGGGGCGGCAACCGCATGGGCGCCGGCCAGCGCGAGTTCATCCTGCGCGGCGGCTACCAGCTCTCCTACCACCCCCTGCCGATCTATGGGTGGAACGACGTGTTCCGCCAGAACACGCCGTTCAGCGCCGTGTTCCAGAACAATCCCAACAGCGCGGCGCTGTCGCCCGACGGCATCGGCGCCTACCTGATGCGCTCCGTGCCCACGGTCATCGCCGGGCGCAACAGCGCCAACGCCATCACGCTCCAGAACCCCGGGCTGACTCTGGGGGATGCCACGGCGCGCTACTGGAACCCGGACTACCCCACCTCGCGGGTGCATGACTGGAACGTAACCCTGGAGAAGGAGGTGGGCAGCCACATGGTGGCCCGCGCCGGCTGGGTGGGCAACCATGCTTCGTATCAGGATCACTATCTCAACTACAACGAGCCGACGCCGTCCAACGTCTGGTACTTCACCGAGCGCCGTCCGTTGCCGACCGGGGCGCTGGCCAACGTCGCCACGCGTCCCTACGACCAGCAGCTCTACGGCACGCTGCACGAGTACCGCAAGATCGGCTGGGGCAACTACAGCGGCGCCCGGCTGGAGCTGGAGCGCCGCTACCATAAGGGCGTCGGATTCCAGCTTTTCTACGTGACCGGCAACACCCTCAGCTCGCTGGTAGGCGGCACCGGGGGTTGGGACGGGGGAGAGTTGGTGGAGCCCAACCAGTTTTTGCGTGGCACTGCACCCGCCGACCCCAAGGACCGGCTCCACCTCCTCAACTACAAGCGCGACGACAGCGTGCCGAAGCACCGCATGCGGTGGAACTGGATCGTCGACCTGCCCTTCGGCCAGGGCAAACTCATCGGCCGCAACCTGGGTGGGGTACTGAACAAGTTCATCGGCGGCTGGCAGCTGGCCGGCTCCGGCACCGTCCGCAGCAATTACTTCTCGCTGCCCACGGGCATCTGGCCCACCGGCAACCCGGTGGAGGTCTACGGCAAGAAGTACCCGGTCCAGGACTGTCGCAGCGGTACCTGCTTCCCCGGCTACCTGTGGTGGAACGGCTACATTCCCGCGCACCAGGTCAACACGCCCCGCGGCATCCAGGGCCTGCCGTCGGACTACAAGCCGGCCGGCCAGCCGATCATTCCCTACGGCGCCACTGCGCCGCCGGCCAACTTCCCCGGGGGCAACTTGCAGTCTTTCTGGGACACCAACACGGTGTGGATCCGGCTGGCCGACAACACCATCCAGCAGACCAGCATCCCGGATATTCACCCCTGGCGCAACCAGTACCAGCCGGGGGTGTGGTCCTGGGGCCAGGACGCCTCGCTGTTCAAGGAAGTCTCGATCGGCGAGGCCCTGCGGGTGCGGGTGAACATCGACGCCTTCAACGTGTTCAACCAGCCGGGCATCCCGACCGACGTCGGCAGCGACGGGCTGGTGAGCACGCGCTCCTCGGGGAAGGGCTCCCGGGAGTTGCAGTTCACGCTGCGGGTGAGCTGGTAACTCTGCGGCCTTTTCTACTCATGGCGCAGGGCTACGGCCGGGTCGACCTTCATGGCCCGCCGGGCGGGCAGATAGCTGGCCAGCAGGGCCACCAGCAACAGGACGGCGGCCATAACCAGGAACGTAAGGGGATCGAAAGGAGGCACCTGGAACAGCTGGGTGGAGAGCAGGCGGGCCAGGGCGTAAGCGGCGGCGAGGCCGAGCAGGACTCCGGCGCCTGCCAGGCGCAGGCCCTGTCCGACCACCAGACCGAGGACGGCGCGCCTGGGGGCGCCCAAGGCCATGCGGATGCCGATCTCCTGGGTTCGCTGGGTGACGGAGAAGCTGATGAGGCCGTATAGGCCGATGGCGGCCATCAACAGGGCCAGGGAGGCAAAAACGGCCAGCAGGGTCATGGCGAAGCGTCGCGGCCCCAGGGAAGCCGCGATGCGCTCTTCCATGGTCTTCAGGTCGTCCAGCGGCAGGTGGGGGTCGACGGCGCGGAGGCTCTGGCGCATACCGCCGGCCAGGGCGGTCGGGTGGCCGGCGGTCTTCACGGCCAGGGCCGCAAACCGAATCGGCTGCTGGAACAGCGGGAAGTAGTACACGCCTTTGCCGGAATCGGCTGCCAGTTCCGAGTGCCGGATATGTCCCACGATGCCGGCGATGGTAGACCAGGGAGCTTCGCCGCGCCGCATCCGTTTGCCGAGGGCGTCTTGATGGGGCCAGTATTGGCGCGCCAGGTTCTCATCGATGATGACTACCGGCTGGGCGCCCTGGCGGTCCTGGTCGGTGAAGTAGCGTCCCCGGCGCAA
>Ga0247727_10003371_pt1 | contig 35317 bp, 20 predicted proteins | sample WisWelCaveWW1625_FD_202498 | JGI IMG/M metagenome (GOLD analysis project Ga0247727, IMG submission 202498) | Biofilm microbial communities from Wishing Well Cave, Virginia, United States - WW16-25 | ecosystem: Environmental > Aquatic > Deep subsurface > Groundwater > Cave microbial mat | place...
ACCTTGTAGTACCTAAGAATTTCGACGTCCATGTGGTACCATAATCTATTGTGTACCGTACCGTGCCGTCTTTACCGACAACCCATCCCTCACTATCGTCAATAAAATACACATCATTGAGAGGTTTAGTTGTATTGGAAATGAGGTTCTCCCAAGAGATACCGCCATCCTCGGATCGAATAATCGCTCCTGCCGTACCAACAGCGTAAATAAGATCAGGTTCGACTACATCCATACCATAGATCGCTCCAGGAACGCCCGAAGTTTTATATTCTACGTTCCATGACGTTCCTCCATCTCGAGTTCTTACAAATGATCCCATAAAACCGCCAGCACACATCGAATCGGCATGGATTGCATCGACTGCATACAAATGTGCGCCGGTTGGGAATGGATTTTGCCATTGCCATACAGGCGATGTCGTGTCAAAATGTACACTTGTTTCAAAAAGCAACGGCCCATTGAGAGGGTCGTAGGTATCATCGGTCTGAGGTACTTGCACATCATCCTCTGAAGCATCTTCCTCTTGTGCCGGGAGAATCGATGGTTGCAGTATGATGACCATACAGCATACAACGATGAACAACCACATCATTGTGCCGCCTCCGTTTATACTATGTTTAATTTGTGTAGTCATAACTTAACCCCTTCCACTTACTGTGAATACCGATGAATCATCCTATAGATGTTCTATAACTAATGATAACCATACAGGTTCACGTTATTTCACTAAAAAGAAATTCACATCGTTAATTTCATCGCCATCAGGTTTTGCCTGCACCTCGATGGTATGAGAAAGCTGAGATGTTTTATATCCCAAATCGCTTATCAAGCGTTCATTCATTACAACAATGTAATTGCCCGGTGGCACAGCGATAAATTCGAATTCGCCTGTTGAGAAAGTATTTGTGGATGCCTTAAACGGAGTACCGCTCGAAACAGAGTCCACAGCCTGTATCGTAATACCGATACCCTCGGCAGGTAACGTCTTTCCGTCAGTTTGTAATTCCACTTTGCCACGAACCACGCCACCCACAATGATCGGCAATTGTACCTGACGGAACTGGTTTGGCTCGGAGATCACAGCAAAGTTGTTATACCGAGGCACCCATAACGGGTTATCGAGCGACTGTTGATCAATTGATATAATATACTCTTCGTAGGGAAGCGTATGTCTGAGTGCGAAACCAAAATTGGGTGAGTAGCGAAGATATTGCGAACCGGAAATATTCCTCGTATGGATGGTCGCTTTCGTAATATTCTCTTCGCCCGGATCCTGAATGCCGTTCGCATTGCCATCGACAAATGGCTGAAGGACCATGCCGCCGAAACCTACGCGGTTACTGAAATAATCAAGATAAAAGTCGCCAGTTTCCTGTGAGTATCCTACCGATCCGCTGACCGATTGCGAAGCACGGTAGCCGCCGCTGCCGACACCAATAATCGTACGAAGAAGTGTAAACGGAAAATAATAAACAAATTGAATGCCTGCTATAGATGTTTGTGCTATAATGCTTCGATCATAGAAAATTTGAAGCCATATTTCACGAGAAAATCGTTTGCTGAGCTCTAACCTCACGTCGCGAAAGCCATGATCGTAGTGGTAATACCGTGCCGTACCACGGAAAAGAAACTGTGCCGGTGCACGTATGCCGACTGATAACGTTGTAACTGCCTCTAGTGTCGGGTCATTCGGCAAATAACGCCAGTCGTAGACACGGCGATGCGTGATACGAGGAGAGAAGATACCAACCTGCCCGCTTAAGCTTGGTTGAATCACGCGCTGACGATGTGCAGTGAAAATTGTTTGACGTGCAATGACATCGAGACTTACACGGTAACCTTCACCAAAAGAGGGTATACTGACTGCTGCAGTCGCTTCCTCAACAATTTTACGGGGATTAAAAAACGGCTGATTCGCGTACCGTGTATAAACCAATGTCCCACCGGCGTTCGATGGAAGAGTTAAGCTAAGCTGACTACGTGAGAATGCTGTGGGCGAAAAGACAAAATCACCAATGAGTAGCTGCGTGATACGCGTTGTTGCAGTCAGCATCGGATGCAGTTTTCTTGTTAGCGCAAGGCGTTTTGAAGAATAGTAGTCTATACCGGCGCCAATCGTGAGATGTGAATTTACGCCCCAATGAACATCGGCATTACCGTAATATTCATTATTTTTTAAGGGACGGATTTTACCACCAATAATATCATATTGAATTTCTCCGGGTGGAATCATACTCGGCGGTACGATAAGGTGATATTCCGTGCGCTGCTCAATGCCCGTGGAATCGTAATTGCGGACGTTGAATCGCGAAACACCATATGTAAGTGTTGAAGGGAAAGAGAATCTGCCGCTTTCATCGACGCGCTGATAATCGATGAGCGCGCCACCTAAGTATAAATCAGAAACACTGCCACCAGGCACATTTCCTTCTAACTCTTCCGTAGCAAAAAAATATCGCCTGGGTGCAGGCCTATTTGTAATTTCTGCCCCAAAAACATTTGTCGGCAGCAAGCCAAATGCCAGCACATCGCCAAACACAAGCTGGCGGACAATAGAGCCTTCGAGAAATGCATATCGCAATCGAGCAGAAACATCATCATCGAACGTTAACGGCTCATTGACTGTCCCATTCACGCGCGTATCAAGATCACCGCCAAGAAATTGGCTTCCGGTATGAGCCGAATACGTATACCGCGGCATTCCATGCTGGCTCACTTGTGTTACAAATCCGTAATCTAAACGACCAAAACCAAACGGAACGAATCCACGGCTAAGGGTGTAATCAGGAGTAGGCATAACGCCTAATGTAAATCTTCGGCGACGAGCCGCTTCACGGGCGCGCTCTACGAACACGGGCAACGGCACTTTTGTATCTAACATCACTTCCAGGCGTCGAGGATCGTAACGTAATTTTAAACCAAATAATGATTCGTACAGCTCTTGTCGAAGATAGAAATCTTCTGCACGTATGACGAAGTCTGTTGCCGTAAGTGCAAGGCTTTTTTCACCTGCAATGGCAGTGCGTGCTGCGCCATCAAGACGATAAGGATTGTCGGCTCGAAGGAAAAAGCCTTCAACGAGATTTTGAGATCGTGTGTACTGTATATTAAGTCGTAAAAATTTAAATACCGTTGTTATCGGAATATATGCTCGCGACCCAACGGTGATAACATCAAACTCCACCCTACCAACACCCCTTAGACTGAGGGCAACAGGAACAAGCTGTGTGGAATCTCTTCCTGTTTGCGCAAGCCCTTTCACAGGCAGCACAAACATGCACCAGAGAAGCACCACATACGAAATCAATCGATAGTTCATCGGTTGTTGTCCCCTGTTCATGCGCATTTACGGTATGGTAATATCCTGTGTATATCGAACTGGATCAGCCTTGAGCAGTAAATTCGCCTGAATCCCGGGACGCCGACTCGTGAAAACAATTTCTAAGAAATATGTTCCTGAAGGGACTGTTGCAATATCGATTGACATGGGGTAGATCACATCCTTATAGATGGCGACAGGTTTGTCTTCATTTTTCAAAATTTTTCCGTCACGGTTTTTAAGAGTTGCCGTCATTTTCCCCCAAAAGGAGGCATTACCCAAACGGGCAATATCAACATCCAGCTTCAATCTGCCGTTATGAATCGTTGTTTCAACTTTACGAATCGACAACCCTGTTGAAGGACCGCCAGTCCGAAAATGGAACGGAACATCTATTTGGTTGGTATACTTCAATTGCATAGTTATGCCGCCGCCGGGGTTTGCTTGCTTGAGGGTATTCTGGTCGGTAGAAGCCACGACAACACGAGCCCAATACTCTCCGGGCTGAACACCGATCGGTGGTGCTAATAAAATACGAACAACTTGTGATTCTTTAGGTCCTAGAACAAATCGCTGGGGGTACGCTTTCAACCATGGCACTGCCGAGGGCTCTCCGGTAAACGGCGGTTCAACGTAATGCATGGTAAATTTCCCGCTATCGCCGAGCACGGGATAACCATATTTGAATTCAACCCAGGCTTCCTGCGGGCGTTCGAGAGGATTCGAAACGCTCAACGTCACTGATCGTGTCGGGGAGTTAAGAAACAAGTACAACGGAAAGACTTGAACTCCTCCCGCCTGCATCAACGATGGAACACCCAAGGTCAAGAGCATTCCGAGTAAAACTATCCATGTCAATTTCTTGACGTTGTGGATGAACTGCACGCAACTCAATATTTTCATGTGAGACTATGTTATGTGAATACAAAGCCGTAAAACAGCATGTTTCATCTTTCATACGCTGCCTTACGGTTAATTATGCAAAAGGGTACCTCTGTTCACGCGAGCATGACCATCGGTACCCCTTTGCTGAGAAATCAATCAGATAAACTTACAGCTTAGTTACCAGTGTAGGTAGCTGAACCGATAATCTGACCAATGTAATCGCCGCCAAACGCTGTTGTCGGGACGGAGACTGTTGCACCGAGGAATAATCCTGATGCTGCGCCGCCGCCGATTTGCAGTGTAACGCCGCCGCCGGTCACAGGACCTGCTGCATTGAATGCTGCAGTCGGATCATTATCATAGTTCCAACCGTATGTCCAGTTGCTGCAGGGCAAGTTGCCGTTTTCATCAACAGACTGCAAGCCTGAGGGTAATACTAAGGTTACGAGAACTTCTGAACCTGCATTACCGTCAACTTCGAAACCAACCGGTCCGACTACGACGCCAGCGCCTTCACCGGGTCCCGGTGGTTCTTTGAAACCGCCAGGGGTGATGACGTAGCTAACGCCGGGGGACATCGTACCCCAGCTACCATCAACGTTGACCAACGCCAATGCGTTCTCAACTACTGCGTCTACGAGTGCTTCAGCTTCGCTCTGTGCGACTGCGAAATTGCACAGTCCCACAAGAAGCAATGCCATAATGAACATATAACGTTTCATTGTGTAACTCCTTAAATGAATGTTTGTGAAATGGTGGATTAGAGAATTTATTTATTTATTTGTTTTACTTTACTTTTTCTTACGTAGTATTTCGCTTTCGAGATTCTCATAACATTCTCGGTCTGCTGCGAATGTTTCGTATGCTGATACAACTGATGAGTCTTACAAATACCTCTAAGCAGCCTCTCATCCATCTCTCCGCTCCGTGCGGAGAGATGGAATGTGAGACAATCTCGAGCTTACTTCACAAGCATCATCTTCTTGACGAACTGGTGCTGCTGACTGCCGTTGTTGGCAATGAGGCGATAGTAATACACACCAGACGACATGCGTGATGCATCGAAGGTCACTTCATTGACTCCTTCGTCGAACTGCTCGTTCTCGACAAGCGTTGCTACTTCCTGACCCAACATGTTGTACACGATCAATGTGACAACTGCTTCTTCCGGCAACGAGAAGTTAATCGTTGTTGTCGGGTTGAAGGGGTTCGGATAGTTCTGCGACAATTCATATTTCTCAGGGGTCGCTTCTAACGCTACCAGATCTAATGCTTTGATATTGATGGGTGCTGCGATCAGGCTTGTGCGATAGAGATAATCAAGCTCAGCCATTGCAACTACACCTGTTGCTTCTGTTCCCAAAGCTTTTGATCCGTCAGGTCCGTCATAGTTGGACGTATCAAATGGGCCGCTTCCGGCACAGTTAAGGCGGTGCACCACACTATCCCACTCGGCATATGTTCCTGCTCGTGTAGAGACACAACTCAGCACGCTGTCCAGCATTACATCGATCTGGCGAACAGTTGAACCGGCAGGCAAACCTGCAGGATCGCCCGGCTGATTCACATACACCATGTCGCCAAAACCGTCGGTTTCAGTTTTGCCAGCATCAGAGATGCCAATATTGAATGCTAATGCAAGCGCCTCTGCAAGTAATATATTATTATGTTTATTAGGCGGTAGGCTCTTCTGACCTTTCAGAATCGGCTTCGTATTTACAAAGTTATCCAAGCACTTTGCAGCACCGGTATGTTTACCTGTCTTATCCAATAGTGTCTTGGTAACATCTTTCCACTTCGGGTGATGGACAAACTTGTAGAATGGCTTTAGTTTTATATCAACGCCAGCCTGATTCTGTGTTCCAACCACGATACCTGCAGGCTTACCATTAAAGGTCTCACCCCATACAATCTGAACATATGCCTCTTCACCGATGTTATTGATGTTCGGCATCTTTGAAAGGAATCGTCTGGACGATGACGGAACCGGAATTACACCAGCGCCTGTTGAGACGCCGGTCTTTGTCCAATTCCATTTCTTTACATCCGACGCTTTTCCCTTATCCGTCTTTACACAAATGGTTACAGTTTGTCCTGGGTTACGTGTAAAACCAGTGTAATCCCACTTCTTCTGTTTGGGAAACACTTCAGTACTTCCTTCTGTAGTACCATCGGTGCTCAAATGCAACAGAACTGCATTGTTATATTCAACATGTAAATCGTTTACTGTATCTGTAGCAGTAAATGTAAAACATGCTTCTGCAGCATAGTACTTACGTTTTTCAGCTTTGCCCTTCTTACCTTTACTGTCTGCTGCATCGGCAATCTCATCGGGTTTGAAGGTACGCAACAGTGCGCCATCGCCCTTCTTAATGAAGAACGTATGCGGATCGGTATCTGCAAGATTCACATGCAGCATTGTCGTTGAGGTCATATCGACATCCAACGCTGCAATGATTGGATCTGCATCGTTGGGATCGCCAACGATCTTCCAGTATCCTGCACCGACTCCGGCAAGACCTGCTGCCCATGAGAAATCAAAACCGGTCTGTGCCGCATCGCGCTGGAACTGGATCTTCCAGCAATCTGTCTCTGTATCGTACACTAAATCATGAATACTTGTATAATTGTCGAGACTATCAAATCCTGCCAACTTAGCGACACGAAGGTCGAAGCCCTGTGGTGGAGGCGGAATGCCTGCGGTCGATTCGTATAACGTCGGATTGAGTGAGTCTCTGCCATAGGTACCATTCGGATGCACGGCAAGCTGTAGATCGATCGTTATGCCGCCTCCATCGGTACCGGAGAACTGTGTTGTCACCGGTGTTTGTGCCATGAGCGCCTGCGTTAACAGCACACATAAGGCGACACACACCAGTAAATAAAATTTGTTACGTCTGTTCATAGCTACCTCGCTATAATGATGTGGTTGAGTGATATTGGATATAAGTTAATTTCTGAATTGTGTTACTAACACACGATGAAGCATCCCGCAGCGGGGAAGCGGAATGCTTCACGTGTTTCTACTTACTTCATTAACATGATTTTCTGTGTTTGGTCGAACTCACCGGCAGCCATACGAATGAAGTAGATGCCCGTGGGCGCGCTTAATCCGCGTGCGTCACGTCCATCCCACTCCAAATTATGATAACCAGCTGCCTGCTGTCCGCTCAACAGTGTCGTGATCTGACGTCCTAAGATGTCATAGATCGCTACTGTCACTTCTGCCGTCTTCGGCATTTCAATCGTGAACCGTGTTATTGGGTTGAACGGATTCGGGTAGTTCTGACCCAATGCAAAGCGTGTCGGTGTCTGGACATCGTTCAATGTCAGCACGATATTCTTCACACCGGCATCAGTAATGCGCACTGCACCTGAGCCATTCATCACCGTGTTGCCTAATTTACCATCGGCACTGGTCAACACAAGACTGCGTCCTGCACCCTTGACCGTGTTCCACTGAATGGTCAACGGATAGGATGCTTCGCTGATGCTGATCGGGTACTCGTACACGCCCTTCTGCTCAAGCTTTGCAGGGTAGGTTTCTACCATGCGTCCTGAGGTGTAGCGTGCATCGAAGCCCGGAGCTGATGGCGGCAGCTCATAATATGCTAACGGCTCGCGCACAGAGTTTTCGTCTCCGATGTACAACGACTGCTGACGACCTGCTGCATCGATAATTGTAATTCTATTCAATGCAGTAAGATCGGTTGCAGGGCTCTGCTTCGGTGCTGCACTGGCATTCAACGATAACGTGCCTGCGCCATTCATCTTTACCCAGTAACCAAATCCTGGCTCGATGGTGGTTGCTACAAAATACCCTGCACCACCGTAACCGAAGTAGCTCGATGCTACCGTACCGCCTGTTACACCGATACTTGATGTGGCTACATCACAACCGATACCACCCATCATATTCCAGCCGTTCACAACGGAAATACTCAAGGTCATTAGCAACGTACCTCGTGCACCAACATGTTGAGGTCCGTTAAACTTTGCCCAGTACCCCGGACCATTCGACAGTGGGTCGGTTGGGACATAGCTTCCGCTGTAGGCAAACAGCGGTCCGACTGCCGATGCGAAGTTTGCTGCTTTGGAATAATCGCCGCCGTATGGCGTAACACCAACGGAAAGCATATTCCATGAATCTAAGCTGTAGATCGTTGTACCCTGATAGAAGCGTACGCACCAGTTATTGCGTGGATTGGTTTCATCGGGGGTACCAAATTGATTGAGGAATACGTATTGAGCACTATTCGTCCCTTGCATGCCGACGAGGACGAGAGTATCATTACCTAAAATACCTACGTTTTCGTATTGATATTCGATCGTACCTGTACAACGGTTCAAGACAATCCGTACCTTTTCTTCGTCAGGTATTCCAGTGCTGCCGGTAGTAAACGCACCAACGGAATCCCATTGAACGACGAACTTACAGGTATCGCCGCCCACTGCCGCTTCATATTTAATATGACCGAATTGATTGCCCATCGTGTCGGCAACAATAAGATCGTTCCAGAACAGCGACATGAAGTTTATAGGCATTCTTGCCATAACTATCGAACTCGTATCACGTCCTGTACGCATACCGTTCGGATTCGTATAGGGGAATGTCCAACCGTTGGTAAATGCACCGTTTGAGTTGACATCAAGCGTATCCGTTGCATTCTTTGCTAATGTGATTGCGCCGTTGACGCCTATCCAAACATAACGATACTTGTCACCGAACAATGGCATGTTGCCGCCGATATCGAACGGACCCGCAGTACCATCATCAGTTGCGATTGCATTAGCAGCTGCTGTTGGCGGGAGGAACCATGCGTTATTAGGTATCACTGTACCTGTCGCAGCAATATCATTATTTTTGCATGATGCACCGGTATCAGGTAATATATACGCACTGCCGAAGCAAACAACATTAAACGTTGTCTGTACACCAGTACCGATTTCTCCTTGAGCATCTGTCGCCTTAACGCGATATGTCACCTGGTGTCCGCACACCTGAGCTGGAATATCACCTTCCCAGTTCGTGCCGCCACCTACGTCAACCATCGAAATTGGTGATTGACCGACATTATCAACTGACCATTCAAGTACGGCAGTCGCAACACCTGCGGTACCGGGTGCGGCAGGATTGCAGTCTTCAATCTCAGACGATATTGTCCATGGACCGGTACCAAATGTAGACGGTAGAACTGTTGTGCTCTTTACTTGCGGCGGAACGTTGGACGTCACCGTCATCGAATACCAATAGTTAAATACCGCAACATCGAGAGAGTCGTCGCCAAAACCGCCGCGAGCAACCCATCCGCGCTTCACGCTATTTGCATTTTGACCTGCGCAGTTTGATGGACCCGAATCGTGCTCATAAAACTTCCAGTCACGCGCCGGATAGTTTTCATTATCAAGTGTAACGCGGAATCCGTATGCAGCCCATTCCGTACGTGCATCGACAGTATGACCGACCGGACCCTTTACTCGTTGAGATATCCAAATAAGATCGCCCTTCGTTACTTTCATCGTATCAAACGCTAACATCGCTTCGAAATTAAACGCTCCCGGTTTTAGAACGTGACCAACTCCAAGAACTCCACCCCACAACGCATCACCAATCGTAACAGCTTGCGTTGCTGGGGAACCGGGGTGAGCAAAATGAATTGTCGAAACCCAGTTTGTATCAGTAGCATCATCAACAAAGGGTGTTACGCCCTGATCTAAGTCAGCCGTATTCTTATAATATCCCCAACTCTGGCATGGTGCAGCAAACGGATTGCTGCCGTTTGCACCCGGACCGTACGTCGGACCAATTCTTGACCTATGTATACGCATGAAGATTGTCGAGTCAAGCGCACCGATCGAACCTAAACTTTCCCAAAAAATCGTATCGATGGTGCCTGTTGCCGGCAACTGGAACCACTCTGCCATCACATCTTTGTGAAAGGCACCGAAGTTAACGTTCGCCGGGAATAGGTCTTCGGGATAACCGAAAGTAAATCTGGTACCGCAAACGCTACTCGCACTTGAAGGGGAACCGATTCCAGTTCTCTTTGCAATCGCTTGAGCAGCACTTTCACCTCGGCGTAATGGTATCACCTCATCATTAGGCGAAACCAAATACTTCTTTTGCGCACTCACTAAGCTGCACATCACGAGGAGAGAGAGAAACATTGATACAAACCGCATAAGTATATCTCCTATAGAAGATTATTTATATATATGGATTAGAGAAGTTTTTTAATCAAGGTGTAAATACATCTGGAATAACTTGTTCACAAATAATACTAAACTATCCTAAACACAATCAAGTTAAACCTTTAGAGGTCAAGTTCAATATATGCCTTTTCTAAAATATTGTCAAGTATTTTCTAAAAAATTTCACTTCTTTATTCATATTCTTTTTTAGATGAATTATTGCGAAAACCTTAAATTTTAAGCTTTTTCAAGGGAAAACGCCCTTTAGAACCCCAATGTGACATCAATGACGTGGCTACCGGCAAAAAATTGTACCGACCGATACCCGTAATTCACGATTACTTCGATACCTTGAACCGTCGATCGTACACCAGCTCCTGCGGAAAATCCAAAGATGTATTCTTGCCCATCTGCTTCTGAGGCAAACGCATAGCCGCTACGCAGGAATATTCTGTTATCATAGATATATTCCATTCCAAGTTTATATTCATCTTCTGAGAAATTATTATTCTGAAACGTCGAGGAAATATTTATCTGTCCTTGCGGAGTCAGAGTTGTTGAATATCCTAAACCGATTTCAATTGTTGAAGGGAGGTCATCAGCGGTAGCATCTAATTTCAAGATCGAAGGTGGCCGCGAGGCGTCCGTGACATCGACGAGTCGTTCTAAGCCTTCGCCATCATACTTCAACGCAGGTCCGATGTTCTTTAAGCAAACGCCAACGCTCAGTCCTTCAATACCGCCCAATCCGACATATTGTACTCCGGCATTAAACGCAAACGTTGACGCAGATACTTTCAGCATTTTTTCATAAACGTAATTTACCGTAATGCCTGTAGAAATACGGTCGGAAATTTGCCGCGAGAATGTTCCGCCGATTATCATAAACGTCGGTGATGCTGTTTCACCAGTTCCATCCGGGTGATCTTCGGTTGTTATAGGAATCTGACCAAATGAAAGTGATTTCAATGTCAACGCTACTGCTGCAGAGCCAAATGCTTCTCCCCCGATTGCAACGTAATCAACACCAATATCGCTAAGATACGTTGTGTGTGAGAACATAATAGAGAAAGGATGCTGCATGCGTGAAAGGCCTGCAGGGTTCCAAAAAATTGATTCCAATCCACTCACAGTTGAGAGAGAAGCACCGCTTAACGCTATGGTTCGAGCTCCAACAGGTATCAATAACTCCGGTGCGGCAGCGGTACCTGATTTATCACCTCTTCCGGCAAAGACTGTGAATGTACAAAAAAAGACTAGGGCTACACCAAGGATCCATATCTTTGATCCTGTAACCATTGTCTTCATTCTTACATGCTGTTTTGAAAAGCAGTATTTCATTTTTCGCATCATTTCAATTGCTTCCCCGCGATTCTTGCACGAGCATAAGTTTCAATTGCTTTGTTCCCAAGTTATTACCAAATTTGTCTTCGAGTTCTAGAAAAGCAAGGTATACACCAGAAGCAGCGGGTAAACCTCGTTCATTATTTAAATCCCAGTCTGTAAACTGACCCTCTCCTTCTTTATTTATCGTTCTTACGATAATACCTGCAAGATTAAATATCCTGATCGTTGCCCGATATGGGAGGTGGTTAAATCGTACAAACCGTTGGAACTGGTTCACCTCTGCACGGTTGAACGCATAATACGGGTTCGGAAAAACATTGATGTTTTCGATCTCCTTGCGCGCTGCATCCAAGTTATCCTTTTGCACGGAAGAAGGCTTATACAGTTTTTCCTCGCGATCACGAACAAGATGATACTTTTCGAAGCGCATTGTCGTACCGAGCGGGGCAGGAATACCATCTTCATCTATATCAGCAATGTATGCTTCCCATACAGAGTTACCTTCCTGTTGCACTTGGGTTAGTATCCAGACGAATCCTTTGAGAGCGCGTCTGAATCGCTGGATCACAATATCCGTCGTGTCGTACGCGACACGATCATCATAGATATTGCCGATATAACCTGTTCCCGATCTGAAACTATCGGCAATAATTGTTATCGGATAGAATACTTGGAGCGTTTTCCCTTTGTACGATCGATCAAGGAGCACCTGAGGTCTCCAGACGCTATCACCGTTATGTTTACTTATGGCAGTATACAACTGTTTCTTGATAGAATCCCTCCCTGCTTTACCTACAGCCCATGCTTGATATGGAACGCGCACCCATCTTGATTGCGGGACATTGACACCTCGAAACAATGCCCAGCTGGAATCTCCTGTAAAGCGTAACTCAATATCTATATCGCTTGCTGAACCGCCGCGAATCGTATCGATGTTAGAATACCCTTTACCTACAACCATATAATTCTCTCCGGGATTCAGCACGTTAAAGACAACATTCCGCGTGGGCTGAAAATTTGCTTCTGTCTCCATGACAGTTTTTATCCCGAAGTACGGCGATTTCACTTCAACCGTCATGCCACGTGTTATGATGCGCTGCGGTGGACTATCGATATCGGCACCTCTAACCAATTGGTTGTCATTTGTCATCGATACTCCGCGAAAGTTGGCTGAAATTCCGCTTGTTTGCAATAGCCATGACACCCCACCATCTTGTGTTCGTAGAATCGTACCATTGTCACCTACCGCAGTTCCAGACATGGCATCTGAAAATGATACTGCATATAAATGTTCTGTTGTGCCGCTGTATTGCGACGACCACAACGTGCCTCCATCTGTTGTTCGAAGTATAGTGCCATTCGCCCCGACTGCAACCCCAGTTTTCACATCAGCAAAATGAAGACCGAATAAGTCGTTTGCTGTCCCACTAAACTGGTTAATCCAACGAAAACCGCCATCAGTCGTACGTTCAATCGTACCATTTCTCCCCACAGCAAAACCGAAATTCAATTCCGGAAATGCTACGCTCATCAAATCCTGTTGTGTGTCTGTAGAATCTAAATACCACCCGTATCGTAGAGTAGTCCCTGTTGAATCATTATTTCCGCCATTGATGGTATGAAGAATTCTCCCACCAGCACCGACGATGTAACCCCGATATCGATCCAATAACGCAACACCGAAATAATCCTCCATAGCAGGAGTTTCAATTTTTATCCATCTTCGACCACCATTCGTCGTTTTCAGGACCGTACCCAATGCACCTACGGCTGTCCCATGGTTCGTATCAAGCATCGAGATGCTATATAACGGCACTGTAACACGGCTGTTTTGCTTGTCCCAATGATCGCCGCCATCGGTTGTGCGAAGAATAGTTCCCTGATTTCCAACTGCGTATCCATTAAACACATCAACCATCGTAATGCCGTTCAACTGTTTACCGATACCGCTTGACTGTGTTTTCCATAAGTCTCCGCCATTGATGGTATAGGCGATCACCTCAGATGCAGTTGGTTGATCACTGCCGCCTACAATTGTTCCCGCATGATATTCTGAAATATCGACGAAATCCCACGTCGACCTTGTCTCAGATCCAAATTCCCTATGAAACCGGATTTTGTATGTATGATTATCCGGACGCGTAGGATCATAATAGATAGTTTTTACTACCGCGCTGTTAGCACCATACACATCATGGATATTTTCACTATTCGAAATATCTGTGCCGAAAGGATACGGGTAGACAACACCCGGATCCGGACTGTGAGGTCTCGCCGACTTAACAATGATCGGCGATTCTATTCTTGGTATGGCAACGGACGGATCAGGATTAAACATTGTCGCTGTTACGGCATAATAGTATTCTTGCCCGTTCACAAGCGGCTTGTTATTTCGTAACAAATCAGTCTCAATATATTTCGAACGAGGCAGCGTGATATCAAATGGAGGAAACAAGACTGCCTGAGAAACATTGGCTGTCAGGGATGGAAATTGATAGATCGTATACCCTTCAAATTTATAGCCCTTAGACTGGTATGTCTCAATGAGTTTTACTTGTGTTGTGTCGGATTCCCAATCAAAAATAAAGCGCTCATCCAACTCGACGATCGATAAAGGAGGAACAGGAACAGGTGCGGGTGTTTCAAAGTTAAACTTGAAAATATCATGCACCACATCTACTTGCTTCTTCAAAACTCCAATTGCATCACGATGATCACTGCCTGTTGCTCCAACAAAGGCAAAGACCACCTCTTGTGTATCGCCAAGCGTCATCGAGAACGGCCCTGAAATGATTGCCATTCTTCGATCTCCGGCAGGATCTTGCCGACCATCTACGGAGCCGCGAAATGTTTGAGGATCGCCCGATAATTCGATAGGATCACATGATTCAGTGATGGGATCAAAGAAGCATCGTAAGGGGAAAAGAGGCGAGGCTTTGTACCCTCGAAAAATATTCCACCATCTCCTCGTCGTGTTGTAGCTTCCTAAATCATAATCCGTCGTGCGTGGGTCTTGTGAGAAATACGTAAACCCCGTCATCGGCAGATTAACATAATCGTTGATAGTCTGGATATTCCACTGCGCCTTGCCGCCAGGATAGGAAACACGTGGACCTTGAACAAGTGCATAGCCGATGGCAGGAGGAACGAGTGAGTATTTCTCAAATTCTGTGTCGTTCGGATAGGCGTTATAGGCAAATCCCATATTCCTTCCGCGATCACTGCCCACAAAATCATCAGTGAACGCCCCGATATCGGGATCAACCCACTTTGCCACAAACATCGAATCAATCGTCGACCCATTTGGTGTCGAGGCATTGCCTTTATAGATAAGTTTGTATCTCTGATACACCGTTTGCTCAAGGTCGCCTCTACCGGTGAATGCCCAACAGGTTACTTGCATTTCCATACCGATTTCGGGAGAGCCATATAAACTTGACACTGCGGTGGGATCGAGGTCATTGGCAACGAACCATACAACTTGATCGGCATCGGCAAGCCCTGGTTCATCTTCCGTCGCATCGTACTTATCACCTGAAGGCGCCTGGTAGCCGGGGATACCGTTACGTTCATAATACGGCGCGCCTTTGTACGCGGGCCACTCACGCCAGTCAGTTTTATACTGTTCGCGTACGGCATCAACCATGCTTTGCGTAACATCGAGCAATGAAACACTAAAATATTCCGAAGCATCCCGCTTCAAATCTGCAGTTGCCCAATAACGGCGTACACGATAAATGCGGACGGAAGGATCGAATTGATTTTCGGCAAGCCCCCGACTCACAATAGCCCCAGGCACAGTTCCGGAAGTATACGTTTGTCCCCCGACACGAAGCCGGGGAATCGACCCATCATTTACATATCCTCCCCAGAGCAACCCTCCTGCATATACGACATTCGAAGTTCCCCTTGGAAAATTGACCCCGGCGGAAAGATCGCTGAGCCTTCTCTCTAATACCCCGTTTGCATTCATCCACATGGAAACATTATTGACATTCATCAACGTGGATTGCGGCAACCCTGCTGCTGTTACACTCTGCAAAGGTCGAAGAGTATGTTTCTCTTGAGCAAATGCTGACGAAGCAATGAAACTAAGGGTAAGAAAAATAATAAAGAGACGGTATGAGCGAGGAATAGTGTTCTTCTCTATCGGGTCGTTCATGCGATAATTTTGTTCATTCGTTCAATATCCAACATCATACTCCTAATCGAATCAATTATGATTACTACATTGACATATAAAGTAAACAGCGCATGTGTGTAATCACCTTTCTGTGCCACTAACACTCGAGGTGAATGACAACCTACGTAGTCAACTGCGTGAGTCGTGAAGCGCTGGTAATTACTATAACTGAGGTTTACAAGAACAGAAGGCACTCCGTTATCTTCCGGAGTGCCCTGCACATCCTGGCGAGTTTCTTACTTCATCATTATCATTTTCCGCATCATCATAAACGGCGCTATCCCCTGATCAGTTTCAGAGTACGCCCGACCGACCATGCGCACATAGTATATTCCACTCGGCATCTGCACCCCATGATCATTCCTGCCATTCCATTCAACCACATACGCGCCCGGGTAATATGTAGCGTGCGCTAACCGTGTAATTTCTTTCCCTAAAACGTCGTACACTGTTATTTGTACCTCTGCTCGCTGATCCGTTGCGAACTGAATGTGCGTTGTCGGGTTGAACGGGTTAGGATAATTCTGAGAAAGCGTAAATCCTTTCGGGATTTCCGGAATATCGATCGGCTTCACATCCAGCGGGAACGCGCCATAACAAATGATAATGAGCGTGGAGATAAGCGAGTTCGACACTGTTACTGACGAGACGAGATCCATCCTCGCATGCACTGCCGTCCCGCCAAATTCATCTTTGATGACCATGCTATCGCCTAATGTTGCAACGAATGCGCGGGACCATGAAATCGTCACCGGATAGCTGCCGGTGCCCGGCTGGAACTTCATCCTGAACGTATCCACTTGCGTATAGTTGCGGAATGCATGCAGATTGTATCGTAGTCCCTCGCCTATTCTTGACGGGCTGGCATTATCGATCCACCGTACATCGAACCAACCGAATGGACCCGACTGCGGAAGCTCGAATTCACCGAGCCCCGGATCGATGCCATACGTAGCATTCGGATGAATGCCAAAGAGAATGGTATCGCATGCAGGTCCTGTTTCGCATACTGAAATCGGCACCCACCAATTTGCAGGAGATGTCCGCTGTGTTGTAAACGAACGAATAGCCGAGTACGGTCCGTTATCGGCAGCGTTCTTCCCTCGCACCTTCCAGTAATACTTTGTAAAATCTTTCAGCACAACGTTAATTTGTCTTGATGTGACGTTGATAGTCGAATCATTAAAGACAATGAGCGAAAAAATCGAATCGCGTGAGACTTGTAGCTGATACGTCAACGCTCCCTCAGCGATCGTCCAGAAGAACGTCGGTATCACGGAAACTTCTGTCTCACCGCTTGTAGGATCGATTTGCGTGGGCGCTGGCGGCGGCGAGAGCGTACCGAATGAATACGTGGCAGATGTATTGCCAGCACCCGCATTGTTGCGCGGGATGACGCGCCAGTAGAATGTCGTGGTATTAGGTAACGGTCCTATTTGTTTACTCACCTGCGCTGTTGCGGGCTGGTTGATGTTCGAATCGTTCACTGCAAGGAGTGTAAAAGCCGCATCGTAAGCAACCTGCAAACGGTACTTGGTTGCGCGCGCAGTCGTATCCCATATAAGTGTTGGCATCGTTGAAATACCGCCCAATCCGTTCGGCGGGAACACCAATGCAGGCGGGTCTGGTGGTGTAATCGAAACGACAAAACTTGATGTATCACCATTGCTTGGTCCTACTTCATTCAGTCCTTTGACTTTCCAATAATATTTTGTGAATGCTACCAAGGGACCAATGGTTCGCTGAACCGCTGTCAGCGTTTCGTGCTGGTAGAAAGAACCGAACAACGGATCGGTAGAAACCTGAAAGATGTACGAGTTGATGCAGGAATCTGCCAGACCCCATTGGAGTGTTGCAAATTCTCCAACTCCCGTAGCTCCATGAGCAGGCGCTATGAGCACAGGATTGCTCGGAATAACCCGCTCGGTGTGGAATATCCTCGTCCCGGTGAAGTCAGAAGTGCCCTGATTATTCTTTGCCCTCACACGCCAATAATAGACCTGACAGCTTTGTAAACCGACAGGTACATTCGTCGTATCGACATGTGTCGAATCGACATACAGGAGAGATGAAAAATTTAATACTTTCGAGATTTCAAAACGATAGCTTGTCGCTTTCCGTGAACTTGACCAGACGAATGGCGCGGGCGGCAGTGTAATCGTAGCTCCGGCAGACGGAGAGAGAAGCGTTGGCGTTGGCGGCGGCGCTAATTGCGTACGAAACGAACGCACTGCCGATGTTGGACCAGTGAACGGACCGGCATTCATTGCCGTGACGCGCCAGTAGTACACGGTATCGTCTTCAAGAGGACCGATTGCTGATGAAGTTAAATTCAATGATTGATCGATATCGAGAGAGCCAAAGCCGGGATCTCGCGAAACCTCCAGATGATACGAATCGGAACATGCATCGCCTGACCATGATAATGTCGGGTTAACTGAAACATTTGTTGCGCCATCTGCGGGCGAGCTAAGAACCGGCGCCGAGGGCACGGCAAGCGCCACACGGAAATTAAATGGAACAGCCTGAAAATTCCCCCATCCGCTCGCATTCTTTGCCCGTACACGCCAATAATACTTTACACAATTATTCAATGCACCCGTTGTGTAGGTCGTATCGGTCAGTGATGAATCATTTGCGACAAGTGTGCCTGCTGCAAAGCTTGAACTCGTGGCAATCTGAACATGATAAGTAATGGGAGGTGTAGATGTAGATTTACGCCAAACTAACGTCGTGCCTGTTGATGGGATATTCGTTGCGTTTATAGCTGGTGAGAGCATTTTAACAGTATCTGGTACGGTAATAAGTGTCCTGAATCGTAGTGGCGGGCTTTGGTAGTAGCCGACACCGTACGGACTCGAGACAAATATTCGCCAGTAATACTGTGTATTTTGTATCAGACTGGTCGACTGCACTAACGATGTAGCGCTGCCGGATAACGAATCTGTTCTGATTAATTTAGGCGCAGTAAAGATCAACGAATCGGTTGAAAGCTGAAAGCGGAAATACTTGGCATCAGTAACGGCGTTCCACTGAAATGTCGGCATGAGAGGGACATCAATAGCATTATTGACTGGTGCTGTCGTTGTTACCGTAGGCGCGCCGGGCGGCGTTTTAGGATTTTTAATAATAATAAAGATACTTGACATACTGACGCCTGAAGTACCGATAGAATAGTTTGATATGAAAAAAGAATCTTGTTTTGTCATATCGATCCGGAATCGTACAGTTCCTACATTTCTTGCAAGAATGACAGAATCAGCAAACTCCGATAATACCTTGGGCCACCGTAATTTTAATGTATGAATATCATCGCCAAGCGTCGCATCGAGTTGTATCTTAAATCTGAATGTATCGATTTGTGTCGAGCTTATAGACTTATGGATATCTTCCAAATATGGTGAAAGGGCGCAAATTGAAGTCGGATAAGAACCGCGAAGATCAAAACCTGGAGGAGGAGGAGGCGGCTCCTGCTCACGTACAGTCGCTGAATCAAGCTCAGTCCATCGATTGATAAATCCGGTCAATGGGAAGTTATCAATACAGGTCGTTGCATCAGTGTGAAGACCAACCTTTATCGTGGCGGTGGCAACTTTAAGACCGCTATCGGCAATGGTAACAGGGAAATGAAACTTAAGATTCTGGGCATGAGACAACGACGGGACAACAACTGCCCCGAACAGACAAACAAGAATAAGCGCGAAAAGGAAATGTTTAGAAGTCATAAGCCATACCATATATAGACAAATGCGGAAGCCCTACATTGTGTGCATGTCGAACTTCCGCATTCGTTTCCGCCGACGATCCAACAAAAATATATACTTCGGCGGATTAATAAACCATACTGAACCTGATTATTTCATCAACAACAACTTACGCATCGCGGTGAACGACTCTCCCGTTCCTTCGGTGCGCGCATCCAAGCGTGCGAAGTAGACGCCGCTGGTAACAGGCGTACCGTTATCGGTCGTGCCGTTCCACGTATATTCGGGATAGCCGGCTTGGCGATTTTCATTTGCCACCGTAGCAATCTTCTGTCCTAAGAGATTATACACTGCCAACTCGAGATGAGCATTCTGCGGCAGTGCGACGACAATCTTTGTCGATGGATTGAACGGGTTCGGATAATTCTGATTCAATGAAAAAGTCGTGGGTAATCCATTTTCCGGTTTTACATCCGTATCGATTTTGAATCCACCGTATTTGAAAATTCTGAGAAACGTTACGCCATTCGTACCAGCCGCCGGAATGACGAGCGTATCTGTCGTTGTCATATCGATTGTGACATTCGAACCAAGATTCGGGTCAAAGTAGATCATCTTGAGACTGTCACAGCGAGCATTGATATGTGCTGCGTCTGCCCACTTAAAAGAAATATCCTGATCGCCATTGTCAGCTTGTGCAAAATTAATTCTGAATGTGTCCCTCGAAGCGGTATTGGGCCACTCGTTGAACTGACGATCAAGTAAGCCGCGCACGCCAGGTCCGAATTGACTGGATCTCACAGGTCCCCACACTGCGTCAAAACCGGGTGTCGGCGGTGGTGCTTCCTGTTCTTTATACTCGGTAGGGAATGTTCCAGCATTATCAATCCCGCTTGTTGTATTTGTGATACGATTACCGAACGACATGTTAGATGATGCAGGCGGGGCGCCATACACTCTAATCCAGAATTTATCAGCGTCGGGCAGACCTTGCGCTTGGACCTCACTCATACTAACAGCAAAAAGTACAACGAGTACAACTACCACTGAAACCATTTTCAATTTCATAGAATCCCTCCAGGGAATTATGTGACCAAAACTGTGAATTAAGATGTACTAAGGATAAGAAAAAAAAATTAAGAAGTCAACTAAAATCTTACACTACAGCAAAAATAGTCCCGCCGCATCCTGTTAAGGACACGGCGGGAATACAGCATGTTACTTCACGAACAACCCTGCAAAAAAGCAGCAGGACTTCTTGTTTTTCATGTTTTATTTAACAAGAAGCATCTTCTTGACGGACGTGAATGCATTGTTGGTAACAACGTTACCATCGTCATCCACTGTGCTCGCGACCAACCGATAGAGGTACATACCTGACGACAGCGAGCTGGCGTCAAATTCTACATCTTCGGTTCCTGCAGTCACTTCCTCGTTATTGAGGAGTGTTGCTACCTCTTGACCTAACATGTTGTAGATCTTGAGGGTCACGACTGCCTGTTCGGGCAGGTCGAAGGAAATAATTGTTGTCGGGTTGAACGGATTTGGATAGTTCTGATTCAACGCAAATACCGTAGGCAACTGTGGCGGTCCTTCAGGTGAAGGCGGCGGCGTAGGTATATTCTTGCCTTGTTTCAAGAACGGTACGTCGATAACATACTTCGTGGCAACCCATGCCAACTTCCCACCAAACCATCCACCTGTTGCTGTTGTATCGGTGGTTGATCCTGTGGAGAATGCCGCGTTAATTGCTGCTGCTAACGCGCATGCTTCATCATAGATGGTGAATGGTTGACCTTCGTAGTTTGTCATCTTGTTATCCATATCGGCGAGGAACTGATCGATCGTCTGACCATCCCATGTGCCGCCGTTATTGATGATTAAGGCACCAAGACCGAACGGTGTGTTGAGATTGAGACTCGACAACACTGCAAGCCGCAACGCTAAGAGCTCTGCAATCGTGCAGGAGTTCTTCTTCGTTGCCGGTAAGCTCTTGAAGCGCTTCAATAAGAGTTTGCCTTTCACGTCGGTATCGAAACCACGTCCGGGACCTGTGTGAACGACGCCCTTCTTGTTCCACGATTCATAAGCTGCCTTTTGCTTGTTCGGATGCAAGTAGGCTTTCTCTTTGCCGCCTGCGTTCAATTGACCAGCCAAACCGACTTTCAGTACCTGTAGTTTGATCTTGATCAAATCTTCGAGCAAGTTAGCAGTGTTCGGCGCAACCAATACCGGTTTACCCACCTTCGGTTTCTTTGCCGGCTTTATTTCGCCTGCGCCACTGAGTTCAGCAACCGTCCATGTACGATAGCATGCGCTGTCGTCCTGATCGAAGTTACCGAAGTTTAAGCCTGTGACATCTGTGCCGCTCGAACGAGCAACGACGTAGTAACCGAGTGCCGGTTCAGTTTGTGTATAACCAGCCTGTCCGACTTCACTCAACGTATCGGTACCAACACCGAGGCAGAATGAGTAGTTACCATTGGCATCGGTGGTAGCGGAGTTGGCGCCGTAGTTGATCTTCCAACCGGCTAAGCCTTCTTCGCCTGCATCCATTGTGCCGTTGTTGTTACGATCGCGATACTTCGTGCCGCTTATGCAGACCGAGTCGAAGTTACCGAAATCTTGTGTCTTGTCGACACCGCTGTTATTGGTGAAGTTCGTCGTGCCGCCGGCGGGTACTGTTGCTACCCAGCCTGCTTGCGCAACTTCACTCAACGTATGGGCACCGGGTCCGACATCTGCAAACGCGTATAAGCCGCCACCAGCTGTCACTGTTGAACCGCCGCCTGTACCGCTGAGGTTGATCGTCCAGCCAGCCAGTCCAGGCTCGCTGTCGTTCACGCCGTTACCGTTCAAGTCGTCGAACTTCACGCCGCTCACACCAATGAGCTTGTAATCCATACGAACGATGTTCTGTGACGCACCGCTGGTGGTAACAGTTACATTCATCGCATCGGCACCGAGTGTACGTACCCAGCCTGCCGGTGTATTGATAACCTGTGTCGAGACATAGGTACCGGTATCGAGATTGTTATGGATGATTTCGTTGACCGCACCTCTGCCGAGTGTATCGTAGTAGAGCACTACGCCATTCTTTGAGAACTCAGAAGCTTCAAAGAGCGCACCCGGTAATGGATTGATATCCGGTCCTTCTTTCACGCCGTTACCGTTTTGGTCGACAAAGAGTTGGACCTTAATGGTATTCAGTTTGAAGTTACCGAAGTCAACGCCGCTCTGGTGTGCACCGGGACCGCCGCTAGCACCGGAGACGAGTACCGGCACGCAGTTTCCTGCAGGAGCGGTTTGGCGATAACCAGCTTGAGGCACTTCTTTCACATACCAGCCACCCGGAGGCATTGGGATCGAATATGTGCCGCCGGCACCAGTTGTGCCTGTGCGAACGAGTGCACCGTTGCAAGAATCTTTATGCACTTCGATGACGAAGCCGGAGAATCCGCCGCCATCGTTGTTGATGCCATCGTTATTCAAGTCGTCGAACTTCGTGCCGCTGATGAACCCATCATAGAGACCGAAGTTCTTTCCGATTTGATCGATGCCGTCATTGGTATAATTAGCCGAATACTTACCGGCTGCGGGATCACTGACACCGAGTCCGGTAACAACCTCGAACGTGTATGAACCAGGAGCGTTAAGACCATCGACGAAGTTGTAATTGCCGCTGCCATCTGTCGTATCCGATCCAATGAGAACACCGAAGTATTTCATTTGAACGACAACACCGGCAAGACCTGTCTCGAACGTCGTTCGGGCACCGTTGCCAAGGAGACCCGCACCCGGAGCCATTGCGTTATCAGTACCGCTGCCGTCGGCATCGTCATAGACTTTGCCGCCGAAATCAGCAGTTGTAAGGACTGGTGGAGTACCGGCGATACAGAGGTTGTCAATTGCCCAACCGGCTTCATGCGCACCTGCATCAGCAAACGCGACGAAACGGAATTTGATAATTCCGGCGCCCACCACAGTGGGATAATTTGCCGGAGTAATTTTCAGTTGCGTATAGACGTAACCAGCCGGAGTACCGTCTGGGATACCTACATTGCAGTCTCCATTGCTGGTCCATGCCGGCGGAATGTCGGTCGTGTTAGCAGCTAAACCTAAGCTCACTGCCGTTGCGCCATCCCAACAGTCTGGGGATACGTTACTGCCGGCTGCGTTCGCATAAACGCCGGTCGAGTACCAGTTGACGCCATTAGGATCATTTAGTACACCGAGGTTATTCCATGTTGAACCGTCGGTCGTATACTGTACCCAAGAACGATCCCAGGACGGTTCGGTTTCCAGAGATTGATAGAACGAAATATATACGTTGCCATCACCGCCTAAGCTCGCGAGATTGTAGAACGGGCTTGTGACGGTATGTGCGGTAGCATTAGTATACAAGCTTCCTGCACCGGCGCCTGTCACCCATGATGTTCCTGCATACGGACCACCGAGTTTCGAGAATGCGGCACTGAACACGAAATCACCGGCTCCAACCCATCCGCCTGTAGCGCCGGCTGTCCAGAAGCAATTCGTGCCTATAAGTGTCGTAGGAGTCGATACCGTCTGTGCACGAGCGAGAACGTCGTTACCTGCATTTGCATCAACTGCATCGACGTATGCAGATGTCGCAGTCAATGTCCACGACCCTGCTGCCGACGGACTCCAGTTCGGGAACGTGACAGTCTGTCTTTCTAAGCTGGCGAGACTCACGCTCACAATATTACTATAACCAGACGCATCCGAAGCCGTAAGAGTAAGATCGAACGCTCCGGTAGGAGTCGTGGAATTATTCTTTATTGTAACTTTCATTGCAATCGGGAGACCGAATGGCTCACCCGCCTCAATCGGCGGATTGATCGCAGTCGGAAACACGTCTGTAAGTGTCGGCGAGCCGCTGTTCACAAGCACTTCATCAGCGCCTGCATCACGAACTCCACCGGCTGTAATATCGCGTACATCGCCATCAATGTCGGGGTTAACTGATATTGCCGGACGTCCGATATCTTCTGCAGATGATGGGAATGCTGTGAGATGCAACGTAGCATCGAAACCGACCGGACCCCACTGGCTGTTCGCATCTTTACCGAGTGCAAAATAACCGGCAACTGTCGAAGCAGTGGTGATACGTCCGTTGGTGCCGTAGAATGCGTTACCATCGGAAATACCGCTCGGTGTACCTTGCATTACGCGGATGCCAGAACCGGCAGCGCCAGTACGCGTGTTGGAGAATGCATTGTTATAGTGATCACCAGCCACACCTCTATAGCAATAGGATGTCTGACCTGCACCCTGCACGCCTGAAAGGCTGATTGAGTTGTGTTGTCCACCAGATTCCGTGCGTATTCCTGCATCGGTGCCATTAGCATCTGTAGTATGGACGTCACTGATTCTGTTGTTTCGAACAAAGGTGGTGGAACCGCTGATTCTGTTCAGCAATCCATAAATGATGAATGCGAAACCATCATCATAGTTCTGATAAGAACCATGCACATAGTTGTAGTTCATTGTTGAATTAGGAGACTGGTACATGTGACCGCCAGTCGGTTGACCGAAGTCGTACAAGAACGAGGCAGCGCCAAATGTCGCAACGCCGTCGTACTCTGTTGGTCCAACGTTCCAATAATGTTCAGCAAAGTAAACATCAGAGATATCGTTGTGGTCATAATGCAAACCATCACCCAAATCCATGATAGCACCGACCGACACGTTAGAAACTGCGTTGTACGAGTACGTAACCGGACCCTGGAAGTAGCCGACGGTATAGTCGGATAATACTTTCAAGCCGTATGTTGCATTGGTAATCGTGTTGCTTGTGATAGTGATGTCGGCATTAGCCGCTCCAGCATCCTGATAGCAGAACACTGCCGGACGACCTTCTGTCTGAGCTTCGAAAGTACCTGCGGTCACGATCTGACCACGGATATCGCAGTTCTGAACGGTGATATCTGAAGAACCGCCTGTTACATAGATAGTGGCTGCGAATGCATCGCCCGAAGGAAATGTACCGCCTGCATATTCGAGTATCAGGCTTGAACCGGCGTTCGAGCCTTCAATCGTAATGTTACTCGCACCATCAAACGCAAAGCCCTTACCTTCAGTCGCACTCGGCTGGAACTGGATTACTACTCCAGCGCCAGCAGCGGGCTGTACTGTTACAAGGGAGTTGTCGGCGGGATTTGCAGACAACGAGCGTGCCGTAAACGTTACGCCGGCAAGCGGGGCGTGTAGTCCGGCACCCAACTCGAACGTAACAGCTCCCGTCGTACCAACGAAGTTCAATACTGCAACTGCGCTGGCAATATCAGGAAATGAGCCGGGAATTGTATATGTCCCAGCTAATCCCAATGCAAACGGGGATGTCGGTGGAACCGGCTGCACCTTTGCCGTCGGTTTCCATGCCGAACGATTAATCGAATTGACTTTCCGGCTCGTCGTATTTTTCTTCATCATACGAGCTTTCGTCAAGTCTTCGTCGTTCAGTATCTTCTCTATTTGCGGACGAAGAATGCTAAACTTTCCCTCTTGATCCGATGCTGATGTTTTCACGACGCCCGGGTTCTTGCCAGCAAGACCAAGCGAGGTTACCACCATCATCAGAATAACAAGGGGAACCAAGTATTTAAAGTGTTTCATATATCCTCCTTAAAGGATTTATGTGAATGTGGATTAGTGAATTTAGTGGATTGTATATTTTAATTTTCATCGATGATATAACAACTATAGAGCGCACAAATAACGATACGCATTTCATCTTGGAGATATTCTCATGTTGCAGCGTGAGAAGTAAAGAGCACAAGTTTCTCGGCACGGAAAGCAGTCACAATGTTTAAATCGCAACGCTCCTACAACAACTCGTGATCCGATTACTTAATTGCACACGCATATCATTCATACTTCATATTACTAGGCACTCACAACATCGAAAAAAATAACTCGCCAACAACATTACGCGTAGGCTTGTTGATTCTTTACATGTTGAGTGTATGATTTCAAACTATCTTGAGGTTACTAAAAAATTTGATTGCAATCTCAGCATCAGGGTTTTTTTTATCCAATTTGACTGCGTTCACAAAGGTGAGATGAACGACAATCGTATTATGTGCACTACCTGAGCCGAACTTCTTTAGTTAATTGTAAGAAATCTTATACTCACTGTCAAGTATTTTCTTAAGAAAATTTTATAAATTTTATTTTTTGCGCTATTCCCCTGAAAAACGGAGTATCTTCTAACACTTCCCTCATGAGGTTCTCATGCGAAATACTGTAAATACAGAGGAATTCGGCATTTTTGATACTTTATTGAGAGAACTTATTTCTGACAGTATAATTACTAAAATATTCCTTATTTAGAAATGCCGCGAGCGGAAAATCTGAAAAAAACCTTTGGTTGTACCTTGTTCTCAAGTTCAAGTGTAGCCTGTTCGTTATAGAGTTTTTCCTGAGACGGAGTGAATGTCATAGTCACGGTTATGATTTGCCCGGGAATAAGAACGACTGGTGTCATAGAGGATTCGAGATAAGGACCCGGTGCAGAGAGAGTTTGGACACGTACTGTGTCCGCACTTATGTTCTCGAGACTGACCGTTTGCGTAACGTGTTCACTAAGTCTGACTTCACCGAATGATACAGTCGAAGGAGTTACGCGAATAAGTGAAATAACATTGACAGAATAATGAATGAAAAAATTTCTTCGAACAAGATCATTCGATACAATAAGAACATACTTCCTTACTGAATCGATAAAATCCTTACTATTAAACGTAATGGTCAGGAGCGATGAATCCTTCGGAGCTATGGTAGAATTTCGGAGGTACGTGCTTGTACAATTACAAGGGGAATTGACATGGTTAATCATCAGTGGTTCGGTACCTTCGTTCACGATGGTAACATCGTGCGTAGGCGTGGCGCCCTGATACACATTACCGAACTCGAATGAAGTATTTCCACGCACAGCTATCTTGGGTTGCGCGTATACTACTTCAGTAACAACCACGAAAAGTATAACGAGAGTTTTCTGTGACACAAGGATACTCATCTTGCTAAGCTTGCGGGGCCGACGTCCCGATTTCATCGGGACGATCCTACAGATCGGGACGACCTTCTGCGTGTATTAAACGCTCGATGTATTTTCGACTTTTCATTCTCTTTATTTCGCGCTCTCGACGCAGTGCAAATGCTTTGGTAATAAATTCTTCTGTATACACAACCTTCCATGGTCCTCTCCCCTTTGTCGACCTTGTCCACCCATCATCGTGATGTTGCAACCTTAATTTGGGATCGTGCGATATTCCAACATAATATCGCCCGTTATGTTCACTTTGTATGATGTAAACAAAATGTGGCACAAGGTTACTCATCTTGCTGAACTTGCGGGGCCGACGGGACTCGAACCCGCGACCTTCTGCGTGACAGGCAGACGTTCTAACCAAGCTGAACTACGACCCCAAAGTTTTTCCCTCGAATCTCTGACCTTCTGCGTAGCAGACACCCCGACTTTGTCGGGGTAACCAAGCTGAACTACGATCCCTTTTTGAGCCAGCTAACTCACAATGCAACGATTGATATGCTTTGTGAAATGCTTTCAGCACCTACTGAAGGTTATCAAAAGCAAACAATGACATGAAAAATATATGAAATTTTCTTGCCTTCTGCAAGAATGAAAAGAAATCATGGGGAAGGAATAATAGAAAAGAGAGAAGTAACGACACTTCCCGTACGTCGTTTTGCTTCTCTCTTTCTCCTCCGAGAATCCACGGTTGGCGCCTTTAATGTTTCTCTCTGCTCAACCTACCATTCTCTAATCCAATGGCAATATACGACCTTATAGCAATATTGTAAATACGGTGAAGACCGTATTTTTTAAAAATAAATACCTTATGAGTTTTCGAGTTTCCTTTTTTTTGCCAAATTTTAGAGGTATGAGATACTAGCAAGAGCAGGAGTTCTAGTGATGTTCTTTAGCCAGCCGAATCCTGTGAGGTCACAGTACCCGAGATGATCCCACGCGAAAATGCATAACGTGTCAAGCCTGCGACATCATGGATATCAAGTTTTCTCATAATGTGTTCTCGATGCTTCTCCACAGTTTTTATACTGATGTCAAGATGTATGCTGATATCCTTATTTGACTTTCCCTCAGAAATGAGCTGAAGCACTTCTTCTTCTCGCGTTGTTAAAGCATAAAGTAGATGATGTTTCGTTTTGTTGTCATTCACTTGTTTCAGTTTTTCAGCAATCAAACGCGAAATCGATGGGCTAAAGTATGCGTTTCCTTGTGTGACTTCCCGAATTGCGTTAATTAAATCAGTTGCCGCCGTTTGTTTTACAAGGTATCCGGAAGCACCAAGTTGAACTACCTGCGTCACAAAATCTTCATCTGTGTACATAGACAAGATGATTATTTTCGTTTCAGGATATTTTTTTTTTATAATACGCGTCGCCTGCATACCATTCATGATAGGCATTGCAATATCCATGACAACGACAGTAGGTCGTAAATTTCTCGCCATAGTTACAGCCTGCTGACCGTTTTCTGCCTCACCAACTACGTTGATATCTTGTTCACTTTCGAGTAACGAACGAAGTCCCTGACGCAGTATCGTATGATCATCTGCAAGAAGAACATTGATAGACTTTTGATGATGAGATGTTGATGTCATTATTTTGGTTAAGGTGTATGGCTTTGAACAGGTATCGTTACCTTTACTATTGTGCCAATGCCCTCTTCAGAATGAATGACGAGATTACCACTCATAGAGTGCACACGCTCTCGCATACCAAGAATGCCAAGTCCTTTGCTGCCGACATGTAGCGCCGTATATGCCTCAACCTTAAAGGATTTACCATTATCTTTGATTTCCATTGTAACAAAGGAATCGTGCGTTTGAAACGAAATATCGACTCGCTGTGCTTGCGCATGCTTCAAAACGTTCGTCAAGCTTTCTTGAAAGACACGGTACAGTACAGCTTTTTGATCGCTTTGTAGATCTTCTACAGTCGGATTACTTGCAAAAACTACTTGGATTCCAGTTCGCTCAGTAAACTGTTTGATGTACCAGCGCATAGCAGAGGCTAACCCCAATTCATCGAGCAAAATTGGACGCAGTTCACGCGAAAAACGATGGATACTTTCAAACACCTGTTGAACTAAATTCTGAATATCATCAATCCTACGCAATGACATTGGCTCTTCTTTCGCGATACTTTTACGCATCATTTCGAGGCTGACGTTTATAGCGGTAAGTAATTGACCCATTTCATCGTGTAATTCACGACTTATTCGTTTGCGTTCTTCTTCCTGAACACGCAGCACTTCTTGTGAAAGTAATGCAAAATTCTGCCTCATTGCAGTTGCTTGACCTAATAGCTGCCTGAAATGCAGCTCGCTTTTTCGTAGTGCTCGTTGCGTCTGAACTTGTTGTGTGACATCTCTTGCGACACCCCGAACCGTGACCTTCATGCCGTCGTGATACATCGGTGAATTACGATATTCAAAGATGCGCTGGTTGTTGTTCTTACTCTTCAACGAGATAAGTCCGGATGCCTGACGTTCGATGATTCCGTACAAAAACTCAGGAATGTTGCGGCGACTATCATAATACAGGAAATCAAATATAGATTTGCCAATAACCTCCTCTACGTTATAGCCTAAAAGACGAGTGACGGATTGATTAATATGTAGGATTTTTCCTTCAAGATCGTGAATATAGATGATGTCTCGTACATTGTTAAAAAGATCATCATATTTCTTTTTACTGATCTGAAGCTGAGAATATTTTTCTTTCTGCAGCCGTATCACGTTCTTCTGGCTGACGATCACATTCATGATGATGGCGACGACAAAAACAATCAAAATTGCCGTACCGATGCCTACAGCCCATATTAATTCTATGGACGACGCAGGCACAAAAACCCCAACGAATAACATACATTCATTAATATGTTCGATGACCAATGCAACGAGTAAACCTTAGTAAAGTCTTCAAGCGGAATATAGATAAACGTATTAAAAAGAGCAAAAATCAATAAATTACCGGCACAGGTTATCAGTACACCTGCGAGAATCCAGAGCGAGACGGTCCTGATTAACGAAGTCTCGGAAGACTTATGTAGTTGAAATAACACATAGCATGCGATAATAATCAAAAACAACTTCTCTATCGATGAAAAATAATTATCAAATTTTAAAAAATCTTTCATCAAAAGCTTTGCAAGCACCCACATGCAAAGAATAAGCGGAATAGTCAACAGCACTAACATTTTTATTTTTTTCGAATGAATCCAATACGAAATAATCCATGTAAGAAATGCATACTCGAATAAGAAAAAAATATTGCTGAGCCAAAGGTTGGAAATTTTTAGCTCAGCAAGAATATATCCTATCATTGTAATACAAAGTGAAATTGTCATAAAGACAAACATCACTCGCGTTTCAGCATGCAACTCCTTCCTTCGGTAAAACCCTATCAAAGGCGGAAGAGCGTTTGACCCCAACGACAAATAATAAATAAACGGCACTGAAAGAGACGACTCTTCAAGTCGTAGGATTAAGTTCACTCGCCGCACCACAAAACGGCGGGCAGGGTCTACAAACTTCCAACAGCACTCCATTCTCAATATCGTTTTGATCGGCAGTTACGCCAGTCAGCACAATGATCGGAAGATTATTATCATCTTTGGCAAAATAGTATCTCATGCCAACACAATCTTTCTGATTTAGAATCTGTAATAAAGCATCTCTTCCAAAAAAACCTCCACGCCTGGCTCCTCCAGCAGTGCGACGATAATTTGCGGTGAACTTCGCAGCATCAGCTTTTGAAACAGCATGATTTTCCTGACCCGTGAATGCCATAAATTTATCCCTTCATATCGTTGTTGATGGTTATGAGTTAATTAGTGTAATGATTCATTATCTTCTTCAAGACTCGATAACCCCCGTGAATGAATATATGTGGAAGATGATGAAAAATCAATACGGTATTCACCGTATATCAATTATGGCTATTTTAGGTAAAAAAGCAGGAAAGTATACTCTCTGAGTAATAAAATGAATATTCTGGATGTTACGAGACAAAAAAAATTATCAGCTACTAACTACCCAACACTCGTACATGCCATTCCGTACATTTACTCAAGCGAAAAGTGATTTGAGGGATTTGCAATCCGAAACATTAACTCGTATTCTTTGTACTCATCCTGAAGGGTGCGCACCGATTGACAAAATACTTTACGCTTATCCTTGTTGATCGTATATCGCGCAGAGAGGATAGATTTCCAGTCATCCATAAATGCAGTATCAAGGCGAATCATGTAATCTACCTTTGCTTTGAGCGCTACAAGCAGCAACTGGTTATGAATTTCGTGCGCAATGCTCTTCTCTCGAAAGATAACCTTGTCTAATAATTTATCATCGCGTTTCGCTACCGTAGGATGTCGTGACTCACGCTGTATCGGACGCCCTTTTGGGCTCTCAGAGATTGTTGGTAACCGAAGTATATGATGATCAAATGCCAACACATCGACATCCCAATCAACAACGTCATGAACTTCAATGAGGGCGCGCAATAATTCAACGTAGCGATTCTCAATGAGCTTGATAAGATATTGATGTCCCTGCACAATTGTCCAGAATGGAAGAGCGACAATGACTTCTTCACTACGAAGCATATTTAAAATTCTCTCATGATCGTATTTATACCGTGAAATTTGGTGCGATGTAATTGCAGGTTTCCCGGCTTTGTCAAGAGTATAATTTCCTACCGTAAGCTTATTGACATACATTCGTACATCACCAAGATCGAGCAGGATTATGTTGTTCAAATTATCTACTCCCTTCATCGACAACATCTTCGACGGTACCCCTTTGCCGGTACTATCCGGGGCATAACTAAAGCCGTAAATATAGAGCCAGTCCTTCGGTTGCAGCTCAATATTTACCAACTCACTTGGAAAGGGATCGCGTGTGCTAAAATGCTTCATGATAGAACCAGCCTGCGATTCCTCATGAAGTTTTCCTTTTATCATCGCACGAGCAAGTTCGGAAAACTCCACTGACGGAACTTTACTATCTTTTGCCTCCTCATGCACTTCAATGTCTTTTTCAGAAGTTACCGACTTATTCTCCTCAGCAGAAGCTCCCTCTTCCATATGATGAATGATAAGATCGCGGATACTGCCGGAGAGAATGTAATCGAATTGTTTAAGCAGGGCATCTGCCACCTTTTGCACAGGTAAATCCGTGTACTCCTCAATCTTGAGGCGAATGTTCTCCTGCTTTTTGATTTTCTCCGAAAGCTCTTCGAGAATAAGCTCTGCTAATCGTTTGCGTGTTGTTTGTTTCATCTTACCTGATCGTTATTAACATATCTCTTTGAATAATCAGCGGAGAGCGAGGGATTCGAACCCCCAAGCCCTTACGGACGCCGGTTTTCAAGACCGGTGCAATAGCCGTTCTGCCAGCTCTCCGTTCTCTTTAGCCCTGCCAATATAGAGAAAACTGTATCCTAAATCAAGATATACGATGTTTAACATCAACTGAGTTATTTCTACACAAGATGCGAAAGAACAGACGATTAATGTATATATTTCGTAAAATTGATTTCTTTACTATCTTTAGATCAGGTAATAATCGAACCAATAATTTCTTCGAAAAAAATTGTAAACTTCATATACAATGATTATTGAGAGAAAAACAATAATTTGGCTTGCAGCAATCCTGATTATTACAGGAATAAGTTTGTTCCCTGTCGTTCATAATGAATTTATCAATAGAGATGACCCGAATTATATCACTGAAAACGTATTGATTAAAGAGCTAACATTTCAACACACTGCAAAAATTTTTTCCGCCCCTCAATATGAGGGAGACTATCATCCAATCACGTTATCTTTTTTTGCTATTCAATATCACTTTTTTCAGGATGCACCTAAAGGATACCACGTCGTCAGTTTATTGCTTCACATTATAGCAACAGCCTTAGTGTTTATTGTCTTCCTGTGGCTTTCTAAGCAGTTACCTATTGCTGTTATAGTGTCTTTGCTATTCGGCATTCATCCTACTCATGTCGAATCGGTTGCATGGGTTTCTTCACAAAAAGATCTGCTCTATACAATATTTTACTTGAGTTCAATATTCTGTTATTTACTTTATTTGAAGAACAACAAGACTACTCCATTGATTGCTGCTTTCACGTTGTTTGTCTTCTCATTATTCTCAAAAACGATGGCAGTATCTTTGGTGGGAGTACTCTTTCTTGTTGACTATCTTATTGAACGAAAATTTACAAGAAAACTTGTTTATGAGAAACTTCCCTTTATCATTATTGCCATCGGATTTGGTATATGGTCGATCATTGCTCATAGAATATCCGGCGCCTTGTTGGATGAAGTGTCCTATAGTTTCCTTGATCGAATAATACTGGCAGGATATGCTTCGTCCAACTATATCAAAATATTGTTATTGCCGATACACTTGTCGGCGTACTACCCTTACCCATTTCTTCCCGGTAAAGCTTCTCTTGAAATGTTGATGTATCCGCTTGGCATACTTCTACTTTTTATAGGAGTGTTCCGCACCAGACGTTTAACACGTACCATTATCTTTGGTTGTGGATTCTTTTTCTTCAATCTCGCTACAGTTGTCCACATCCTGCCGTTAGGAGGCGCATTCATGGCAGACCGTTACACCTATGTGTCATCTCTCGGTTTATTCTTTTTGGCAGGAACTGCATTTCAATACATAGTAAGTCAAAGCAAACGTCATTCCTCCATTTTGAAATATTCAGGATATCTGATTCTTGCCGGCATCATCTGTGTTTTCAGCTTCATGACGAGACAACGAGCATCTGTATGGAAAGACAGCGTTACACTATGGACTGACACTATTTCAAAACATCCTGACGTACCATTCATCTATACGTACAGAGGAAATGCACGTCATTTACCTGAAGAATTTGATTTTGCAATTGCCGATTTTAACAAATCCCTCGAACTCAAACCTGATTTAGGAATATCGTACTATAGCCGCGGATATGCGTATGCCGCTGTTGGTAATCACGAGGCAGCTATTGCCGATTACACTAAATCCATTGACCTTAGTTACGAGCAACATATGAGTTATTCCAACAGAGGAACTTCGCTTACCTCCCTTCGCCGATTCGATGATGCCATTGCGGACTTTACCCAAGCCATTCGTATCGTTCCAAACTTTACTGATGCTTATTTTAACAGAGCAAATGTCTATCTCACTAGACAGCAATACCAGTTAGCAATTGCTGACCTTGATACAGTACTGCAAATACATCCAAGCGATGTTGCTTCATTATATAACAGAGGTGTTGCCAGACAACTAATCGGAGAGAAGGCTGATGGATGCTCTGACCTCAAGCGAGCTTCTGGGTTGAATTTTGCGGCAGCAACAAATGCTTACAATAGGTATTGTCGTTAATTAATGCTGAACGACAAGGGCGAGCAAACACTCGCCCTTGATTTCAACAATCGTGATTTGTTATTTCATCAATATTCCCGCCAAAGATGGCGGGACTTCATTATAAGATACTATTTATGGATTGTATCAAATGATACCAAGGTAAAAATGAGTATTTTTGACTATCACATTACCGAGGGTATCGTTTATGAATCACGATCTGTTAAGCAAGCGTCTTGCATCCAAGTCAGTTA
>Ga0247727_10003372_pt1 | contig 35307 bp, 36 predicted proteins | sample WisWelCaveWW1625_FD_202498 | JGI IMG/M metagenome (GOLD analysis project Ga0247727, IMG submission 202498) | Biofilm microbial communities from Wishing Well Cave, Virginia, United States - WW16-25 | ecosystem: Environmental > Aquatic > Deep subsurface > Groundwater > Cave microbial mat | place...
GCCGTTGGTGATCTTGCGCGCGATCTCCACCGAATCGATGTTCCAGCCCATCCCAACCCAGGGCGCCTGCACGTCGCCCAATACTCCATCTACTGTACTGCTCGAATAGGTTAACGCCAGCGAAGGCGCCATCCCGTTGCGCCCGGGAGGCGTCCAGATCGGGAGCGAAAAATTCGATGTCCCCTTGAACAGGCTGGGATAGGCGCTGTCGAACATCAAAACGCCCGCATGGTTTTGTGGGAAACCGGGTCCAACTCCCACGCCCCAGGTGGAGAAATGGGTTATCTCAGCCGTGATCGTGTTCGTCTCGCGGTCAATGCTCTTGATGGGCTGGCGAACCCAAACGCCAGAGGCTTCATCCAGCGTTACGAGGAAGGGCGTCTGATCCGCGCCAAGTGTGGCGAGGTCTGTAATGCCATCCAGCGAAACGGCAAGTTCAACCGGTGTATTGAATTCTGCCTCGATAGGTTCAAACGGAATCATCCTGTCTTTTTCCGGCGAGGCGGGTTCCTCGGGGGGCGCAGGCGTGGTAGTTTCCTGTGGAAGCGCAGTAGGCGTCGTTTCAGGAGAGGGTGTGGATGTTTCTTCGGGAAGCGATGCCTCAAGAGCAGGAGTATCAATTCCGGCGGGAACGAGAGATTGCGAGTTCTGTGATTGAAGCGACCTCAGCCCCAATTCAAAGACCAACTGCGGCGCCCCTTCCACGCCTGATACTTCCTGAATCAAAATTGCTCCGGGCGCGTCCAAACTGTTTTCGGGAAGGTCCACCTTGACTCGTCCATCCAAGCCAAGAGCCTCGCCGCCTTTTTCATCCAACAGGGTCAGGGAATCTTCAGAGCCAACAAGTGTGAGGCTTGCTTCGGCGAGCAGGGGTTCTTTCAGCCCGTCTGCGGTCAGGCTCGCAGAGTCAACAAGTTGCGCGTTCACGATCTGCGACTCAACCAGGGCGGTATAGGTCAACGTGAGGCTTTCTCCCGGCAATAAGCCCGTGTCTGTTCCCTGAGCAGCGTCAGGAGTTTGTTTGCTCCACGTCAGCTCGCGGGTTTGCAAATCGAAGTTAAGACCTTCGGTATCGCTTTGAACAGTACCGAAACCTTCCGGGAGCGTGTTGGATACATGAAGACCGGTTACGGGGGTCATTCCATTGTTTACGATCTTGAATGTGAAAGTTACCTGGTCCCCCGCCTTTGCCTGTTCAGGAGTTACCGAGAATTCAAACGCGATGCCAGACAATTCAGCCACTGACGCTGAGGTCTGGGTTGGAATTGGAGTACTGCCGGGCGATGGCGTTACTTCAACGACAGGCGTGGAAGTTTGATCCATGCTCGTTGGAGTACTCTCGATTGTGGGAGAAGGTTCGGGGGTTGGCGTATTATCTTGAAGGGCATTTGCAACGGATAGAAATACAGCAGATACTTTTCCCGCCAACTCTTCAAGACCTGTTAAACTTTTTTCTGAGGGAGGCGATGACTGTTCTTCCCCTGATACCGGCAGTGCGAAGGCGCCTGTAGGAGCCAATGCGTTGAATAAAATCACCACGATCAATGCTGCACGGATCACAACCGCGTAGCGTGTCCTTTGCTTGACTGCAAACATAGCGCCTCCTCTAAAGCCTGCAACTAGGAACGTACCCCGATTATATTCAGTTGTATTTTTTGCTGATGTTCCTCATTGGGATTCCCCAACAGGAATTACTCACGGCATTCTACATCCTCCCGCTTATGTTTGTCAAGAAAATTTTACAATTGATTGTCAGACAACTTTGTTGGTGTATTCAAATTGTTCTCGATCAAGAAACGACTACTGCTATAATATGTATACTTTGATTTATGTTTTGTTTACCGGTTATGAAAATCGAATCCCTCACTCTCCATCACGTGTCCATGCCTTTGGTTGCGCCGTTTGAAACGTCCTTTGGGCGCGAGACAGTGCGCGACTGTATCATCGTTGAATTGCGTGCAGAAGAGCTCACCGGTTATGGCGAATGTGTTGCTTCGCGTGAGCCTGGCTATAACTACGAAACGACAGGCACGGCGTGGCATATTCTCAAAGATTTTATTGCTCCTCTTGTGGTGGGAAAGGATATTCTCGATGCGAACGATTTCCAAAAACGTGTGGACGGGATTCGCGGTCATCATCTCGCCAAGGCGGGGGTCGAGATGGCGTTGTGGGACTTGCTCGGTAAGCGCGACGGCAAATCCTTGAAGGAGATGTTCGGGGGCGCACGCGAAAGAGTCGAAGTGGGAGTCTCCATTGGGATCCAGGAATCAGCCTCCGCTTTGGTGAGAACCGTAACTTCTTATCTGGAACAAGGTTATCGCCGCGTCAAGATCAAGATCAAGCCGGGTCGCGAAGTCGAAGAGACGGTCGCGGTGCGAAAGGCGTATCCCGATTTGCGTCTGCAAGTGGATGCAAATTCCGCGTACACATTGGAATCGGCGCTGGTGTTGAAAGCGATAGACGATTTGGATTTGCTGTTGATCGAACAGCCTTTGTTTGAAGACGACATTTGGGATCATCGAAAGTTGCAGGCGGAATTCAAAACGCCGATCTGTCTGGATGAAAGTGTTGTGTCACCGCGCCACGCGCGCTACGCGCTGGAGATGGAGGCGTGCCGCATCATCAACGTCAAGCCCGCGCGCGTGGGTGGGTTGAGTCAGGGAATCGCGATTCATGACTTGTGTCATGCACAAAATATACCGGTGTGGTGCGGCGGCATGTTGGAGACGGGTATCGGGCGCGCGTCGAATCTCGCGCTGGCTTCACTGCCCGGATTCATTTTGCCCGGCGACATCTCCGCATCGGATCGTTATTATCAGCGTGATATTACGAATGAAAGATTTGTGCTGAACGACGACAGCACGATCACCGTGCCAACCGAACCTGGTTTGGGGGTAACGATTGACGAAGCCGCGCTCAAAGAATTTACTCTTTCTGAAATTACATTGAAGGCTTGAATCCCCTCTCCCTTTGGGAGAGGGTTAGGGTGAGGGAGGGTTATAATCGTGGGATATGAAAAACTTATATGTCGTTGCGAGGAGCCGCTGGTCGAGTAGAGCGAGTGTTCTTCTCGCTCGTATCGAGACCAAGGCGACGAAGCAATCTCCGCGAACATTATTGATTAAAGTAACAATACTTATCCTGCTATTGTCTGGCTGCGGTTCACAATTAACGCCCACTCCGCAAATCATTCAAAACACCCCATCGCCTGCATTGCAAATTGAATTAAACACAGTTGCTCCCGCGCCTGTTGGAGTTCACATCGGCGACTCTGTTCCGTTTGCCCTGCGTGAACATATTCAAAGTTTGAGTTTGCCTGCAAACGAGAATTTGCTTATTGATGTTTCCGCGTATGCGGAATCGAATTCCAATGGATTTCAATTTCAATGGGTCTACGTCCTCGTCGCGCCGTTCCCGACCATCAAAGACGGTGTGACCTTCGACGAATTACACACCGCATGGACGGAAGGCACGGCTCCCGCGCCCTTTAGCGGGATTCCGTTATTGATGGAGGAATCCACCCTCGCCGCGTTGACTGCCCTTTGGGACGCGCCAGCCTCCGGCGCAGTCCGAAGCGTGCCTGCCGATCAACTACTCGAAACCGCGTGGACCGAGTCCACGTGGGCAATCGTCCCGTTTGAATCTCTTGAGCCGCGCTGGAAAGTGTTGACAGTGGACGGTCAATCGCCAATCCGCAAAGGATTTGATGTTTCATCCTATCCGCTCACTGTTGATTTCACACTACAAACTTCAGCCAATCTCCAATTCTCCAATTCTCTGCTCTCAAACTACGACCCATCCAAATTAACAACCGTCATCCTCACCGGCGTCACCGCCCTCGTGCGCGCCACCGCGGTGACGATGGAATACAAAAGTGTGACGTACCCGGGTGAAAAAATCCGCGATGTGATGCGCGAAGCGGACATTGCGCATGTGAGCAATGAAATTCCGTTTTTTACCGGCTGTCCGTTCCCGAAACCGGACGCGGGCGCGCTCGTCTTTTGCAGTGACCCGAAATATATTGACCTGCTCACGGATGTCGGAACCGACGTTGTCGAGTTAACCGGCAATCACTTTGCAGACCAGGGTCCCGGCGCGATGCTTGAAACATTGGCTATTTATAACGAAAAAAATATCCCCTACTTCGGTGGCGGCGCGGACTTGCAGGATTCACTCAAACCCGCCTTGTTCAAAGTGAATGGAAATAAGATCGCGTTCATCGGTTGCAACAAACCGGATGTGGACCGCTTCCCGACCGCTAGAGATTTTCGTCCCGGCGCCGCGCCGTGTGATTTCGAGTATCTCGCGCAAAAGATCGCGGAATTGAAATCGCAGGGTTATGTCGTCATCTCCACATTCCAATGGAACGAAAGTTACGACTCGCGTCCCAGCCCCCAGCAAATGGACGATTTCCGATTGATGGCGGATTCCGGCGCATCCATCGTCAGCGGAAGCCAGGCGCATTATGCTCAGATGATGGAATTTTATGACGACGCGTTCATCCACTATGGGCTTGGAAATTTATTTTTCGACCAGATGGGCGACCAGGACTGGATGCCGCGCGGAATCCGCCGCGAATTTTTGGACCGTTACGTGATCTACGATGGCAAATTCATCAGCGCCGAATTGATCGCCGCCTTGCTTGAAGATTACTCGCGTCCGCGCTTGATGACGGAGCAGGAGCGTTTCGGTTTCCTGCAGGAATATTTTTATTACAGCGGGTGGATGCCGCTGGTCGCAACGCCAACCCCGACAGTTACTCCAACGTTGACGCCGATGGCAATTCCAACTTTACCGGGAACGCCCAGTCCATAATTTGTTTGTTAGACCTCTTGCAAAAGTGCGCTAGAGAGCGCACTTCTACACAAAGATATTAATTTTGTGTAGCGGACGTTCTCTAACGTCCGCCTTCGCAACCCATGCATCCGACTTACGCAAGAGGTCTATTAGACTTTATCGGAATTAGGGCTTCGACAACATTTGCCGCGAATTACGCGAATTTTCACGAATAATTCGCGCAAATTCGTGAAAATTCGCGGCTAAAAAATTATTCCCGATAAAGTCTATTGTGTAGCGGGCATTCTCTAATATCCGCTTTTTGAAGTTTCAGTTATGATGTTAAAATGGTCATTGCGCGTTATAACGGGGTAAGATACTTCCAAATCCTTTTCCTCTCCAATCAGGAGAACTCATGAATCAAAACCGAAAATACTTCGGCATGACCGGTTCGCAGATCGGCATCCTTGCTGGTTTAACATTGCTCGTTATTTGTTTATTTTCTCTCATGGGCTGGTTAATATTTGGCGATGGGATTAATTTCTCGCGTCCCCCTGAAAACACGCTTGTTCCCCAATTCACTCCAACATTGATCGTCATCCCGACTTTCACACCGACGGCGTTGCCAACACCCATTCCATACGAACAACTGATTCCGAATGGATGGAAACAGTATCGCACCGCGTTGATCGAGATCTGGCTTCCACCCACATACAAGACCGCGAAACTCGAAATTCCCGAGGGTTCATCCGGGCTGGCTTTCCCCGAACTCGTCCTGTCTCAACCGGCATCCGGCTCTTCGGTATACAACGAATGGTTCATCGTTTCGTATGAACCGCTGACGGGAGATTCGCTCGATTCGTATCTCGATGCCGAACTCCAGAAGTTGTCTCCCGAAATCAGGCTCGTGGAGCGGAGGAAGGTTTGGATCAACTCCACTGAAGCCATGAGGCTCTTATTCGAAACCCGTGTCGAAAATAATATTGATGCAAACGTTTTGACCTTCGTCTTTCTCGATGGAACGACGATCTGGTATGTCGAATACCTTGCGCAGATCAATGAGTTTTATGAGATGCTCGAAACTTTTGAAGATAGCGTCCAGACATTTCGGGTGGTGAGGTGATCTTGTTGGGGCGAGAGGACCTCGCCCCTGCGCGTTCAATCAAAATAAAGATTCAGATCCGAACAATCGAACCGGTTTCCGCAATTGAGACAGGTGACCTTGCAGTTCTTCCCGAACATCTCGCTCCCGCATCTATCGCAGACGTACGCCTGCTTCTGCTTCCGATCCGCCTTTTCCCATCTGACAGGTTTCAACAGCGACGTGTCGAATTCTCCAATTCTCTCACGCCCGAGCCTTGTTACTTCGCGCATCGCCAATTCCGCACTGCGGAGTAATTCCTCCACGTATATTCCCCTGCAAACAGCGGACCAATCCTTCAGCCACCTCTGACTCCGCCCATACACTTTGATCGCGCCGTCATAATTCCCGCGCGTGATGTGCAGGTACGTAACCCCGATCTGCAGGATCCCCCGATACAGTTCGCGGACTTTGCCTTTTTCTTGAAGCCAGGCAACCTCCAGCGCTTCGTGCGCTTCGAAGTATTTCCCCGCGTTGAACAGGCGCAAACCTTCTTCAGCCTGAGGGTGCAGGGGAGCGTTGCATAGATCGTTCACAGATTCGGTCATAATGAGGGTGTTGTTAATTATAGCCGCAATGGTAAAATTCCAACTCAGACATGCGCTCCTTTTTTACAAATAAGTTCTGGGTTATTCTCTTATCTTCCATCGCGTTGGGGGCTTTGGTTGGGTTGGCGATTGGGCTGGGAAGCGTTCCGTTTCGCGACGCGCAGGTTTTCGGTCGGAATGAGGCGAGGGCAGTCGGGTCTGTCTCTTTGGACGTGATCAATTCCGTCCTGTCCATTTCCTTGCAGACACAGTTGATCGTCTGGATTTTGTTTGTGCTCATGTTTGTTTTGATCGGCTTTTTGTTATCGCCTGAGATGCGGAAGCGGCTGATCAAAATCGCGATCCGCGTGGCGGTGACGTACTGGGCGTTGTATATTCTCTTCACGCGGTATCGGGACGTGCTGGCACAGATGAGTCTTAACCTGGCATCTGCCGGAAACCTTTCGAATTCAACTGCGAATGCCTTGCCGCCGCCTGAGTTTACGCCGCCTCAATCTGTTTCGTGGATATCTTATTTTGTAAGTTATGCGATTACGGTGTTGTTGGTCTTCGTCGTATGGAAAGTCTACGCCTTTTGGAAGGAAATCAACGCATCTGATTTGAACCAGCCCTTGAAGAAACTGGCGAAGATCGCGCGTTCGTCGCTCGATGATCTTTCAGCAGGCAGGAACTCAACGGATGTGATCGTCAACTGTTATTTTCGTATGAGTGATGTGGTTGCCGAGAAACGTAAACTGCATCGCAAAGCCGCAATGACGCCTTCCGAATTTGCGGTTCAACTCGAAGGCGCGGGTCTGCCGGCAGATGCGGTGCAAAGACTCACGCGCCTGTTCGAGAGTGTCCGTTACGGCAGCCGCAAAACAGAACCCAAAGATGTCAACGAAGCGGTTTCGTGCCTCACGACGATTCTGCATCATTGTGGGGAGTCCGTATGAACTGGCGGCGCTGGCTTGTTGTCGGCGGTGTGATTGTCAGCGCGGCGTTGCTGGCTTTTCCATTGCGCGGCATTGTCCATCAATTGATCGTAGTCCCGTTGGCATATTTATTATGGGCATTGGGCTTGTTGTATCTGGTTTTGCCGCAAGTGTTGTGGTGGATCGGTGTTGTACTCATTGTGTTGTTCATTCTTGGGAAGAGTCTCCTTCCCGATGTAAAATTCGTCAGGAAGATCATCCCAATCATCAAGCGCGAGCAGGGGAATGTGGAGGGTCTGGCGGCGGCGATCCAAAAATCAGACAAGGGGATTTATTTCAAGTGGCTGGTGGCGAACCGTCTTGGAAGGCTGGCGTATCAATTTCTTCTCCAGCGTGAGCATGGCAAGCCGCGCTCGGTCTTTGCTCCGTTAACCGCGGAGGGATGGGACTCTGAGCCTGCGGTTCAGCAGTATCTCGAAAAAGGATTGCACGGCTCGTTTGCAGAATTCCCAAATAGCAACTGGAATTATTTTGCCCCGCCTGAAAGAACACCGCTCGATCATGATGTGGCAGAGGTGGTTGAGTTTTTGGAATCTAAAGTAGAAACAACAAATCCCGGTGGTTGAGTAGGCGGCGGGGTTTCGATGCTGGCTTCGCTGTACTCAACCATTGCCGCCGTACACTTGCACCAGCACGCAAGTGCAGGTGTCGAAACCACCAATTTATGGAGCATGCTGTGGCAGACATATCAAAAGTTTCAACAATCAGCAAACAAGTGATCGCCGAAGTGGAACGCGCGGTGGTGGGCAAGCGCGCCCTGCTTGAAATGATGATGGCGTCCGTGCTGGCGGGCGGGCATATTCTTCTTGAAGATTTCCCTGGGCTTGGTAAAACATTGATCGCGCGCAGTTTTGCCAAAGCGCTCGGGCTGGATTTCAAACGCATCCAATTCACGCCTGATCTGTTGCCCGGCGACATCACTGGCGGATACATCTTCAATCGCGTGAAGAATAAGTTTGAACTTCGCAAAGGACCTTTGTTTGCAAACATTATTCTCGCCGACGAAATCAACCGCGCGTCGCCGAAAACGCAATCCGCTTTGTTGGAGGCGATGCAGGAGGGGCAGGTGACCATCGAAGGCGAATCGCTTCCACTGCCCGAGCCGTTCCTTGTGCTTGCCACACAGAATCCAATTGAATATGAAGGCACCTTTCCGTTACCCGAGGCGCAGTTGGATCGTTTTATGCTGAAATTGACTGTGGGGTATCCGAATCTCGAAGAGGAGAAATTAATCCTGCGCCGCCGCCGCGAACGCAGACAGGATGAAGTTGATCTGCGCGAGATTACAAAAGCAAAACAATTGCTCGAGTTGCGCGAAGCGGTGGAAACGATCCACGTGGATGCCGATCTCGAAAATTACATTGCGTCGCTGGTTCTTGCCACGCGCGTGGATCGCCGCGTCGCGGTTGGCGCGAGTCCGCGCGGTTCGCTGGCATTCCTCAAGATGGCGCGCGCGAATGCCGCGCTCGATGGGCGCGACTTCATCATCCCCGACGACATCAAACGCTATTCAACATCTGTGTTGGGTCATCGCATTATTCTTCAACCCGAGTACTGGATGGCGCGCTCGGTCACCGATGATGTCATTCGCGATTCGATTGAGAAGACTCCCGTGCCGGTAATCAAATGACCCTCATCCCCAGCCCTCGCGCAAGCGCGCCGAAGGGGAAGGGAGTCCCCTCTCCCTTTGGGAGAGGGTTAGGGTGAGGGAGAGTTATTATGTCCCGATCACTTCTTCTTGGTTTTGTTTCATACGCGTTGTTGCTCATGGGCATTGCAACCGTGCGCGGTGAGTTCATCGCGCTTGCCTTGCCGTTTGTCCTTTATTTGCTCGCGGGATTTTTATTTTCTCCCGATGAAGTGAAACTCGAAGCCACGCGGCATTTGAGTATCGAACGCGCATCGCCAAATGCAGACGTGGTTGTGACGGTGACAGTGACCAATCTTGGATCTCACCTCGAGGAAGTTTTGCTGGATGATGCTTTGCCAGCGGATTTGACGATCCGCCCTTCGACAAGCTCAGGACAACGCTTCGGGCATAGCCGACATTTGATTCGGCTTCCAAAAGGCGACTCTTACACTTTCGCGTATACGGTCGCGGGTCCACGCGGCGGATATGGATTCGAATCAGTTCGGGTGAAAGTCAACGATCATTTGCGGATGACGGGGCGCGAGGTCCAGATTGAAGCGAAGGGACAGTTGTTCGTCTTCCCGCCGGTGACGCGTCTCCGTCACGTTGCGATCAGTCCGCGCCGAACGCGCGTCTATGCAGGGACGATTCCCGCGCGAGTTGGCGGGACGGGAACGGAATTTTTTGGCGTGCGCGAGTATCAACAAGGTGATTCGCCGCGCGTCATCAATTGGCGCATCAGCGCGCATCACGCGCAAGCGGATGTGTTGTATTCGAATGAGTTTCAACAGGAGCGTGTGGCGGATGTCGGCATCATTTTGGATGGGCGTATGCGGACGAACGAATTTGCGCGCGGTCATTCGTTGTTCGAATATTCTGTGCAAGCCTCAGCCGCGCTCACCGACGCGTTATTGACTCAGGGTAATCGCGTGGGCTTGCTGGTGTATGCCGCGTTCCTGCGCTGGACTCTGCCCGGGTATGGAAAAGTGCAACGCGAGAAAATTTTGCATTCACTCGCCCATGCAAGACCCGGGGGAAGCCAGGTATTTTCGGACTTTCAGCATTTGCCGACGCGGTTGTTCCCGCCTGAGTCGCAGATCATTTTGGTCTCGCCTTTGCATGAAGATGATTTGACGCCGCTCGTGCAATTGCGCGCGCAGGGATACCAGGCGCTGGTCGTCAGCCCGAACCCGGTGAAGTTTGAACTTTCATATTTGCCAAAAAATAAAAATGTGGAACTTGCCAGCCGCGTAATCCAAATGGAGCGCGCGTTGACATTGCAAAAGGTGCGTCGCGCCAGTATTCAAGTGTTGGATTGGGACGTGGCAGAGCCGTTTGATCTTTTGGTGAAGCGCATGTTATCCCGTCCGCCCGCGTGGTTGAGGGCTGTGGGGCGATGATAATGCTCCAGCCGCCGTCCTCGGCGGCGAGGACGCCGCCGAGAGCAGAATGATTATGACAATCATCGCAATGATATTGAGCATCATCCTCGGAACAGCCGCGCTTGCGTATGGATATTCGCAGGCAGGGCTGACCGATCCCGCGCGCCGGTTTGTGTTGTTGGGAATCGTCTGGCTTCTCGCGCATTGGCGAAAACAGTACTGGGTTTCCTCCGTTGCATTTTTCCTTACACTTCTTGGCGCAGGATATGGCGTATGGAATGGATTCACAACGATCTGGATGTTACTCGGCGCGCTCGGCGGCTTGCTCGGCTGGGACCTCTCGGACTTTGCCCGCAGATTAAGTTATGCCGCGCCGACAGATGACGTGCAAGGCATGGAACGCCGTCACCTGGAGCGCGTAGGCATTGTCGCCATGTTGGGGTTTGGGCTAGCCATCTTAAGTTTGTATATTCGCATCAACAGACTTGCGTTTGAAGTGGCAGTGGGGCTGGTGTTGTTAGCCGCCCTCGGCTTGACGCGGCTGGTGATGAGGTTGAGGAAATATTAGTTGTCAGGGCTTTCGCTCATAGGCGGTCTGTGACCGCCGTGTTTGCCAAAAGCGGCGGTCGCAAACCGTCTTGGAGCAACTTAAGCGAAAGTCCTGAAAATAAAGAATAGAGGATACAAAGAGAATTGCGGTAGAATTCGCAAATTCTGATTACTGGAGATGCGCGATGACCACCATTAAACTCCGCGGCAACGGAACAATCACTCTCCCTCCCAATGTGCACAAGAAATACAAAATGAAGGAAGGAGGGTTTTTACAGTTAATTGATGTTGGCGATGGCTCCTTTTTTCTTGTTCCCAGAGAAAGCAAAGTTATGGAGATTACGGGAGGGATAGCAAAGAAGTTGAAGGATGCCAATATTACATTGGATGATTTGCTCGAAACCTTGGATGACGAGCTCAAGAGATATTACGAAGAAAAGTATGGCAAGAACAGTGAAGACTTGTAACTCCTAACTCCAACGCTCACTCCCAGCGAAATACGCGGCTGGAGACGATGGCCCCCACGACCAACATGCCGCCTAAAATCATTACGGCTGTCAGATGCTCGTCCCAGGTCTCGCCAAACCACAACCCCTGCAACAGCGATACCACATAAGTTAGCGGCAAAAAATCGCCGATGCGGCGCACGGCCTCGGGCATGATCTCGCGGGGCATGGCTGCGCCGGAAAGAAACATCATCGGAAAGAAGGTGAGCTGCCCGATGACCAGCGCCACGCGCCCAGTGGGGGCCAGCCCGGCGATGACGTAGCCGACGGCGATGAAAGCCAGGGCGCTCAACAGAAAACCGGCGCTTACACTCAGCCAGTCGCCGCCAAAACGCAGATTGTAGACACCTTAGCCAGGACGATGAGGAGAATCATCCCGATGATGGCGACGCCCAGGTTGACCACGACATCGGCGACAAAATAGGTTGCGGGACTCATCGGCGTGGCCCGATAGCGCCGCAACACCCCGAATTCGCGGGAGGTCGCCGTTGCTATCGGGATGCCTAGCAAGCCGACGGTGGCGATGATGATGCCGGTCATGGCCGGGACTTCGGTGTCAATGTAGCCAAAGTTCGGATTGAAGTCTGGATCGGGCGTGTTGCCCCAGATCGCGCCGAACAGCAGCAGCAAGGCTGAAGGGAAGATCAGGCTGAAAAAGAACGCCGCCGGTTCGCGGAGGAAAAGTTTGAATTGAACGAGAATCAGTTTCGATAAGCCGCGCATGTTGGTCTCCAGAAAGGGATTATTCCCGCATGGCCCGCCCGGTCAGCGACAGAAAGACATCTTCGAGCGCAGACTGTTCGGTGCGTAAATTTTGGAAGTGGATGGCATTGGACTCGAGGGTTTGGATGACGGCGCTTGCCAGGCGATCACTTTGACCGTGAACGGTCACCCGGTCGCCTTCCTGCTCCACCCGCGCCCCAAGGATGGCGGTTTCGAGCAACGCCGGGTTGAAATTTCCGTTTGCCTCAAACACGACGCGGTTGCCCGCGCCCAGATTGCGGATCAAATTCTGCGGCGTATCGAGGGCGATGATCTGTCCGCCGTCCATGATGGCAACGCGGGTCGCACAGCCGCTCGGCTTCTTCCATGAAGTGCGTGGTGAGGAAGACCGTCTTACCGCGCTCGCGGATGCCGCGCACCAGGTCCCACATCGTGCGGCGGGCTTGGGGGTCGAGGCCGGTTGTCAACTCATCCATGAAAACAAGTTCGGGATCGTTGACCAGTGCCAGGGCGATATGGAGCCGTTGCTTCTGCCCGCCGGAAAGTTTGGCGACGTAGGCATTATGTTTCTCGGTCAGCCCCACTTGTTCCAGGAGCGCCCGCCAGTCCACCGTTTTGCGATAGAAGCCGCCGAACAAATCCAGGGCTTCCCACACTTTGAGGCGGTCAGCCAGGCTCGACTCTTGGAGTTGGATGCCGATCCGTTCGCGCAGTTCCGGCCCGTCGCGTTCCGGGTCGAGCCCCAGCGCCCGGATGCTGCCGCTGGTGCGCGGGCGCAGACCCTCGATGCACTCAACGGTGGTGGTTTTGCCAGCCCCATTCGGCCCCACCATGCCGAAGATTTCGCCGCGAGTCACGGTGAAGCTGATGTTTTTGACCGCCACCGTCTGGTCGTAGCTCTTATGAAATTGTTCGACTTCAATTGCGTTGTCCATCTTTTACCTCACATTTTCTACCGACATCTTTCAATATTGGCCAAGGAACGGCGTTCGTGTCTATCCACGATGCTCAAAACAAGAACGAACGCCGTTCCTGGGCTAATGTACGGTGGTAGAGAAACTCACAAGGATTGACTGAGCGGTTGAAGGGGTTGTCGTTGGCCGTAAGTGAGCGAGCGCCACACCCATTCCAACGGGCCAAACCGAAAACGGCGTAGCCACCAAACACTCAGGGGGATTTGGAGCAGGAAAATCAGCACGGTCAACCCCAGACCGGCCAGCGGGCTGACCCGATTGTACAGGCCGAAGCCATATCCATTAAAGAGCAGCGAGCAGATCAGGGATTGCAGAACATAGTTGGTCAGGGCCATGCGGCCCACACTGGCCAGAGGGGCCAGACGCTTTTGCCATTCTGTTTTTTGCAGTAGCAACGTGATCCCGGCGATATAGAACAGACAAAGCGCTGGCGCACCGACGGTAAAGGCAAAAATGCCCAGAGGCCCCGGCCAAAAAGCAAGCACTGCTCTTTCGGTTTCAATCACATGCACCAGGTTTCCCACCACCCCTAGGCCCAATCCCCACCACAGCACTTTGCGAACGAGCGGGAGATGTGAGGAGATGTTTTGGAAGAGCCCAATCCGTTGGGCGTATAGGCCGAGCAGGAACATAGCGAAGATGTTGTAAGCCAGCGAGAAGATCACGCCAAAGAGGTAGCCAATGGCTTCGGAGGCGCGGTGCCGCGCCACTTCCAGAAACGTGCCGGTGCTGTAAATCCGTGCGATTTCTTGGGCGGTTGGGCCATAGTAGCTTTCCGTTTCAGGCGTGATTTCAGGTGGAGGCCCGCTTGCCATCGTGCTCAGAACCGGGAGGAGAAGGCAGATCCCGGCCGCGATGAGCAAAGTTTTGTTTGAGCGTTTGCGAAAGAGAAGGAGGACGAAACCAAGCAGGGCATACGAAATGAGAATATCTCCTGCTGAGAGCAGCAGCGCATGGGCCACGCCGAAAAGAAACAGAATCAGCATCCTGCGGCTAAAGAAAGAGGCAAAGCGAACACCCCGCGTTTCGGCACGCTGCATCTGCATGGCAAAACCCAAGCCAAACAGAAAAGAGAACATGGAAAAGAACTTGCCCTCGGCGAAGAATTGAATGAACCAGAGGACTACGCGGTCGCCGAAGCCGATCCATTGGAGTTCCGCATTAATGGCAAATGACCTCACCCCGCTGAACCACAGCATGTTGACGATCAGGATGCCAAAAATCGCAAAGCCGCGCAAGACATCCAAAGTGGTGATGCGCTGCCGGGCCGGGCTGATTGCCGCTGCCGGTTGACTGCCGGTTGTTGAGATTTGTTGGGCCATATTTGTCTCCTTAATCAACGGGGTGGGTCGTGTTTTCCCTCTATATACGCACCTGTTCAGAATAAGTTACATCTTTCCTGAGTCTGTAACCATACTCAATGCTTCTTCAAACCCCCTGCGCCGGTCATTGTGAACGAGGTAGTCCATCTTCACCTGAGGCTCGCGGCTTGCGTGCCAGTTGCATCCACCTTGCCGCCGAACTGATTACATCCGATTCCAATTGCCGAAACTTTTACACCTGCCCGTCCGAGATTGCGGTATTCCACTGAATAATATCTTCTTTGCTCGTTCAGGTATGCAGTGAAAAAAGAAAGACCAGCGCCGGAAAGTGTACCTACAAAGATCATGATCAATATGAGGATGATCGTTCTCGTCAATTCGTCCGCCTGTATGGGACCCATGGATGGGGCGATGACCGCGAACAACAGTCCTTGCAAAAATCCGAACAACCCACCCGCGAGCGCGGCTTCGGTCAAGCGGCGGGAAGTCTGTGTACTTCTTGATCGCCATACACAAAGATTCCCGACGCGCAATGCGATCAGCCATGCCATGGGCGTTACGCACACCACTCCCGGGTAACCACCCACGTCACGAGCAGGACAGAAAGTAGCCAGGGCAGAAACAGGCGAAACGGAATTTCAAGAATAATTCGGAGGTCAAGCCCTTTGGGTGAGGAAGCAGGGATGTTTGCCATGATGCGAATTATATTCTTTTACCGGCGAAACATCAAATTTCTACAACTTTTCCAGCCATGCATCCACTTCTTTCGGATGCTTGAAATGAATCAGTTTCAAATGCTGGTTCTCTGGCAGGGATAACAACGTGGGAGTCTCACGTTTCCTGCGCCAGTATGTTTTGAACAGCCAATGGAACAACGATTCTTGTGACCAGAGTTTGAAATGAGACAATAGTGGTTCGCGGTTTGTGCCCCAAAGTAATTCCTGAGTCCACCAGCGATTGAAGGTGCGGCGTGTGAGTTGCCAGAAGATTCTTGGAAGTGAATAATCCAGCCAGATAATGACTTCGGCTTTCTGCCAAACCAAATCGCGGACGACGTGATAATTGCCCGCTACAATCCAAGCCTGAGCCTCCGTGCTGTTCCTGACGCGTTCGCGGAACACTTCAAGCGGAGTCTCCTGCCAGTTGGGTTCCCAGTGGAGCGCGTCCAGCTCGATAAAGTTGAGATCGAATCGTTTTGCGAGTTGTTCTGCAAGTGTGGATTTACCCGAACTCGTTGTGCCGATGATAACGACGCGTTTGTAGGGAAAGGTGGACATATATGCTCAGCCGCCGTCCTCGGCGGCGGTTAGGATTGAGACTTGAGCGCCGAGGACGGCGCTCATCGCAAACTCATCGTACATAAATCGGATTGCTGTAAATCCAGCCGCGCTTTCTGCCGAGGAACCTTCGGTACACTTCCACGCGGTAGACACCCGGTTCGGTCGCGGTGTACGTGCAGGCGTAGGATTTTTTCCACATGCCGATTCGTTTGCCATCTTTGATGAGATGAAGCTCCGCCTGTGTTGAAACATGTGCATGCAAAGTCACTCCGCCTTTGGCTGGAATCTCCTCACCCATGATTGCGGAGTGTTCCAACCCTTTTGCCCTGAAGGTAAATCCTTTAGTGGGCGCGGGTAAATCGTACGCGACGAAGCACCGCCCTGCGGCGAGGGCATCGTAGATCATCTTTTTATCTGCTGTGGCATCGCCGGACAGCGGCTCAGGGATAAATACGTGGGTGTTGATCGTTTTGAAGTGAAACTCGTACGGGAAGATGAGACGATGCAGCGGACCCAAACTCTTGTGGAGCGCGTGGGCGTCCGAGCCGCCGATGGCAACAACGGGACGCCCGCCGGCGAGCAGATCGTCCCAGCGTTGGATAACTTCGGGGATGGGGTGATGCCCCACGAGTTGAGGAAAGAAGGCGTAGAAAGCGCCATGAAGTTTTGTGGGGATGACTGTCTTGAGTTCGCTGAGTCCATTCCACAATTCGATGCCCGTGTAGTTTTGCACATCCCAGGCTTCCCATGAAATATCGGTTTCGTTGAAAGCAGGCGCTTCGGGGTCGCGCGGATGGGCAATGAAACAGATTCCGCCTGCCTCGCGCACACCATTGATCAACGCCTGGGGGTCATCCGCGAGGGAGGATAAGTCTCGGTTGGCGTTGAACACGAGGAGGTGGTTCTTTTGCGGATTCTGGTCCTGGTCGTGGACTTCCTGTCCGACGAGGAGCAGGACGCGGCTACGCGAGAAGCGGTAGTATCCTTCCACGCCTTGAACGAGTACGTTGTGATCCGTCACGATGACAGCATCCAATCCTGTTTTGATGGCGGCTTGTGCGATGTCTTTGTGCGTGCCGCTCCCGTCCGAGTAGCGGGTGTGCATGTGCAGGTTGACGATGATTTCGTGCATGGGACCTCAATATTATGATTTAGCCGCCGTCCCCGGCGGCGTTTCTGCAACATACAATTTTCATCGCCGAGGACGGCGATGAAAGCGAGCAACAGACCTCAAGTTGACGTTTCTTCCGCCTAGCAGGTATAATGTTCCCGCTTAAAAGGAGGCTGTTCCACATGATAACTTATTTGAATTACGCGTTGATTATAATCTCGGTCCTGCTGATCCTGAGTGTGATCATTCAGAGCAAGGGCGCGGGGTTGGGTGGACTCACCGGCGCCGACGCGGGCAGTGTGTTCACTGCGCGCCGCGGCATCGAGAGAACTTTGTTTTGGGTTACGATTGCGTTGAGCGCTGTGTTTTTTGCGCTGGTCATCGCTTTATTGATCATATCCTGAGCGAAAGATTCTTTTCTGAAAAGGCTCGCTTGATCCGCGCGGCTTCCAAGTGCGTGGCGCGAACGAGCCTTTCTTATTTCTTATGAAACAATTACGCTGGCAGATATTGGTTGTCCTCGTCACATTGGTGATCGTGGGTGCGTTGTTATTTACACAGCAATCCACGCAGGGGACAGATGGACCGATTCTTTCCCAGCCTGAACAGGGTGGCGTTTACACGGAAGGACTCGTCGGCTCGTTGGGGCGACTCAACCCGTTGCTCGATTGGAACAATTCTGCCGACCGCGATGTGAACCGATTGCTCTTCAGCGGACTTATCCGCTTTGACGAGCGCGGTCTGCCGCGCGCCGACCTGGCTGAGGCGTGGGGCGTTGCGCCAGACGGCACGATCTACAACTTCACGATTCGCCCGAATGCCGCCTGGCACGATGGGACTCCTGTCACCAGTGACGATGTCATCTTCACGATTGAGATGATGAAGAGCGCTGGCTCGTTGGCTCCACCGGATATCAAAGAGTTGTGGGGCAGGATCGAAATTACGAAGCTGAACGACAAAAACATCAAATTCACGTTACCCGAACCTTATGTCCCGTTCATGGATTATCTGACGTTTGGCGTTTTACCCAAACATTTATTGGAATCTGTTTCACCAGACCAAATGGCAAGCGCGGATTTCAATATCAATCCTGTGGGAACAGGTCCGTATAAATTCGATCATTTGATTGTGGAAAATGGCCAGATCACAGGCGTGGTGCTGACCATCAACACAAATTATTATCTCAATACATCGTTCATCGAGCAGGTTGTCTTTCGATATTACCCAACTTCCGCCGCCGCGCTGGATGCGTATCAGCAGGGGGATGTGCTGTCAGTGAGCCAGATCACGCCTGATGTATTAATGACCGCGCTGGAAGAAGTGAATCTCTCGGTGTACACAAGTCAACTGCCGCAGATGAGTTTTGTCTTTTTCAACCTGAATAACCCCGATGTGCTTTTCCTGCAAAATATCAACGTGCGCCGCGCGCTCATGCTCGGATTGAATCGCCCCTACATCATCAACACATTTTTGCAGGGGCAAGCCATCCTCGCGCATGGACCCATCCTGCCGAGTTCGTGGGCGTATTACGATGGCACAGAACATTTTGAATATAATCCCGATGAAGCTATAAGTTTGTTGAAAGCCGAAGGATATGCCATCCCCGCGGGCGGCGGTGAGGTGCGCGCCAAAGAAGGCGTGCCGATGGTCTTCGCGATGTTGCATCCCGATGACTCTTTGCATACACAAATCGCGCAAACAATCCAGACTCAGTGGGCGAAGATTGGAGTCCGCGTGGATTTGCAAGCTGTGCCCTACGACCAGCTCGTGTTAAACTCGCTCGCTTCCCGCGCCTATCAATCTGCTCTTGTGGACTTGAACCTTTCGCGCACCCCCGACCCCGACCCGTATCCCTTCTGGCATCAAGCCGAAGCCACTGGCGGACAAAATTACTCGCAATGGGATAACCGCGCCGCGAGCGAATATCTCGAACAAGCACGCGTCACTGCCGATTATTCATTGCGCACGCGATTGTATCGAAACTTCCAGGTGATCTTTGCCAAGGAATTGCCTGCGCTTCCCTTGTTCTCTCCCGTCTATTCCTATGGCGTGGATACGCAAGTGCAGGGAGTGCAGGTCGCGCCGTTGTACGATCCAAGCGACCGACTCGCGACATTTACACAATGGTTCCTGCTCACACGCCGCGCTTTGCAACAGGAAGAGACACCAACACCACAACCCTCACCCTAACCCTCTCCCAATGGGAGAGGGGACGACTCCCTTCTCCCCTCGGGAGAAGGGCTGGGGATGAGGGTGAACGTCCCGCCGCCCAACAAATTTTATTTTGGAGACACCCATGACAGACCCTCGACAACAAGCGCTTGATTATGCCCATCAACACAACGACCGTTTTCTTGAAGAGTTAAAAGATTTTCTTGCAATCCCGTCCATTTCGACAAGCCCTGAATACAATGCGGATACGCAACGCGCCGCCGAGTGGGTTGCCGCGCAGTTGAAGTCGCTTGGGATGGAGCATGCGCAGATCATGCCTACAGGCGGGCACCCCGTCGTTTATGGCGAACAACTCAGGGCTGGGAAAGCCGCGCCGACCGTCCTCATCTACGGTCATTATGATGTGCAGCCCGTGGATCCGCTTGAGTTGTGGACAACTGATCCATTTAAAGCGGAAGTGCGCGGCGAGAATTTGTACGCGCGCGGCTCGTCGGATATGAAGGGGCAGGTGATCGCGTCGCTCAAGGCGGTGGAGGCGATTGTGCGCACGAGCGGCTTGCCGGTGAATTTGAAATGGCTGATTGAAGGCGAAGAGGAAATTGGCTCGAAGAACCTGGACGAGTTCATCAAAAAACATAAGGACATGCTCACGGCTGATTTCTGTATCAACCCAGATGCCGGTATGATCAATGCGGACTCACCGACCATTACCTATGGCTTGCGCGGACTTGCATATTTTGAAATACGTATTTATGGTCCCGACCGTGATTTGCATTCCGGTTTATTTGGCGGCACAGTGCATAACCCGGCGCAGGCATTGGCAGAGTTGATCGCAGGTATGCACGACAAAAAAGGACGCATCATTCTGCCGGGCTTTTATGACAAGGTTCGAAAATCCAGCAAGGCGGAGCGTGCAGATATTGCCCGCCTGCCCACCACAGCAAAACATTTCATCAAGCAGACGGGTGTGCCCGCCTTGTGGGGTGAGCCTGATTACACACCGGAAGAGCGCGTGAGTATTCGCCCAACTCTTGAAGTGAACGGTCTGCTTTCCGGTTTCACAGGCGAAGGCTCCAAAACAGTTTTGCCCGCGTGGGCGATGGCAAAGGTTTCTTGTCGTTTGGTGCCAGATCAAACGCCGGAATTAATTCAAAAAGCGATGGCAAAATATATGAAGAAGCACGCGCCAAAGACCATCCGCTGGGAAATTAAATACATCAGCGGTTCCGGCGCGGCGGTCACACCGCGCGATAGTATGGGTGTGCGCGCGCTGGCAATGGGATTGGAACAAACCTGGGGCAAGCGTCCGCTTTTCAAACGCGAAGGCGGTTCGATTGGCGTGGTTGTTCAATTGCAAAAACATGTCGGCGTTGAATCGGTGCTGACTGGTTTTGGCTTACCCGAAGACAACGCCCATTCGCCGAACGAAAAATTAAACCTCCCCACCTGGCGCAAAGGCATTGATGCGTTCATTCATACGATATTCAATTTGACATAATTAAACACAAAGGGCACAACGGTCACGAAGGAATTAAGTCAAAGGATTTTCCTTTGTGTACTTTGTGTCCTTCGTGGTGAAACGAGAAAAATGGAAGACAAAATCATCTCATACGGCGGGCAAGCCGTGATCGAAGGCGTTATGATGCGCGGGCAAAAGGCATTTGCCATTGCCATGCGCGCGCCTGATGGCAACATCGTCGTTCACAAGGAAAATCTCGCGGCGGTCTATCGTTCGCGGATCGCAAAGATTCCGTTCCTGCGCGGCGTCATTCTTTTGTGGGACGCGCTTGGGTTGGGGATGCGCGCGCTCACGCTTTCTGCAAATACCCAAACGGGCGAAGATGAAAAACTCGAAGGTCCTGCGTTGTATCTCACGCTTGCCGCGTCGCTTGCCATCGGAATCGGTTTATTTGTTCTGCTCCCTGCCAGTATGGGCGGGCTTGCAGAGCATTATCTCGGTTGGCAAAATCTCGCGCACAATCTGTTGGAAGGTCTGGCGCGGCTGGTTCTGCTCGTTGGTTATATTTGGGGGATCGGCTTCATGCCCGATGTCAAACGTCTTTTCGGGTATCACGGCGCGGAACACAAAACGATCAATGCCTTTGAAGCGGGCGCAGAACTCACGCCGGAGAATGTGGCGAAATTTCCCATTGAACATCCGCGTTGCGGCACGGCGTTTATGCTCACATTTGTTCTACTCGCGATTCTCGTGCATAGCGCATTGGGCGACATGACATTTGCCTGGCGACTAGTCAGCCGCGTTCTGCTGATTCCCGTCATTGCCGGGATTGCCGTCGAATACATCCGCTGGACAGCCAATCATCTGGACTCGCCCGTCGTCCGCTTCCTCATCAAGCCGAATCTTGCCCTGCAAGCCCTGACAACGCGCCAACCCGACGCGTCCATGCTGGAGGTCGCCATCGAGTCCTTCAAGACGATGAGGCAGGCTGAGCAGGAGTTTGTGGTGTAAATTGTTATGCTCAACCGCCGTCCCCGGCGGCGTTTAGATTGCATTCCTTGCGCCGAGGCTTGTACTGACGGTTCGTCTTCCGCTCACCGTGTCGAAGTGACGGCGCAAGGAGCCATCTCCCCCATGAAAAAAAGAAACAACATCAGAAGATTGATTACATCCATCGTTGTATTGACTTTGGGTGTTGTGGCATATGTTATCTTTGGGAGTGACAGACCCGCGCCTGTCCCTATAAAAAAAGAACTCTACGAAGGCGTGACCTATCGCCGCGTCGTTCGATATTTTCCCAACGCGATGATCGCGCACGTCATCATCATTGACACAAAATCCAAAGGGATTCAATTCCTCGTCACCCCCGCAGACTCAAAGAGCGACACTCCGTTGAATGCGCGTACGACATCGCAATTCCTTGATGAGTTTGGCGTGCAGATCGCGATCAACGGGGATGGATTTTCTCCGTGGTGGTCACGTGGTCCTGCGGACTATTATCCGCATGTCGGCGACCTGGTCGCGCCGCTTGGTTTTGCCGCATCGAAGGGTGATGATTATTCTCAAGGTGTTGAATTGGAAGTTGGGGAAAAACCAACACTTTACATCAGCCGTCGAAATGCCTTCTCCTTCAACGACAGACCGAACAAAGTTTTCAATGCCATATCCGGTGATAGGATGCTTGTATTGCAAGGTGAACCTGTATCAGACCTCAACGACTCTGAACTGGATCCGCGCACTGCGATTGGGTTAAACAAAAATGGACGATATCTTTACATCGTCGTTGTGGATGGCCGCCAGTCTTTTTACAGCGCCGGAATAACCTTCGCCGACCTTGCCGAACTTCTCATTGACCAGGGCGCGTACAGTGCAATGAGTCTCGATGGCGGAGGGTCGTCAACGATGGTGATTGAAGGCGAAAATGGCGAGCCAGTCCTTCTGAATTCCCCGATTGATAATTACATCCCCGGCAGGGAACGTCCCGTTGCGAATCATTTTGGGGTATACGTTAACCCGTAGGGGCGGAGCATCGCTCCGCCCCTAAGATTGGCATTTATTTTCTTTTGCTTGTCGAAAATATCTCCTCGATTTTCATACCGAACAATTCGGCGATCTTGAATGCCAGCGGAAGACTGGGATCATACTTCTCCGCCTCGATTGCATTGACCGTTTGCCGCGATACATCCAACTTCTCCGCCAGGTCCGCCTGAGACCAGTCTCTCTCTGCGCGCAGGTCTCGCAGGCGGTTTTTCATTGATACCTCCGCGAGAAATAGGAAAGACCGATTCCCCACAGCATAATGATCAACGGAAAGATAAAGAATGTGGGGAAGTGGGGAAGTCCATCCAGTTCAAGAAACCCATACGCAAAAGTAAGCAGTCCTGTTGTCCCTGCCGCAAACCCAATGGCGTGCAATTGGATTTTCTGTTGAAGTTCGTCTATTGCTGTGAGATAACGCATGAACACAATGATGAGGAAGATCACAGGGATGATGGGGACTAGGTTGATCGCGATTCGCCAGGGGGATGGCTCCATGTTGTTCATAATGAGTCTGGTTCCTATGATTGATATGGCGTATATGCTCATTGTGATCGTAAATTCACGCATATACCTTTTTGTTGCTTGATCCATTTTTTTACTCCTTGAGTTGGTGTTTAAGATGTGTAAAGCATGCTTTACATCGCCAACTATAAAACAACCCCTGAGAAATGTCAAGGGTGCTTTACATCGAGATTTCGTCGCAACGAACTCTCCTCGCAATGACATTTAGATTAAAACGCGATCTCGCCGATCTGCTCGAAATTGACGTCGAACAACTCCTCCGCTTCCATCTCCCCTTGCGGGTCGGCTTGGTCCACATCCCCCGCGCGGACTCCACGCTCGCAGTACGACCTGTAAGCGCAGAACATGCACTTCGTCCGGTCATCAGTGAGCGGGTAGGAGGAAGCGTTTGCAATCTCATCCGCAAGTTTCGTGAGCGTGTCCCAATCCCGTTTGTATTGCGCGGATGTGTACGCGAATTGCGCGGGTTCGTTCGGGAAATCCGAGAACCAGTAGATCATCTCGATCTGTTCCGGCTCGAATTGCTGACCGTTGTTGAGATGTGCGCCCGCGTGGATGAGCAAAGCGCGATACACGCGAGTCTGCATGCGCGCAGAAAGCCATTCGTTGCGCGGCCGCTTGCGATAGGTTTTCCAATCGTAGATGACGATTTTGTTTTGATTGATCGCGATCAAATCATATTTGGCGAGCAGGCGATATTTGCCAAGCGGCGCAGAGAGGGTGGCTTCGGGGTACAGACTTCCGAAGTCTTCAAGACTTCGGAAGTCTCGCTGATAATTTTCCCACCACCTTTGCAAGTTAACAGTATTCGCAAGTTTGGCGACCTGCTCTGCGGGGATGCCGATCAGATATTGTTGCACCAGCCGATGAAAAAATTCGCCCTCCTGCTGGTGTTTCTCGTTCTCAAGCGTCGGCTCGGATTCGATGGCGGGATACGATAAGCGGTCCAGATATCGCAGTTGGAAGCGCCGCGCGCAATCAATATAATCTTGCAGGGACGATTGAGAGAGAGTGGTAAGTTGCATGGGTTTTGTAGGGGCGGAGCATTGCTCCGCCCTGTATCCTGAAAACGTCTCGTTGGAATTATAGCATTTTGTAAGAATCTTCCCGATGGTCTTTGAATGGAAGTCTTCTTCGAGTATACTTTTTATGTAGAACGTCCCGCAGGCATTGTCCTGACGGTTCGTCTTTCGCTCACCGTGTCGAAGGGTTTGAGTGAACCGTCCAGGTTTTACAACGGAACCTGCGGGACGGTACGCAACATCAGTTAATAGGAGATTATTGTATGGAATGGCTGACTCAACCTGAAACCTGGATTGCATTCATCACGCTCGTAGCGCTCGAACTCGTGCTGGGCGTGGACAATGTGATCTTTATTTCTATTTTGGCAGGCAAACTGCCGACGGAAGATCAACAGCGTGCGCGCACAACCGGTATTTTGCTGGCTGTCATCACGCGGCTCCTGTTATTGTTATCGCTCTCATGGATCATCAAACTTGAAGCCCCACTCTTCAGCGTATTTAATTTGTCATTCTCAGGTCGTGACCTGATCCTGCTGGCTGGCGGCGTCTTTTTGATCTGGAAAGCCACGCATGAAATCCACGAGAAACTGGAAGGCGTGGAGGGACATGCCTCCGCAAAAGTATACGCCTCGTTTTGGAACGTGATCTTTCAAATCATGCTGTTGGATATTGTCTTTTCGCTTGATTCGGTCATTACTGCCGTCGGTATGGTGGATGAACTTTCGATTATGATCGGCGCAGTTGTTCTTGCGGCTGTGGCGATGGTCTTCGTCGCTGCGCCTCTTGGGAAATTTGTCGAAGAGCATCCCACGATCAAGATGCTGGCGTTGAGTTTCCTGTTGTTGATCGGATTCACGCTGATCGTCGAAGGCTTCCAACTGCACATTCCGAAGGGATACATCTACTTCGCCATGGTATTCTCGGTGCTGGTTGAGGTGTTGAACCTGCAATACCGGAAACGAGCCTCCAGACCTGTCAACTTGCGCGACGCGTACGTGGAGACGGCGGCTGTCCCTGTGAGGGTGCCGGTTGGAAAGGTGTCTGCGAGAACTGCTGTGAGGAAGAAAACAGGAAAGAAAAGAAAATCGTAGTAAAGAAAAAGGACTTCCGAAGTGTAAATCGGAAGTCCTTTTTGTAATTTATTTCTTTCCATTGCTTTCCTTTGCAGCCTTCACGAACCCCACAAACAACGGATGCGGCTTCATCGGGCGCGACAAAAACTCAGGGTGGAACTGACTCGCCACCATGAAGGGATGGTCTTTGATCTCCGCGATTTCAACCAGTTTGCCGTCAGGCGACATACCAGAGAAGACCATGCCCGCTTTCTCGAAATCCTGCTTGTAGGCATTATTGAATTCAAAGCGGTGACGATGGCGTTCATCCACTTTCTCTTCACCATACGCGGCGGCGGCTTTTGAGCCTTCCTGTAACTCACACGGATACAATCCAAGCCGCATCGTTCCGCCCATGTCTGTGATGGAGCGCTGGTCGAGCATCAGGTCAATGACGGGGTATTCCGAGCCGCGATCAAATTCTGATGAGTTGGCGTCTTCGTGATTCAACACGCCGCGCGCGAAGTCAATGCACATCACTTGCATCCCCAAACATAGACCCAAATACGGCACTTTCTTTTCGCGCGCATAACGCGCCGCCAGGATTTTTCCTTCGATGCCGCGTGACCCGAATCCGCCCGGGACGAGAATACCATCCGAATTTTGGATTACATCCCAGCCTTTGTCTTTTTCAAGGTCGGCGGCATGCACCCAACCGATCTCCACTTCCACGTCATTGGCGAGCGCGGCGTGTTTGAGCGCCTCACGCACAGACATATACGCGTCCTGCAACTCAACGTACTTCCCAACCAACGCCACTTTTACAGTCGGCTTTGGCTTTCTCACGCGTTCGACCAATTTTGCCCACGGTTTCATATTTGGCTTTCGTGTGACTTTCATGTTCAACTTTTCAACGAGGTAGTCGCCAACGCCTGCCTTCTCCAACAACAATGGCACTTCGTACAACACATCGCTTGTGACCATGGGAATCACTGCCTGCTTTTCCACATCGCAGAACAATGCGATCTTGTCGCAGATATCCTTGTCCACGGGGTGATCGGAGCGGGCAATGATCATGTTGGGCGAAATACCGATGGAACGCAATACCGCCACGGAATGTTGCGTGGGCTTGGTCTTGATCTCGCCAGTCGCGCCGATGTACGGAAGCCAGGTCACATGGATGAAGAACACGTTCTCGCGTCCGACCTCGTTGCGGAGCTGCCTCAACACCTCAAGAAACGGTTGTGACTCAATATCGCCGACGGTGCCTCCTACTTCAACAATGACCACGTCCGTGGCTGTCTCTTTCGCAATGGATGCGACGCGCCGTTTGATCTCGTTGGTGATATGAGGGATTACCTGTATCGTCCCGCCGAGGAAATCGCCGCGCCGTTCCTTGCTGATGATCTCCGCGTACACTTGTCCGCTGGTGAAGTTGCTGGAGTGGCTGAGGCGGATGTCAATGAATCTTTCGTAGTGACCCAGATCCAGGTCCGTTTCTGAGCCGTCATCCAAGACGTACACCTCTCCATGCTGGTACGGGCTCATCGTGCCGGGATCTACATTAATGTACGGATCCAATTTCTGCACCGCCACCTTGAACCCGCGCTCTTTAAGCAGGAGTCCAGTCGCCGCGGCAGTCACACCTTTCCCAACCGAAGAAACAACCCCGCCTGTGAAAAATAAATATTTGGTGGTCATAATTTACCTTTGCCCCCTTCTCCCATTTTGGGAGAAGGGTCGGGGATGAGGGTTAAAAGCAACGGGGAGGGCGTTGAAGCCCTCCCCATCGGGGATTGCGTACTTTGTGAATTGCTGATCGTTTCTTGATTTCATCCGACCAGCTTTACGATGTCTTCTGCGGCGCGCCGCATTTCGAGAAAGATCATGCCGAGTTTCGCCTCGTGCCGCGCCATCGCGGTCAGAACCGCTTCATCCCCAATGGACGTCAGCACAATCGAACCTGTGCTTCCTTTGATGTATACCTGCTCCAAACCCGCGCGTCCCAGCTCATTTGAAATCCGCTCGCCCAGGCTGAGCATCGCGGCAGACATCGCCGAAACGCGATCCTCTTCCACGCCTTGTTGCAGGGCAGATGCCATGATCAGCCCGTCTACAGAAACGACCGCCGAAGCCTCAATGTCGGGCGCGGCGGCTTGCATATTGCGCAGGCGTTCCACCATTTGGTCGGAGCGTGATTTTGCCATGAATGTTCTCCTGAATGAAGTCTGCCAAAGTTTACCACAATAAAAAATTCGGGTGAATGGCGCTTCAGACTTCGGAAGTCTTTTGCAAGTTATCATCATCTGAGTTTATGAAAACAGACTTCCGAAGTCTCTTTTTCGGGAATTTGACCGTCGTTTCGCTTCATGCTAAACTTGCTTGTTCGGTTGATGAAAACCCGCTTCCTTCTTCCCTTTGTTTTGCTCCTCCTCGCCGCGCAGGATTCGCAGACTGTGATTACTTCTCCTGCCGCGGGCGACGTTTTACGCGGCGTAGTGACGATTACTGGCACGACGGATTCTGTCAACTTTTTTTCTGCCCAATTGGATTTTGCATACGCTTCCAACTCAGTAGATACCTGGTTCGCCCTCCAAACCTTTCCCCAGCCGGTCATTGACTCTCCCCTCTTCGTCTGGAACACAATCGCCGTCACCGATGGTGACTACCAACTTCGACTACGAGTCACCTTTGTAGATGGTTCATTTGACGAAGTTATCGTTCCGATCAAAATACAAAATGACGTTGCATTTGCGCAACCGACTCTTGCGCCAACCTCCACGCCAAATTCTTTGACAATCCAACTCCCCACGCCGTTTCTACTAGCCGCATCGCCAACCCCAACGGAAGTCCCGCGCCCCACACCAACGCCTCTGCCGAATAACCCTGCCTCACTAAATCAAAATGAAATATTAGTTAGTTTAGGTCGCGGCGGATTAGTTATTATCGCGTTATTCGTTTTCTCTGGAATCGTTATTCGCCTGCGCCGCAACTAATCTCCAGTCTCTAATCTCTAATTCTCCATTTCTCCAATTACTACTTACCAATTACTACGGAATTCCCCTATGACAGACACCTTCCTCCTCATCGGTCTCGGCAACCCGGGCCGCGAATACAAAGACTCTCGTCACAATTTCGGATTCATGCTCATTGACCGTATCTCCGTCCGCTTAAACGCGCGCGGCATGAAGGTGCAATCGAAAGCCATTGTCACTACAACCGCGTACGAAGACCGCAAACTCATCCTTGCCAAACCGCAGACGTTTATGAATCTCTCCGGTCAATCGGTGCAGGGACTTGCCCGCTTCTATAAGATACCCTTTACCAACATGATGATCCTCTCCGATGATCTGGATATTCCTTTTGGAACAATCCGCATCCGCGCTTCGGGAGGTCCCGGCGGGCAACGCGGCTTATCTTCCATTTTGGAAAAGCTGGGCACAAAAGAAGTCCCGCGCCTGCGTCTCGGCATCGGTCGCCCGCCTGGGCGTATGGATCCCGCCAATTACGTTCTGCAAAACTTCTCGCGCGATGAAATGAAGACCCTCTCAGAAGTTTTAGATCATGCCGCAGAAGCAGTCTTTGCTTTTGTGACTCATGATTTGAACAAAGCGATGAATGAATTTAATGGTGGTTTAAAAGAGTAGACGATGGTCGAGTAGGTCGAGCGACACTTGCGCCGCACTGCGTTCGTTGCAGTGCAGGTGTAGCGAGACCGTATCAAGACCATCTATAACAAAAATTATTCTTGTTACTTGCTGGTTTCGATACACCCCGACGAACACGAGGCTACTCAACCAGCGATACATAACAAATTATGCAATCCATCCTCAACAATATCCGCTCCCTCCCGCAATATCAGGAACTGCTGAAGCAATTGCAAACTAACGGGCAACAGCCTGGCTTGGGGTTGCCGCGCGCCGCGCGGTTACCCATCCTTGCTGCGTTGCTTGAAGATATAAAGCAACCTATTCTATTCATCACAGACCGCTCTGATCATGCGCTATCTTTGTTCGACGAGTTGGGATTTTGGGTCAAATCGCCGCGCTATCACTTTGCAGAACCGAATCCTTTATTCTATGAACAAGCCGCGTGGGGTGTGACGACAAGACGCGACCGATTGCAGGCTTTGACAACACTATCTGTGTATCATCTTCCTTTTGCACAAAAACCAGAAGTTCCGCCTGTCTTTGTAACATCCGTGCGTTCGTTGATGACTCGTACTTTGCCGCGTCGTGATTTTCTCAAAGCATGCAAAAAATTGTCCACCAACCAAACTATTCAACCTGATGCTCTTTTACGAAATTGGGCAGAGATCGGCTATCAACGCGTTAACACGGTTCTGGAGCCGGGACAATTCTCCAGCCGCGGCGGTATTCTCGATATCTGGGCAACCGCCGAAACGATTCCCGTCCGCCTGGATTTCTTTGGCGACGAGATCGAGACCATTCGCAAATTTGACCCTGCATCACAAAGGACGATTGAGAAATTAGATTCGATCCTTGTCACTCCTGCGCGTGAATATATTGTGACAAAAGAGCAGGAGACTGAATTATCCGAATTTCATATTCCACTTCTACATTCACAACCTGCAACCTTGCTCGATTATCTGCCTCAAAAAGCCATTGTGTTGATTGACGATGTGTCCATCATCGAGAACATGGCAGAAGAAGTGGAGGCGCAAGCAGTCAAATTTAGACAAGAGAGTATCGTAGAAGAGACGCTCGCGGCTGATTTCCCGTTGCCGTACATTCCCTGGTCAGAGTTGCATGACAGCATACAAGAAAATAGTTCGTTGGAGTTTGGGTATTCAATGAAGGAAGAATCCCCCTCTCCCTTTGGGAGAGGGGTTAGGGGTGAGGGTGATCTTGCGTCGTGTTTTGGGCATGATGAAAGGTTCGGGGGGAGGCTAAAGCCTTTTGTCGAGTATCTAGCCTCAGTCTTAGAAAGAGGCGAGCAGGTCATCGTTGTCTCGCGTCAATCCCCGCGTCTGCATGAGTTGTGGTTTGAATCCGATAATCGTAAATCTGAAACACTTGCACCTGACGCAAGTGCAGGTGTCGAAAATCCAAGATTTGTTGAAGCCTCATTATCAGAGGGATTCGTTCTCGCCTTCCAATCTCCAATCTCTAATTCTCTAATCTCTCCCCTCCACCTTATAACTGATTCCGAAATCTTCGGCTGGGAACGTCCTCAACCGCGCACGCGGCAACGACCCGTTGCGGAGACTCCTGAGTCGGTGTATTCAGATTTGCAGGTGGGCGATTATGTGGTGCACATTGACCACGGCATCGGGCGTTTCGCTGGCTTGGTGACGCGTGAAATGGATCATCATGTGCGCGAGTTTCTCACAGTGGAATATGATGGCGGCGGGCAAATTTATGTGCCAGTGCATCAAGCGGATCGGCTCACGCGTTATGTGGGCGCGGAGGGCGCGGCGCCTGCGCTCGACCGTTTGGGCGGGCAGGAGTGGCATGAGAAGAAGGGACGCGTAAAAGAGGCGGTGCTTGTCGTCGCGCAGGATATGCTGGACTTGTACGCGCGCCGCAATGTGGCGCTGGGCTACGCGTTCAAGCCTGATACAACCTGGCAAAAAGAGTTGGAAGATTCGTTTCCCTATGTTGAGACGGAGGATCAAGCGCGGGCGTTGGTGGATATCAAGCGCGATATGGAATTGCCGCGCCCGATGGATAGATTGTTGTGCGGCGATGTAGGCTATGGCAAAACAGAAGTGGCGTTACGCGTGGCGTTCAAGGCGGTGATGGACGGCAAGCAGGTTGCGATTCTTGTTCCGACGACGGTGCTGGCGCAACAACATTATGAAACTTTTTTGCAGAGACTCGCGGCGTTCCCCGTGAAAGTGGAAATGCTCTCGCGCTTCCGCACACCGCGCGAGCAGACAACGATTCTGCACGGGCTTGCAATTGGTGAAATTGATATCGTGGTCGGCACGCATCGTTTGATCTCTGGGGATGTGCAGTTCAAAGAACTTGGCTTGGTTGTCATTGACGAAGAGCAACGCTTCGGTGTGACTCACAAAGAGCATCTCAAGAAACTTCGTACCGAAGTGGACGTGTTGACTCTTACCGCCACTCCGATCCCGCGCACGTTGTACATGGCGCTCACGGGTGTGCGCGATATTTCCAATCTCAACACGCCTCCCGAAGAACGACTGCCCATCGTCACGCACGTCGGTCCGTATTCGCCGAAACTCGTGCGTCAGGCGATCTTGCGTGAACTCGAGCGCGGCGGGCAGATCTTTTTTGTTCACAATCGCGTGCAAACCATTGACGCGATGAAGGCGCATCTCAATCAACTCGTCCCCGAAGCGGATGTGGATGTCGGTCATGGTCAAATGCCCGAAGTTCAACTTGCGGATGTGATGCACCGCTTCAACGCGGGTGAAACGGATATTTTGTTGTCAACGACTATCATCGAATCGGGATTAGATATCCCGAACGCGAACACCCTCATCGTGGACCGCGCCGACACCTTCGGCTTGGCTCAACTCTATCAACTACGCGGCAGGGTCGGACGTGGAGCGGCGCGCGCCTACTCCTACTTTTTCCGCCACAACAAAATGACTCCCACACAAGAAGGTCAACAGCGGCTGGAGGTGATTGCCGAGAACACTCAACTCGGCGCGGGGTATTCCATTGCTATGCGCGATCTGGAAATCCGCGGCGCAGGCGACCTGCTCGGCACGCGCCAGCACGGACACATCCAAGCCGTTGGGTTTCATTTGTACACGAGATTGTTGGCGGATGCGGTAAGGCGGATAAGGGTTGCAGGTTCAAAGTTACAAGTTGAAGGTTCTGTTGCGCAATTTCCAAACTTACAACATTCAACATTCAACCTTCAACCGATGAGTATGCCCGTGAATGTGGATTTACCCCTAGCAGTTGGTCTTCCCGCTGATTACATTGCAGACCAGGATTTGCGCTTGCGTTTATATCGCCGCATTGCGGATTTACGCGACGAGACCGAAATTGACGCGCTGGCTTCCGAATTCAAGGATCGCTTTGGTGAATTGCCCGAAATGACAGAGAACTTGTTTTACCAGATGCGGGTCAAATTGAGGGCAGAGAAGGCGGGACTATCGTCCATCAACTGGGAGAGCGGACAGATCGTCCTGCGCTATCCCGCCTCGGCGAATGGAAACGAATCCAAACGGCTGGCAGATTTGGGCGCGGGAATACGAGGGGGCAAGAACGCGTATTGGTGTTCGTTTGGAGAAGAGTGGGAGTCTAAGTTGTTGGAGGTTTTAGGAACAGTGGTGGGAAGATAGAGAAATTGGAACTTATTTTTGGCGTTTGTTTATAGCAATTCCACTTTGTCAAGTGTTTTTTGCACATCTAAATCCGTAATCACTATCAGTAGATGAAGGATCAAGCCTATAGCGAGTTGTGGTTCTGCTATCGAAGCGATTATTCATCCACGCGCCTCCACGAAGCACTTTCGCTATTCCTTCGGAAGGTCCCAATGGATTTTCCTTTGGTGAATTATGATAATACTCCGCGTCATACCAATCAGCTACCCATTCGATTACATTGCCAGCCATGTCAAACGTGCCATAGGGACTTATACCACCTAAGTAAGACCCAACTGGAGATGTCATTTCATATCCGTCATCAATTGTTTCTTCAGCCCAGCTTGCAGTCCTGCAACCCGTAGAATCACAATACATACAGTTCTTATCACAAAAGTTTAATTTTTGTCCGTAGAAAATGTTCCCCCAGGGATACGTTGAACTTTCCAAACCACGAGCAGCTTTTTCCCATTCAGCCTCGGTGGGGAGACGTGCATCTCTCCAGTTGCAATAAGCATTTGCCCCAAACCATGTGACTTCTGTTACAGGGTGATTTTCAAATCCTTCATCTGATATCCAAATGCCATCAATCTGCCTTATGCGATTGTCATTTTCGGGATCGTTGTATTGAAGCCAGTATTCGGCGCCTTCCAGTTGATTTCCTTGATCGTTCAGAAAAATCGCGAAGAGTTCATTTGTAACTTCAAATTTGTCTATATAATAATCATTCAAAAATACTTCATGAACTGGCCCTTCATCATCCTTCGCCAGTTCGGAATCATCCCCCATTCTAAACGTACCTTCAGGAACTAAAACCATCTCAATTTCATGAGAGTCAATCAACCCCACATTTGATAATGGCGTAAGGGTAGGGTTTTGTGTAGGAATACTTTTTTCGGTTGCAGGATAAACGATTATTTGAGGAGCAGGTGTGACAATGTTAACTATAATGGTAAAGGCTCCAGTGATTATTGCCCCAACTATTGCCCCAAATATTGATGCTTTAGATGTACTGTTTAGTTTTTTATACCATTTCAATATTTTATGCATGGTTAACAGATCTCATTTTCATTTTGTAAAACCAAAGCGATTGCAATGGCAGATGCTATATAAGACTAATCATATTGAAGTTATAAGAAACGATTTATTTATAGTATAACTCCATTTCCACCACCCGCGTGGCGATGTAATTGAGGCGATGTCTCCCCAGCGGCGAATCGGTGATCAACTATCTTTTCGCTCTTTCACAACTTTCCCATCCTTCATCACAAACACGATGTTGTCGTTATTCTCCAGCGAGCGAATATCCTGAATCGGATTTGTTTTCGCGATCACCACATCCGCTAGTTTGCCCGCTTCGAGCGTGCCGACTTCATCTTCCCAGCCAAGGCATTGCGCCGCGATTCTTGTTGTCGCAACAATGGACTCCATCGGCGGAGTGCCATAGTAGAGTAACATCACTCAGAGGAATGCTGCGCGCTGTGCCACAATTGGCGGAAGGTTTCGCGTACCGAATCGTCCAACGATTCTGAAAACTCGATGGGCAATTTGAGCGTCGCGATCAAATCCTGCACGTCCGCCAGGTCGCGCAAACGATGCGGCGCGCTCATCCCTGATGCCAACTTGAGTTCGATCAGTTTTTCCATGGGAATGATGCGCATCCCGCCGCGTTCGGTAAAAACAAGGGATGGGTCGGGAAATACAACGGGCTTGGGCTTGCCGTCCCCGGGATAATCACCCGTGATCAGAATTTCAATTCGTACTTGTGTTTCGGTGTCTCGAAATGTCTTTTGCGCGCCCGCAAATGCGGACACATATCCGCGCCCTACAAATTTTTCATTGAACGCTTCCAGTCCATCACGCGTCATCAACAAATCAACATCCTGCGTCATACGGACAAACCCATGCGCCGCCAATGCCAAACCCCCGACCAGCGCGTAGGGAATCTTTGCCTCCTCCAAACGACGCGTCAGGTTTTGCAACGTGGTGAAAACATCTCCGCGTTCCATGTAATAGTCGCTCGCTTCTTTCAAGAGCGTGGGATAATCGTTATGCAAACGCTCTTCATACTTAGTCATTGTAGGTCAATTCCTGTGCGTCCATTTTACATCTTCACCGCCCGCGTGGCAATGTAGTTGGGATGATATTTCGCCAGCGGCGAATCGGACATCATATCTTCGTACAGATCGGTGATGACGAATCCCGCCGCACATTGACCGCCGAGCAGGTCTGTCAGTGAGTGCCCGAATTCGAGCGGGAGACCTTTTGAAAGATACTCGTCCAAATCCTCCTTTGGGAGGCTGGTCACATCCGAGTAGGGGATGGAGTGCGCGACTTCGAGAATACCCTCATCTGCTTTGAACAAATCAAAAATATAGTGAACGGGATTCATCGAACCCGTCATCAAATTGCCGTCGTGACGAAGCACGCGATATGCTTCTTTCCATACAGCACGAACATCCTGCATAAAAACAGTTGAGCATGGGTTGAATACCAAGTCAAAGGCTTCATCTGCAAACATGGATAAATCCGCCGCGTCGCCCTCCACGGTTTTCAGTGTCAATGCTTCTCTCTCAACCACGAGTTGATCCTGTTTCAATTGGCTTGGCGAATTGTCGAAGACAGTCACATGCGCGCCTCAGGCGGCAAGCACGGGTCCCTGTTGCCCGCCGCCTGAGGCGAGACACATCCCATACGCATCAAGCTAAGAAGGAAAGAGCTTGAAAAAGAGAGACCTCTGATGCAGGATAGTGGTACAACGCCAAACTATTTTCAAAAGAGGTCTCCTACGAAGTCTAACATAAAGAAGGTTGAT